>Ga0209402_10002290_pt1 | contig 19483 bp, 14 predicted proteins | sample ArcticOcean_MG_C_3_FD_187437 | JGI IMG/M metagenome (GOLD analysis project Ga0209402, IMG submission 187437) | Marine microbial communities from western Arctic Ocean - ArcticOcean_MG_CB8_126 (SPAdes) (version 2) | ecosystem: Environmental > Aquatic > Marine > Oceanic | place: Arctic Ocean... | reverse complement strand
GCATCGTTGAAGTCTTTGACACTTGAGGTCGGTGCAACTTGGACGCCACCTGACGGTTGTTCGTCGAAAACTACTGTTACTGCACCGCCGACCTTAACTCTAACGGTAGCTGTACGTTCTGAGCCTAAGTCTGCGACTCCGCCAAGTTTAATCCCACCTTGAGCTTCTTCTAAATATCCTGTATTGAAAACAAGCTGAATTGCTGTTATTCTGAGAGGCGTAGCGGAGGTGGAAGCGTCAGCTATGACTTCTAATTCCCAAGTAGAACTTTCAGCATCGGCCTTTGTATATTCGATGGATTCCCTTAAGCCATTGTCGCCTTCTCGGTCATCTGCCTGAATCCAACCAATGATGCCTTCAGAAACAATTTTGGTAATAATTAAATTACCATCTTTATAGATTTTGAATGTATTCTGATCAGCAAAGGGTGGAGACAGATATCTGTAACCTGCTTCAGGGTAAGCAATCAAATAATGAGTTTGATCTCCTGCTTCGACAGGCATCGAAAATCCAAAACGAAGAGCAGCCGAAGCAGCAAGAGCCTGACAATAGCTTACATCGCCATCACCCGGTGGCGATGCTGGAAAAGTAGGCAAGGAATTGACAATTTCATCCACATTTGTGTGCAAAATTGTTGGTCCTGTAGCGGGCAACCCGGTAAAGTTGCTTGAGGATATCGTCGAGATAGGTTTAAGTATGATTCTTCCCATTTAGTCTTCCATCATCCTTCTTTTTATGTTACGAATATGTCTCTCAGAATAATTGGCTGCCTGAGCGATCTCATCGTTCGGAACCCCAAGTTGCAGCATGTTTTGAACATGTCCGTGTCGTTTGTTCAGCCTATTGGGCACAATGCCATTTTTCTCCAAAATCCTGTAAACTTTGGTCTTGGAGATTCCTCCCTGTTCTGCTATCTCTGCAATAGACATCGTGCTGTGCATGTAATGTCCCACGAGATCAGCTTCGGAATTCTGTAAAAATTGTTTAAACTCGTTCATGATATTATTTAGTCTGGTTTAAGGAGAAATTGAAGTGCCGAAAGTTGACATGAGCAAAATCAAAATGGATGCCGTCAAGATTAAATGGCCCGAAAAGCAAGCAAGTGGCTTTGCCGAGAACTACTCCAGCGGACTAAAGTACGCTCTTTGTTCGGACAAAAACGAACAAGCTTGTGGATTTGTCTGGTGTAAGGACTTCCTACAAGACGCATATTTGGCGTATTTCAACAAAAATTCCCGTCAAACTTATGGATTTAATTACGACTATACAAAAGATGTGCCTTTATCTTTAAAGTCTACAAGGTTATTGCTGGCCAATCGGAGCGATAAGCGATTTCAGGCCAAAATGAAAAAGGCTGTCGACTTTGTTAATCAAGTCGAAAAAGAGTTGAAGATGCATAAAAAGACCAAAGCATTCATATGCGACGATCCACCAGAAGCATTTAAAGAGTCTGGAGTCTTTTTGCTTAATGGGAATAAGAGGTGGTATTCCTCTTCCGTGATGCTTTCTCTTTATACTCTGTTGATTCGAGTGGGTTCAAAACACTTGAAGAAACATGGGACATGGAGAGACACTTGCAACATGATGATTGCTGATGAAGTGTCGCCCTACCAAAGCTATGACCGTGACCAGATTCAGCAGGCATTGCCGGGCATTGAGCATATCATTAAGCACAATGATCGAAAGGTCTTTGGAAAGGATATTAAGAAAAACTATCCTGACGCCATTTCTACCAGTTCAATGCATCATAACAGCGGGATATGTTCCTTTACACAAGGGCATACAGTCGCTAATTTTCCCGGTTGGATTGCTTTTGGGACTAACCCAGAAGAAAAAAAGAAACCCGCCCCCTGTACATTTAGTTGAGGAGAAAAATTATGGATTCTTGGGGTTGTGATCCTGAGCTAATGCTCAAAGATGGAAGCACCTACGTTAGTGCAATAAACGTTGTTGACGGAAGCCCCGAACATCGTTTGAAAATAAAAGGACACGAATTTTATTACGATAATGTCCTTGCTGAATTTGCAATGAAACCGGCTACAAGCAAGAAAGAAGCTCTCGCAAATTTGAGAGAATGTCTGGAACTGTTCGCTGAAGTCGTAAACCCTTGCAAGCTTGTCGCTCAAGCTTATCAGGCTTACCCTGATAATATTTGGGGAAATCGTGATCCAGACACAGGGGAACCAATAGCCGCAACTGCTGGCTGTGCCATTGATCGTTGTGGTTACACTGTTAAAGACATGAAAGCCCCAAAGGACATCATCCAAGGGACCACAGAGCGTTCTGGCGGTGGGCATGTGCATTTGGGGGATGATCGCCTCTTGAGAAACTACGGTGTCTATCTCGCCCCTTCAGCGGTCCTCATGGACCTCTTTATTGGGATTCCTTCTTTGTTTCTAGATAAAGACCCGACTAGTGCCCAACGTCGTAAGATTTATGGTCAAGCTGGCCGGTTCAGAATTTGCGATTACGGCATGGAATATCGAACATTAGGTAATTTTTGGTTAAAAAGTCCAAAAGTTGCCGGACTGATGTACGATTTGTGTGAATTCGTTTGCGACCTTGTTTGCAGCGATGAAATCAATGACTATGTTGATGTCGATCCCAGCAAATATGCCTCTGCAAAGCCCGCTGGAGCGTATTCGTACAAAAAGTTTGACGCCACTAAACTTAAAACGGCAATCAACAAGTCAAACACCAAAAAGTCTGGCTGCACTTTTTACGATTTAACCCTCAGCTTATTGCCAAAAGGGTTAGCTGCGGACATCAACAATCTTCTCAAAGAAGATGATTATGATTTGTATGAGGAGTGGAATTTATGATTGTGGACAGTGATTTCTATGTGTTTAGTGGAGCCAAAAAATCACATAGTTGCGTAATATGTTTGGCTGGGCGATCAGGATGCGGCGGGAGGCTTGCGGATCATTATCAGCGAGCAACTGAATTGCACAATACTACGTTTATCGGTGTGACGCCTTACTCTAGAACTGGGCACATCGAGTGGTATCCTCAGCCCCATTCTGCAACCGAGCAGAGTTCTGCGGTCAATGGTCTGAAGGCTGCTCATGATTATGTAGAAAAAATCATAACTTCCGCAATGGAAGAGTTTGACATTCCTCGCAACAAGATTGCTCTTACTGGATTTTCAGCAGGAGCAGTCATGTCTCTTTTTGCGACGACCCATTCAAGCCAAGATTTGGCAGGAGTTGTTGTTCATTCTGGGGCATGCTTGGAAACCAAAAAAATTCCACAATGCAAGAACAATACCGACATATTGTTGACGCATGGGAATAAAGACTATTGTTTTGACTGGTACGAACGATATGTGCCTATGAAAAATGGTCTACTTCAAAAAGGCTACGGGACTTTCGCTATGGAAGACCCGGATAACACTCATACCGTCTCTCATGATGATATGATCATCAGTGCGAAGTTCCTAGCTCCACGATTGGGCTACGAGGGTTTCAGGCATTCTCTGGAAGAAAAACCCTTCCCTCTGAAAATGGAAGTTGCAACAACGGAAAAGATACCGAACAATTGGAAAGAACTCTCCGAACAATCTTGGAAAAATTGGCGTTAGCAATGGGTTTCCTAACGCCATTGGGCTTGTGGGCCACAACTCACAAGCCCTTTTTTCGTATCTCTCTGCATAATGCTCTCACGTCACGCTTTCTGCATTTCTGACATTCCCATTTTTCCCCGAAACACTTAAAAGCTTTGATCTCAAGATCAATCCTTTTGTAATTACGAACACATTTTTCACGACAAAGAGAGCAATAAATTTTCTTGCTGCCCGGTTTGGGGGAGTCTTGATTGCGTGCGATCTTCAGAAGGTCAAGGATGGACGCAGGCATCTTTGGAATTGGGAAACGACTCTCAGGATGCCAAGTGTATCTGGGGCCGTCCTCGTGGCGACTAGGCGGCAGAGCCGATTGATGAACTCTCCCTCTAAATTCAATTCCTTCCCACTTAACAATCGTTAAGTCAGGATCAGGGCTTAGGAACAAATGATGTACAGACTTGAAGCTAGTGTACATAGGATGAGGACAATTTTTAGTAAGTCGCATCAGCCTTTTGTTGGAAGCAGGCGTATCCCCCTCAACATCCATCACATCGCCTAAACGGAGACCCATATTGGAATGCGGCAATTTACAGAAGACATCTCTTATGTGATCCCCATTCCAACCACGTTGCCAACGTTTCTCCAATGGTTCTTTGGTTTGTGGTTTCAAAGGAATGGGTTCCAATCCCTGAGCCACATAAACGTCATACCAAGCTAGAGTATTCATTGCTTCCTTTGGACTATCAATCAAGGTTAAATTATGTATAATCTTCCAAATAAGATAACAATTTGTAGGAGTTTTGCAAGATGAAGATATTGCTCACGGGCGGCACAGGCTTCGTAGGTTCTAACATACTAAATGCTTTGATTAAAGAAGAGCACGAAGTTACAGTCATAGCCTCAACACATACGGAAAATCCTATTCCAAAAGGGTGCAAGGTTGTTTACTTAGGTTTAGAAGGCTTGAATTGGAAAGAAGCTTACGGAAAAGATGCAGTTATCCATCAAGCCGCCAATAACGATACCCTCTTTGAAGATATGGGAGAAATGTATCGAGCAAACGTGTATGGGCCAATTAGCCTTTTCCATCATGCTTTACAAGGTGGCTGCAAGAAATTCGTTTACGCTTCATCCACAGCAGTCTATGGGAGCCAGCCTGCTCCCTATAATGAAGACACGACTCTTGTAAAGCCTCTTAATGTTTATGGAGAAAGCAAAGCTAGGTTCGATGAGTTTGCTATGGAATTTGCAGAAAAAAAAGACATAGACATTATCGGCCTTAGATATTGCAATGTTTATGGTCCGGGAGAAGGACATAAAGGCAAACGAGCCAGCATGATCTATCAGTTGATTCGACAGATTGTAGGTTCTAAGGGTGCCACTTTATTTGAAGATGGAGAACAGAAACGAGATTGGATTTATGTTGATGATGTTGTTGGAGCAAATATGGCAGCACTCCATTCCAATAATCTGAGTGGAGTATTTAATTGTGGAACCGGAACGGCCACTAGCTTCAATGACTTGGTTAATATCATCAAAAGATTTCATCCTGAATGTTCGGCCAGTATGAAGCCTCAGTATATTGATAATCCACACGAAGAGACTTATCAAACTCACACAGAGTGCGACATAAAAAAAATGCGAGAAGAACTAGGGTTCTCCCCGCATTTCGATATCGAAAAAGGAATCGCAGCTTACATCAAAAGCTTAGCCGTCTTGTAGGCCGTTCTCACGAACGCCAAGAGCCAACTCTTTGATCGTATCCCAATCGCCCATGAAGTTTGTGCTTAGAGCCTGTTGCTCTTCGCTTCCTACTTCGTAGCTGCCGACTGCTCCAATTCTACCTTCTGGAGCAAAGCCAACATCGCCCGGTCCTGCAACCTTTGGCGTGAAGACAGCGTCTTCAAGGTATTCTGAAATTCCGTCTCTGTTGTCTCTGCGGTCTACTTCGCCTAGTTGAGTAGCGAGACTCTGAAAGAACTCAGTGTTTTCTTTCTTAGACTTCTTCTTCATCATTTCCATTTCTTCATCGTCGCCACCATCATCGTCATCGTCGTCATCGTCGCCACCTTCATCATCGCCACCATCTTTGCCTTTGCCGAGAAGTGCTGCCATATCCATTTCGCCACCACATTTCTTCTTTTTGGCTTCAAGGAGTGCTGCACGAAGTTCTTCAACTTCTTCTTTCTTGGACTTTTTGCACTTCTTCGTCATGCATTCTTTGTCATCCATATCTTCCATATCGTCATCTGAATCATCGGCTGCATCTTCTTCTGCATCTTCATCAGAGTCTTTCACAGGGGCATCTTTAGGATCAACCATTTCGTCGCCGAACATCTTCTTCTTGGCTTCTGCGAGCGAAGCAAGAAGGTCTTCAGCATCGTCAGTTGCATCAACAGCCTTAAAACCAAAGCTATTGCCAACTTCGCCACCGATGGCAGCGGGAGTTGCAACTCCTAGATTAACTGTCGGAGTAACGGTCTCCATCAGCATCTTGTATTCTTTATAAGTAATCATTTCCTTTTTCTCCTCATATTAATCTAAGCTTAGATAAAGTTATATACGCAGCCACTATAATAATTCTATGCGAATACTTATTACAGGCTCATCAGGATTAATCGGGTCAGAAGCAGTCAAACACTTCAGCCAATATGATTGCGACATAATAGGAATTGACAATAACGGCAGAAAAGATTTTTTTGGGGATGATGGGGATACCTCAAGCATCCAAGAATCACTTAAAAACACCCAAAAGTATAAGTTTTACAACTTAGATGTTACAAGCTGCTACTATTTCAAAAAAATAATATGTGATAACAAATTTGACGCAGTAATTCACTGTGCTGCCCAACCATCTCACGATAAATCTGCTGAAAATCCTATAAAAGATTTTCAAATAAATGCTATGGCAACTGTCTCATTGCTCGAATTGATACGTCAATATTCTCCTGAAGCTTCCTTTATTTTCTGCTCATCGAACAAAGTTTATGGAGATGGACCCAATTATGTCCCAATGACAGAGAAGGAAAAAAGATTTGAATATGCCGAAAATATTGAGGGGATTAACAGTAGTTTCAACATAGGAAACTGCAAAATTAGAACTCCTTTTGGAGTATCTAAGCTCTCGGCTGACTGTGCTGTGCAGGAATATGGAAATTACTTTGGCATGAACACAGCTACATTCAGATTAGGATGTGTCACAGGCCCAGCTCAAAAAGGGGTAGAATTGCACGGATTCCTTAATTATCTTTGCAAATGTGCCAGAGAGGATAGGGAATTTACAATATTTGGATACGGCGGAAAACAGGTCAGAGACATAATTCATGCTTCAGATGTGGTCTCTGCCTTTCATAACTACCTCGATGCACCGAGTCCGGGGGCTGTTTTCAATCTAGGCGGCGGCAAAGAAAACTCCGTTTCTGTTTTAGAAGCCATTGCGATGGTCGAAGAGTTGACTGGGAAAATAATGAATGTGAAATATTCTCCTGACGCTCGCAAGGGAGATCATAAACTCTACATCACAGACTTAAGAAAATTTAAGGTTGCTTGCCCTAAATGGGGGATAACCAAGAATATTAAGTGCATACTTGAGGAATTATTAAATGAAAATAATAGTGCCATTTCCTGATGGAAGGATGCAGACAGATAGAATCAAAGTAGCCTTAGATTTATGGGAAGATAAAAGTCAGCTAGTTGTAGGATTGATTGAGTCAAGAGATGATCTGAGTCAATATGAATGCAAGCTATTCGAAAGAAACTCCACAGATGTTGGCACTGAAGTTAAGAAAATGTATGTTTATGACATGCTAAGTCACCTCTATGAGAGCTATCCTGATGAGGATTGGTATGGATTCAGCAATAGTGATGTTGTCCCGCTAGGCAACCCAATCAGAGACTTTGAACACAAAGAAGTGCTAATTTTGCATAGAACAGATATATTGGACTGGGAAGATAGGCATTCGACTATTCAGTTGCTGTATGATATGGTCAGCAAAGAAACTGGCGACTGGATTTGCGATCAGCTAAGAAACAGAATCAAAACTAAGAAGATATGTCGAAAACTTAACATCATGAAGGTTCCACCTCCATTTGAAGAGAAGGAATGGCATTATGTGAACCTTAAAAAACTTCTTCAAAAATTAGGCATTATATTTAACGTTGGACAGGATATGTTTCTATTCAGAAGAGACACAATGGATAAAGTTTTACCTTACTTGAAAGATAAAGATTTTATAATAGGAAGTGCTATGTGGGACATCTACTTAAGCCGGTGGATGGGGGAAAATTTCGATTATGGCCGATTGGCCAATAGGATTTACCACAAAGCACACACATCCGAATGGAAAGCTCGGGATAAGTGTTGGTGGCACAATGGAGGGCCAATAGAAGAAACAGATTGGGATAGAAAATACAAAAAAGGCATGGATTACAGCAATATCGATGAAGTTACACTTACCTGTTGAAAAATAGTTATTCCTCTCTAAATACTGTAAGTATTGTATAAGGAGAGATTTATGGCAACAATTAAGTGGGATGCTGATTCGGTTACTACCCATATGACAACTGCTTTAGATAGCATTGCTGATGATGCTAATAGTGCGGCGTCGTCTGCAATTGATAACACTACAGCATTACGTCTTTTCGAAGACTTAGAATTTGTATTAAAAGACAACGGAACTAATTCGCCTACCGCTGGTGGAGTGATTGAAATTTATCTTTTAGCCGCAGTTGATGGAACAAACTATCCTGATGGCTCTGCCTCAATTGACCCTGCTGCTAACACATTTGTAGGGGTATTCAATACTAGAGTTGTTTCTACAGACCAGAGAATGGTCCTTCGAGGAATATCAATTCCTGCTTTGAACTACAAATACTTAATCATCAATAAAACTGGCATGGCATTCACAACTGCAAACACTCTTAAAGGCGTTTCTTATGGATATGCTTCTGCATAATCAAGACAATATCCCACAAAAAGCCGTTTCATTAGAAACGGCTTTTTTTATTGAGGGTTAAGTTTATAAATACTTCAAGCAACCAAGAGGGATATTGAGTATGTCAAGAAGAATAAAAGCCCCACATTCAAAACAAGTAAAAACCCCTACAATTGATCGTCGTTCATCTTTAGGGGCTTCTATTCTTTGTCAGTGGCCAGTCATTACAAATATTGGAATAGATAGTGATGGCAATCCTGAACCGACGTATCCAGCACTTACACACGATATTGGAGGAGCGGGAATACACGGGGTAGCTTCCAGAGAGATGATTTTAGTGTCAACTCCTTTTGGTTCAGGTTGGGATTTTGGGTCATCGGCAGCGGCAAACATCAACTTCTACGTCGACTACGATGGCACGCCAATGAAACCAGAATACCTGCTTGGCGGCGAGAACGGACTGCAAAATTTTTCATTCTCAATTCTAGTAAAATTTGACGTTGTGAATACAAAGCAAGTCATACTTGCATCTGGCGGTGAAAGCGATGGCTTTGGCTACAGTATTTATCTGAATTCAGGTGGTGTATTAGTGATACAAACCCACATGTCGGCGACTGGTTCCGCCATGATGGGCAGCAAATCCCTGACGGCAGGTATTTGGTATAACCTAATGTTTGCTTTCCAAAGATTTGAGGAGGAACAGGATGGGTTCTATAACTTTGCAGCCATTTATATTAACGGAGTACAAGATGGGGACACCGACGCATGCGGAGAATGGGCTTTAGCGGGAGCGAGTTTAATATGTGGCAAAGAGTTTGATTCTGATTCTAATAACCTTCAGAATGCTGTTGTTGCAAACATAACAGCATACAATAGATTTATACATCCTTCTGAAGCGGCACAAGAAACAGCCAATTTGTTTGATTCCAGTTTTGAAAATTTCTCTCTTATACTTGACGCCGCAGTTTCGGATAGTCCAGATAGAGTACCTTCTGGTGGTATCCTCGCAGGCGGTAGAATACCAGAAGAACCACCTGTAGGCGGTGGCATTTTATTGGGTGGTCACCCTATAGAAGTCCATACCATCGAAGTAGGTGGCGGAACCCTTGGCGGTGGTGTCGCTCTTGAAGCAAAAGAGTTTGATGCCCAAGGCGGAGTATCGGCGGGAGGATTGGCGGTTGTTACAGCTATCTACACTCCTAAATTCTCTGCCAGTCCTACTTCTGAAGAATTTACCGCAATGGTGGGTACGAATCTTGGTCCTTTTAATGACTGGACATCTCCCCAAAATATTGCTTTTGGTCAAGACACTTTTGCATTTGCCAACTTAGAAGATAGCCCTACAGCTAAGAGTAGTCTGCTCTACGCAACAGATTTTAATCTCAGCATCCCAACTGGCATCGTTCCTTTGGGCATTGAAGTATTCATAAATACTAATACAAATAATGCTGGTAGAGGTGTTTTCAGTAGAATCTTCCTTACTAAGAATGGTACGAATAAAGTTGGTACTGAAAAATCTGATAACGTTGAAATAGGAACAACTCAACATGACGAGATATATGGTGGTAGTAGCGATTTGTGGGGAATTACTTGGACTGCTGCTGAGTTAAATAGTTCTAACTTTGGGTTTGCAATAGAGGTTTTATCTGATCCGGGTTCTGGAACAGTTCAAGCCAATGTCTACCAAATGAGGGTGCAGATAACTGCTGTCGACATCAACCTTGCCACCACAGTGATGATAAGTGGTCTTGGAGCTGCTCCAAATACATTCAATGAGCCAGTTTCTGGTGGTATCTTAGCTGGTGGCGTTGGATTCCACTCAGAAGGGGAAGTAAGAGACACTAGCGGCGGATTGCTGGTTGGCGGCGAAGTTGCTGAGCTTATGGCCTTTGATCCCTTTATTGTCGGTGGATTGCTGGTGGGCGGCGAAGTCATCCAAGCACTTGGGCAGTCAGCAAGTGGTGGTGCATTAGTTGGTGGTCGTGCATCCACTGTTTATGATGAATATGCCATCGGCGGTGCCCAGTTAGGCGGTAAAGGCGAAATAACAATGCACCTTGTAAGAGGTGGTTCGTTCGGTGGTGGTGCAGCAATAGTAGGTATTCAACCAGCCGTTTCTGGTGGCATCGTACTTAGCGGAGTATCAATAACTGGTTTTGCTAGTTTTGGTGGTCCGCTGATTGGCGGAACAGTATCCGAATTTGTAGTTTATGCTGGTGGGAGTTCTAGTGGGGCGTTAATTGGAGGTCTTGCAGATGTAACAAGCCAAGAAGCATTTATTTCTACCGCAGGGGTGCTCATTGGCCAAACCGCATCGCCTATGGCTGTGTATAATACTGTTTCCATTACAGGAGCCTTGATTGGAGGTAGAATACCTGAAGAACCACCTATTGGTGGTGGTATTTTGCTTGGCGGACTTGCTTCATCGTTCGTAGAGCAAGAGCCTCAAGGCGGGATGTTGGTTGGTGGATCAGCTCCCGGAGAAATTGCTCTTGTTGGTTTTGGTGGTGCATTAATCGGCGGAGAAGCGATAGCACAAGAGATACAAGTAGAGCCTGTTGATGGCGGAATGTTGGTTGGTGGTGCCACAACAATAGTTGAAATCACTCCATTCCATGAAGGCGGGATACTGGTTGACGGGATAACAACAGTTACGGCTGTGTACACTGTAGACGACATCGGAACAAATGGGGCCTTAATTGGTGGACGTGCTGTCGCAGGAATTCAACCGCCAGCTTCTGGTGGCATCCTTGTTGGCGGCGAAGCCTTTGAATTCATTACTGAAATTGGTACTGGCGGAGCATTAATTGGCGGTAACGCCAGGCAAACCTTCTACGAAGAAGCTCTTGGTGGTGCTGTTCTTGGAGGCTTAGCCGAATCATCTATCGACTATTCCGGGCATGGCGGTGCCTTGATTGGCAGCATAGCTCTTGTAAGCGATGAAATTATAAAGCATCCAAATGGCGGAGCCTTAATTGGTGGGATAGCACTTGTAAGTGACGAAATCACAAAGCATCCAGATGGTGGCGTCTTAGTCAATTCCTTTGCCCTTCTACATTATAGCTTTATCGGTGGTGTAAACTTTGATGACACTGTTTCTTATGGTGGCCCAGTGACCATAGGCGGCGTAGCAACTGTCATTAGGCCAACAATTAAGTTTATTGGAAATGGTCCGGTAGTCATAAGCGGCGAAGCCGATACTAGTTTTGTCATCTCTGATTTCTCTTTTGAGAGTCAAGCAACAGTTTCAACGCCAGTAGCTGTGCAAGGTTCTGCAACTATTATATTGGCCCTTAATGACCAAGAGTGCTTCACCCCAAATAAACCATGTCACATTTCTGATAGACAAACGGGACAAAAAAGAGTTCATTGCACTGTTCCAGAATTGTTTACTCCTTACTGTAGGGACTTAAGAAAGGGGAATCAATGTAGCGGAGATGCCGCTCTTTTGCCAGCTATTATAGCCTGTAGACAAAAATTATTACAGCAACAACAGATATTAGACATCAAAAATAAAACAACCCTTCGAAACAGAGGGAATGTTATCTAATTAAGTCCACTAAATACCTTGTGGCATTAAAACGGGGTATATAGTGCAATTCTACCGCTCTACATCAAGAATGATTACTTCTTACGATATCGTTCCGCACTTTGGGGGAATTAAATGGTAAGGAAGCCAACCCCAGACAAATTAACCATCAATGAACTTAGCCCTCAATTTGCAGGATTAAGATACTGGTGGCCCTTTCTTCCCGCCAATGCTGGCGGAGATTTTCTATATGAGGTTGCCAACAAAACAGCAACTGCCACATATGGGTCTGTCGATCCAGTAGACGAATGGATCATTGATTCAGAAAGAGGATTTGTAGGTATTTTAAATGCTGCCGATATAGCAGAGTATTGGGAAGCCACCGATCCTCCTTTCATTAGTGGGGAAACTGATTTATCCATATCTGCTTGGGTCAAAATAGATTCTACAACTGGAACTAAGACTTATTTTTCTAAAACAGATGGTGACGAAACGCCGTTTCCAGTTGGATTTGCATTGGGCTGGGATACAACTAACGGCTGGCAATTTAGTTTCGAAGATTCAGGAACATCTGGCGAAGGCCATACCGGGAAAACAGGCTATACAACAGACACTTGGTATCATGTTGTTGCTGTTTACAATGGCAATGGAAGCACAGATGTTGCTAAAGTTAAAATATATGTTGATGGACAAGATCAAAGCTTAACGTTCTCTGGTACAATACCATCTGCAATGACTGCTAATGGCTCTGTTTTAATAGGGGCATATAAAACTGCTGGGGTAATTGGTACTGAGCAATGGGTTGGAAGACTCGATGACATTAGAGTTTATGGATCAATTCTATCATCTGGTGCTATCGCCAATATGCATAATTTCCAAACTCGTTGGGAATTGTACGAAGGCAGGGAAATTGGTTGGCTGGTAGATTTAGCTCTTCAAGGTGGCAGCACTTTTAATGAAACTGGCGAAGGCGGATCACTTGTCGGCGGGGCAACAGACCTTTCTGTAATCTTCAACCCTGCTAATCCAACATCTGGAGTCATACTTGGTGGATTAGCGACAATTTCTACTTCCGGGGCGGCTAGTGAAACTGGCGAAGGTGGCATCTTAGTTGGTGGAGCAATTACAGACCTTTCTATAATATTCAATCCTGAGTTAACATCTGGGATACTTGTTGGTGGAGCAATTCCAGACCTTTATGTAATATTCAATCCTGAGTTAACATCTGGAGTCATACTTGGTGGAACAAGTATAGTTGGAGAAGAGCAAGAAGAGACTGTTAGTGGCGGGATACTTGTTGGTGGAGCAATTCCAGACCTTTCTGTAATATTCAATCCTGAGTTAACATCTGGAGTCATACTTGGTGGAACAAGTATAGTTGGAGAAGAGCAAGAAGAAACCGTTAGTGGCGGGATACTTGTTGGAGGCATAGCACTTGAATCTGAAGAACAAGAAGAAACTACATCTGGTGGGATACTTGTTGGTGGAGTAATTGCAGACCTCTCTGCAATCTTTAATCCTGAGTTAACATCTGGAGTCATACTTGGTGGAACAAGTATAGTTGGAGAAGAGCAAGAAGAAACTGTTAGTGGCGGGATACTTGTTGGTGGAGCAATTCCAGACCTCTCTGCAATCTTTAATCCTGCTATTGTTGGCGGAGCACTTGTTGGTGGCATAGCACTTGAATCTGAAGAGCAAGAAGAAACTACATCTGGCGGGATACTTGTTGGTGGAGTAATTACAGACCTCTCTGCAATCTTTGATACTGCTATTGTTGGTGGAATACTTGTTAGCGGTGCAACAACTGTCAACGCAGTTTATGCTATGTCAATTGATTCTGGCGTAATTATTGGCGGAGCGGCGACGGTTGCCACTTCTGGAATAGCTAGTGAGGTTGGAGAGGGCGGGATACTTGTTGGTGGAGTAATTACAGACCTTTCTGCAATCTTTAATCCTGCTATTGTTAGTGGAATACTTGTTAGCGGTACAGCACTTGAATCTGAAGAACAAGAAGAAACTACATCTGGAGGGATACTTGTTGGTGGCTTGGTAGACGTTAATTCTGCCGAAGACTTTGTTGTAGCTGGCGGAATCCTTGCAGGGGGAAGTGCAGATTCTTTTGTTGAAAATTACGTTAGAGGGGGAGTTCTAACTGGCGGTGTTGTAAATGTTAGTCAAGGAGATTTTAGTCCTAGTGGAGGAATATTAGCCGGTGGGTCAGGACAACTAGGTCGTGTCTACACTATTGACAATCCTCCATTCCCAATAATAATACCTTCTCGTGGACCTTCTCCAACTGTTAAACCACACACACAACTTAACAAAAATAGCTTGCAATTTAATGGATTAAATCATGCTTGGCCGATGCTTCATCCGGGTGGTCATGATCTATACGACCTTGCAAGAAATAAGAATGGATACATAAACGCATTCGTAGACGTAGATGAAATGTGGGTGGTTGATGGCGAAAGAGGATATTATGTTGTCGAGTTATCTGGCAACCTGGACTACATCGGCTTTGATGATATCCAACAAAGTGATGATACTACTTTATCTTTATGGTTCAATGCTACAGCAGCAGCCAGCGATGAAAGAATAATTGGTCAAACTAGTGGTCTCTCTGGTCAATCTGGCCCTTTGAGATTTGAAGGTGTTAACTCAGCAATTCAACATTGGAATGGCAACGATTGGGAAGTAATCATTCCAGCAAACACTGTAGTTGCTGGAGAATGGCATCATCTTGCTGTTGTTTGGGAAGACAATGGGGATGTTACTGGATACCTTGATGGAATTCAGTATTCAACAGGCACAGGTACATTTGATTATGACGGCCCAACCTTTGGAATAGGTTCTCCATTCTTGTTTTCTGATGGCGGGCGTGATGGCGGGGACTACTTTGAAGGTAGGTTTGACGACATAAGGATTTATGGAAGAACGCTTACAAGTTCAGAGGTTCATCATCTTTATGCTCCTCAAACACGATGGGAGCTATACCAAGAGACAGAACAACAAATAGCTATTACTGCATTTGACGCCCTTGGAGGGTTGCTCTGTGGTGCAACAAGCGACTTCAATGTTGCTTTTAACCCTAGCATCTCTAGCGGCAGTCTTCTAGGCGGTGCGGCGGAAGTAACGGCAGTCTATAATGTCTCCGTGGACAGCGGGGTAATTCTTGGCGGCGAATCAATAGTCCAAGAAATACAAGAAGAGCAAGTTGCTGGCGGAGCCACCACAGGTGGTGTCGCTGATATTTCGGCCATCTATAATATCTCGTTAGGTGGCGGAGTTATTCTTGGTGGCGAAGCAATAGCCCAAGAAATACAAGAAGAACAAGTGTCTGGCGGAGCGATTCTTGGCGGGCAAGCCGAAGCTACAGTTTCCGTCTCAGTTGGTGGTGGCATCCTTGTTGGTGGCGAGTCAACAATTTCAATTACAGAAGACGCATCTGGCGGCGTAGTAATTGGCGGCGGACTTGTCACTGCTGAATTCGATGAAGTTGGTGAAAGTGGAGCTATTGTTAGCGGCACCGCAGACGTAAGCAGAGTTCAAATTGTCATCCTTGATGCCGGTGGTGCTGTCTTAGGTGGGATTTCAGACGTAGCAATCGAATTCGTTGTTGCTGGCGGTGCTGTCCTTGGTGGCGAAGCAATATCCCAAGAAATACAAGAAGAAGAAGTTTCTGGTGGAGCTATAACTGGCGGAGTCGCTGAAGCCAGCATGACATATACGGAAGTCGGATTCGGTGGCGGTGTACTCTCTGGAATAGGTCATCCGGCTTATGGGGAAATTGGCAGCGGTGGGGCCATAGTCAGTGGCGAAGACATTGATGAAACTGTAACTCACGCATTTACATATACTGGCGATGGAATTGTAATAGTTGGAGGAAATGTAGGAACAAGAGTATTTGTTCGTACTCCTCAAATATTAAAGCCTTATGTGATAGAATTAACAACGGGTGACGATTGTATAGATTGTTGTCAAAGTTCTAGGCGGGATTGCCCTCATTGGTCTGAACATTGGCAAGATAAGTGGGAAGGTCCATTTGATGCTATAGACGAGAGTGTTGATGAGGCGGAAGAGGTTAAAGGATCATGGGAAGGGCAATGGCAAGATAAATGGCTGCCAGAATATCTAGGCTGGTTGGCCCCTCACCCAGCAGGATCGCAACATCCTGACTCTAATCATGGTCCAGAAAGAGTTTTGAGTGAGTTAAACGAGGAAACATAATGAAAAGAACAACGATAATATTTCTATTAATGATTTTATCTATTGGGCTGTTAGCATGGAGAAATTACACTAACAATTCTGCTCCTTGTCCCGTATTTGATTTGGTTCAGAGAACAGAAATGGAGATTTTGCCAGCAGAAGTGCATCCTATTCTGAAAGCTGTGAATAAAAAAAATGAGAAAATAACAAGTTTCATTTGTACAGATATTGATGTAAGAATAAAAAGAAATGGCTCTAACCACAAACTGGACGGACTTATGTTGCACGAGAAAGACAGGAACTTTAGACTCAAGGTTTCATCTTTCTTCGGCACAGAATTAGACATGGGATCAAATAACAAACAATTTTGGGTTTGGTCCCGAAGAGTAGACCCAAAAGCAACAATGTTTTTTGCAGATCATGATAATCTTTATAAAACTAGATTGAGAACCCCATTTGTTCCTTTGTGGATAATGAGTGCATTAGGATATAGGGTGATAGACCCAGATGAGGTTTCATATAAAGAAACTGAAGATCATTTAATTTTATCTAGAATTGTTATAAGTCCAACAGGTCAACCTTTGATTAAAAGAGCTTACATCGACAAGAAGACCTGTCAAATTGTTGCATATTACCTATACGACTCAGGTGGAGTAGAAGTTACCGTTACTCAGATAGGCTATTCAGAAGATGGAATGCCTAGAAAGATATACATGTGTTGGAATGAAGAAGATGTAATCATGGATTTTATTTTTCATAATCCAAAGGTCAATGAGGACATTAACTCCAGTAACTTTGAATTGCCAGACTACAAGAATAAAATAGAGATGGGAAAAGATGATCTCCCATCTCCTGCCCGACATTAGCGGCCAAGGGCTTTTCTGATTGCATCTCTCTTTAGTTTCTCAATACGGCGATCTTCGAAGGAGTTTTTTGTATTTCCTTCTCGTTCAGCTTGCGTTCTAAGCAATGCTTGGAGTTGTTGAGGACTAGCTCCTGCTGCCGATACACTTCTCGGACCAGAACTTCCTCTAAGCGTTCTGCCAGTACCGCCTCTTACGTCTTTTCCACAGTTACAACCGATAATACACCTCCATTTTGACTTACAATTTTGACTTACAATTTTATATACCGCTTACTAAGTTAAAATATGGAACAAGAAACAGCCAATGATATTATGGAAGAAGCACTAGGAATGGCCAAACAGCTTTTTGCTGATGGTCGTTATTCCGAGTGTAAGCCCGTTTTAACTCAATATTTAAAGTGCAGCCCTAAAGAGGCAGACGAAGCTCTTATGCATTATGCTCTTAGTTGTCACAAATTAGGACAAAATAAAGAATCTTTGAAGATTTTTGATGAGATGTTGGAGCGAGATGACTGCTCGAAGGGTGATGTTTACAATAACATGTCTGTAGTGCATTCTAGCGTGGGCAGATTTGATGAGGCCATCAGTTGTCTTGATCGTGCAGTGCAGGAAGACCCTGAAAAAGGTATGTTTTGGGGCAATATGGGAGTTCAGTATCGCCATAAGCAAGAGTATGGGAAAGCAATAGAATATCTTTCAAAATGCATAGATTTAATACCAGAAGAAAACAGATTGCTTGCAATTAACAATTTGGCTGCTTGTTACTCTGAGGATTTTCAATTAGAAGAAGGCGAAAAGTGGTATAGAAAAAATCTTGAAGATGATGGTGAGTATTCGGTCAGTCATGTTGATCTGTGCTACAATTTAATGCTTCAAGATCGCTGGGAAGAAGCATGGACTCACCACAATTGGAGATTCAACCATTTCAAGCAACTTCAGAGATTTAAAGAGCTAGACAAGTCTGAAAAACGTTGGAATGGAGAGCAATCCTTAGAGGGAAAGACATATCTTCTATATTGTGAACAGGGTGTTGGCGATATCTTGATGTATGCCAGATACATACCAATCCTCAAGAAACTTGGCTGCAACATTGTATTTTATTGCTATGAGAGACTTGTTAAGTTGTTCGAACATATGGAAGACATAGACGAAATTATAGAGTTGGGCTACAACAAAGAACTCGTTGAGATGTTTAATTTCAGCGATGAAAATTTAGTTGAGCATGATTTCAATTCTTCTATTTTAAGCCTTCCATACCTTCTAAAGAAGTTCAATCCATTCTACGACAGATACTTAGACTTCAAAGAAACTGCTAATTTAGATGCATATAAAGATGATTTTAAAGTGGGCGTAATTTGGGCGGGTAGCCCACTGCATCCTGAAGATTCAAAAAGATCATGCTATCTCAAAGAGTTTGCTCCTATTGCTGCTATTCCGGGCGTCAAGCTATTCAACCTACAGAAAGATGCAAGGCCAAGGAAGTACGCCTACAAAGAGCACATAGTAGATTATGCTGAGGATGTAGATTTCAACTTAGTTGATTGCTCTGAATACTTTGAGGATTTCGAAGCATTAGCAAAATTCATTAACTCTGTTGATTTATTGGTTTCCGTAGATACTGCTCCTGTTCATCTTGCGGGGATGTTAGAAAAACCAGCGTGGATGTTAGGAGCATATAATGCTGACCCTCGATGGGGTAAAGATATGTGTAGAGTTTCAGACTGGTATCCAACTGTGACAGCATATCAACAAAAAGAGCGAGGGAACTGGACAGAAGTCCTTGAAAGGGTCGCAGAAGATGTTAAGAATCTACTACCGAATAAGTGATAAAAGTTATCCCAAGCCAAAGCTACCCGAAATAGAAAAAGAGGATTGTCTTCAAAACTTTATAGACATTTTTCAGGACAAGCCATTCTATTTTTTCTTTTGTGACAACTGTGAGACAGAGACCGTTGATATGGTTAAAAGGTTAACCTCTGGGATCAATAGAAAAAAGATTTTTGAAACTGCTTATGGGAACGCTGGAGCATTAAAGTTTGCTATGGAAGTTGCCGCTCACGATAAGGCAGCAGCAAACACGTCAGCTTACTTTGTAGAAGATGATTATCTTCACCAGCCTAAAGCTCCAGATATCATTGAGCAAGGCTTAGAGATAGCAGATTATGTGACCTTATACGATCATCCTGACAAATACATGGAAGGTTATTATGGGGGAGGAGAGTTCTCACAGGTAAAGAAGACTGCCGATTCTCACTGGAGATATACGGCCAGTACCTGTATGACTTTTGCTGCAAAATTAAACACGATCCAGCAAGATGAAAGCTCTTGGTATGATTTTATATCTGGAGATCATCCTCATGATCATAAAGTCTTTACAGAGGGCTTGG
>Ga0209402_10002285_pt1 | contig 19505 bp, 16 predicted proteins | sample ArcticOcean_MG_C_3_FD_187437 | JGI IMG/M metagenome (GOLD analysis project Ga0209402, IMG submission 187437) | Marine microbial communities from western Arctic Ocean - ArcticOcean_MG_CB8_126 (SPAdes) (version 2) | ecosystem: Environmental > Aquatic > Marine > Oceanic | place: Arctic Ocean... | reverse complement strand
TCGAGTGAGAACGGCGGGTACTCGTCAGTCGTCAGCAGGAACGCATATGCCATCACCCGCTGTCCCCATCGATTCACTCCAACAATGAAGGTGTGAAAGCCCTCAGGGAAGTTGCCGGTGAACAGGATCACCAACCAGCCGATCATGACTAGAAGTAACGCAATGGGCCAGAGCACCGCCAACACCACGTAGTGCGGGATTGCCAGAATCCACTTGAACAACGGCAAGAACCGGTTCAGTTGCGCTGCGTCCGGGTAATCGATCTCCAGATGAACACCCTGGTGTTCGTCTGTCGACGGATATTCGTCGGTTAGTAGAAACATATACGCGGTGATTCGCATCGAAAATCGCTGGTACTCGACGTTGAAGTCGAACCACCAACGCGGGTACTTCTGGCGGAACAGGATCATCAGCAGTGTGGGTATGACAATGACTGTTTTCGTTCCGGTTCCAAAAGTCGCCACCAGAACCAGAATCGGTATTGCGGTAATGGTTCTGAAGAAGTTGGTGAGTCGATTGCGATCGGAACCTGCGTAATCAATATCCAGCCGGACTGGATAGGTTGACTGTGCTTGCACTTCATTGGTCATGGTGCTCCTCACGTCGAAATATTCGACTGTTTTCGCTCAGCCACTTTTTCTGATTTCGATTGGAGCCTATGACATAAGCATCTTATGCAGCAAGTGTTGGGTTGGGCTTTCGTTCATATCTCAGTGGGTGTAAATTTGCCGAAGCGTCGATCGGAAGAGTTATTCCACCGCCTATTTAACGCAGGAGAAGCGAAAACTATGCGACCGGGACTCGGACAGATAAACCAACCCTCCCCTGAATTTCTTCTGTATGCACAGCAGTACGGCATGACCGATATCGTGCTGAACACTCCCGGGCTTCCCAACTCCAACGGAACGTGGGCCATGCACGACATTGTGAATCTGCGCCGGCGAGTTGAAAGCTTCGATCTGAAACTCTCGGCAATCGAAAACGTGCCGACCACTTTCTACGATCACATCATGCTGAACGGTCCGAAACGTGATGAACAGATCGACAACATGATCACGACCATCCGGAACATTGCCCGAGCCGGTATTCCGGTTTTCGGTTATCACTGGATGCCCTCACACGTTTGGCGAACACAGCCCGAACTAATTCGGGGTGGTTCAACCGCCACGGCTTTCAACTATGTGGAAGCAAACAAGATGCCGCTCACTCACGGTAGGGAATACACCGAAGAAGAGATGTGGGAGAACCTTGAACACTGGATCAAGATCATCACCCCGATCGCTGAAGAAGAGAATATCCGACTCGGAATTCACCCTTGCGATCCTCCGGTAGCGAAGCTCGGTGGGATTCCTCAGCTGTTCAACTCATACGACAACTACCGCAGGTACCTCGACATTTATCCGTCCGATAACTGCGCAATCGAGTTCTGCCAGGGAACCGTTTCCGAGATGTTCGATTCGGAAGGTGACGCTCTCTACGAATTCATCGCTGAGATGGTGCAAAAGAAGAAGGTGCTCTACGTTCACTTCCGTAACGTATCGGCTCCGAATCCTGAAGACTTCCGCGAGGAGTTCATCAACACAGGTCACGTCGACATGTACCGTGCGATGAAGACCTACTACGACAACGGCTACGACAGCTTCTTTATCGACGACCACGTGCCTTCCACGTACCAGGACACCGAGTGGGGCCACCGGGGCCGCGCGTTCGCCAACGGCTACATTCAGGCAATGATCGAAGCGGTGACAAAGAGTGGTGCCTGAGTTCACCACACTCGGCAGCACCAACTCCACCGTTTCTCGTATCGGTTTTGGTGGTGCTCCTGCCGGGTTGACCAATTATCTCGATCCGTTTTCTCCTGTGGATACGAAGCAGCGTGAAGGCGTTATCGCTGCGATTGGCCGCGCCGTCGAAGTTGGGATTAACTACTTCGATACTGCTGCGGCGTATGGTTCTGGCGAGAGTGAAAAGATTTTTGGCGAGGGACTCGATGCCGCCGGAATTACGGCTAAGCGTGACGATGTATATGTCGCCACAAAGGTCAGCCACGACGAACCTAACCCTCGCGGCTCGATTGAGTGCTCGCTGAAGAACCTGCGGCTCGACGTTATCGATCTTGTTCAGGTCCACGGCACGACCTACACACCCGAAGCTCGTGACCAAACGCTGCGTAAAGGCGGCACGCTCGAAGTTCTAGAGCAGGCTCGTGATGAAGGGCTAATAAGGCATATCGGCTTTACTACAGAGGACCAGAATCCGCCGGTGTACGAGTTCATAGAGTCGGGTCGGTTCGACGTGATGCAGACCTGCTACAACCTCGTGTTCCAGCACACCTACGAGCCGACACGTCCCTTCGGGTCGATCTACGAGGCCGACAAGGCAGGCATGGGAGTTGTTACGATGCGGTCGCTCACGGCCAGCGTGTTTCAGCGATGGATGAACGCTGTGAGACCCGACGACGACTTCGACTACTCGCCAGCGTTGTTGCAGTTCGTTCTATCGAATATGCTGGTTGACGTTGCGCTTGTCGGCATGCGAACGCCAGAGGAAGTCGACAAGAATATTGCTGTGCTTAACGACATCGAAAATCGAATCGATCTCAACGATCTTCACGAGAAGTTTGTGTAACTAAAGGGAGAGCTATGAGTTCGTTCAAAGATGCTATAAAGAACGGAATGACCGAGTATCTTGATGAACTGAAGCAGAAGCTTGATGGGCTTACAGAAGCAGAATCACGCTGGCAGGCGAGTCTCGATTCAAACAGCATCCAATGGCTTGTGTGGCACATGGCGCGGGTTGAGGATAGCTGGATCAACAACAATATAGCGGGTGGCGAAAGCGTTTGGGATACCGGTGGCTGGGCGGCGAAAACAGGGATCACATACGATAATTCAGGATACGGTCAGAGCGCCGACGACGTGCGAGCCATGCCCGATGGCAATATGTCTGACCTGGTTCAGTACTATGACGCTGTACGCAGTGCCGCGTTCAAAGTTATCGAGGGAACGAGCGATGAGGACATGGACAACGTGTTCACTCGTGGCAGTAGATCGGTGACGTGGTCGTGGATTCTCGGACACGTTATCGTCGAAGAGTCGCAGCATCTGGGGCAGGTGGCGTTTGTGCGGGGGTTGATTCGCGGACTCAATAATTGATCAGATTGGCTATTTCTAAGAGGACGAAGCATTGCCTTCATTCAGAGACCCGATAAAAAGCGGATTTAACGAGTTCTACGACAAACTGAAGCAGACCGTTAAGGGGCTGACCCCGGAAGAATTGCTGTGGCAACCGAATCCGGAGTCGAACCACATACTTTGGACTGTCTGGCACATGGCGCGGGTGGCTGATCGCTGGGCCAACTCGACTGTTCTCGGCAACGAAGAGTTGTGGATTCGTGACGGCTGGGCGGAAAAACTCGGCATGCCGACCGATAAGTACGGCAAGGATGAGACACCTGAGCAGGTTCGCAAGTTCCCTGCTGTAGACATCGATCTTATTTTTGAGTATTTCGATGTTGCGCACGATTCACTGCTGGGCATGATCAACGCTCTGGAGCAATCAGATCTTGATCGGGACGTATTTGCGGCCTACAGGAACGAGTCGCTGAATATCGGTTGGATACTCGGGCACATTCTTGCCGAGGAATCGCAGCATTTGGGGCAGGTGGCCTACATCCGAGGGATGCAACGGGGCTTCGACGGTTAATGGCGATCAAATGCGTGTTTTTTGACTTCGATGGGGTACTCCGCAGTTGGGATTACGAGGCCAACACAATGGAAGAGGAGCATGGATTCCCACACGGCGGAATGTGGAAAGTTGCATTCACGCCCGAGAACGTATTTCCAGCTATTCGAGGCGAAATTACTGATGAGCAGTGGCGGTCGAACGTCGCCCAACAGCTGACTGAGAAATTTCCAGACAGTGATGTTTCGGGTGCAATGGATACATGGCAGAAACATTACGGCGTGTTAGTGCCCGAGGTGCTGGAAATCATCAAAGAATGCAAGGCGAAAATGCCAATAGCATTGCTATCGAATGCGACTTCGAGGCTCAATTACGATCTTGAGAAGCTCGGTATAGCGGACCTATTCGATTTCGTATTCAATGCATCGGAGATAGGATCAATCAAACCAGAGCCTGATATTTTTACACACGTGCTAAACCTCGCTGGAGTCAAGACGAGTGAGGCATTTTTCACCGATGATATTGCTGAAAATGTCGATGTTGCAGTGCAGTTGGGCTGGACCGGTCACTTGTTCAACAACGCCGTCGGATTGCGCACAGCGCTGGTCGAAACTGGGGTACTTTGATGCCCGTTCAACCATAGTGTTGTCTCGCTGAAACCAAAATGTGGGTTACTCGACCAACCAGTTCAACTGGGTAAATAAAGACAGGACTAACCATGATCAAGTGCGTGTTTTTTGACTTCGATGGCGTGCTCCGCAACTGGGACTATGAGATGGATGGTCTCGAGGAGAATTATGGAATTCCACTCGATGCCATGCGGGAGATAGCTTTCGCTCCAGAGACCGTCAACCGTGCGGTTCGCGGCGAAATCACTGATGAAGAGTGGCGGGCGGAGGTTGGCCGAACTCTTGCCAGACGATTCCCTGAAAAAGATGCCGCCGGTGCGATCAAGTTCTGGGACAGCCGGATTGGTGAGTTAGTTCCTGAGGTGCTCGAAATCATCAAGGAATGTAAATCGAAGCTTCCGGTCGCTTTGTTCACCAACGCCACATCGAAGCTGAATCAAGATCTCAAAGATCTCGGGATCTCCGACCTGTTCGATTACGTCGTAAACGCTTCGGAAGTTGGCGCGATCAAACCGGAGCCCGAGATTTTCGCTCATGCAGTCGAACTCGTTGGGATAAACCCAAATGAGGCGTTTTTTACCGACGATAAACTCAAAAATGTAGAGGTTGCGAAACACCTTGGATGGACGGGTCACACGTTCGAAAATGCCGCGGGATTGCGCTCCGCACTCATCGCTGCAGTCGTGCTGTAAAAATAGAAGGCTCCGCACAGAGCGTGCTCGCGCTACGTTGGGGTTGAGACACACGCTCATTCGATTTTGCTCGCTGACCATGTACGATACTCGTCTGGGATTTGGCTGGAAATGGCCGGGATTCTGACGCATGAATTGATGTCAGACTCAGGTCATTCACCCTCCCGGTCAAACATTCATAGGAGGCTGGACAATGCCCGAGCGAACCGAGTATGCCAACGGGACTCCGTCGTGGGTCGACCTCGCGACCACCGACGTCGTCGCAGCAGAGAGCTTTTACGGCGGGATTTTAGGATGGGAAGGCGAGCAGATGCCGGCGGGAGAGGGCATCTACTCGATGCAGAGAGTCGGAGGTTCGGATGCTGCAGGGATTTATGATCAGATGGAAGATCAGAAAGCCGCCGGGATACCGCCCTCATGGATGACTTACATCTCGGTTGACGATGTTGACGCAACGACGGCTAAAGTTGTGCCAGCCGGGGGATCTGTGATGGCGGAAGCCTTCGACGTAATGGACGTGGGTCGGATGTCGATGATCGGTGATCCAACAGGAGCCGTGGTCGCACTCTGGCAGGCGAAAGGCCCGGCGCGTGCACGCCTCGTTGACGAACACGGTGCTATCTCGTGGAACGAGTTCATGTCTTCAGATGCCGCTGCGTCTAGAAGCTTTTTCGAGACGGTCCTTGATGTAACCCACGCCCCAATGGACGAGGGTCATGGTTACACGATGATGATGGCTGGGGGCGCTCCGGTTGCGGGTATAGTGCAGCGCGTTGAACAGATGCCAACGTTGGCGAATCCGTGGCTCGTCTACTTTGCGGTCGATGATTGCGATGTGGCGTTCGAGAAGGCCACTTCTACCGGTGCCTCTGTGATCGTTCCGCCAATGGATATTCCACCCGGTCGGTTCGCAATACTGAAAGATCCGCAGGGTGCTGAGTTCGCTGTTATCAAACCGAAACCCGAGTTTTCCGGCGGTTCGTAAATCGGATTGTCTTGTGATATTCGAAGCACCGGGTGATGAGCTATCGCCCGGTGTTTGATTTAAGTAACTAGTGATCTTCTGGTGTCCGAAGAAGATATTTTTGTGACATTCGTTGTGTAAGACGGTTATCGGCGTCCTACGACACTGTCGGCATGCTACATTCCCGGTTGTGGGTCGTACTCGTCCCTACATCGAGAGTTAACGGGCAGTTTTCGCTGTGTTTCTTGAACTCTCTGACGAATAGCTTGAGGAATCCAAAATGGAACCGATGGTCGCCATTTTCTGGCCGGCAGGCGAAGAAGTACTGCAAACTGCAGCGCAGTACGGCATAAAAAACGTCCTTGTGTACGGCGGTCCTGGCAGTCAGCACATGACGTACCAGGACTACGTAGCCATGCGGATGAAGATCGAATCGTACGATCTGAAGCTGGCGGCGATCGAGGGCGGATTTACTCCTCAGCTCGACTATCACGATGTGATGTTCGGAGGTCCAAAACAGGATGAGCTGATCGAAGACCTGCTAAATCAGGTTCGTGACATGGGCCGCGCCGGCATTCCGATCTACGGCTACAACTGGATGCCGAATAGCTGGGGTCGAGCGCAACCGACAATTGTTCGAGGTGGCGCTTTAGGTACTGGCTATGACTACGACTGGGAGAACTCGCGCAGACCCTCGACGTTTGGCAAAGACATGGACGAAGACACCATGTGGGACGCCCTCGAGTACTGGATCAAGGCAGTAACCCCGGTCGCAGAAGAAGTGGGGATGCGCTGTGGTATTCACCCTGACGACCCACCGGTTCCGCAGCGCGGTGGTGTCCCCTCCATATTTCGCAACTTTGCTGCGTACAAACGGCTTGTTGAGATCGTTGATTCCGACTACAACGCAATCGAGTTTTGCCAGGGCACGTTCAGTGAAATGCCCGGCGAAGACATCTACGAAATGATCGACTACTTCGGTAAACGAAACAAGATTTTGTATGTCCATTTCCGAAACGTAAGCGGCAAGGCGCCTTCGTTCAACGAAGAGTTCATCAACACCGGCTACGTCAATATGAAAAAAGCGATGCGTACGTATCGCGACGCCGGGTTTACCGGCAACTTCATCGACGATCACTGTCCGTTGATGGTCAACGACGATGACTTCCCCGGAAATCTCGGTGGCTACAGGTCACGGTTATTTGCACAGGGCTACATCGCCGGAGTGATCGAATCGGTCAAAAAGGAAGTAGAGTACGGCGGCCCAGTCGATATGAGTGCCGTACGAAAAGGGGCTTCATCATGAGGATCGGAATGGGCCTCAACAGCTCCTCAAATCGTGAAGCCCTTAGGTTCATGGCTCAACTGGGCGTTCAGGATGTCGTTCTCAATACTCCACCGGTGCCAACCAAGAACGGCAAGTGGGAACTTGGCGATCTCATAGGTCTGAAAAGCGGTGTCGAGTCGTGGGGTCTGAAACTGACAGCGATCGAGAACACCCAGATCGACATGCGGCATCACCTGATCTCTGGCGGCCCTCGCTTCGATGAGCAGCTAGAAAACATGATCGAGACGATCAAAGCCATCGGCAACGCCGGCATACCGATGTACACGATGAGCTGGCGCTACCCGCGCTACTATCGCACGGGGCACGTCGATATTGGTTGGGGCGCACTCGGGACTGCCTACGACGCTGAGGTCGAGAACTGGCCCAGCGTCATCGACTGGGAGATATCGCTTGACCGCGCGTGGGAATGTCTCGAAACGTGGGTCAAAGAGGCGACCCCCGTTGCTGAGAAGTACGGAGTGAGGCTCGGGCTACACCCGGTCGATCCGCCGATGCCTGAAATAGGCGGCGTTCCGTCTTTGTTGATCAACTTCGAGAACTACAAGCGAATGATCGACATTGTCGACAGTCCGTATAACTCGATTTTGCTTTGCCAGGGGTCGTTCTCGCAATTCGCTGGTGCCGATCAGGAAAACGGCGAGAGCATCTACGACATGATCGAGTACTTCGTGAAACGAGAGCGTGTTCTTTATGTACACTTCCGCAATGTCTCGGGAACAGTCCCGAAATTCCACGAAACGTTCGTGAATACCGGGCATGTCGATATGTACAAGGCGATGCGCATCTACGCTGAAAATGGCTTCAATGGCTTCTTCATGGACGATCACGTGCCGATGACAATCGGTGACTCCTCATGGGGCCACCGTTCGAAGGCGTACGCGAACGGGTACATCCAGTCGCTAATCGAGACTGTTACGGACACTTCGCTGTACGGGCTGCACTGAGTAGCGATGAATGGTGTTCCTTCTCCCGCAGGGAGAGGGCTTCTTACGGATCGAATATCGAGAAGAATAAAGAATGAAAATCGAAAAAATTGAGACGTGGTTGGTTTCGAAGTGGCTCACTGTTCGAGTCACCTGTGACGACGGGACATACGGGGTAGGTGAAGGCAACTTCTGGAGCTATGCCGATGCCACCGAGTTGATCGCACATCGGATCGGGGATGACATAAAAGGTCAAGATCCTCGTGATATCGACCGCATCTGGAACACTGCTTACCGCAAGTTTTCGTTCCGAAGTCCTGCGATAACCGCAGTTCTTTCGGCCATCGACATGGCGCTCTGGGACATCAAGGGCAAGCGCCTCGGTGCCCCGGTTTGGGATCTTCTCGGTGGCAAGGTTCGTGACAGGGTTCGAGCGATGGTGATGGCGGGGTCGTACCCCGAGCTGGGCTCAATATCGACGCCAGAAGAATTTGCAAAGTTTGCTCGCGTGGCAAAGGACGATGCCTACACGTCTCTCAAGATGACGCCGTTCCCGAAAAACTGGAGTCAGTTGACGCACGCTGAGCTGATCCACAAGAACACTGCTATAGTGGAAGCCGTTCGTGAAGAAGTCGGATGGGACTTCGATTTCGGGATCGAAATTCACCGCAACATGTTCCCCGGATCATCGGTTGTGTTCGCCCAGCAGATCGAAAAGTTCCTGCCTTATTTCTTCGAAGACCCGATTGCACCCGATTCGGTGATGACGATGGGTGAGATCGGCGAGAAGATCAACATCCCACTGGCCGTTGGTGAACGCAACAACACGATCTGGGAGTTCCGAGAGTACTGCACCCTGCCGGGTGTGAATTTCCTGAAGCCCGACATAGGGCTTTCCGGTGGGTTCACCCACACAAAGAAGATCGCCGCAGTTGCCGAGAGCTTCCACATCAAGATGGCACCTCACCATTTCCTGGGTCCGATCACCACGATGGCGCTAACTCATATCGCCACAGCAACACCGAACTGGGATGTGAATGAGTTCATTGTCGAATCGGGCACGTTCAAGGAAGACATCGTTACGAACATCACAGAAGTGAAAGACGGATACTTCATCCCGCCGGAGGCTCCGGGACTGGGCATCGATATTAACGTCGATGAAATGCTGAAGAACCCCTACGACGTTGGAGCAGGCGAGAGTTCACGTCGACCAGACGGCGGACTGACACTCGGATAAACATATGACACATGAAGCACGTGCTCGATTGGCAGGCAAGGTTGCGATCATCACCGGTGGTGGTGGCGCAATGGGGGGCGCACAGTCGAAGTTGTTCGCGTCTGAAGGCTCTGCGGTAACTGTCGCAGACAACCGTCTGGAGCCTGCCGAAGAGGTAGCAGCGGAGATCAGGAAGGCGGGAGGAAAGGCAATCGCGTTTGAGATAGACGTGCGGAGTGCCGACTCCTGGGCTGAAATTGTTGCGAAGACCGAATCGGAGTTTGGCCCTGTGAGCCTGTTGTGCAACAACGCAGGCGCAAACTTCCGGGTGGGTTTCGAGGAGCAGACTGAAGAGCAGTTCCGGCTGATCATGGAGGTTGGCCTGAACGGTTCCTTTCTGGGCATCCAGGCAGTCGTTCCCTCGATGCGAAAGGCCGGGTCCGGTGTGATTCTCAACATGGGTTCACTGGCAGCGATTCGTCCCGGAGGCGGGAGCCCCGCATATGCCGCGCAGAAGATGGCGATGGTGGGTCTGACAAGGTCGGCTGCGATATCGTTCGCAAAAGACAACATTCGGTGCGTCATCATCTCACCGGGCCATGTCGACACGCCGTTTCTCAGGGGCAACAACGAGCACAGCCCGAACAGTTGGGAGACCAGTATCGACAATCCTGAGAACTTCGAACGACGGCTGCAAAACACCCCTCTGGGTCGGTTACAGGTAGCCGGGGATATTGCGAACGCTTTTCTGTTCTCCGCTACCGACGATGCAGCGATGATTACCGGTTCGATGATTACTGTTGACGGCGGTGCCGCGCTCTAGGCGAGGTCTCGCGGTTCTGCTGACTGATTCGACTGTGCAACCACTGAATTACATCTGGGAGATGGCTGGGCAACCAAATGACTACTGATTCCGAGGGTGAGTACGGCGTAGTTATCGAGCGAAATGTTGAAGTGGTGATGAGGGATGGGACGATACTGCGCGCCGACATATGGCGACCGGATTCTGACGGGAAATTCCCTGTCTTGGTCGAGCGGACGCCGTACAGCAAAGCAGGGTCGTCTGAATCCAAATTTGGTGCCGGCGAATACTACGCTCCACGCGGTTACGTCACAGTGGTGCAAGACGTTCGTGGACGGTTTGCTTCAGACGGAGAATTCTACCCGTTTCGAGACGACGGTGATGGCGAAAAACAAGACGGATACGACACCGTTGAGTGGGCTGCTGAACAGTCGTGGTCGAACGGTAATATAGGTACCATTGGTGGATCTTACTCCGGTGTTACACAGTATCGCATGCTATCGACCCAGCCCCCTCATTTGAAAGCCCAGTTTGCCCGGCAATCGTCCGCAGACTATTACGACGAGTGGGTGTACAGAGGCGGAGTGCTCGAACAGGGATTTAACATGGCGTGGACCCTGACGCATACGGCTTCAAATGCACGGAAATTGGCTCCGGCAGGTAGCGAGAATGAGGTCGAAAAGGCGACTGCCGAGGCGGCGGTTAACTACCTGGAATGGCTCGAACATTCGCCGATTTCACCTCTCCCACCGATCGCCGGTTTGCATCGCTGGTTCGAGCACTGGATGGATCACCCGAATCACGACGATTTCTGGGAAGAATTCAGCATCACCAGATCACACAACAGGGTGAATGTTCCCGTCCACCACTTTGGAGGCTGGTTCGATTGTTTCCTACGTGGAACACTCGAAAACTACAAAGGCATGCGAGCGAATGCCGCCACGCCCGAGGCCAGAGCTTCGCAGCGCATGACGATCGGCCCCTGGATACACAACCCAACTCCGGCAGATATGCGCGAAGCGGGGGCTGTGGACTTCGGGGAGCAGGCCAAGTTGGGCTGGTTCGCAACTCGGTTGCGCTGGTTTGATCACTGGCTGAAAGATATCGATAACGGAGTCGACACGGACAAGCCAGTCAAACTATTCGCCATGGGTGTCAACAAGTGGCGCGAATTTGACGAGTGGCCACCGGCAGCGATCGGCTACACGCCGTTCTACCTGTCAGACGGCACCTCAAACTCGGCGAACTCCCTGAACGACGGGGTGCTATCTGCAATCAAGCCCGATGCGCAGTCTGAGACTTATGACGAGTACAACTCAGATCCCGAGAACCCCATTCGTTCGTTCGGTGGGCAGCATCTCGGCGATAACAACGGCCCCCGTGATCAGCGTGGGCAAGAAAATGACGTGCTCACCTACACGACAGAGGTTCTCGAAGAGCCGCTCGATGTAACAGGACCGGTGAAGGCTGTATTGCACGCATCGTCGTCGGCTATCGACACCGACTGGGTCGTCAGGATCACAGACGTTCACCCGGATGGCACGTCGATGCTGGTTTGCGACGGCATACTGCGTGCTCGATTCAAGGATTCGTACGAAAAGCCTGTTGAACTTGTTCCGAACGAGCCAGCGGAGTTCGAGGTCGATCTGTGGGCCACGAGTCACGTTTTCCAAAAAGGCCACCGGTTGCGAGTTGCAGTTGCGAGCAGTAGTTTTCCGAGATGGGCCCGAAACTGGCAAACGGGTCGAAATAATGCATACGAATCGACCGGTGTGATCGCTCAAAATCGTATATTCCGAGATGCGATCCGGCCATCCCATCTGATTCTGCCCCTGCTCTAAAACGCTATTGAACAAAGCAGTATTTCGCTGATTACCGAAACACTATAGAAATCGGTTTGGCAGTGTACGCCTCACCCGTATGTGCGTATGCGCACACGAGAGCGGTGCGTCGATCACACATGCCGTTTCTGCCGTTCGTGACTAATCTCAATACATGGGAATAGTCCTGGAACCTGGCATCGGCCTCCAATTCATAACCAATCGCACCAAAAAACTTCTGATCGCACTAGTAATAGTGGCGGTTGGAATTGCCGCGCCCGCTGGTGATGTAAACACGGTCTTAGCTTCCCAGGTTGGCACGTTGGATGTGACCCGGGCGCACACTGACCTCGCTTCGACTGTAACGGCAACCGTATTCGACCCTGATCTGAACGTAACTGTGTTTCGAGAGTTCGAATCGACCGATTCAACCGAAAACCTGTACGCCCTGGCTGTGGGTGTTGCCGGTGATACAACGATCTTCAAACTGCAAAACACTTCTATCGGCGATTTCAATGCCGACGGTACGGTCACTCTCGAAGATTTGCAGATCAGCACCACCAACGCTGCAGTGAACTGGGTCAATAAAGACTCCGGAACGTTCCAGCTCGTTCACGCACAAACCGTGACAAGTATCGAGAATTTTACTGTTACGTACCGAAGTGAACACAAAGACGAGACAACTGTCACTCTGAGATCTGCCGCCGATCCTGCTGGCTTCACATTGACACTTCTAGAAACGACTCCGTCTTCGCACACGTTCACAGCGACGTTCAATACCGGTGCTGCCACATCGACTACCGGCGCAACCAGTGCGACGTCGTCCCCTCGACCGGTGATCAAAGTTATCGAGGGAGACACGGTCACTCTCGAATACTCGGATGCCAGCCCGGCGAAGCTGATAAGCGAAGCCGTGGTTGTCGACGCTACGAAGCCAACGGTGTCGATCACCTCGCCCACTCACAAGAGTTCAAACAGCAACACGACAGTATGGGCAAGGGCGGTAGTGACCGACGCTGCTTCGGGTGTTGAACTGGATCAGATCCAATTCCACGTCGATGTAGATCGTGACGAGATTTTTGATGAGCCGGGTGAAATTATTACCGCTTCGGCGATTGTTTCGACCGCAATTAATCAGGGTTGGAACGCCGTGGCTTTGCTGCCTGCAATCGCCAGTGATGGTGCAACAAACTGGTATGTAACTGCGACCGATCGGGCTTCAAATGTGGGCAGATCAGATTCTGAGGCGGCTACAGGAAATCAGGATCACTCCTGCACGGTCGATACATCGCCACCGGGGGTCGTTGAGGTCGTTCTCGGTGAGGCATACGACGCCACTGCGGAAAAGACGATCGGAAATGTGCTGAACAGTGTGCGCGTGAAGTGGACGGAGCCGATAAAGCCTTCGCTGATCGATGCATCGCGTTTCTTCATCGATGGGAACACCGCCACCACGGCCACTATGGTCACTGATATCGACGACACCGTGTGGCTGACATTCGAAGATATTCCCACTTCGCCCGGATTGATCACAATAATGCCCGGTGCCGTTTCTGATATCACCGAGTTTCCTTCTGAACTGAGGGAAATAACACCCGTTGATAACCTGGGCCCGAGGCTTACGGTATCGACCGATACGGCGATTACGAATCGTCTTTTGACCATCAAGGTCACGACCGTGGAGACTCTCACGGCGGCACCGACCGTCACGATAAATGGCGTGACGTTTGGATCGGCGCAACCTGTCGACACAAACGAGTGGTCGATAATTGTCGATGGCACATCATTCACAGGATCTGCGACGGGCGACGGCGTGAAGAACGTTGAATCGGCTGGGTTTGATGCATCCAGCAATATCGCAAGAGGCGGTGTTGCGATTACCGCTGCGGGTTACCCGACAGGCGCGGTTCAATTCCAGCTCGACACAGTGATGAAAAATCCGATCGTCGTGCCGGGCAATCGAGAGGTCTCACTAGTATCAAGTCCATTGATAACGGTCAGTTTCGCCGAAGAGATTGGCGAGTACTCAGGCGATAGGCACTCCGGGGTAACGATCATAAATGCCAAGCTTGACGGACAAGATATTACTGCAGGTTTTACAGCCGAATCGGCTACTACTTGGTCGTTCCGTCCAACGGGGCTTGCTAACGCCGACCACACACTGGAAGTAGTCGGTCGAGACGACGCTGGGAACACGCATAGCCCGGTGATCCGTGTGTTCAGTGTTCTCGCACCACCTGCAACCGCAACCCCCGTACCAACCGAAATTCCAACAGCTACACCAACGGTCGAAGTCCCTCCAACTGCCGTGGATGCGCAGACCGAGGACCCGCCGGTACCGACCGACGTGGAATCTGATCCTGACGTTGCTCCGGACGAGTCTGAAACTCCGATCGAATCTGAAACGCCCGTGGAAGACACGCCCGATCCGGCAGACGTTGTCGTACCAGCTCCTACACCAGAGACTGAGGAACCTTCGGCCCCAGTGGAATCCGATCCCGAAACTGTTCCCACAGAAGGCGAGGGTGAAGACAATGCGCCACCGGTCGAACCGGAGAAAGTTCCAGACCCAGTTGTAGAAGAAGATCCGTCTGTGGAAGACTCGCCAGTAGAAGATCCGCCTGCCGAGGACCCACCTGCTGAGGATACGACGACCGACACCGAGACCCAACCTGCAGAAGGCGATGAGGAAGTACCTGTTGAAGACGGGGAAGAAGCTCCTCCTGAAGAAGGTGAGGGTGAGGCACCCGTGGACGAAGCTGAACTAACCGACGATGATCTGGCAGCCACGGTTGCCGCAATGCGGGCCGACGACGACGATGAATTCGCAGAAGATAGTGCTTCACTGGCTCCCGAACCCGCACTGACGGTATTCGGATGCAATGTGCCGACCGGTGGCAAGGAAGCCGTTGGCGCTGGGGACTACCTACTCGCAGTGGCTGGCCTGTTTGGCTTGATCGTTGCGAGAGTACGACCAAAACGGCGCCGTAAAGGCGAATAACGGATTACCGGTAGCGACCTAGATAAACGGTCCGCCGGGTCCCCAATCGTCAGTTCCGGTCAGCCGTTTACGAAGTGCCCTCAACTGCAACGGCATCGCGGCGTTCGACTCCCATGTCTGATCGGCGCCCTCTCCCTGCGGTTCGGCCTTTACGATTATCTCGATCAATACCGGTCCCGGGCTCCCAAGAATATCGGGCAGTTCACTGTCCAGAGATTCGATGTCGTCGAATCGATAGGCCGATGCGTAACCGCACGCTTCGGCTACTTTGGAATACTCGACTCCAGGCGCAGGAACCGGCTGGCCGCCAGTCACGGCGTAGATGCCGTTATTGAAGACGAAGTGATAGAAATTCTTCGGTGCCATGCCGGCGATGGTCGCAAGGGTTCCAAAGTTCATCAGAAGTGAACCTTCTGAGTCGAGGCAAAATACGGTTCGATCCTCATCGCCAAGTGCGACCCCGAGTGCGACCGAAGATGCCTTCGACATTGCGTTTCCGATGCTTATGTCGAGGTCGGGTTCCTGAGAGATTGCGTTCCAGTATTTTATTTGCGTCATGGTGGAGACGCTCACGGCCTCGCCACGCGACTCGTTGATTATTCGGCATGCGTCAGCGTAGGTGATCATTCCTGTTCACTGCCTTCGGCTTCAGAATCGACTTTCGCGTACTCGGTGCCGATGGCGACTGCCACAGGCTGGTTGGTTTTTTTCGCAAGATCGAAGGCGAGAGGAACACGATCGAGATCGTCATCCGATTCGACGACGAAGTGCTCAACTCGCCACATGTGCAGATACGGCTCCAAAAACTTTGCAGCGGAATCTGGAGTGTCGCCCTTGCGGTTGTGACCCCGATAGCCGATGAACATCACTAGAGGCAGTCCAATTCCCAGTGCGAGTCCCCGAAGCGAATCGCCGGCTTCGTAAAGACCGGCGTTCTGGATAGAAATAATCGGATTCTGCCCTGCGATGAACAGACCCGCAGCAACCGGAATTGCTTCTCCCTCACGTGCTACCGGCACGATCGTAATAGACGGCTCGTCCACCAGCGCCTTGTACATGTTTGCCGTCTCGGAATCGGGGAGTGTTACGTAGTGCGTAACGCCGTGCTGCACGAGTTGTGCCACTACGTTTTTGGGATGAAGAACGCCGTTGATCAAGCTGGTTACCGTTGCCTTCTATTCGTGAACTCTGGTCGTGAGCTCTGGTCGTGAGCTCTGGTCATGTGCTCTGGGTCTGTAGGAGTCCTGATCGACTGCTCAGGTCCCATCGGAAGTGAGATTAACCGTCGTACTGTCTAAGCGCAACAGACGATCCGGCCCTTAGCTCGGTGTCTTTTTGGTTGGTCGTCGAGTGAGTATCAGGAGCACGATAGCTATAACCGCTGCTGCAGTGAAAGTCGGGAAGGTACGGGCGTACGAACCGGTGTAATCAAAAATCAATCCAGCGCTGATGGCACCGATTGCCTGTCCGCCACTAACAAACGGCTCAGTAGCCCCTCGAATTGCTCCCAGCGAATTTCTACCGAAGTAGTGGGCGATGGCTACGGGCGGCACAACGAGAAGTCCACCCAGCCCGATCCCAAATAACGCGGCTGCAGTGAACGCCATTGGCGCGGAATTCACCAGTAAGAACAGCAGCGCCATTCCACCCAGCCAACCCGCGGTTGCAGCGTAGACAATTTTGACCGGGAATCGATCGAGCAGGTTGCCCCACATGATGCTACCGATCGCAGTCCCTCCAGCCATGACCGTAAGAGCAGATGCCGCAACAGACGGGCTAATACCGTGGTCACGCAGGAACGCCGCCTGGTGAATGTTCACGCCGGTATGAATGAAAAACACCAGACCGCCAACCATGGCGAGGGTCCACATCGTGGGTGTGCGCATAGCTTCTTTGAGTGTCCACTGCTCCTCCAGATCAGCCGCAGTGGCTGATGCTGGTTCTCCGTCACCAACTTCGACAGGCTTATCGCCGTCTGGCGCGAGCCCGACATCCTCGGGCTTGTTTACAAAGACGATCAAGGTTAGTGGCAGGGCGATGATCCACACCGAGATTCCCATCCAGAACCATGCCATTCGCCAGTCACCTTCGTTGACGTTCATGAACAATTGGGCGAACAGCGGGAACAGTCCCATACCGAGTGAGTGCGATACACCGAGGATCGAAGACGACCTGCCACGCATTCTCACGAACCACTGCGCAACGGCCGTGGAACCTCCGATTTGCAGGGGCGCCTGGAACATCAGTCTTCCCGCACCAAACAGCAAGTAGAAGCTGATGGGGCTGGTGGTCCACCGAAGCGAGAGAATCACGGCCCCGAGAATGATCACAGATGTCGTCATCAGTGTTCTCGCGCCGTACTTCTGGAGTACCCATCCGGCCAGGGGCGATACAAACATCGAAACGAACCCGGCCGCCGCCGCTGCACCCACGATCAACGTCCGGCTCCAGCCGAGATCCTCGCTCATGGGGAAAACGAACACTGCCATCGTCAACGTTGCTGCAGCGTTGCGAACGAACATGGTCGAACCGGCGGCTAGAACAATGGCCCATCCGTAGAAAAACGGCGTCCGACGGGCGAGAGCGACCCTGGGGTCGGTTGCTGCAGTTATCGTGTCTCTGCCAGTGGAATTCATTAATCAGCGCCGATAGTGATTGCGGAAGGCTGGATGCTAGCAGCCAGTGGTGCCAGAATGTGCGTCAGAACCGGCCCTTACCGCTGATACAGTGGTTACCCGAAATATACGGCTGGACATACGTTCTCGGGGTCCCAGACGACTGAACGATGTGTCTACCGGCCGTAAACCTGAATTATTTGCAACTATCGGTAAGAGCAGCAAGCAAACATGTCACCTGATTCAACTTCATTCGACGCAAAACGATCATTCGAAACGGCAGACGGACCAGTCAGCTATTACTCCCTTTCCACTCTCGAAGACGCGGACCTAGTTGATATTTCGAAAACCCCGTATTCGATCAGGGTGTTGCTTGAAAATGCACTTCGAAAGGCCGATGGCGGTCCCGCCACAGATGATCATGTGAAGCTTGTGGCATCGTGGCGCGCTGATGCGAAGCCCGTGAGCGAATTCCCGTACATGCCGGGTCGAGTGGTTTTGCAGGACTTCACGGGCGTTCCCGTGGTGGTCGACATTGCAGCGATGCGCGATGCCGTCACGAACGCCGGTGGTGACTCTTCGATCATCAACCCTATCGTCCGTTCCGACATGGTTATCGATCATTCCGTTCAGGTCGACTACTTCTCGAACGCCGGCGCACTGGCCTTGAACATCGAACGAGAGTTCGAGCGAAACACGGAGCGCTACCAACTGCTCAAGTGGGCGCAGGGTGCGTTCGACAATCTGAAAATCATTCCGCCCGGAGCGGGAATCGTTCACCAGGTGAACCTCGAATTCCTCGCGGAAGCCGTTCTTTCTGAAGAAACCGCAGACGGTGGGCGAGTGGCGTACCCGGACACCTGCGTCGGCACCGACTCGCACACCACGATGGTCAACGGCCTCAGTGTGCTTGGTTGGGGCGTGGGCGGCATCGAAGCCGAGGCAGTGATGCTTGGGCAGCCCTACTACATGGTTGTGCCCGAGGTAGTGGGTGTGAAACTTAGCGGTAACCTGCCCGAAGGCGCCACTGCCACCGACCTCGTTCTCAGCATCGTCGAAATGCTGCGTGCCGAGGGTGTCGTCGAGAAATTCGTCGAGTTCTACGGACCGGCTCTCGAAAATCTTCCGCTTGCCGACCGTGCAACGATTGCGAACATGGCTCCTGAATATGGCGCTACATGCGGATTCTTCCCGATCGACGACCAGACTCTGAAGTACCTGCGGGATACCGGTCGACCTGATTCGGTTGTCGAACTCGTCGAGAAGTATGCGAGAGTGAACTCGTTCTTTTACGATCCCTCCACCGACCCCGAATACTCGGTTTCGTTGAGCTTCGAGCTCTCAAGCACTGTGCCTGCTCTGGCAGGACCCAAGCGCCCACAGGATCGACTCGCTCTCAGTGAGGTTAGTCCGAATTTCAAGTCGTCCTTTGAAGACGCTACTGCCGACAAGCACGATGTTGATGTTGAGGGCAACAAGGGTGCCGTTGGCGATGGCTCGGTTGTGATCGCCGCTATTACAAGCTGCACGAACACCTCGAACCCGTCAGTGATGGTTGGAGCTGGCCTGCTCGCAAGAAACGCCCGTGAACGCGGGCTGATGTCCAAGCCGTGGGTCAAGACGAGTCTTGCTCCGGGATCCACCGTGGTTACCCGCTACCTCGAGGCAGCCGGGCTAAACGAAGACCTTGATGCCCTCGGATTCAACACGGTTGGTTATGGTTGCACAACATGTATCGGGAACTCCGGTCCGCTTCCCCAAGACGTATCGGACGCTATCAACGATCATGATCTGACAGCCGCAGCCATCGT
>Ga0209402_10002275_pt1 | contig 19580 bp, 17 predicted proteins | sample ArcticOcean_MG_C_3_FD_187437 | JGI IMG/M metagenome (GOLD analysis project Ga0209402, IMG submission 187437) | Marine microbial communities from western Arctic Ocean - ArcticOcean_MG_CB8_126 (SPAdes) (version 2) | ecosystem: Environmental > Aquatic > Marine > Oceanic | place: Arctic Ocean... | reverse complement strand
CGTGTTCGACGGTCACATAGTAGACTCTTGGGCTTCGGTTCAATGGCCCGGAGATATTCTGTCCGCTATCAAGTGGCTGGTTGAAACACTCGCTGAGTCAGGTCAACGACTCAAAGCGGGCGACCTAATCCTGACCGGTGCGTTTGGACCGCCGATACCCCTTGGCGATAAAACCCGCGTTGATGTCACCTCGTCGGCATTCGGTAATGTGGGCGCGACCTTCGTTTAAGTGAGGTGATAGTCCGTCTTTGCCCTAAGGTTGGCACTAAGTCTGACTTCCTTAGAGCACAGGTAGGGTGAAGCTTTGGGTTAGTTCACTTCACCCCAACGGGAGCCTTGAGAACAAACTTGGTTTCGTCCAGCCCCTTTGGCGAGATAAAGATGATCGTCGGCAATGTGTATCAGGTCACCAGCCGTGCCACCGCTAACCGGGGTTGCACTCGCCACTCCAACACTGATTGTGATGATATGCTGATGGGTTCCGGCGCTGTGTTCGATTTCCTCCGATGCGACCGCTTGCCTCAGGCACTCGCCCACTGCCGACGCTTGGGAAAGGTCTGTTTCCGGCAACAGGGCGACGAATTCCTCACCACCATAGCGTGCAACGAGACTGGTCGGTTCCTTTACGTTGTTGCTTAACACGGCGGCCACTCGTTTCAGGCAGGCATCTCCTGCCAGGTGTCCGTACGTGTCGTTGTACGGTTTAAAGAAGTCGATATCGATCAGCAGTAGCGAACAGTTCCCCGAGCCACGATCGGCTAGGCGTCGCCACTCTTGTTCAATTCGGAATTGGAAATCGCGCCGGTTGGAAACCTGGGTTAGGCTATCCATCCTCGCGTGTTCGGCCATGGCGGAGGTATCACGCCGGTCGGTTACGAGTTTGTCGAAGCGAGCATTCAGGATTTCCGGACTACGGTCCAGTGGCATGTATTCGGTGGCACCGTTCTTTAGCGCTCGAATCTCGGCAGCGTCCGAACTGATGAGAGAAGCTAACACCCACGTCACGCGACGATTAGTGGCCAGATGAGTGAGTGCATCGAGGACAATGTCTTCGACAAACTCATGCTCTATGATCAGGAAGTCGACGTTATCGTTCTTGACCAACATTTCCTGGCATTGGTCCAGATCTGAGAAATGTAAAACCTCGCAGGACTCGCGTACGATCCTAACCACTGGCCAGAGATTGTCCATAGAGCCATAAAGGGCAACGACGGGCCGGGGTTGGAAGACGCAGACGTCATGGTTAACAAAATGCTCGCGGCGACCGAGAAGAAATTGGTAAAGGGCTTCTTCAGTGGGTAGTCCCAGGAGGAGATTATTGCTGGTGCGATGGGTCATGATCGGAATTCGCCGGTCGAAGTGCTCATTGCTCTCCCAGTCAGATTGCCACTTGGCGAATTCGGTTGGTGCGGACTTTTGTTCTTGCAAGAACTGCCACACCGAAAGTGATTCCCCATCAATCGTCCCGCCACCAGTTTTTTCTTTTTGGCTAATGTCCACAACAGTCCTGTTATCAGCAGCGTTTTGATGCAGGATGTCCATCAGGCCTGTTTCGTTGATGATCTCCTGAAGTACCGTGGGGTCAGCAATATTACGTCCCTCGAGCCACAGGGATTGATAAAGGGCAAGCCGCAGTGTGGCTTGCGATGTCGGGGCGGTTTTTCCCAGGGCGTAGATCAGTTCTGTTGCCAACTCAGTGCCTGGGCGGGTACGCGGTAACTTGACCGTGACATCGGGCGCTCGGTGATGAATAGAGAAAACCTCGTTGGCAAGCAGGCTCTGATCCTCTAGAGAGAAATGGGTTTTCGACAGTTCAGGGGCATGGACTATGAGGCGCCATTCGATGCGCTCCAGCAGTCCCCAATCGGCAAGGCGCTGATGGAGTGCAAAGCAAAATGGACAGTTCAGGTCGCCATAAGCGATGACGTTATCAAGGTTTTCAGACTGAAGTGCTGATAACGGGCTTGTACCAGAGTCATTCACAATCGTAACTATATCAACGTCTTGCTTGTAGGGCCTAAGATTTGTGATGGTAACAAGGAGGCTTGCAGGTTATTGACGGCCTGGCCATGTTGCGGTTTTGTTTGTCGAACGGATTTCAGAGCACACTAAGTCAGTTGCTGTCTTGGTCTAAGTCGGGTCGTGGATGCGACGTAGCGCCTGGTAGCGTGGCCCTGCGTGGGTTCACCGTGTCGATTAACGGATGAGCTCGATCGTTGCCGACTGACATGCTGTATTCCTTGTATTTCATCTAAGATGCCATCGATTGCTTGATTGTTTTCCCTTGAGTGTCTGTTAAAACCGTGCACCCACGCGCTGTGGTGGTCAACCACAATCCCTTATGATCGCTAGGGTGCATAGCGATCAGCGCTGTTGTAGATTAGTCGCTAACATTTCTATCTCATTGTCCAAAAGCGGTCATTTGTGTTCTGTCCTGCCGTTTGCTTGAAGCGGCATTTCTCCGAGTGGTTGCTGATTGGATAAGGCATTAGGTTTCGGGGTGAAATGGGTGTGCCCCAGGAGGTTGTGATGTATGACTGGAGTTTCAGCGTTGTGTGGGATTATAGGATGGTCTATGTCCAGGGGGCATTGATCACGTTGCAACTCAGTCTGTTAGCTGTAGTGTTCAGTCTGTCGTTGGGTTTAGTTGTGGGAATTGCCCGGCAGAGTCAACGCAGGTCTCTGTCCTTCCCGGCTGCATGGTACGTGGAAATATTCCGGGATACCCCATTACTCATTCAGATCGTTTGGATTTTCTATTGTCTCCCGATCCTTATGGGGGTCACGTTGTCCGCATTCTGGGCTTCGGTTGTTGCTCTGTCTTTGCATATGTCGGCCTATGTCGCGGAGATCGTTCGGGCAGGTATTGCGGCTGTTGATAAAGGGCATATTGATGCTGCAAAGATTCTGGGATTGAATTACTTTCAGATCATGCGCCGCATTATCTTGCCGCAGGCACTGCGGCGCATGCTCCCACCGTTGGTCAATAATTTTGCTGACATCTTGAAACTCTCGGCACTGGCTTCCGTGATTGGTGTCTATGAGTTACTTCACTCAGTCGAAAATGTCATTATGAACAATTTCCGACCGCTGGAGATGTACTCTGTCCTTGCCGTCGTGTACTTCATGCTGATTTTTCCAGTGGCTTTTGTTGCGCGGCGTGCTGAACTTTATTTTGCTGAGAGGTTTTGAGCGGTGGATTCAACAGTTCCCGCTATTCAGTTGCAAGCCCTTAAGAAGCGTTTCGGAGCGCTCGATGTCCTGTGCGGAGTCGATCTTGAGGTCAAAAGCGGAGAGGTCGTTTGTGTGATCGGTCCATCGGGATCCGGGAAAAGCACTCTGTTGCGCTGTATAGCTTACTTAGAAGACGATTTCGAAGGGGCGATTTATCTCGGAGGGGAGTTGCTTGGCCGCGTTTTGAATGATGGCCGTCTGGAACGCGTAGGGGGCGCCGCGTTACGCAAAGTGCAGATGAAGGCAGGCATGGTGTTTCAGCAGTTCAATCTTTGGCCGCACAAAACGGTGTTGGGAAACATTACCGAGGCGCTCATGTTGGTAAAGAAAATGCCAAGAGATGAAGCTGAGGCAATTGGGGATCAGCTGTTAGGCAAAGTGGGCCTTTCGGAAAAGCGCAATGAATACCCTTCGCGTCTGTCCGGTGGACAACAACAACGAGTTGCCATTGCCCGTGCACTGGCAATGCACCCAGAGATCATGCTGTTCGATGAGGTCACGTCAGCACTCGATCCAGAGTTGGTGGACGAGGTTCTCCGAGTAATGAAACAGCTCGCGGAAGAGGGGATGACCATGGTGGTGGTGACGCATGAGATCGGGTTTGCTTCCAGAGTGGCAGATCGAGTCGTATTTATGGACAGAGGGGTGATTATTGAGGAAGGCACGCCAGAAAAAGTTTTAAAAAACCCCAATCAGACGCGAACTCGTGAATTCCTTTCATTGATGGCGCATGAAGAATTTTAATTTAATTTGGGTATCCCATTATTGTTGTGGCCACAAGAAGCGGCTGCGTTTCGAGCGGTGTAACCAACGGGCAAATGCCCACTATGACGAGGAGGAGTGAAGTTATGATCAGTAGAAAAAATCGTATTTACCGTCTTGTGCCAACTGTGTTCGCGGCTATGGCGGTCGTGTCATTACTAGTGACCCCCGCCGAGGCAAGAGATATGGCGGAAATAACGAAATCAAAGAAGTTCAATATTGGAGTTGTACCGTTCCCACCCGATGTCATCAGAGACCCTAAGACTGGCGAGTACAAGGGTATTTTTGTGGATGCTGCTCGATCGATTTGTGAGACCATCGAGGTCGAATGTGTTTTCAAGGAATACGCATGGGCGACTTTTATTGCAGGAATACAATCAAGACAGATTGATCTTTCTGTTGCGTCAACCTACTCGAAGATGAAAAGAGCCCTCGTCGTCAATTTTAGTCAACCTATTTATTTTCTCGGCTATAGAGCGGTTGCAAAAAAAGGTGACAATCGATTCAACAGTCCTGAAGATTTAAACAATGCTGATATCACCATTGGAGTTACCCAAGGGACGGGTGAGCATGACTGGGCGCAGAAGGTGGCACCTAAGGCGAAGCTGAGCGTGGTCAAAACTGAAGAGTTAAATATGCTTCAGATTATCACGGGAAAAGTTGACGTTGCCATTGGCGACTCTGTCGCGGCCCATCATGCGCTTGTCAAACAGTCAGGTATCCAGGCAGTGCTTGGGGGCCGAATCTACAGCAGAAACATGGTCGCCTGGGCAATGCACAAAGAGGACACTGATATTCTGCGCTTCGTTAATACCGCGCTTAATCAGTTAATTGCTAGTGGTAAGTTGGAAGACCTTGCAAAGAAATACGAGGCCCCATGGATTAACGATCTAGCTTTCTGATAGGAGTTCAGTGTGCGAGGATTTCGGATAATAGCTTACGCTTACGAAATCCTCGCATGCATGCGGTTAAGTCCTACAAATACGCGCTGAGGCGCCAAAGTCTGTTGTGCCCCTGAGGGGTTGGCGCCAAACACAGGGTAAGGTAAATAGGCTAACCGTTGATGGCGCGAACAAATCCATAATGCATTGAATGCTGGTGGAAGTGAATAGTTTCGCCAACGATGATGGAGGGTATGGTTGCGATACTCGGGTTGATTATTTGACCGAGGTGACTTGGGCGCGCGTAATGAGCAAAACCGAGGTGGCAATAATAATCATGCCAGCAATGGCCTGCAGGCCCAGTTTCTCGTCAAAAAGTAACCACATCATGATCAGTGCCAAAGGCGGTACCAGAAAGAACAGACTGGCAACATTGACAGCAGAATTTTGTTTGACCATGACCCATAAAAGGGTCATGGCCCCCAACGAAACAATCAACACAAGCCAGGTCAGCGCAAATAGAAATTCGCCACTCCACTCCACGTGCCCGCTTTCCAATAAAAAGGAGAGCAGTAGCATCAGGATGCCGGCAGCGAGAAACTGCAGGAAGGCCCCACTCCGAAGATCCATTGCACTGCAATAGCGCTTTTGATAAACCGTCGCAATACTGATGGCGACGACAGACATCAAGCAAAGTCCCATGCCGAATAGATCTCGGCCAAAGACGTCTAACTGTTCCGTGACAACCAATGTGACTCCGAGCGCTCCGCCGATAAAGCCAAGCCACTGGCGCTGGCTAATTTTTTCACCGACGAAAGGTTGAACCAATACGGCTGTGATCAGCGGCTGTGTGCCCAGTATGAGCGCACAAACACCGACGGGCACGCCGCGATAGACCGCTTCAAACACGCCGCCGAGATAGATGCCATGAATCAAGACGCCGCAGAATATGATGTGCACATAGTCGCTGAGGTGCGAAGGCCACCGGCTACGTAATCGCCACGCAACCAGAAGTAAAATACTCGCTGCCAGTAAGAATCGCCAGGCGAGGAAGGTAAACGGCTCAGCGTAAGGCAGTCCAAAGTGAACGCCGACAAAGGCGGAACTCCAAAGAAAAACAAAAACGACCGGCGTTGCGGGAATAAATCGGTGCCACAGGGTAATTGCGTGAGTCACTTAGCGATGATCCCGATGATGGCATAAAAGGGTATTGTCCCATGCGCTCAACCAGGCTTGAATGTCTCAGCGTAGAGTTGCCGCTGATTACCCAACGTATCGGTCAAAGCGTTGTGCGGGGGAATAATTTACCAACCCGGCCTCAAGGGTCTTATTTGTTTTGTGTGCCCGACTCGATGGGTTCCGCGTCGATGGAGGTGGTCAGGGGTGGTCTGTATATTCGTAAGTGATTGACTATAAATAGATTTTGTTAGAAAATCGGTACGGTTAATACAGCCCGTCTGCATCGCCAATGAGCTGCCACCATTTGTCGTCAAACGGTGGGCAGTGGTTGAAAACTACGATTAAAGCGTTATATAGAATCAGAAGCGGCAAGATGCAGCATCGCGAAAGTGGCGGAACTGGTAGACGCGCTGGTTTTAGGTATCAGTGGGGTAACCCATGGGAGTTCGAGTCTCCCCTTTCGCACCAGTATCACGATCAGCATTGCTGAGCGGCATAGCAGAGGATGAACAGTGGAAGTTTCGATCGAATCACCCGGTGAAATTGTTCGCCGCATGACTATTAAAGTACCCGCCACAGAGTTGGAAAAGGGGGTCGATGCACGCATTGTTCGATTTTCTCGGACAGCCAAAATACCTGGATTTCGGCCGGGTAAGGTGCCACGTAAAGTGGCCGAAGCCCAATTTGGTATTCAGGCGCTACATGAAGCCGCTCAGGAACTGATTGACATAAGTTACCGTGACGCCTTGCAGGAACAGGCAATTGTCCCGGTAGGTATGCCATCGATTGAGCCGAAAAACCTCACGCGAGGTGAAACCCTTGAATACACGGCCACGATTGAAGTTTTTCCAGATATTCCCAGACATGATATCAAGGGCAAGCGCGTTGAACGACCGGTCTGCACGGTGGAGGACAGTGACATCGACCAGACGGTTGAAACACTCCGGAAGCGCCAGACAACTTGGGAATCCACCTTTGATGTCGCGAATGAAGGTGACCGTGTCTCGGTCGATTTCAAGGGCACTGTCGATGGTGAGCCGTTTGAGGGTGGGCAGGCAGAGAACTATCCGGCTGTCATCGGCAGTGGTGGTTTGTTGCCTGAGTTCGAGAGTGCTTTGGCAGGGACCAAGGCTGATGAGCAAGTGACGGTGGCTCTCACCTTTCCTGAAGATTACCCCAGTGCGGAACTTGCTGGAAAAGCAGCTGAATTTGCGATCACGGTGCGCGATGTCGGTCGACCGGTATTGCCGGAAGTGGATGAAGACTTTATAAAAGCCCTTGGTATTAGTGAGGGGACTTCAGATGCGTTTCGGGCTGAAGTGAGATCGAATCTCGAACGTGAACGTGACGAGCGAGTGCGCAGTTTGCTGCGGCAAGCTGTTTTCGATGCGTTACTCGAAGGCAATGATTTTCCCGTCCCAGAAACGTTGATCGAGGAAGAGATTGAGCGTGCGATTAAGGCGACTCGAGCGCAACTCCAGCAGCAGGGGTTACCAGGTGATGGTGATATTGATCGAACGCGTTACCGTGACGAGGCCAAGCGTCGCGTCGCGTTGGGTTTAGTGATGAACGAATTCGTTAAGGTGAGGGAGCTCCAGCCGGGGGATGACGAAGTAAAGGCTCATCTGGAAAAGCTTGCGTCGAGTTACGATGACCCTCAGCAGGTGATCAGTTGGCACTATGCCGAGCGCTCGCGGTTGGGACAGATCGAAGCGTTGGTTGTGGAGGAGAAAGCGATTCAGTGTCTGCTCGAGGAAGCCGAAGTAGTGGATAATGAAATACGGTTCAGCGAATTCATGAACCCCGCGGCTACGGGTGATACTGATGCGGTTTCAGCGACTGAATAACAAATAGTGGGACTAGGTTAACTGAGTTAGCAGGGGGCAATGTGAAAGACCAATCGCAACGCGCATTAGGAAGTGATCCGCAGAATATTGGGCTTATCCCGATGGTGATCGAAACCACCGGCCGGGGTGAACGAGCGTTTGATATCTATTCGCGCCTGCTGAAAGAACGGGTGATATTTCTGGTCGGTCAGGTGGATGACCACATGGCCAATCTGGTTGTGGCGCAGCTTCTTTTCCTCGAATCGGAAAATCCGGACAAGGACATCCATCTTTACATCAACAGTCCTGGTGGGAGCGTTACCGCTGGCCTGGCTATTTATGACACCATGCAGTTTGTTCGGTCAGACGTCAGTACGGTCTGCATCGGGCAGGCAGCGAGCATGGGTGCGTTGATATTAGCGGGTGGGGCATCCGATAAGCGGTTTTCTCTTCCTCACGCCCGAATCATGATCCACCAACCGTGGGGGGGATTTCAGGGGCAGGCGACGGATATCGACATTCATGCTCGGGAAATCCTTCAACTACGCGAACGACTCAACGTGATTTTAGCGCACCACGTTGGGCGTGATCTGGATGAGATTCAGCGTGATACGGAACGAGACAATTTCATGGGCGGCGAGGATGCTGTTACATACGGTATTATTGACAAGGTAATTAGCCAGCGCGAGGCGTGAGGAACAATACCGGTGTGACGGACTGATCTGGAACTCGGTTTTCACACATTTTTGGTTTAAACTGATGTCTGTTTAAGGAACCCAGTTCAGTCTCTCTATCGAAATAACATGACTGACAAAGAGAACAGTAACGAGAGAAAGCAGGACAAGCTGCTCTACTGCTCGTTTTGTGGAAAAAGTCAACATGATGTCCGCAAGTTGATTGCCGGGCCATCGGTGTTCGTTTGTGATGAATGTGTTGAACTTTGCAACGAGATCATTCGGGAAGAGGCCGAAGACAAGGATTCCCAAGCGGCTACTGGACCCCAGTATCCAACCCCGCAGGAAATCTGCCAGCGACTAGATGAGTACGTGATTGGTCAGGACGAAGCCAAGAAGGTGTTGTCAGTCGCGGTCTACAACCACTACAAGCGGCTCGAGAACGAAGATGCTGTCGGCGACGTCGACATTTCAAAGAGCAACATACTGATGATTGGCCCGACCGGCTCGGGAAAAACACTGCTTGCCGAGACACTCGCCCGAGAGTTGAATGTACCATTCACCATTGCGGATGCGACAACACTGACTGAGGCGGGGTATGTCGGTGAAGATGTAGAAAACATTATCCAGAAGCTACTGCAGAAGTGTGATTATGACGTTGAAAAGGCGCAGGCTGGCATCGTATACATCGACGAGATCGATAAAATCTCACGCAAATCGGATAACCCTTCGATCACGCGTGATGTGTCAGGAGAAGGCGTTCAGCAGGCATTACTGAAGCTCATTGAGGGGACGGTTGCGTCGGTGCCACCACAAGGGGGTCGCAAACACCCACAGCAAGAATTTCTGCAGGTCGATACTCGTAATGTGCTGTTTATTTGTGGTGGTGCATTTTCGGGTCTTGAAAAAGTGATACAGGAACGCTCAGAAAAATCGGGAATTGGTTTTGGCGCGGATATAAAGAGCAAGACTGAACAAGACTCAATGAGTCTGTTTCTCAAGGACCTGGAGCCCGAGGATCTCATCAAATACGGTCTGATTCCCGAGTTTGTTGGGCGCTTGCCGGTGGTCGCCACCCTTGAAGAACTTGATGAGGATGCACTTGTCACCATTCTGACGCAGCCAAAGAATGCGCTCAACAAACAGTACGGAAAATTGTTTGAACTCGAAGGCGTAGAACTCGAGATTCGTGAAGACGCGTTGGTAGCGGTGGCACAGAAGGCGATGGATCGAAAAACGGGCGCACGTGGATTGCGTTCAATTCTTGAAAAGGCGCTACTGGAGACCATGTTTGAATTGCCGTCGCTTGATAATGTCAAGAAAGTCACGGTAGATCAAAGTGTTATTGAAGACGGCGCTAGGCCTCTTTATGTGTATGTGGACGATACCCGCAATGCCGCACAAAGTTCCTGAGGATTCAGGCGCCACAACTCGCCCGGATGTCTCGGTAGCGGATTGTTTGCCATCATCGACGAAAAAAGATCTTCCGCAGCCTTGAATTTGGCTTGGCAAGTCCCCATTACGAGCGGTAGCGCTCGCGGCCTTCACTCTAACTTCACTAGGACCATTGCACGTTAAACCGTATGACTGATACTCAAGAGCCTGAAGTCGTCGTGCCACATACTCGTTATGCGTTGTTGCCGCTGCGCGATGTGGTGGTGTTTCCCTATATGGTGATTCCACTGTTTGTCGGTCGTGAAAAATCCATTAGAGCGCTCGAAAGTGCCATGGAAGCGGGCAAACAGATTTTTCTGGCGGCCCAGCATGATGCTGCCGCTGATGACCCTCAGCCAGAGGATATTTATGCCGTTGGAACCATGGCGAATATTCTTCAGTTGCTGAAATTGCCCGATGGGACGGTCAAAGTGTTGGTGGAAGGAGTTTCGCGAGCCTCTATCGTCGAGTATGTTGAGGTCGACGAGATGTATGTGGTCGATACTGCGGCCATGGAAGAGGGCGAGCTTGATGACCAGGAAGCCGAAGTTCTCGTGAGAACGGTGTCGAGTGTGTTCGAGCAATACGTCAAGGCAAATTCCAAGATCCCCTCAGAAGTGCTGACCTCACTGAGTGGTATTGAAACACCCGCTCGTTTGGCCGATACGGTGGCAGCACACCTGACCTTGCGTAATGACGAGAAACAGAAACTCCTTGAAATTAGTGGTGCACGTGAGCGTCTGGAACACATCCTCGGCACCATGGAGTCGGAAATAGATCTGCTACAGGTTGAGAAACGAATCCGCGGTCGTGTCAAGAAGCAGATGGAGAAGAGCCAACGTGAGTACTATCTGAATGAGCAGATGAAGGCTATTCAGAAGGAACTCGGTGAGATGGAAGACGGTTCCAACGAGTTGGATGAGTTGCAGCAAAAGATCGAAGAGGTTGGCATGTCGAAAGAGGCCCGAGAAAAGGCCGATGCTGAACTCAAGAAATTACGCATGATGTCACCTATGTCTGCTGAAGCGACAGTGGTTCGCAACTACATTGATTGGTTGGTGCAGGTGCCTTGGAAAAAGCGTAGCCGTGTATCGAAAGATCTGCGTAAAGCAGAAAAAATACTGGAAGCAGATCACTATGGCCTCGAGAAAGTCAAAGAACGAATTCTTGAGTACCTCGCTGTTCAGCAACGAGTAAACCGATTGAAGGGACCGATTCTCTGCCTGGTTGGACCGCCTGGGGTGGGTAAGACCTCATTGGGGGAATCGATTGCTCGTGCTACCAACCGAAAATTTATTCGGATGTCGCTCGGCGGCGTGCGCGATGAAGCCGAAATCCGCGGCCATCGAAGGACCTACATTGGATCAATGCCGGGCAAGATTCTTCAGAATATGTCTAAGGCTAAGGCGCGCAACCCGTTGTTTATGCTCGATGAAGTGGACAAGATGTCGATGGACTTCCGTGGTGATCCTTCATCAGCATTATTGGAAGTGCTTGATCCGGAGCAGAACCACAAATTTGGCGATCATTATCTGGAAGTTGATTATGACCTATCCGAGGTGATGTTCATTGCCACTGCGAATACGCTGAATATTCCCGCGCCGCTGTTAGATCGCATGGAGGTCATTCGTATTTCGGGTTACACCGAAGATGAGAAAATCAACATTGCAACGCGCTACTTGGTGCCCAAGCAAATCAAGAACAACGGCCTCAAAGACAGTGAGATTACGCTGGCGAATAGTAGTCTCCTCGATATTGTCCGCTATTACACACGTGAAGCCGGTGTGCGCGGATTAGAACGAGAGATTGCTAAGATTTGCCGCAAGACGGTCAAGCAGTTGCTGTTCAACAAGTCAAAGCGTCGAGTCTCCGTTACAGCGCGGAATCTCGACAAGTTTTGTGGTGTGCAGCAGTTTCGATATGGCAAGGCTGAAGAAGCCAATCGGGTTGGCCAGGTGACTGGCCTCGCTTGGACGGAGGTGGGTGGCGAACTGCTCACCATTGAGGTGGCCCATATGCCTGGCAAAGGTAAGCAGATTTACACCGGCAAACTGGGTGATGTGATGCAGGAGTCAATACAGGCCGCTATGAGTGTATTGCGAACCCGTGGCCAGCACTACGGTATAGACAACGACTTTTATCAGAAACACGATATCCATATTCACGTTCCGGAAGGGGCGACGCCCAAAGATGGTCCGAGTGCAGGCATCGGTATGTGCACCGCGATCCTTTCGGCTATTGCCGGTGTCCCGGTACGTTCTGACGTGGCCATGACGGGTGAGATTACGCTGCGCGGTGAGGTCCTGCCCATCGGTGGTCTAAAGGAAAAGTTACTGGCAGCCTTGCGTGGTGGTATCGCCACGGTGCTGATTCCACAGGAGAACGAGAAAGATTTGGCTGAGATACCCAAGAATATAAAGAGTGAACTGGATATACGGCCGGTTCGATGGATCGACGAGGTCTTTACTTTGGCATTGGAGTCTTTCCCCTCGGCGGATGAAACCACAGAGGGCTTTGAGGACACGGTCGCTGACCCTGCGGGTGCGACGGATGATCAACCGCGGGCTCACTGACTGACTCGCGCGGCGTATAGAGTTAAGTCGCAAGACACGGCGCGACGTTTTTTGATAACATATTTGTGTTTATTTTCTTGGCCTTGTGATCCCAACAAAGGCATAATATCAATGTGTTAAGTGGTGTTTCTAGAGACAATCACAGATCGAGAGGCTGTGTGGTACTTGACAGGTAAAATTTTGAATTGGTATAAGAAATGTGTTGGAAGTCCTGGGTTTGTACTGAGGCTGACCCAGCTCAACACCTAACCGATGTGCGGGAAAGTTCCCGCGATGACTCTCGTTCAAACCACCCATTTTTAGAGGGACTTAATGTGAATAAAGCCGAACTAATCGACGCCGTAGCTGCCAACACAGGTCAATCCAAGAGCGATGCTGGCGCTGCCGTTGAAGCCGTATTCGAAAATATCCGTAACGCGATGAAAAGCGGTGACACTGTTTCGTTGGTTGGATTTGGGTCGTTTTCAGTCAGCGATCGTGCAGCCCGTACTGGACGCAATCCGAGAACTGGGGAAGAAATCCAAATTGCAGCTTCGCGGGCACCGAAATTCAAAGCGGGCAAGCAACTTAAGGATGCTGTTAACTGATCGGTCGATTTGATAAAGCATCAACCCTATTCAAGGGTGCTTAGCTCAGTTGGGAGAGCGTCGCCCTTACAAGGCGAAGGTCGCAGGTTCGAGCCCCGCAGCACCCACCAGCCATTGGGGTGTCCTGTATAACATCCCGGGCGTTTTGCTTTCCGGAGCGGTAGTTCAGTTGGTTAGAATACCGGCCTGTCACGCCGGGGGTCGCGGGTTCGAGTCCCGTCCGCTCCGCCATTTGGTGCGAAAAGCCAGGTAGTTTGAGTTGACTGCCTGGCTTTTTTTGATTGAGATAAAGGGAAGTTCGATGCGTTGCTGCTTGCAGCCGTACACATCGACTGTCAATGCCGGCCACGAAGGAGCCATAAACCGATGCTGAGTGCGATTCGGGAAAAAGCCACTGGGTGGATTGCCTGGATGATCGTGATTCTGATATCTATCCCTTTCGCGCTGTGGGGAGTGAACTCCTATTTCGAAGGGTCAACACAGATCGTGATTGCCGTGGCCAACGACGTTGAGATTGAACAGTCGGATTACCAACGAGCGCTGGCACAGAAACAGCGCCAATTGGTGCAACTCGCTGGGCGTGATCTGGGTACGGAGTATCTGGACAGTCCTGTTTTTAAGCGACAGGTGGTGGAGTCAATGATTGATGAGGCACTTGAGCGCGAATTCTCACGTGACCGAGGATTTCGCATTAGTGATGATCAGTTGACTCGTTTCATCCAAACGACTGAAACGTTTCACACTAACGGCCAGTTCGATAGCGAGCGCTATGAGCGACTGGTCGGCAACGCGGGTTTGTCGGTGCAAGGGTTTCAAGCCCAACAGCGTCAGCTGCTTGCGGTGGATCAGATGAGGACTAGTCTGGCTGAGACGGCATTCGTTAGTCGGACAGAATTGGATTACGCCCTGAAACTCCTTAACCAGGAACGTACTGCGGTGTATGCGGTCTTGTCGCTTGAGCACTTCCTCAAGAACGTTAAGATTACTGATGAGGACATCAGTAACGAGTTCGATGCCAAGCGGGCTGTTTATTTTGAGCCACCCCAGGTGCGCGTAGTCTATGTGGAACTGTCGGTTGCACGATTGGCGGCAGCCATCCAGATTGATGACAGTGAGGTGAAAAAACACTACGACGATGCGCCGCGTCGTTATTCAAAACCCGGTAGTCGCAGTGCGAGTCACATATTACTGCCGCTGGTAGCAGATGCCGGCGCGGCCGCCGAAGAGGCGGCTCGCGCTAAAGCGGCCCGCCTAGTGTCTGAGGCACGTGGAGGCGCTGATTTTGCCGAATTGGCACGGGCGCATTCGAAAGACCCCGGTTCGGCCACTCGTGGCGGGGATCTCGGCGTGATCCAGAAAGGGGCCATGGTGCCGCCGTTTGAGGAGGCGGTATTCGCGCTTAGTGCAGGCGAGATCAGTGAGCCAGTGAAGACTGAGTTTGGTTATCATGTGATCAAAGTCACCCGCGTCTCGAAAACCGAGGCGATGCCATTTGAGGACGTGCGCGAGGACATTGCGTCAGCGCTTCGCCGGCGTGCGGGTGAAGCCGAGTTTGTGCAGTTAGCCGAACAGTTGGGCAATATTGCTTTTGAGCAGCCAGATAGTCTCGAACCCTTGACCGATCAATTGGGGTTAGCAATTCAGACCAGTGACTGGTTCAACGAAGCAAAGGGCACGGGTATTGCCGCCAATCCCAAAGTGCGGAAAGGTGCGTTCTCGGACGAAGTGCTGGTCGACGGGTTGAACAGTGGTTTGATCGAGATCGATCCGGACACGTTGACTGTATTTCGAAAACTAGAGCACCGGGAGCGCCGTCCCATGCTGCTGGAAGAGGTCAGTCAGCAGATCAAAACCACGCTTGAAAATCGACAGGCAAGGCTGGCGCTGGAGCAGGCCGGTAATGCAATACTCACGGCGTTGACTGAGGGGATACCCTGGTCCGAATTGCTTGCGCGATATGGTTTGGTCGAAGCATCCTTGCCGGCTGCTGTAGAGGAAATTACTGATCCGCAGGAGCAGGCGATTGCGGCGAAGGTGTTTGCCGCACCCCACCCTGGTGCCGGCGCACCGGTATTTGGCGGCGGTCAGATCAGTCCCGAGGTGTTTGCTATCTACCGCCTGGATGCCGTGACAGTGGGTGATTTATCAGCCATCAAGCAAGAAGAACGGGAACAGGTTCGCACTGCGATCTTACGTCGGCAGGGCGATCTATTGTTCGATGGTTTTCGGGCTGATTTGCGCAAAGCGGCCGATGTAAAAATCTTTGACGATCGACTGTGACATGACAATGCGGCGAAGTATTCAGTTAGGCTGACTCTTCTTCTTCGGCAAAGTATGGACTGATGCCGACGCTGTTAAATCCCGCATCGACGTAACTGATCTCTCCAGTAATACCTGAGGCAAGGTCAGAACATAGAAAAGCAGCCGCGTTGCCGACTTCGTCTATGGTTACTCCGCGGCCAAGCGGCGCTGTTTTTTCGTAGAAAGACATCATTTTTCGAAAGCCGCGGATGCCCGACGCGGCTAAGGTGCGTATCGGCCCTGCCGAAATACCATTAACGCGGATGCCTTCGGTCCCGAGGGATTGGGCGAGATAGCGCACGTTGGCTTCAAGACTCGCCTTGGCAAGCCCCATCACGTTATATCCTGGCATGGAACGGAGTGACCCGATGTAGGTCAGCGTCAGGAGAGCACCGTTTCGACCGCGCATGAGTTCTCGGGCGCCCCGAGCGAGCGCTGCAAAGCTATAAGAACTGATCTCATGGGCTGTTATAAAGCCCTCACGGGTGACGGCATCGAGATATAGACCTTCGAGTTCTTCCCGTGGTGCATAGGCAATGGAGTGGACTACGATATCGAGCGCATCCCAGTGGGTTGCCAGCGTGCGAAATAGCTCGTCAATGGCACGATCATCTCCCACATCGCAAGGGAAGGTGAGGTCTGATCCGAGTTCTGCGGCGAATTTTTCTACCCGTGGTCTGAGCTTTTCGTTCTGGTAAGTCAATGCGATTTCTGCCCCTTCTCGCTGCATTGCTTTTGCAATGCCCCAGGCGATAGATCGATTGCTGGCGAGTCCAGTGATGAGAGCGCGTTTTCCTTCCAGTAGTGCCATGGTGTTATCTTTCAGTGGTTACAATGGTTTGTAAGGTGCCTTGTATCCGAAGGGTGGAGCGGTGTCAAAAAACTGTCTAATGGGGGCGTGCGCGCCGCTTATATCGGTGATGGCCATGAGACCGACAGCCGTAGAACTGGCAGCCCAACTGGCCGAAGATCTCGGTTTGATGATGTGTGACGGGCCATTGGCTGGGACGTCCCGTTTCGTCATCGAGGTGGATGACCGAGGCCTTGCCTTAAGGGACTGCCAACGTCCGGGCCTAAGAGCGCTTCGAGTACGAGACTTACCGAGACACCGGGCGGTGACGGGTCGCGGCCTACTCGGTCGCGCCTTAGGCAAGCGGAGCCACAGTGTGATGGATGCAACCGCGGGTTTTGGCACTGACGCCATACACTGTGCTGAATTAGGGCTTGAAGTGATTGCCATTGAACGCTCGCCAGTGGTTTGTGCGCTGTTAAAGGACCGCATTCAGGGTTTGCCAGTCGGTGAAGCGCGATTGCGACTGTCTGTGAAGGCGGGGGACAGTCGGCACTGGTTGGTTGAGCTTCCGCCGCCTGATGTGGTGTATATCGACCCGATGTTTCCGGGTAAAGAAAACGCGAGCGCGAAGCCGAGCAAGGCCCAGCAGTTATTGCGGGCATTGGTTGGCAAGGACAGTGACGCGGTCGAGGTGTTGCAACTGGCCTGTCGCCGGGCCAAGCACCGAGTCGTGGTGAAACGTCCTCGGCATGCGCCGCCACTTACAGGAGAAGTACACCACCAGGTGTTGGGACGCGCTGTGCGTTATGACGTTTACCTGGCGGTTCAATGAACGAACAAGACGCCTGGTTCTATTGCGCCAGGGTATTCGGCGAAGGGGGGGTATTCGAGTTGCCATTGAGTGAAGCCACGCACCTCGCTCGTTCCCGACGTCTGCGTGTCGGTGCCTTAGTCACGATATTCGATGGGGTCGGCAACACGGCAGTGGCCGAGGTGCGAGAATTGGAATCACGACCAGTTCGGGCGGTGCTGCGCGTGCGGGCGCGCACGATGCGCCCGCCACCAACGAGGAAAATTCATCTCGTTTCCGCTTTACCCAAGGGTGATCGCCAATCGGTCCTGATTGATATGGTGACCCAGTTGGGAGTGACTGATTTTACGCCGCTTCGCTGTGAACGCAGCGTGGCGGGTCAGGGCCAACGATCAGTTGAGCGGTGGCAGCGCCTCATGCTGGAAGCATGTAAGCAGAGTCGACGGGCATGGCTACCACGGTTACACGCGGAAACCTCGCTCGCCGAAGTGGTCGAAGATAAAGGGCTTGGGGGTTACACCAGATTAGTGGCTGACCCTAGCGGCGTTTCCATCAACGAATTGGGTAGTGCGCAGTTTGGCAACACTAATCTTTTACTCCTGGTTGGGCCTGAAGGCGGCTTCAGCGACACTGAGGTTGTCATTCTACGAAGCTCCAACGTCGTACCTATGCGTCTCGGTGAGGGGATACTGCGTATAGAAACGGCAGCGGTTGCCCTGGTTACGCTCGTTGGTGCGATGTGACCTTGTGTTTTTTCTTTGGTCTGTCCGGGGCAAGGATCCGCGTGTCTATCGTCAATGATGCGAGGTCGCGTGGTTTGTGAATTAGGCAGTCGTGTATCAAGATGAAGATTATTGGCTGATTCACTTGTTCTCAAGCAGTTTAGTCAGGGCGGTGATGTCTAAAATGAACAAACGATCGCGGTCCGTTCGTAGGATGTTGTTTTTTTTCAGCCGCGCGAGTTCGCGCGTTACGCTCTCACGGGTGGTGTTGGTCCGACTGGCAAGATCAGCGTGTGTCAGTGTTGGAGAAATTTCAGCACCACCGTCAATTTTTCGGTGGCCTTTGGCAAGACGGAGGAGCTCGGCGTGGATTCTGTTGCTGGCAGTGAGTGTGCTGAATTCAAGAATTTTCTTATCAAGTAGCCGCACTCGACCGGCCAATTCTGTCAGCAATGTTCGCATCACCGCAGGGTGAGTCTCCAGAAATGCATTAAACGCCTCAGCGTCGATTGAGGCGATTAGGCTTTCTTGCAAAGTGATGACGAAACTGACGTGAGGTTCGTTATCGAGTGCAGATAACTCTCCGAAGAATTCACCTACACCAAGTTCGGCATAGGTCACTTCCCGACCTTTTGGAGAATAGGTTTTTGCGCTTACTCGCCCCTGTGCAATGAAATAAACCCGATCACACGGCGTGTCTTGAACTACGACTTCATAGTGCGAATTATGCCGACTCCAACTGCAACTATCCGAGAATTCGGCCAATTCATCACTACTCAACGGTGACAAAATAGTGACCTGTCTCAGTGAGTCATAACTGATGTTTGTGGTTTCTTTAGGGCCTGTCATGGTCGGGGGTCCGCCGCGTTGCTACGATGGTCTTTTGATGAACCTAAGGGGGATCTGTGAAGAACTGACCGTCATTTGCGCCCCCGTTAGGGGGACGCCCCTGTCAGGGGGGATGATATGACTTCAAATCGCGAAGCGCGCATTATTTGTGCGGCCACAAAAATTCCATATCTGTCAGCAGTCGCTTAATATTTTTGCGAGCTGTGGTTTCCGCTCGCGCGCGGAACCAGGATGTGCCATAGAGGTGAGGACGATCAAGCAAGCGATTAAAAAAATGATGTTGCCCGGCCTGAAATGTTGCGTTATCGATAGCTTCGTGTTCTTGGCGAACCAGATGCGTATCGGCAATAAAGGCATCCCACGGTTTGGCCAGGCCGCTTAGATCAACATCGCAGACAAACTGCTCGTCTGGATTGTCGGACAACGTCAGATGCTGTGTTGATCTGATCAGGCGTTCAACGGTCTTGATAAAGTGGGTTGTCAGCTGACCATTGCTGAGCGATCTGAACCGTTCTGCGCTACGTGCCTCATTGTCAGCGTGCCCGGGCCTATGCACTAGATCATGGAACCACAAGGCCATTTCAACCGCATCGTTTGCGCCGAGTTCCGGGGCAGCCTGGTCGTAGGTTCGAAGGCAATGCTCAATGTGCTCCGCGGCGTGATAGGCGCGGTGTGATTCATTATAGTGGTCTGTAAGTATGTTGATGCTCACCATCGCGCCGTCACTAGTGCCGCCTACACGTAGCCAGAGTGAGTCAAAGCGGGAGGTATTCATAGTTTTTCAAACAATATCCGGTCGGTCTCAGCCTAAGAGACTTTCGACCCGCTGACGTTGCTGAATCAGTTCGTCGATGGCGTTTACGGTCTGTTCTAGGCGGTTTTTTTCTTTGACGACGATGGCGTCAGGCGCGCGCTCAATAAACTGGCGATTTGCGAGTTTTCCTTCACACTTCG
>Ga0209402_10002272_pt1 | contig 19586 bp, 14 predicted proteins | sample ArcticOcean_MG_C_3_FD_187437 | JGI IMG/M metagenome (GOLD analysis project Ga0209402, IMG submission 187437) | Marine microbial communities from western Arctic Ocean - ArcticOcean_MG_CB8_126 (SPAdes) (version 2) | ecosystem: Environmental > Aquatic > Marine > Oceanic | place: Arctic Ocean... | reverse complement strand
GTTCTCTCTGGTAGAGTACATTCAGTCATGGCATCTTTAATTATTCTAGACTTTTCAATCATATCTGCAAGAGTTGCTTCTATTGGTTTAAGTTTAAATGCCATAGGTATTGGTATGTCACGTTTATCCTTTTCAATCTTGTTAGAAATGTATATCACACATCCAAACGTTGCATCTATATCATAGCATTTCTTTAGTAATACCCTGTATCTATTGATCTGATCTGTGTGACTCTCACTTGGTTTAGAGTTATATCTTCCAAAGTAATCAATAGAACCTGTCGTCTTTTTGTCACAAATTATCCACTTTCCGTCAATTTCTATCAAGTCATCTATGCTACCATATATAATATCCAAGTGTTCTGGATCTTCTGCTGGTATTCTTAATGCTTCTTCTCTTGTAAGAGGTTCATCTTTAACATAGTTGTATGCTAGGAACAGTTCATTGTATTTTGGTTCTGCTATAACTGAATTTGAATGTACTATCTGTCCAAAGTAAAGTGACTTCATATCCTCTGTACTCATTGTGTGAGGCATAGTTTTATTATAGATTACATTTCTCATACATGGTTTAATAACATCTGATACATGTATCACTCCAAGTCTCTCTGTTTTCATAGCCTCCATCTGTGCTCTTCTATATTCAAAATATACTTTCTCTTTAATATTATCTAGTGTTAACATACTTATCTATACAGTATTAAATATATAAATGTTTAGATACTGTATTCTTCTTTTGCTTGTTTGATTGGAATGTATGGTATTGTTATTGGCAACCAAATGAACATATGTCTTATCCAAAACTTGATAGTTTTCTTTGTACCATACCAGTTATCATGTACGATCACTGTTGCCGCTGCACCTCTAGTACCTGCCCTGCCTTCTGGTGCGTCATGTTTTCTAGTGATATGATGTGTACCAATACCGTCTTGATATACAGCATGAAGTAACTCATGTGCAAGAGGCATGATATTGGATCTAAGTATGAATGGATTCTTACTGTCATTGACAAACATGTAGATTACTTTCTTTCCAGTAACCCCCCATGCTATTCCATCACTGGTTTCAATATCAAGGTGTTCATAGAATTTTTTGAACTCTTCTTGTTTGGTAGTAGGTATTATGTTAAGTTCCCAATTATCTTTAAAGTTCTCCCAAGCATAGTATCCTGATAGATGTTTACCGTTACTACCGTTAAGCATTATAGTGCGACAAACTATGTCAGTATACCTATTGGTATCAATATTTTTCGTATAGAAATTAATCATGGTTTAAACCTAATAATTTCCTATGTTTGAACACATACAAGGTTTGCTTGGATCATCTGCTGAAGGTGCTACACACCCATGATTGTCTTCATGTGATTCTTGACCGTGACCACATTCTGCACAAGCCCCTGATGCTACGAATACTATATCTGCCATCAGTAACTCTCCTCAATGGTGAAATTAAAAGTTTGCGTTTGTTCTGATATGACATCAGATGTGTTTCTTAACTCTACTTCCCCTGCCCAAATACCTGCTTTGGCTGCTGTTATCTCTTCATGACCAAATGTTACAGATACTATTCCACTGGATCTAGTGCCATATACAATGGATTTGTCTACTAAAAGAGTACCATCTGGTTGCCATACCTTCCATTTTCCTGAATAAAATGTAGTGCTATTAGTTAAATCCCTTGCTGTACCATCAGCATTTTTAATGGTAAGTTCAAGTGTAGTAGTACTGCCTACTTTTATAGTAAATGATACTGATCTAGGTGTCATGTCCATGCTCATGTGTCTTCACCCTTTATATCCTGACTTCGTTTATTAACTTTCGCATTTTTACTCTTGTCATGTACTTCCTGAGATCCCTTTCTGCTTAGTTTGGTGGTCTTGGATCTACCCTTGATACTAGATGTTCTGTCTCTTCTGTTGATTTTTATAGTTCTTCTAACCCTTACCAATCCATCTCTCAAGTCCTTGATTATTGACTGTGACACCCGTACTGACTCAGTAACAGTCTTCTGAATTGTCTTTGTAAGGTTCATTGATTCTATCACATTGATAATTTCAGTTACTACTCTTACTATTACCTTGAATTTATTCCTAAATGCCAAGATGCTCACAGTCTCATTGATCAATCTCATTAATCCTCTTCCTGTAACAGATGTTGATGACACATTGATTATACTTGATACAACCCTCAATACGAATTTTCCTCTGATTATACTTTCAACAATATTTACAGTGCTGACTACTGTTCTAGTAATATCTCTGTACCTGTTGATTACAGATGACACTTGAACTGAGTTACTAATTGTTCTAGTCAATGTTATAAGTCTTGAGATTGGCTCTGACACACTTACTGACTCTGTAAAGGATCTGCTCCAACCCTGTGCGAATGATTCTGCTGTACTGATAGTACTGTTTATAATTCTAAGTAACTCTCTTGTCCTATCTCTGAATGATTGTATTGATACGGTTTCGTTTAATGATCTAGTTAACACTCTAAGTCTTGAGATTGATTCTGATAATTGAATACTGTCATTTATGATTCTTAATAATACTCTTGATCTATCTCTGAATGATTGTATTGACACTGTTTCGGTTACTAACTTGATAAGATCCTTTAGTCTTGACACAGTTTCAGATACGCTTACTGATTTGGTTATTGTTCTAGTCATGTTTCTTAATACAATTCTACTGTCAATGACTGACACTGACTCAGTGAATGACCTGCTCCAACCCTGTGCGAATGACTCTGCCATACTGATGCTTTCGTTTACTATTCTTCTAATTACCCGTGCTCTGTTTCTGAATGACTGTATTGATACGGTTTCGTTTACATGTTTGATGAGATCCTTTAGTCTTGTAACTATTTCTGACATGTTTACTGTATCAGTAATCGTTCTTATCATTCCTCTTAACACAATTCTACTGTCAATGACTGACACTGACTCTGTGAATGATCTTGACCATTTCTTTCCAAAGGCTTCTGACACACTTAATGCTTCTGTTACAATTCTAATTAATGTCCTCGTTCTATCTCTGAATGACTGTATTGATACGGTTTCATTGATGTGTTTTATTAAGTCTTTTAATATTGATACGGTTTCAGATACGCTTACTGTGTCAGTGATTGTTCTTCCTAGTGAACGTAATGGTATCAATCCTATAGATATATTGACCGTATCAGTGAGTGTCTTTATGATTCCTCTAAGTCTAACTCTTACTTCTGTTACACTGACTGTATCAGATAATACTCTACCTAATGCTCTGTATAACATGTAAGCATCTGAGGTTTGAACTGTGTCAGTAATTGTTTTTATTACTCCTCTTGATCTTATTCTTGTTTCAGATATACTGATAGATTCAGTTATGATTTTTCTGATTGCTCTTAGTCTATCTCTAAATGCCAAGATGTTTACAGTCTCAGATACTATCTTTCTAATATCTTTGAGTTTTGAGATTGATTCAGATACACTTACAGATTTTGTAATCACTCTGCTTAATACTCTGTAAGGCAATAGTGATTCTACAACTCTTACAGTACTTGTTATTACTCTCTTGATAGAAATCAATCTTGGCAATGATTCAGATATGTTTACAGATTGAGTCAACACTCTTCTAATTGTAAGTAATACCAATGCTTCTTTATACACTGTTTGGAACACGTTTGACTGGAATATGTTCTGGAATATTCCTGATAGGTTAACTGCGACTGTCTCGTTAACACTCTTACTCCAACCCTTGTAGATGTTTTCAGATACAGATAACGTGTTGTTGATAATTCTAGTTAGTGCTCTTAGCCTATCCCTAAATGCCAACACGTTTACAGTCTCGTTGATCAATCTTCTTAATACTCTTCTTGGTGTCAATGAAGTTACTATCTGTATTGACTCGTTCACATGTTTGGTGTGAGATTTGAGTCTAGTTACTATCTCAGATACGTTAATTGTATCAGATACAATCTTTGCAATTCCTCTAAGTCTTGAAATTGGTTCAGATATGCTGACAGATTTGGTTATTGTTCTTGTCAAAACTCTGAGTCTTGGGAACGTGGTGGACACACTTACTGACTCAGTGAATGACCTGCTCCAACCCTGTGCAAATGACTCAGATATAGATGTACTGCTGGTTACTATTCTTCTTAACACTCTTAACACTATGTTTCCATCAGATATGCTTACACTCTCAGTAAATGATCTTGACCATTTCTTTCCAAATGCTTCTGCTACTTGCACGACATCAGTGATGATTCTTGTTATGGATCTGTTCCTTACTCTAAATGCCAACACACTGACTGTCTCGTTGACATGTTTTATTAGATCTTTAAGTCTTGAAATGTTCTCAGATACAGATAACGTACTGTTGATAATTCTAGTTAGTGCCCTGTATTTTAGTATTGATTCAGATACACTCAATGTGTTATTGATGGTTCTTCTCATACCTCTTATCCTTATAGCCTCTGATATTCCTTGGAACACGTTGTTCTGGAACACGTTGGATTGGAATACCTTTTTACCTATGTCAACGGTATCGGTAAACACTTTCAACATAACCGTGTATCTTGCGAATGATTCTGCTACCTGTATGGTTGATGTTACAACTCTCTTGATAGATCTATACCATTTAGAAGCATCTGTGATCTGCATTGATTCTATAAATGATCTAGTTATACCTCTGAGTCTTGGCACTGTCTCAGATATACTGACAGAGTTATTAATTATCTTTCTAAGTGCTCTTAATCTGTCTCTAAATGCTAGTATGTTAACTGTCTCTGATAATACTTTGAGTGCGACACTTAGATGTATTTGTGATTCAGATACGCTTATGTTACTGTTGACTCTCTTTATCCAACCCTTGTATAAGGATTCAGATAAGGATACAGTGCTATCTATCACTCTTTTCAACACGGTAAGTCTTACATAGTCATGTGCTATGTTCACTATACTGTTAGCAACCTTTACAAATCCAAGTGCTCTAGGCTGATTACCTGATATACTGAGTGTACTGTTAATTATTCTACCCATGCCTCTAAAGTCATTAATGGTTTCACTGTGTTGTATTGTCTCACTTATCATTCTTGTGATTGCTCTTAGTCTATCCCTAAAGGCTAACACATTAACAGTCTCACTGTATACTTTCTTCATTACAGATGATCGTATTGCTGTTCCTGTCACTTGGACAGTGTTAGTTAACACTCTCTTGACAACCATCAATCTGTTCTGTGACTGTGACACCTGTACCACGTCAGATAGTATTCTTCTTAGCACTCTATGACTGTTGAAAGAATCGGATATGCTTACAGTCTTGTTGATTATTCTGTTCAATCCTCTTATCACGATAGCCTCTACGTTGACATTCTGGAACACGTTGGACTGGAATATGTTTGACTGGAACAACCCTACTATGTTAATAGAGACAGTGTTGTTTACTAACATGATTATGGACTGGAAGTAATTCTTAACCTCTGCTACCTGTACCGTGTCAGTGACTATCTTTCTGATAGATCGTAACCTGTCCCTAAATGCTAATATATTGACTGTCTCTGATACGGTTCTTCTTATAGACATTAACTTTACCTTTGATTCTGCTACCTGTACTGCATTGGTTACAACCCTTTGCACGCCTTGTAACTTTTTGAAAGCCTCACTTGCCTGAACTGTTTCAGATACAATTCTTACCTTTCCTAATAATGCGATAGTCTCATCAATGCTGTTCTGGAACACGTTTGATTGGAAGACATTGTTCTGGAAGACTGCCTTGCCTATTGACAACACCTCTGATATGATTTTAGTTATATTGAACACAGGCATGTTTACTGCAACAATGTTTACAGTACTGTTGACTCTCTTTATCCAGCCCTTGTACAATGATTCAGATAGACTGATTCCCTCACTTATTACTCTTTTAATAACCCTTGACCTGTCCCTGAATGACTGTATGGATATGGTTTCTGTTACGGTCTTTATTCTTTCTCTTAACAATATGGATTCATCTAAAGATAACTGGAACACGTTGTTCTGGAATACATTATATTGGAAGACTGCCTTACCAACTGTCACTATCTCACTTATGACCTTTCTGATTCCTGTTGACTTTACTACTGAACTGGCTACCTGTACGGTCTTGTTTATGATTCTCTTGATAGAAAGTCGTCTTACCTTTGACTCTGATGTTTGTTCAGTCTCTAACAAAGATCTTAGTATGGTCATATATTGTTCCATTGATTCCTGAGTGTTCACGGTTTCATTTAATGCCCTTGACAGTCCTCTTAGTACAATTCTTTGTTCTGTGGTTTGAACGTTATCTGATACGAGTTTAAGTATTGCTCTGAGCCTGCTTCTAAATGCCTGTATGGATACAGTCTCATCAAGTGATCTTATCAATGACTGTAGTTTTGCCTTGGACTCTACCGTGTTTATAGTCTCATTGATAACTCTAAGTATTGTGGTAGGTACGTCAAATACGTTGTTCTGGAATACGTTCTTTTGAAATGCAGGAGAACCGTACCCCTGCTGAAATACACTGTTCTGAAATATGTTTGATTGGAATACTTGTGCAATGACTGCCAAGTTTATCTACCTACAGTTCAGTCCAAGTATTGCTCGAAAGTACGTAGGATTTGTTGGTATCCGTTTCATGGAATATAGCACCATCTGAAATTGTTGCTGATGATGCCGAAGCTGGTGTTAAATCAGAACCTAATGCTGAGAGGTTTGAATCTGTCAAATAACCATTTGTTACACCGTCATTAGTAAATCTTAAATGATCCGCATAGGCTGATGTATTTGACCATTTATGCACACTTTCCTGTTTTTGAGGAAGGTTAGTTGCTCCTGCGGTGCCTCGATTTACTTCAAATCCTATAATTAATTTTTCTTCTGTTGCAATATTAGCCATATACCCAACACAAAAATCATCTCCCAAATGATTTGAATGAAATTCACATACGGTTTGATTTATTGCTGTTATTTCTCCAGTGCCATCTGGACGCCTTCTAGTAGTATAATTTGAACCTGTATCGATTGAACCGCTACCTGTATTAAATTTACCAAATGTATTACCTACTGCTGCCAATGTATGTTGCAAAATAAAAATAAATTTATTTTCAGTCAAGTCAGTAATGTTTAATTGATCTGCTGCACTTCCTAATGTATCAGGTGTTCCGTTCTTAGCCCAAGCCATTAGTCGCTACCCCAAATTTTCATTATACTGTTTGAACCATAAGTTCCAGTTAACTGAATATCTGTAATTTGTGCTGATACTGTTGATTTATTGACTATTTCTTGTCTATTCGGGGCTGTCCCTGCTCCAGCGGTTCTTGAAACTACATTATGAGTAATTGCTAATTTATTTTGGCTTGAATTATTAATCATAAATATATTAGTAAATGCTTCATCATCTCCTGTTACTCCTGAACGGTATAGTAACCCACTTGAATTGTTTATAAATGTAGAATCCGTTGCACCATCCAAAGAATATCTTAATGCGTTTGTTGAGCCTGTATCTCCATTCAAAACCATTTTAGCAGTTGCACTTGTTAATCCATCTTGGTAAATCTGAATCCATAAATATTTTTTTGCTGTGAATCCTGCAACACCTGTGTCTATTGATGTTCCAGAACCTGAATACAGTTCTTCCCAGAAATTACTAGTATGAGTATCTGCTGGATCCCAACCTAGTACGACAAGTTCAGATCCAGTAGGTAATCCTGAACCAGATGTAGTTAGTCTATCTATAGCAGTAGATGTGTTATCCCATTTACTTACAATTTCAAGTCTACTAGGTGCGGTTCCTGCTGTATTACCACCAACTAAATGAGCTATACCTAATTTTTCTTTAGTAGATACATTTGAAACATAAGATACCATAAATTCATTATAATCTCCAAAATATAAATTACCTCCAAATAATCCAGTTTGTGAAACATTTGAATTATCAGTACCATTGTTAGAATATCGTCTTGAATAATTAGTTCCTGTGTCAGAATTTAATCTCATATCAATGGCTGAACCACCACTTGGTTTATGCAATAAGTACATTAAATATCGTTTATCTGCTAGACTTGAAACATCTAATGCTCCTGTTCCACCCAAAGTAGTTCTTCCTACCTCTTTCCATCCACCTACTACTCCTGCAACTGGATTAAAACCTGTGGTACTTGTACGCTCTGTACTCGTTCCTGTTATTCTGTTACCAGCTAGCCATTCTACCATTTTAGTTCAACCTCTTTTCCACATCCGCAGTTTATTAAGATTGTTTCTGACTCGCTTCTGTTGGTCATGGTACTGCCACAAGAGTCACAAGTACCCTTCTTTAGGTGCATATAGTTCCAGCATGGCTCACAGTAATGATATTGAAATTTGATATATTGGTCATACTCATCAGGACTTAGTATCATTTCATTACACTTGTCACAGGTGTATTCTTCCCCTGCCTCTGCATGATCTTTAAACTCTTGGCTCATTATATTCCCCACTTGTTCTTTAGATATATTTCTACCCCTGATTTATCAACAGCACTTAGAACACTATCATAAACTAAAACTTCTGCGTAATCATGTGCAGCGTAAGAAGAATCTGTATGTCTTCCACCTAATGTAATACCGTTAGTGGCACTTGTTCCTGAATTTCCTGTAGCTATTACTACTTGATCCTGCTCAAATGATGAACTTGCTCCATCAAATACAAGACTTATCATAGTCCATGTAGTTGAAACATTTGTTGATGGTATAATATCAGATCCTCCTCCGTTCATGTAATAAAGATCTGGGGCAGTACCATTATTATAACAATAATTTCTAGTAGCTCCACCTGCATCAAAAATATACCCAGAGTCGCCAACGGTTTGTGATACTTTAACAACAAGATAAAATGTAACTGCTTGTGAAATTGCACCGCCAGTGTAAGTAGTACGTTGTAATTTATCAGCAGTTCCATCCATCAATATTGTATTTTTACCGTTTAATGCAGCTGATTGAACTAATGGTTGTTTACTACCTGTTGCTTGTGTAAGGTGATTTCCCTGTCCTGATTTATCGCTCCATTGAGATACACCTGTTGCGGTTGTGATTGTTGAAGCATCATCAGCATCTAGGTGTAATTTTAGACCTGAGATTGTTGGTAACGCATATTCATAAGTCCAAGTACCTGTTCCTTGTGGAATTGCTAAAGATGTATAAGTTAAACTTCCAGCTACAGTTCCATTATGACCATTCCCACTCGTATCATTAGCATCAGATGTTAACTCATATTTTCTAAGTAAGTTAGTTGTACTTGGTGTGCCATATTTTCCACCATTGTATAATGCAGTTACATCTGCTTGTGAAAGTGTCTTATCATAAATTAACAGTTGTTGTAAGTTACCTATCATTCCCCATTCATAGCCATTACTACTGTCTTTACTTGCACCAATAGTAGATGTATTGAATGATATGTTATCTGTAAATACATCAGATGAGGCACTACCTTGTGCATAACTTGGTGATGTTACTGCACCATTAACATATATTTTATTTCCTGTTGATGTGTTGTTAGTATAAACAATATGTGACCATGCACCTGTTGGAACCGTTCCTGCTGTTGCGGATACTAACCATGAACCATTGTTTCTGGACATTAACTTAACAGTATTGGAATTTCCATAGACACCGACAAAAAATTCTGTTGATGCTTGTGTGTCATTTGAAACAGAAAAGGCAACATATTGATTATCTGCTGAGGCTCCTGATGATGGTCTATACACCCAAAAAGATACACTACCATTTGACACAGATATGTCAGTAAGAGGTATATCTACTCTTGTATTTACTGAACCTGATGTATTGTTTCCAGAAGGAAAATTAGATGTTGTAGTTGGTGCTGTTGGTGCACCTGCAAACCAATATCTCTTAGCGGTATCTTTCTCTACTAGAATGGAATTATCTTGTACGTTAGTTGGTCTTTGTACTGTACTTACTACTGATGTTATTCCGTTGTAAAATTTTATATCATCTATTATTCCTGTCATGGTATATCCTGCTGAATCATTATTCATGTTCATAATTTTCAAGTAACTTAATCCATCAACAGTTGCTAACATTGTATGTGTAACTGAATTTATTAATACAGAATAAGCAGAATCAGAATACAGATTTAATTTAAATGATGTTGATGATAATCTAATTAGTTCTACAAAATAATCTGTTGATGCTACTGGCGTTAATGCAAATGAAGAATAAGAACCGATAGTTACTGGTGCATTATTATAATCTGTAATAGACCACAAAGTATGTGCTGTATTAGGTATGATAATACCAAGCCAATCCTCAGTTGCACCATAATTTCCAGTAGTTGAAGATAATCCTACAAAGAGTCTAGCATCACTAGTATTTGATGTCATATTATATCTAAATCTTAAAACCCAAGCTGTATCAGATACAGAAGTTAGGTCATGGTATGATGTTGCAGGAGAACCATTTCTTGTAGATGTAAAATCAAATACATCTGTTGTAGGATTAACTCTCATTCTTGATGTGTCATTTGTTGGGTATGCCAAATCCCCTGCTGTTGTATCTGCATAAGTTGAGAAATCATCTTCAAATGTTGGTGTTGAAATTCCTTCGGTTGATAACATGGAAATTCGTTTGCTGTCTAAATACTTGATAACCATACTATACACTTTCCCCATAACTGTTTATTAAAGTTGTCATGTTTGATGTGGTCATGTTCCTTCCTCCTCAAAACCACCTATTGTAGTTATAGTTCCACCTGTTGCAGTTATACTACTTGATGTTAAATATCTAATAATTACAATACCTGAACCTCCAGAACCACCCGTAGCACTTGACCATGTTGCTCCTCCACCACCACCAGTATTTGCAGTTCCAGCAGTCCCATTTCCAGTTTTTACACCAGCTCCTCCTCCACTTGTGGCAGTACCAGCAGTACCTTGGTGTTGAGTATTCATAGCTCCTCCCCCTCCACCAGCACGAGCAACTGTTGAACCTGTTATTGATGATGATACACCAGCACCACCATCACCAGCTATAGAATTACTTATACCATTTCCACCAACTCCTCCAGCTCCTCCACCTCCGCCACCGGGGTAATCAGCACCGTTAAATCCACCGTTACCTCCACCTGCAAATCCTTGTCCTACTGTTGCAGTTCCACCTATGGTTGTACCACCACCCCATTGTGCTCCTCCTCCACCAGAACCTCCATTACTACCACCAGCAGCTCCAGTTGTTGCATTACCTCCACCACCGCCACCATCAGATATTATTGAAGTTCCACTTGTAGGAACTATACTTGAATTTGAACCATTTACTCCCTGTACCCCACCAGCATTAGATCCTGCACCTCCACTACCAACTGTAATAGCATAATTTTGTGCTGTAACTGCATGACCTGTGGCAGTTAAGTACCCACCTGCACCTCCGCCACCACCAGCAGCTCCACCACCACCACCTACTACTAAATACTCTATATCACCTGAACCTGTGACAGTAAATGTTTGACCTGTTGTAGTGAATGAGTGTACTTTATATTCATCCAAATTTTTATGATACATCTTTCGTGTATCGGTTTCTTCAAATCTGCTTCCTACTTGGACATTAACTAATATATTTCTTTCTGGATTTATTGTAGTTGTTACAGTTCCACCTGTTGCGGTTATACTTCCGTCATCTAAATATCTTACAATTACAATCCCTGAACCACCTGCTCCACCAGCAATAACAGGGCCACCACCTGCTCCTCCACCACCACCTGAACCTGTATTAGATACACCAGCACCAAGATAGATACCACCACCACCTCGGGTAGAGGGTGCAGAAGCTTCTGTGACCGAGTTACCACCAGCGGCAATATATCTATCAGTACCGCTTAAAACACCAGCACTTGCTTGAATTAAAATAGTGTTAATGTCCGAATTAACTGTACCACCAATACCTGAACCACCAATACCTGCACCATTAACTCCACCTGAACCACCACCACCTGACATTGTAGTTGAACTCGGAGTAGTACCAAATCCAAAAGTTCCTGAATCACCTGATTGTGTTGTTTGTATTCCAGTACCATCAGTACCACCATTACCACTCAATCCACCACCACCTGATCCACCATTACCACCATTAGTTTCTGTACCCCCAGTAACACCATTCCAAGTAGCACCAAATCCACCACCTTTTGAAATAAGACCATCAAAACTAGAATCAGCACCAGTAACTCCCACAGTTCCAGAATTTGCACCATTGGCTGCACCACCAGCACCACCAGCACCAACTGCAACTGAATACGATTGTGCAGTTACAGCATGAGATGATTTGTAGATAACTCCCCCAGCACCACCACCAGCGGCATGATTTCCACCCCCACCACCGCCACCAGCGACTATCAATGTGTCAATATTACCTGAACCAGCGGAAACAACAAAGTTTGAACCACCTGTGAATGTGTGTACTTTGTATGTATTAGCTACTGTTAATGTGGTCATTGTTCCACCTGTTGCTGTAATACCACTTGATGTTTTATATCTTATAATTACAATTCCTGTTCCACCAGAACCACCAGTAGATTGTCTATCTCCTCCACCACCTGAACCAGTATTGGCATTACCAGCACCGCCTGAACCTCCAGCTCCTCCACCGCCTGAACCTCCTGAACCTGATGAAGTCATTCCATTACCTCCACCGCCTCCAGCATAAGTAACTGATGATCCTGATATGCTTGAAGCATTACCAGATCCACCATCTCCAGCATTTCCACCAGAAGCAGCTCCACCTATTGAACCAGATCCTCCACCGCCTGAACCTGAATAAGGACTAACATCATTTGGAACACCACCTGCAAAACCTTGACCTCCAACACCAGTACCAGATCCAAAAGATCCACTTGCAACACCATTTGAAGCTCCACCGCCTGAACCTCCATTACGACCACTATAATTTCCTGAATCGTCATGACCACCGCCTCCTCCTCCAGCAGTTGAAATAATTGAAGTTCCACTTGTCGGAACAATACTTGAATTTACACCATCAGATCCAATAACGCTTGTAGTTGTTCCACCTGCATTAGCACCACCAGCACCGCCTGTGCCAACATTAATTGTATAATTTTGAGCAGTTACACCGTATGTAGCTTCAGCACTAGAACCACCACCACTTGTAGCACCTGATATATTAGTTCTAAATCCACCTGCTCCACCTCCACCTGAGCCACGACCTCCACTATACATATCAACGCCTCCACCTCCGCCACCACCAATAACTAAATATTCTACATCTCCTGAGCCAGTTACAGCGAATGTTCCACCTGATGTGAATGAGTGTACTTTATATTCATCATTATATACTGCTAATCCTTGAATCCTTTTACCTGCGTGATATGTAATAGCCATCAGTCAATCAATCCACCTAAGCAATCTGAACCTCGACAGCGGCTCCATTTTTCCATATCTTTGTAAATACACCTTCGTTGTTGGCATCTATTTTCTTAATGTAAATATCTCTATCTCCTACTCCAACTGTTCCAAATGATGATGCTGTACCTGTATAAGTTGTAGTTTGAGTGTTTGAGAAAGCGTGAACAATGGTTGCTCCTCCTCCTGCTGCTGCTTGGAATGTAGGTGCTGCACCTGCTCCATTTGAAGTTAATACATGAGTTGCTGTACCTGTTGTAACATAAGCTGGATCTCCATTAGTATCAAAAGTGATCAAGTTACCATCTGTTCCTGCTGCCATTTTTGCTAATGTAATTGCGTCATCTACAACTGTAGTTGCTGTACCTGTAAGTGTTGCCGTAAGAGTTCCTGTTGCTGTAAGATTATCTGCTGTTATAGTTCCAGTGAATGTAGGACTTGCCAATGCTGCTTTTAATGCTAGGTCAGTTGTTAAATCTAAGATCTTTGATTGTGCAATATCTGCGTTTGTTGCAACCTGTGCATTTGTGATAGGTGTTACTACGTTATTGTTAGTTATAATCCAACCTGCGAATGTTGTTGGGTTTGCTGATGAAGCGATAAGACTGTCTCCCTCTTGTAAGTCTTCTGAATAAAATGTTCCTGCTGTTGTTACTACATAATGATCTCCTGCTGCTACTATAGTTGGAGTTGAATCTAAGTTTGGAGTATTGGTGGATGCATTATATCCACCTTTAAGTGTAATATTTGAGGCTACTGCTGTGTCTAATTGACCTTTTGTGGCTGCATCTGTAGAGGCTGCACCATCTGCCAGTCCTGTTAATTTTTGTGAGTTAAATGCTACTGATGCTGCTGGTGCTGTCATGTTTGCATAGTTTAATGGATCTGTTGCTAATTTTGCGATTGCAATATCTCCATCTGCGATTGCTGTGGCGTTACCTGTTGAAGTTACAATTCCTGTCAAGTTTGCATTGGTCGTTGTGGTTGTAGAATTAGATACTGTTACTACTCCTGCATTGGTCATTGTTGCATCTCCAGAAAGTGCTGCTGCTGTAAATCCTGTTCCATCTCCAATCAATAGTTGTGTATCTGCTAATGCTACATCCGATGGAACTCCTGATGAATTTGCATCTCTGACTTTAATTGTATTTGCTGCCATATCTGCAAGTTTGACATTTGTAACTGATCCATCTGCCGTGGTTCCTCCACCATATCCATACCAGTAATTTCCATTTCTAATTAGGATTGTAGGTTTGGTTGTAGATAATACTTCATTTGAACCACTAATAGTTTTAACCTGTCCTGATACTGAAGGAATTGATGTATTTGTTAATGTAATTGTTTGTCCTGTTTTTGCAAATAAGTAAATTAAATCATATTCATTTGTATTTGTAATCAATAGTTTATCTAAAGTATCTGTAGTTCCTGTTTCTGCTGCTGCCACTGTGACTGAATCTGTTACCGTTAAATCTCCTGTGGCTATTGATACTGTTGTTGTTGTTGGAGTATTACCAAACATTCCTGCTTGATCTGGTGCTTCATTCCATTCATTAGTTCCTACTGGAGAAGAACCATCATCAGGATATGTTGCTGCATCTACTTCTGTTGCGTGCTTATAGATTGCTTTACGTGCCATCAGTTATTACCTCGTAACTCTTCCTTATTAACGTTTGTTAATATAAAATTAACTTTCTCATCAAATCTAACTTTGTCATCAAGTCCACCTGTTGCTTTTGGAAACTTCATGGTAAGTCTTTCTAATAAATTAAATAGACCGCCCATAGATATGCCTTTAGGCATAGGGTTATACTCCGTTGAATGTATGGTTGACGAAGAGTTTTAAGGTATCTGTGCTTGTCTTATGGAAAGTTGCAGGAGATGTAAAGTTCCAGTGTGTCAAGATTTTAGTTCCTGATACTGGTGATGTTTGTCCAACATCATAAATTGCTCCTCCTGTAATTGGGTTTCCTGCAGAGGTATCAATTTGGTTGGTTGCCCAATCAAATCTATAAGATATTGCATCTGCTGAAGCACCTGTGTTATCTGAATCTGAATCTGCAGTTTTTGGATAAGTTGCTGTTAAAGGTCTAACTGCACCTGTAGTTGTAATTGGACTGCTTACTTGACCATAGGCATCAGTTTTTACGATTGTATCTGCTGATGCAGGGTTTTGTAGAACGCATGCAGAAGCACCAAAGTTCTCATTGGAAGCAGGTGTTTCTGATGCTGATTTTTTAGCATAATAAATATCACCGTCATTGGTAACTAGATTAGAACCATACCACCAGTCTTTCGATCCGTCTAGATGAGAGACTACTAAACAAATATTATTTTTTGGATCTATTTCTTTTGGAAGTTGTTTTCCGTTACCGTGAATTAACATGTAATAGGTTTATTGTTGGAGTATATAAATATTATTGTCGCTGATTGACATAGTAAACTTTATTATGGGTTCAAATTGGTATCAGTGACTAAGTTACTGATTGCCTCTGCTGATGTCTTTTCAATATCAAATGCGTCCAATAGGAAGTCACCTGTCTCTATGGTTGTTTTACCTTCTGGGTAAGTCCAAGTTATTGATTTTATTGTGGTATTAACATCAAGATTTTTAGTGGTATTTGATACATTTACTTCAAAGTTCTCCCTAACAAAGTCTATTAAAAATGGTGCAACCACGGTGTATCTAGAATTTATAACTTTATGTAATTCAAGAAATTTATTTCTAAAATTTATAGCTGCTGCAGCATCAGTAATTTGTGGTGCTAATATTCTTTTTGAATATAATCCTATAAGACTAATAGATGTTGGATCATCTGTATGTATTATAGAAAAACCAGCTCCTGCACCTGTTGACACATACAAATCATTGACAGTGGTTGTATCATCAAATCCATCAGCAGTTATATTATACATTTTACCAAACTTCAATGTATCAGTTAAATCAATATTATTATCTTCTATAATACATTTTCCTCTTGGTGACACATAAAATGATTTATCCACTATGGTCATTAACTGACTAATAATTTCTAAGAAATTACCTGATGCAGTATATGTGTTTATTCCATTTCTTATTGAAGTCATATCTCTCACACTTAATTTAAAAGTAGGTGATGTTGCAAGTGTTACATTGAGTTTAGCAAATATTGCTCTTATAATCTCTTGAGGTGAAGCATCTACAAATTCTGTTAAAGTTCTAGTTGCAGTGGAAGCATACCATTCACCTACAGCAGTTCCAGTTGTTAGTATCTGATCACTTATTAATGAGTCTATTATAACTTTACCAAATCCCTTTACATATAGTTTCTTTTGATCTATACTAGATTCCATCTTGTATAATGATCCTGCAAGTTTCATGATCAAAGGTATAGGTCTTGATGAGAATATTTGGTTTGCACTTTGTAATTCAAGTACGTTAGAATATATTCTTATAGAATGTAATTTACCTCCAAATTTATTACCTACAGTTGTAACAGTATTACCACTATATGTTGAGGCTTGTGATCCTATAGTTGCATCAGTTGGGACTGAAAAAGATCCTGTAGTTCTTGGGTATGAAGCAGTTCCAGTATAAGTTCCATTAGGTGATCCAAATGGAGTGGATTCTGAACCATTTACTAACCATAAATTAAATGTTATTCCTTTTCTTTGTAATCTTATAAGACATGGTTTATCAGGTTGAACATATGATGCTGTACCACCATCTGTACCAGTAGTAGAAAATTCTTTAGCATTGTTACCTGTGTTAGTAGTATGAATATATGCATTAGCAAAATATTGACTTCCAGATTTATTTAATGTTATTCTTATACCTTCAGTAGAACTGTTAGTTTTTGAAAATATTGTTCCACTCGTTCCACTAGAAGAATCAGCAACAACCCAACAAAATATATCAAAATCACCTGAGAAATCAAATGTATTAGTAGTGCCATCTTTAAGAAACTTGTTTGGTATTATAGCACCGTCACCATTATTTGTTGCAGCAGCACCGTAAAATCCTTTGAATTTATTATTTGCAGTCGTGTTTAAAGTATATTCCAATCCATCATAATCTGTAAAACCAGAAATATTATTATTTACCTGATTTACAGGATCATTATTATATCCACTTTCGTCAAGACATGAACCTTGAAACAAATAAGCACCTCTCAAATGTGTTGCATCTGCTACGTCTTGTATGTATTTGTATTCATCTCCTATGTTTGATTCTATTCTTGAAGGAACTTTGAATACACCAGAATCAACTGCTCTTAAACCATCTCTTGATATTTCTGCATGATCCATAGGGACGACAGAAGTTACTTGAACACCTAATGTAATATCAGTATTTTCTTTTAAGAGTTTAGCAAAGGATCTCATAACCCAACCCTGACAATCTCTGATATTGCACCTACACCTGCAGTGTTTTCAGCAACCACATATACTTTATAATCTGTATTTGTGGTCATAGATGTTAATGTGTATGAATATTTAGTCTCAGTTGCAGGTATTGTTGCCTGTGCTGCTGCATAAGTAATAGAATCATCAGCTACCCAATTACCTTCTAATACTTTTTGATATACGAACCAAAACTTAGTAATTGCAGATCCACCTTCTCTTGCAGGATCACTCCATCTGAATTTTATTTCTCCTGATGAAGGAACACTAACTTCTAAACCTGTTATCTCTTCAGGAACATCTGCATCATATATTGATATTACATTTCCTACTAAAAAGTCTACATTGACATTCCAAACTACAGGAGATGCTGCATCTGTAGATGTGTTGATTGATTGGATTGATCCACCACCTGTGAATAAAATCTTTTCAGGTGATTGTGACTTGTCTACTATTCTTAATATGAATGTATCAGTTATGGATCTTGATTCAAAGTTATTTAAAAATGTTTGTACTAACTGTATGTTATCATCTTCAGTTATAATATTTGTATCATAATCATACGCTGAACCTCCAATGGCAGTATCTACATTTACAATTCCTGCATCTGTTCTTATCTCATTTATATCTTCTACATAACTTAATTCAACTAAATTACCATCAAACCTGCAACCAAATCTTACCTGTTGTGAGTTACCTTCCATTTTTACCAATATGTTTTCTGTAGATCTATCTTCAGGTAAAGGCATAGGTGATATAGGTGTGTTTAAATCTATTCCTATAGACTCAAATGTTTTGGCTACAAACTTGTCTATCCTATATTCATCTGTTGCCTCTGGTGGAACTTTGTTTTCTTTTGTATATTTTTCAGGATGTACTTTGTACAACTGTATTTCTACGCCAGTCATAGTTTAGCCTTCCTCGTACTACTTGTCTCGATTGCTTTCATTATTGTTCTTTGGAAATTAAGCATATCTCTATCTGAGTAGATGCTCCCATTAACTGTTACGTTTACTGTTACGCCTGAACCACCACCCATTTTATTCATAGGAATTACTGCTTCTGAACCTTGTTCACCAAACATATATTTCTGACCTGATTTACCTACACCTTTGATTGGTTCTCTTATTATTCCACCCTTTGCCATTCCAAACCAACCACCACCTTGACCAAATGCTCCTTCTCCTTCTTTTCTTTTATTACCTGTTGCCATATCTGATAACCAACCTGCACCACCTACAAGTTGTTCAGCAGTTGATTTTTTACCAAATCCGAAAAAGTCTAAAATACCTTCTGTATAAACATGATCTTTATCACCTAACATACTACCAAGTCCTTGTGCACCTTCTCTCACACCTTCATATTGGTCAGGTGCAAATTGTTTCATAAGAGATCCTGCTGCATCTACTGCCATTAATGCTTGTCCAATAACAGGTATGAATCTAGAAGCAGCTTTTCCTGCAACTTTAATTCCTGTTTTAACTGCTACTTGTTCCAACACTTCCATAGCAGGTTTAGTTGCTTTACTTATTTGATTTTTTGCTGCACTACCTACTGTACTTGCTGCTTTACCTGCTTTATTACTTAATCCACCTGTTCCAAGATTCATAAGACCCTTACTTACATTTAATCCTGCTTTAACTACAGGTATTGCCATTTTAGTAATTGCCTTTTCTGCAACTTTGATTGGTGCTGTTGCAACTAAATTAATTGCTTTAGTTGTCTTCATTGCAATACTAACAACCTTGTCACTTTTTTTAATTACAGGTTCTAGAAACTTTTGAATATTAGGAGGTGGAGCTTTGCCATATAGTGCT
>Ga0209402_10002266_pt1 | contig 19635 bp, 14 predicted proteins | sample ArcticOcean_MG_C_3_FD_187437 | JGI IMG/M metagenome (GOLD analysis project Ga0209402, IMG submission 187437) | Marine microbial communities from western Arctic Ocean - ArcticOcean_MG_CB8_126 (SPAdes) (version 2) | ecosystem: Environmental > Aquatic > Marine > Oceanic | place: Arctic Ocean... | reverse complement strand
TCTGCTGGAACCCGTCTGACAAAATAGTAAACACCATCCCGCAAATGCACATGCCGTTGCTGGATTTTGTACATCAGTTTGGACATCACCCATATCCATGCAGCTACAACGCAGCTTACATATCAATGAGTTAGATCTATTTTGATCTGGCGAATGGTGCGGGCGGGGAGAGTCGAACTCCCACTTCCAAAGGAAACCAGATTTTGCGTACCAACTACGGCTTTCGCCGCCGCCGCCCCGACCATGCCGGAGTTGCGTTCGTGGTCTGGACTTTCTCATCACCATGCCCCGTCGCCGGGGGTTAGGTGGGTGCCGTCAAGTCTCTACACCTTCCCGCCGCAATCTAGGGAAACCGTCCCTCGAAAACACCGGGCTTGGCTCGGGATTAGCAACGGCATAACCCGTCAGCCTTCCCCGAATTTGACACCTGCTACCGTCGGGTTTCCCCGGCGGCGACCCATTTTTGAGTCTGGCGCGTCTACCAATTCCGCCACGCCCGCGAACCGTGCAGGGTTGTAGCGGAAAACCAGGGGAACGGGAAGCGGGGAATGAAGGGTATTTATGAAAAGGTTGCGAGAGTTAACCTTTGTCCCGCCCCCGGATCGCAGCCTGCGCTGCCGCCAGTCGCGCGATCGGCACCCGGTACGGCGAGCACGACACGTAATCCAGCCCCACTTCGTCGCAGAACGTTATCGATGCCGGGTCGCCGCCGTGTTCGCCGCAGATGCCAATCTTCAGGTCAGGCCTGATGGCACGGCCCCGCTCGGTGCCCATTCGGATCAGCTCGCCGACGCCATCGGCATCAATGGTGACAAAGGGATCCTTTTCGATAATGCCGCGGTCCTGGTAGGTACGCAGGAACGATCCGGCGTCGTCGCGGCTGATACCGTAGGCGGTCTGGGTGAGGTCATTGGTGCCGAAACTGAAGAAGGCAGCGGATTCGGCGATTTCGCCGGCCCTGAGCGCCGCACGTGGCAGCTCGATCATCGTGCCGACGAGATAGTCGATCGCGACGCCGGTCTCGACTCGCACCTCGCCGGCGACTCGGTCGATGACCTCTTTCAGAATATCAATCTCGATCTTCGTGGCGGCGAGCGGGATCATCACTTCGGGTACCACGGTCTCACTGCTTTCTTTCTTGACGGCAACCACTGCCTCGAAGATGGCGCGAGCCTGCATCTCCGGGATCTCGGGATAGCTGATCGCCAACCGGCAGCCGCGATGACCAAGCATCGGGTTGGCCTCATGCAGTTCCATGGCCCGGTGACGCACGGAATTCACCGTACGGCCGGTCACCTTGGCAAGCTCGGCCAGTTCCGCATTGCTGCGCGGCAGAAACTCGTGCAGTGGCGGATCGAGCAGCCGGATGGTTACCGGCAGGCCGGTCATGATGCGGAATAGTTCGACGAAATCGGCGCGCTGCATCGGCAGAATCTTGGCCAGCGCTGCCCGGCGGGTGTCCGCGCGATCAGCCAGGATCATCTCACGCACCGCGACTATCCTTTCGACGTCGAAAAACATATGCTCGGTTCGGCACAGACCAATGCCCTCGGCGCCAAAGCCCCGGGCAGTGCGGGCGTCGTCCGGCGTCTCGGCATTGGCACGTACAGCGAGACGTCGCGAGACGTCGGCCCAGCCCATCAGAACACCAAAATCACCCGACAATACCGGTTCGACGGTGGCGACCTGGCCAAGCATTACTTCGCCGGTTGAACCATCGATGGTGACCCAATCACCGCCCTTGACCGTGACCTCGCCAACAAAGAAGCATTGGGTATCGATATCGACCCGGATGCGCCCGGCGCCGGACACACAGGGGCGACCCATGCCCCGGGCAACCACGGCGGCGTGGCTGGTCATCCCGCCCCTTGTAGTCAAAATACCCTGGGCGGCGTGCATGCCGTGAATATCTTCGGGGCTGGTTTCCTGGCGCACCAGGATCACCTTTTCATCATTATTGGCCCGGCGTTCGGCTTCGTCGGCGGAAAACACCACGGTACCGCTGGCGGCACCCGGCGATGCCGGCAAGCCGGCGGCAATGACCTTGCGCTCGGCGGTGGGGTCGAGGGTAGGATGCAGCAACTGGTCGAGCGTGTTTGGCTCCACCCGCAGCACGGCCTCATCTTGTGTAATCATGCCGCTATTGGCCATATCGACAGCGATGCGGATGGCGGCCGAGGTGGTCCGCTTGCCCGAACGGGTCTGCAGCATGTAGAGCGTACCGCTCTGCACCGTGAACTCGATGTCCTGCATGTCGCGGTAATGGGTCTCAAGTCGGTCACGCACGGCGGCAAGCTGGCCATAGACCTCGGGCATCACCTCTTCCATCGCCGGCAGCTCCGAGTGGTGTTCCGTCTTGCCGGCCAGGGTCAGTTGCTGCGGCGTGCGAATACCGGCAACCACATCCTCGCCTTGAGCGTTGATCAGGAACTCGCCATAGAAGCTATTCTCGCCAGTGGAAGGGTTGCGGGTGAAGGCGACACCGGTGGCGCAATCGGCCCCCATGTTGCCGAACACCATGGCCTGAATATTGACGGCGGTACCCCAGCTCGCGGGGATATCGTGCAGGCGGCGATAGGTGATCGCCCGCTGGTTCATCCAGGAGCCGAACACTGCGCCGATCGCCCCCCACAGCTGCGTCTGGGGATCTTGCGGAAATGCCTCGCCAAGCTCATCCACGACGGCGACCTTATAGCTTGTGACTAGGCGCTGGAGATCTTCGGCGTCGAGCTCGGTATCAAGCTCCACGCCCTTTTGTTCCTTCAAGAGTTCCAGCAATTCTTCGAACTGGTAGTGATCGACGCCAAGCACGACGTCCGAGTACATCTGGATGAAACGGCGATAGCTGTCATAGGAGAAGCGTGGGTCGCCGGAGCGTTTGGCAAGGCCGGCCACAGTCTCGTCGTTCAGCCCTAAATTCAACACCGTATCCATCATCCCCGGCATCGAGGTGCGGGCGCCGGAACGCACCGAGACCAGCAACGGGTTTTCCTGGTCGCCGAACCGCGCGTCGACGGTCTCCTCGATCCGGGCCAGGGCGGCGGTAATCTGATCCTTCATGTCCTCGGGATAAGTCTCGTCATTGGCATAGTAATGGGTGCAAAGCTCGGTGCTGATGGTGAAGCCCGGCGGCACCGGCAGGCCGAGCGAACTCATCTCGGCAAGATTGGCTCCCTTACCTCCCAGCAAATCGCGCATCGCGGCGTTACCCTCCGCCGTTCCGCCGCCAAAACCATAAACCCATTGTGTCATCGTCTTGTCTCGCTCTTGGGACTCATGAATCTCTTGGTTGCCGCTGTTATTTTACCGTTGCCCTGGCGCTGGCCAGGGCTCTTGCCCCCAGCCCGCGCTATCCGTCGACCTTGGAGAAATCCGCGACCTGGTCCATGGTCGCGACGATAGAGGCAAGGAATCTTAGCCGATTTTCCCGAAGCACCGCGTCGTCTACGTTTACGGTCACCTGATCGAAGAAAGTATCTACCGGACGACGCAAGTCAGCGAGAACGCTCATGCTGCCCGTGAAATCGTCACGTGCGATCAGCGGCTGGATCTTTTCATTCGCATCATCCAGCACGCCGTAAAGTTCTTTTTCTTCAGAACGTCGAAGTTGGCCGATGTCTAGATTTCCATCAAACCGACGTTCGTCCCGCTTTTCCTCAATCCGCACGATATTCGCCGCCCGACGGTAAGCGATCAGTAGGTTGCCACCATCTTCGGATTGAAGGAACCTAGCGAGCGCGTCGACGCGCGCGATCAGCCGGGACAGATCATCCTCGTCACCAAGCGCGAAGACGGCCGAAATCAGGTCATGGCGGACACCCTGCTCGCGCAGATGAACTTTCAGACGATCAGCCAAGAATTCCATCAGGTTAGCGGCGGTACCTTGTTGTGATAGCGCGTCGGTTAGCTTTGCATAACCAGATCGAACGGGAATTTCCCCACCGATGATCATTCCTGAGTGTGGGAATTGAGGGAATTTTTCGTACGCATACCTGATCAGCTTTTTGAGTGGTAAGTGCAGTTTATTTTGCAATATTAATCTAATAAGGCCGAGCGCCGCACGGCGCAGAGCGTAGGGATCACGCGAGCCCGTGGGTCGCTCATCAATAGCGAAAAATCCTACCAATGTGTCGATCTTGTCCGTAAGAGCCACGGCAACACTTACAGGTTCGGTAGGACATTTATCACTTGGTCCAAGTGGGGAATAATGTTCTGCAATTGCCCGCGCTACATCGGCGTTCTGATTGTGCTCTATCGCATAGTATCGACCCATGATGCCCTGAAGTTCGGGAAACTCACCAACCATCTCGGTCGTCAAATCCGCTTTCGCAAGGCGTGCGGCCTCGGGCGCTCGCGATGCTAGCCCCCGATAGTCGGATTGCATCATATCGGCAACTTGCGCTGATAGACTGACCATCCGCCGCACCTTGTCGCCGACGGTTCCCAACTTGTCATAGAACTTGACGTTATCTAGAGCGGGCACCCGGTCACCTAAGAACACGCCCCGGTCCTGATCCCAGAAAAACCGTGCATCCGACAACCGGGCGCGCAGCACCTTCTCGTTGCCAGCGACGATAGTGACATCGCGGGCCGGGTCGGCTGGCATATTGGAAACAGTTATGAACCGAGGCGCCAAAGCACCATCGGTGGTCTCAAGCGCGAAGTATTTTTGATGCGTGCGCATGGCGGTGACCAGGGCTTCTGGCGGCACCTCCATGAAGGCATCCTCGATCTGGCCCATTAAGGGCGCCGGCCATTCGACCAAGCCGCAGACTTCCTCGAGCAGGCCCGGGTCGTCCTTCAGAATCATGCCTTCGGCCTTGGCGAGGGCGCTGGCGCCATCGGCGATGATCCGCTTACGCTCTTCTCTGTCCAGCACCACGAAGGCCTCGCGCAACTTATCCTTGTAGTCGGCGAAACCGGTGACCTGGATAGCGTCTGGCGCCAGGAACCGATGGCCTCTTGTCGTGTCGGTGAAATCTAGAACCCAGTCGCCGAGCGCCAATGAGCCATCCAACGTCTTGCCATCAAGGACCGCCAGCACGTGATGCAACGGTCGGACCCAGCGAAAACTGTTCCGCGCCCAACGCATGCTTTTCTGCCAGGGCAGTTCCTGTATCGCTTCCAGGATGATCGCCGGCAATACTTCGCGGGTCTGGGCGCCAGCTTTCTCGATCAGCGCGAACAGGAAAGTGCCCTTGGGCATCTCGCGCTCTTCGACCTCCTCGCGCGTGAGCCCGACCGAACCAAGGAACCCAGAGATCGCCTTTTCCGGCGCGTCGGAGCGGGGGCCTCGGCGTTCCTCGCGCACGTTCGGCTGGCGCAACGGAAGGCCGTCGACCATCAGCGTCAGTCTGCGCGGCGTCACATGCGCCTCGGCGGCGGTGAATTCCAAGCCGACCTTGCTCAGTTTGTCGGTGACCAGCTTCTTCAGAGTATCGGCGGCGCGTTTCTGCATCCGCGCCGGAATCTCTTCGGAGAACAGCTCAAGAAGCAACTCAGCCATTGGACTGCTCCTCTCGTGCTTTCCAGGCCGCGCCGGCGACGACCCAAGCCTCGCAGCAGCTACGGGCCAACGCTCGGACCCGGCCGATATAGGCCTGACGCTCGGTCACGCTGATCACGCCGCGGGCGTCCAGCAGGTTGAACAGATGGCTGGCCTTCATGCACTGATCATAGGCCGGTAGCGGCAAGGGTTTCTCGCGGCCCAGCAGGTTGGCGCATTCAGCTTCGGCATCGGCGAAATGCCGGAGCAGGGCCTCGGTGTTCGCCGCCTCGAAATTATGGGCCGAGTATTCCTGCTCGGCCTGATGGAAGATATCGCGATAGCGCTTGCCGCCGTTTTCTGGCAGGCGGCCATTCCAATCGAGGTCATAAATCGAGTCGACCCCCTGGATATACATCGCCAACCGCTCCAGCCCGTAGGTCAGCTCCAACGGAACCGGGTCGCATTCAATACCGCCGACCTGCTGAAAATAAGTGTATTGCGACACCTCCATGCCGTCGCACCAAACCTCCCAACCCAGGCCCCAGGCGCCCAGTGTCGGGCTCTCCCAGTCATCCTCGACGAAGCGGATGTCATGGGCCATCGGGTTCAGGCCAATAGCCTTCAGCGAGCCGAGGTAGAGTTCCTGGCTGTCGACCGGCGACGGCTTCATCAGCACTTGGAATTGATAGTAATGCTGTAGCCGGTTCGGGTTCTCGCCATAGCGGCCATCGGTCGGCCGGCGCGAGGGCTGCACATAGGCGGCGTTCCAGACATCGTCCGGCCCGAGCGAGCGCAAGGTTGTCGCCGGATGAAAGGTGCCGGCGCCAACCTCCATGTCATAGGGCTGCAGAACGACGCAGCCCTGATCAGCCCAATAACGTTGAAGCGTCAGGATCAGGGATTGAAAATCCGTGCGCGGGGGTGAGGCGGCGGACACTGCCATCGGAATTCACCATTTCGCCGTTATGCTGCAGGTGCGAGAAAATAGGGGAGCGGCGACTGGGAATCAAGGCGGGAAAGGGTTTGCCGGAGACGAACGTGATTTACCGTCTATCCAGCGCGCTGGAACTGCAATTTCGATGTTTTTAGAGCAAGAAAACCTCGACTTTGAAATAGAGACTCTTGCTGTGACGCATTCAATCTGGCAACACCGTTAATTAGTCCTGTTTCAGGATAGAGCGAATGTGCTCCCATCGCGAGAACCACGCCCTTCTCAGGATATTTCTCACCGAACACCCGTTGCATTTCGACGAGTTCTTTTCCCTCACCATATTGCTTTGACCGATTAAAAAATGTTGCTTCAATTCCCCAATCTTGGCAGCTTTCCTGTCGATCATCATCGTCTGTACTGTATTGATTTCAAATTTGTAAGAACAAGGGCTGTACGAATTATCTCATGGGTATTGCAAAGATCCTGTTGCGCCCTCAGTGCATTGAATTTATCGGCTTCAGCTTCAAATTCTTTTCTGGGCTTCTTCTCAATTTTGAATTGACGATTCTGAGCACGTGAGAGCGCTAGGCTACGATCTGTTTCCCATTCAGATCTAAGACTCGTGACGATAAATCTTTGCAAAAATTTCTCCGCCGCCCCTTAAATCGCCGAGTGCAAAATCTCCATCACCTGGTCCGGCGAGCGGATCTCGCGCGGGTTGGAAAAGGTCCAATCGTCCAGCATGCAGTTAGCGGCGAGCTGCGGGAACTGATTCTCGCTGACCCCGACCGCGCGCAAATGCCTTGGCATGCCGAGGTCACCGATCAGCTTGTCGAGGATCTCCGAGGCTGGCGTACCGGGTTGGCCCAGCGCGGCGGCCAGATCCTTTTGCCGGGCGCCATTCACAGGCGCGTTCCAGGCCAACACATAGGGCAGCATCACGCATGACGTATAGCCATGCGGCACGTCGGCGCTGCCACCAAGAATATGGCCGATCGCATGGCTGGCGCCGAGCCGGGCGCCGGAAACGATGCCGGTCATCGAGAGCCAGGCGCCGGTCAGGCATTTCTGCCGCGCCACCATATCGTTCGGGTCTGCCTTCACCCGGGGTAGCCCCTCGCCAAGCAAACGTAGGGCATGCAGGGCGGCACCGTCCCAATAATCGTTGGCGTCCAGCGACAGATAGGTCTCGACCGCATGATCCACCGCCCGAATGCCGGTCGACAGAAACAACCATTCCGGGGTATGTCGGGTGACCGCGCCGTCGAGGATGACCGAAACCGGTACGATGCCGCGATGTACATAGGATTGTTTCAGCTTCACCCGTGAATCGGTGACCCCGGCGCGGGCGTTGAACTCACCACCCGACAAGGTTGTCGGCACGGCGACCTGCCGCACGTCCGGGGCGTCGTAGACAGGGAACATCCGCTTGCCGCCCTCGCCGACCATGGTGCGGAACGGCTCCAGACCATCTTCGTCGGTGACGCCGTGCTTGAGGCAAATGGTGACCGCCTTGCCGCCATCGGTGATCGAGCCGCCGCCGAAGGTAGCCAGCAAGTCGGCGCCAGCGGCCCGCGCGGCATTGGCGCAGGCGACCACCGCGTGACGTGGCGAATGGGCCGGCATGTTGTCATGCAGCCCACAAAACCGCTCGCCCAGCGCCGCTTCGACCTTGCGGATCTCGTCGGTCTCGCGGTTGAGTGTGCCGCCAACCAGGAGAAACACCCGCTTGGCGCCGAGCCGCTCAGCCTCATCGGCGATCGCTTGCGCCGCCGGTTTGCCGAAGAGCACCCGGTCCATCGCGGTGAAGGTGATCTGTCCTTGTTGCATGACTATTACCCCAACCGATTATCAAGCTTCCGACCCGCTGATCGTCTTCATGTTGTCATGGATGATCCGACGGGCGACGGTTCCGGCCGAGCAACATAGCCTGTTCGTCGTCTGGCGGCGCATCTCGCCAGCGATTTTCCGGCTCGGGCGGCACCGCCGGCGCAAACCAGAAAGGAACGCCTAAAACCGAAAAACCACCAACATACAGATAGAAAAACATCTCAGTCGGAAGCTATCGGCGGAACGTCGAGACGGGCAACCACGCCTTCCAGCTCTTTCGAGGCGGCGGGGTAATACTTCATCACCAGCGGATCATGGCCGGGGATGATGTGATCCGGCGAGTCCGCCAGGATCTCCATCGTCGTATAACCGTTCATCATATCGCCGAGATTGTAGACGATGACGAAGGGGTCGCGCAGGCGAATGTTGTCGTAGAAATGCGCACAGTCGGACGCGACAACGACCCAGCCGCGCTGGGTCCACACCCGCACGCACATCAAACCGGCGGAATGTCCACCAATCTTGTGCACAGACAGACCCGGCACCAGTTCCTCGTCACCATCGACGAAATGCACCTGATTGCCATAGATCTTGCGGATCATCTCGCAGACATCGTCGACCTCGAACGGTTTTTGGATCGCCGGAAAGCACATGCAGCGCCCGGTGGCATATGACATCTCGGTGTCCTGTACGATGAACTTGGCCTTCGGGAAATCCGAGATCCCACCGGCATGATCGTAATGCATATGGCTGATGATTACGTTCTCGACCTCGGCGGCGTCGACCCCCATCATCGCCAGCCCCTCGGCCGGGCTGCGCAACAGCGGTGCGTCGCGCTTTTTCGAAGCGACCTCGCCAAAGCCGGTGTCGACCACATAGGTGCGTTTGTCGTTCTTGATCACCCAGACGAAATAGTCGAGGGGCATCGGTCGGTCATGTTCATCGTTGTAAAGCATGTTGCCGTTACGCGTCCGATTGCCGTTATGGGCGTATTTCACGGCGTAGATCTCGAAGACCTCGCGTTCCTCCAACTTGCTCATCATAGTACCTCCCCGGTTGACGTCGGCTGAACTCAGCCGGTTGAATGGGCTGAGGGTAGACATCGGCGTGGCGACGAGACAAGCCGACCGACCACCAAGGGAGAGCCAAAATGGCGGGTATCACGGTTGGGTTCATCGGCACCGGTGCGATGGGCGAACATATGTGCCGCAACATCGCCCAGCGCGGGGATAATCCAGTGATCGCCTTCGACCTCTCGCCGGACCCGCTGGACCGACTGGCCGAGCATGGGGTCACCCGCGCTCAAAGCGTTGAGGGTCTGGCTAGAAGGGCGGACGTGGTGATCCTGTCGCTGCCCGGCGGCCCGGAAGTCGAGGCGGTTTGCGACTCTTCCTTGCTCGGCGTTTCAAGGGACGGCTGGACGGTGATCGACATGTCGACGACGCCGGTTAAACTGACCCGCGGGATTGCGGCGCGGTTCGAGGCCAAAGGTACGAGCTTTATCGATGCGCCGGTCGCCCGCACCCAGCAGGCGGCGATTGACGGTAACCTTTCAATCATGGTTGGCGGAGATGAGGCGGTGCTGGACCGGTTCCGCGATGTTTTGTTGTGTATGGGCCCCGATGTGACCCATTGCGGCCCGGTCGGTTGCGGGCAGATTGCCAAAATTCTCAACAATATGGTGGTATTTCAAAATGGTGTCGCGCTAGCCGAGGCGCTTACCATAGGCCGCCAGGCGGGTATGGATGGCGGGCACCTGCTGGAGATCATCAACAAAAGCTCCGGCGGCTCCTTCGTCGGTATGAATCATGGCGTCAAAGCGATGGTCCCGGGCACTTTCCCGCTGAAACAGTTCCCGGCCCGTTATGCGCTGAAGGATCTCTCCTATGCGTTGCTGTTGGCCGCCGATGGTGGGGTCGAGGTGCCGGGCGCCGAGCTTGCTGGCCGGATGCTGGAGAAAGCCATCGCCATGGGCAATGGCGAAGAGTATTGGCCAACCATCATAAAAACGATTGAGGCGGCGGTGACTGAAAATCAGGGAGAGACCGATTGAACCGGGCCTATCGCGTATGTCAGTGACCGAGGAAGCCACCGCCCCCGGCCGGACCACGGGGCTGCGGCTTCTGGTGGCGATCATCGTGGTGGTGACCCTGGCCCGCGTCGGGGTGCTGATGGCGTCGAATATCGGCTTCCATGGGGACGAGGCGCAATACTGGTCCTGGAGCCAAGATCTCGCCTGGGGCTATTACACCAAGCCGCCGATGATAGCCTGGCTGATTCGCGCGGCGACGGTGGTTTGCGGTGACGCAGAATGGTGTGCCCGGGCCGGCTCGCCGCTGCTGCATGCCGGAACCAGCCTATTCTGCGCGCTCATCGCTGGGCGGCTTTTCGATAGCCGGACTGGGTTCTGGGCCGGGCTGCTGTTCCTGACCTTGCCGGCGGTTTCGTTTTCCAACGCGGTGATCTCGACCGACGTGCCGCTGTTGTTCTTTTGGGCCGTGGCGCTGTACGCCCTGCTGCGCGTGTTGGATAGCCGGTCGCCCGGTTGGTGTGTGGTTCTGGGAATTGCCATTGGCTTCGGCCTGCTTAGCAAATATGCCATGGCGTATTTCGTCATTGGCGCGATCCTTTCCTGCTCGCTTTACCGTGAGCACCGGTGGTTCCTGATCAGCCCTTACCTGTTCGCCGTCACCCTGCCGGCGGGTTTGATCGTGATGCCGAATATTGCATGGAATATTGCCAATGGCTGGGTCACCGTCGCTCATGTCGGGCAGAACGCCAATCTAGTCGGATCGTTGTTTCATCCCGGCGGGGTGCTGGACTTTCTCGGCGAGCAGGCCGGTGTATTCGGCCCGCTGCTATTCGCCGCCTTGGTATGGCGCACGGTTCAATTATGTCGCGGCCGGGTCGATCGGCGTGAGGGATGGTTGCTTTGCTTTTGCCTGCCGATTCTGGCGATCGTGACCGTGCAGGCATTTCTCTCTCGGGCCAACGCTAATTGGGCGGCCACCGCCTATATCTCGGCTACCGTGCTGATCGCCGGCTGGGCGGTTACCGCGGCACGGCTCTGGGTGGCTAAGCTATCGGTAGCGCTGCATGGGTTCGCCGCCGTGGTCTTGGCGGTTTTCTTCCTCGATATGCCGGGTGTCGAGCCACCGATAAAGAGCGACCCGCTGCGCAATATGCGGGGCTGGCCCCAAACCGCCGAGAAAATCGCCCAGGCCCTGGAGCGCCATCCCGGGCGGATTCTGTTGACCGATGACCGTAAGGTCATGGCTTCGCTACTGTACCAGTTGCGGGACACGCCCTGGCGACCGGTGATGTGGGACTATGACGGCCATCCCGATCACCATTACGAGTTGACAGCGCGATATATTCCGGCGCCGGGAGACCGGGTTCTGTTGGTGGCGAAATGGAACGATCCACAGCCGATCTTGACCCAGTTCAACACATCCGTCCCGCTTGAGCCGGTGCGGGTGAAGACCGGCGCCGGGCGGGAGCGGGTGCTACACCTCTTTACCTTGGATGGTCATGTCGCACCCTAATTCCCCACCGTGCCCCGTATCCCCGGCCTTGTTTGGTCGGCCGGCTTTGCAGGTCGTTGGGGCCGCCACACTCGTTGTATTGGCTTTTTTTATCCTCTTTCCGGAGGTGGATCAGGCAGCGGCGGCTTATTTTCATACCGGCGGCACTGGTTTCCTGTTGCGTGACGGAGCGCTCCACCGGTTTGTCGATGAGTGGATCAGACCTCATCTCAAGGATCTGGTGATCCTGATTCTGGCTTTGGCCTGTGTCAGCCTAGCCTCGGGCGGTCGAATATTAGGCTGGCCACCTCGGGCGATCGCCTTCGTCATGCTAAGTTATACGATCGGGCCAGGCCTGCTGGTCAACGGATTATTGAAGACCTTCATCGGTCGGGCGCGCCCTAAGCACATCATGGAGTTTGGTGGCGACAAGCTTTTCAGCGCCGCCTTCGCGCAGGCAGATCAATGCGCCAGCAATTGTTCCTTCGTCTCAGGAGACGTCGCCTTCGCCGCCGCGACCTTAACCCTTGCCTTGTTGCTGAGTGGAACCAGGCGGCGCGTGGCGGTCCTGTTGTCGCTCATCCTGACGGCGGTCACCGGCTATTATCGGATGGCCGTCGGGGCCCATTTTCTGAGCGATGTGGTTTTGGCCGGTTTGTTCTGCGTCCTCATCACCTTGGCGCTGCATCAGGGGTTGTTTTGTCGTGTAAATAATTCGCGAGGCACTGCATGAGATCCGCGCGGCTGCCGCCGGGCGGTGGACGGTGGATCGTCATCGACGGGTACCAGGGACTGTCGGTCCGATCGTGGAACCAATACCAGAGCAGGGCAATCTCGCTTGGATAGATCATCTCGACGGGCTTGCCGAGGGCGCCGGCCAGATGTGCCGTAATATTGGAAACCGACAGAACCCGGTCCATTGCGATGATCTGGGCGGCTAGGGTATCGAGATTGGCGAAAGTGTCCAAATCCGGGTCGACTAGAATATCGACGTCGTGGCGCGCGCGTGCTTCGGCGATCTCGTTGAGATTCGCATGGTATTGCAACGAGATAAAACGCGCGTTCAACGTCTGGAACACCGGTCCCCAATCCGCCAGCGGCGCCGACTTGTCAGGTCCTTGGAAACCTCTCGGACTGGACCATGAAATGCCAATCAGAGGCCGGCCACCGGGGTCGCGGTAGCGTTCGCGCAAACGTGCTACCATCGCCGGATCGGCGTGCAGATATCCTTGATGGATAGGAAAATCCGTGAGGCTTTGGCGCAGCGCTGCAACAGCGGAAATCAGCGATACTTCGGCGGGGCGAGCGCCAAGGCCTAGATCCTCGGGCTGTATCTGCTCGGTCGTGGTGACGGTCATCTCGGGAAATGACCGGCGCAGCAATGGCGCCAGTTTGGGCGTGCAGGAAATAGCCAGCCTTCCAACCCGCTCGACAAGCTGGGGCAACGCTCCCAGATACATCACCTCCTCACCGATCCCTACCTGATCATTCCAAACCAGGGTGCCGGTGGGATTGATCTCCTGGTCCGGCCAGCGGAGTAGGCGTTGGGGGCGGGTTAGTTTTGGAAACCCAAGCTTTAGATGCCAAGAATACCGGTGCCAGCCGGCGTTCAAACGCCCGGTCCGCAGATCGCCGAGCGCGCTAAAGAAATGCGCCTCGGGATTCTCCGGATTGGCCACCCGGGCGCGGTAAAAATAGCGACGCATCCCCTCGATATCCCGTACCATCAGCTGCAGCTGGCCGAGGACGACCAGAACATCGCCTTGGCTCGGCTCAAGGACCAACGACCGACGCAAACAGGCAATCGCCTGGGCGAACCGACCCCGCCGGCGGAGCTCCTGGCCGAGATTGTGATGCGCCGCATGATGGCGGGGCTCAAGAACGAGCGCCCGACGAAACCCTGTTGCCGCCGCGATATGGTTGAAGTTCCGGCGCGCGCTATTGCCCACCGCAAACCATGAAAAAGCTAGTCCGGGGGCAAGACAGACGGCGCGCGCAAGATCTCGTCCCGACGCCTGGTGATCATCGGTCTGGGCGCGCATTAGGCCGACATTGGTCCAGGTCATGGCGGATTCGGGACTCAGACCTAATACCCGCAGAAGATAGATCAGAGCTTGCGCCGGGTTCCCAGTATCACTCGCCAGTGCCGCGGCGCGACGAGCTCCCTCCGGGTTATTAGGATCACATGCGAAGGCCCAGGTACCAGGACGATAGGCGCGGCTGGTGATCGCGTTGGCTGCTGCCCGGATGACGATGAGGTAGGGCCTGGACGATTCTGGCATAAGCAGGGCCGCGATGCGTGAAAACCGCACAGCTGGCGCAACCACTTCAGCCCCGCTCAAATGTTCGGCGAGGTGGATCAGGGCGGTCACATCAATAGCGCCAGCAGCCAACAGGCGCGAAGCCATCGCTTGCGCCCGATCGAGTGCGCCTTCGCGCAGGGCCCGTTCCAGTGCCTGCAATGCACTGGCTAAGCTAATCCTGTCCGGCGAACTGGTACTTCGTACCACCCCACACCCCCTGGCTTGGTTCCGCACCGTGATAGGCAACAGCGGCGTCTACGTCAAAGCGGGATTTGATTATGGCGAGCCTAGAGCATTCTCACATTGAGTGTTAATATTCGGCCGCTTGGAAATAGTTGGTGCAGTCTTTCGGCGTAAAGCTATCGAGGATGATCCCGATGCGTTGCCAGAGTGTGTCGATGGTGCGAGCCGGTTTGGCGCAGGCCGGCGATGAAGGTCATGGTCTTCCAGTGTCCGAAGGGGGCGATAGCTGTTGCGTAAACCGCGCATTACGGCTATCTGCGGACCCGGCCCGGCTCGCTTTATTCGGAGTTGTTTTCCAACGACGCCTTCATGATCTCGGTGAACAACGCCAAGTGGCAGATATGGCTCGCCTGCCTGTCCGATCTCTCGATCTTTCCCGGTGGGTTGATCCAGCACAAAACCGCCTGTGAAGCCCACACAAGAACCATCCTGATACGGGATGTCTGCCAACGGGTGCTGGCGAACCGGCAAACCAGCCGAGGGCGGCGACCAATTCACCGCTAACCGGTCGGCATTATATGAAAGAATAACTGGAACGGATTTCGCGGCGATCACCGACGATGATTAGGCCTTCACCGTAAGCCTAGCGACCCTGGTGCAGAGGGCTCCAATCATCGAGAGCTTAAAAGAATTGGGCGCGAAATCGTCAGGAACTTGGGGCGGTTTCGCTGGCAAAAAGTTCGCTGGGAGTTCCGCAGCAGTCTCGACGCCGCCGCATTACTCGCCTCTCACAACACGAAGTGACGCCGGACGAGCCGTTCGCTTCATCGGGCACTGGTTGCTCCCGCCGATTCGCTTTATATACTGGCGCCGGTTCACGAAAACATTCCTCTTTTCAGGGTTTCACGATAATGGCTGACCGCAACTCCGCCGATGATGGCGCCGTCTCCCACGTCCGCTTCTCGCCGCTTAGCCAGCAATTCGTGGAGCCGGACGCAATTTTTGAGGAATTGCGCGAATTGGTGCGCAGCGGTGACTTCACTCTCGGCAAACCGGTCGGTGAGTTCGAGGCAATGTTCGCGACGGCGGTCGGCACCAAGCACGCGATTGGCGTGGGCTCAGGAACCGATGCCTTGAAGATCCCCTTGAAGGCGCTTGGTATTGGCCCTGGCGACGAGGTGCTGACCGCGGCCAATACCTTCTATGCTTCGGTGGGCGCCATCGTCGAGGTTGGTGCGACGCCTCGGTTTGTCGATTGCGATGACAATTTTTGTATGGATGTCGACCAACTCGAAGCGGCAATCACCTCGCGTACCAAGGCATTGATGCCGATCCATTTGACCGGTGATGTCGCCGACATGCCCCGAATCATGGAGATCGCCGCGCGCCATGGCCTGCCCGTGGTCGAGGATGGCTGCCAGAGCCTGCTTGGCGAGCGCGCCGGCACCCAGGTTGGCGGATGGGGGATTGCTACCGCGTTCTCGATGCATCCCCTGAAGATCATCAATGTCTGGGGCGATGCCGGCGTGGTAGTGACCAATGATGATGAGATGAACCGGAAGGTCCGACTGCTGCGCAATCACGGACTGCGCAACCGTGATGAGATGGAGGTTTTCGGCTATAATTCGCGTCTGGATTCGGTCCAGGCGGTGGTTGCCAAATGGATCGTCCGTCAGGTAGGGGACATCGTAACCGGACGGGCCGAGGCCGCGGCCTATTACGATCAAGGCCTCGCCGGCATTCCGGGGGTTCGCATTCCGCAACGCCAAGCCGAGACCAAGCATGTCTATTTGCTTTATATGGTATTCGCCGAGAATCGCGACGGATTGCTGAAACATTGTCTGGAGCGCGGTATCGAGGCCAAAATCCACTACCCGATTCCGCTCTACCAGCAAGACGCGCTCGCTTCATTCGGCTATAAGGCGGGCGACTTTCCGGCCACCGACCGACACTCCCGCGACTGCATCAGTTTTCCGGTTGACCAGCATCTGGCCCGCGCCGAGCAGGATTATGTGATCGACACGGTCCGCGCATTCTATCAAGGAGGTTGATCGTGGCCGATTTCAAGATTTCAATCATCGACCTGCAACAGCGCTATCATGAGGAGCGTGAAGAGTTGCTTGCCTGTGTTGAGCGGGTCCTCAAATCCGGGCATTTCGTCCTGACGCCGGAACTTACCGTCTTCGAGGAAAAGGTCGCCGCCTACACCGGGGCCAAACATTGCATCGGCCTTAATTCGGGCACCGACGCCCTGATGATGGGCTTGATGACCATGGGAATCACCAAGGGCGACGAGGTGATCACCTCACCAATCTCTTTCGTTGCCTCGAGCGGCTCGATTGCCCATATCGGCGGCACACCGGTCTATGCCGACGTTCGTGACGACCAGAATATCGACCCCGAGGAGATCGAAAAGAAGATCACGCCAAGCACCAAGGCGATCATGCCGGTGCATTGGACCGGCCGGATCAGCGATATGTATGCAATCCAGGACATCGCCGATCGCCACGGCCTGCAGGTGATTGAGGATTCCTGTCAGTCCATGGGGGCGACCTATCATGGTAAGCATGGCGGAACCTTTGGCCGTGTTGGCGCCTTCTCGGCGCATCCGCTGAAGGCGCTGAATGCCACCGGCGACGCCGGTTTCATGGTGACCGATGACGATGCTATCGCCGAGCGGGTCCGGCTGTACCGCAACCATGGTCTCGCGGACCGGGACACCTGTGTCGAATATGGCGTGAATTCGCGGCTCGATGTTCTGCATGCCGAGGTCCTGCTGTACCGGCTTGGACGGTTGAACTCGATCACCGAAAGGCGACGCTACAACGTCAATCTGTATCGCTCATTGATTACCGCGCCCGAGGTCTTCATCCCGCCTTGTGCGCCGCATGAGGTGAACCCCTTCGTGATGTTCCTGATCCAGGCCGAACGCCGGGACGCCTTGAAAGCCCATCTGGAAAGCAAGGAGATTCAGTCGCTGATCTATTATGGAACGCCCCTGCATCTGCAGCCAGCGGCAAAGCGTTATGGCTATAAGCGCGGCGATTTTCCGAACGCCGAACGCCAGGCCGACCAGGTTCTGGCGCTGCCGCACCATCAGCATCTGACGGAAGAGGAAATCGCCAACGTGGCTGGTGAGGTGAACGCGTTCTACGGCGCTTAAGCCTCACTCTGATCCGACGATGCGCTCTGCTCGGGCAGCCGCTCGCCCGCCGAACGGGTCAGGAACCAAATCGCTCCGGCCAACACCGCCCCGCCGGCGATCGCGGCGCCCCATAAAATCGAGATCGCCAGCGCCGGGGCGGAGCCGATACCCAGCAAAGCGAACAGGGTGATGACGGTTCCTTCCCGGACCCCCCAACCGGCAATCGAAACCGGCGCCAATTGCACCAGGATAACGATGGGAAGAAATCCAAGAACTTGAACGAACCCAATCTCGACGCCGCCGCCTCGAGCCAGGATCCAGATGCAGGTGGCGCTGGCTGAATGGACGGCATAGCTCAGCAATAAGATCACCACCGTCATGACGCCGCTCCGTAGTAACCGACTAGAATCGCGCAATAATTGGGCAAACCAATAGAATTTCAGCCGCCCCTCTACCATATCAGCGAACTGGTCTCCAGCAAACAATGCGGCCAAAATCAAGGCGATCGCCAACACCGGCAGAACTCTGATGAAATCTATCGGCCAATCCGCCGGCAATTGCTCCCCAAGAACGATTCCGGTCACCGACATTAGTGTCAGAAGCGACAACAACCCCGCCGTCCGATCGAGAACCACGGTCCTGGCGCCGCGCCCGACCGGGACCCCAAGGCGCCCCAGCAAACCAATGCGGACCAGATCACCGCCGATCGAGGTCGGCATCAACTGATTTGCGAACATCGCGGCAAAGGTTATGCGCATGGTTTGCCACCGCCCAATAAAGCCGCCGGTCCGATAGCCGAGCGCATGCCAACGAAATCCGACAAACAGAGCCTGGCTAAAGCACAGTCCCACCGCCGCAGCCATGGTAGCCGGATCGACGGCAACAAGATTCGCCAAGACCGTCGATGTGTCGACGACGCTCAGGAAGATCGCGATTAGGCCAAGGCTGAGCGCGAATTTCACCACCGCCGAGCGCCAACGATGTTTCGAGCTACCCGTCATTTCACGCAACCCCCCGGGGCGGGAAGGCAAGTTCGAAGGGCTCGTCATCCGGGTCGATCGAGAGGTTTGGATTGTAGTGGGGGTCGTGTTCCAGATCCTGCTGCCAGCGCGTGACCATTCTGGCGCGCGACGCCTCATAGCGCCTCTTCTTGACCGGCGTGAAATAGGTTCCACGGGAGGCGGATTCATGGTGAAGCATCACTGCATGGGGCGTCCAAAGCGTCTTGAACCCAGCCGCGCCCGATCTCAAGCAAAGATCGACGTCTCCGAAATCAACGTCAAACGCTTCGTCGAAGCCATCAATCGTGTGGAAAACCTCGCGGCGCATGACCATGCAAGCGCCTGTCACCGCGGCCAGCGATTGAACCGCCTCAGCGCGATCCCAATAGCCACCCGATTCTTCGTCTAATCCAACATGCAAGTGCCGGGCTACGTGCTCACCGCACAGGATGATGCCGCCATGCTGGACCCGGTGGTCGGGGTACAGCAACTTTGCTCCAACCACGCCAATTTCCGGCCGAACCGCGTGTGACACCATCTCGGCGAGCCAGGTTCGGGTCATCGGTTCGACATCATTGTTCAGAAAACAGAACATCGCGCCATGTGCAATTTCCGACGCCAGGTTGTTGAGTCGCGAAAAATTGAATGGTCCGGGCGCGCGGATCACTCGTGCTGTGCCGGCTTCATGGACTCTATCCAAAAGCTCCAGAGCGTCGGCCTCCTCACTGCCATTATCCACGATGATGATTTCCATCGAGGCATAATCCGTTCCATCGATCAATCCATCAAGGCAACGCCGCAGCATCCCGGCTCGGTCGCGGGTTGGCACAATCACCGAGACCAAGGGCGTCGGGCTCGGCAAGGGCCAGGTCGTGCGCCACCATCCCTTCGGCGTCACCTGGACCTCGGCTTGAGTGGCCCGGCGATCGTGGTAATTTTGCAACACTAAACGGGTGACTTGGATTGCATAGGGCTTAGCCTCCACGCTCAGCGCCGTCGATCTCGGCGACGCCCGCCTGTCCTGCCCCCCTATAACTGTGCCACGTAATTCGTGATATTTTACGAAGGTGTGGAGGTATTTGGATGGCAAGGAAGCGATATTCCGATGAAGATGTATTGAACCTGCTGCGTCAGATAGAGCTCAGTCTGGCGTCTGGTAGCAGTGTAGAGATGGCTTGCCGATCAGCAGGCATCAGCGATGCAACATACTATAATTGGCGCAAGAGGTAC
>Ga0209402_10002262_pt1 | contig 19671 bp, 19 predicted proteins | sample ArcticOcean_MG_C_3_FD_187437 | JGI IMG/M metagenome (GOLD analysis project Ga0209402, IMG submission 187437) | Marine microbial communities from western Arctic Ocean - ArcticOcean_MG_CB8_126 (SPAdes) (version 2) | ecosystem: Environmental > Aquatic > Marine > Oceanic | place: Arctic Ocean... | reverse complement strand
CCATTATTTCTGTCGTAACTTCGGCAGCCTTTTTCCTCGACACGCGCACATCCGTTCCTGTTGCAACAAAGGGTTTACCAATCTTCAATCTGAGTGTGGCTGTGGGTTTTACCACCTTCAAAACGTTCTGCAGTGGTTCCGATCCAGTAAGTGCGAACGGAATGACAGGCACGCCGGTCGATAAGGCGATATGGGCGAGCCCTGGCTGGCCGCGCAGCAGTCCGCTGGATTTGCTGCGGGTTCCTTCAGGAAATACTATCGCTACCTTTTTTTCAATTAGCAGTTGGTTAGTAATCCAGTTCAAAGCACGAATATCGGCACGCTGTCGATCCACCGGATACGCCCCGTAGCCGCGCATCAGCATCGAGCCCCACCGATATTTGAACAACTCTTTCTTCGCAAGAAAAACTGGAGAGCGTGGCAGAGCGGCCGCCACTATCGCCGGATCAAGATTTGAAAGATGATTTGAGGTTACGAGTAGCGGCCCTGACTTGGGTATGTTCTCCTGCCCCTCGATCTTGAAATCGGAGAATAACTTGAGAGTGGTTTTGAACCCGAGGTTGAGGACCGGGAACAGCCACTGGGACATTTAGAGAACTTCCTTTGCCAGTTCGGTAAGCAGATCCACCACCTGGTCGAACGAAAGCGAATCAGTGTCGATCACACGGGCGTCGTCAGCTGGTCGAAGCGGAGAGTCCTCTCGTGAAGAATCGACCAAGTCTCTGCGTTCCATCGAGCTCAGAATATCTTCAAGCTCAACATCGGTGCCTTCTGCGAGAAAATCACGATGACGCCGAATTGCTCTCGTTCGTGCAGAGGCTGTCAGGTAAATCTTGAGCGGTGCATCGGGGATTACGACCGTCCCAATGTCACGACCGACCATGACGATGTCTCCCTCTCCAGCCAACCGACGTTGCTCTGCGACCATGATTTCCCTAACTCTCCCAACGGCAGCAACCGCGGAAACCGAATCGTCCACCTGCGTCGAATGGAGGTGGGCAGTCACATCTTCTCCGTTGACAGTTATCAGGTTGCCACCCTGGTCGTCGTCGGCAACTGAGAATTCCATTCGCTCGACAGCAAGCGCGACGGCTTCAGTGTCGTTCACGTCGACGCCGTTCTGCACTGCGTTCCAAGTTGCAGCTCTGTACATGAGGCCGGTGTCGAGAAATCGATAGCCAATCCTCACCGCAAATTGTTTTCCGACCGAAGATTTACCCGATACCGCTGGTCCGTCGATGGCTATCGGCGGGCGCGCAGATTCTGTTGCAGACAATCGTTATCCGTTCGTTCGTTAGGATGGCGCTAGGACGGCTGATGCTCATTTTTGACCACATCCGCATCACATACTCTCGCTACAGGATATTCCCCTGCTGCTAAAATCCCGATCACCCGGTGTATACGCGTTATCAATGTTTCAGTAACGTTTCGCCGATACTATCGAGGTGATGGGCTGATGAATCGGGCTGTCATTTACTCTGGCAATAGTGGATAACTTCAAAAATGAACGTACTAGATTGGGTGCTGATCGTAGTTTTTGCGCTCACTGCACTCTGGGGCTACAAGACCGGGCTTATCGACATGGCCCTGAACGCTATAGCCATCTACGTCGCACTCTTCTTGAGCGGACTGTTCGCTGGCCGGGTACTCTCGCTGATCACGGATGAAGTGGAAAGCCAGGCCTTTGCTACCGCAATCGGCTACGTAATCATCTTCGTCGCCGTGTTCATTGCCAGCCGAATAATTTCTTCGATCATCAAGAAGGCCCTCAAGATCACGTTTATGGGCTGGGTTGATAATCTCGGCGGAATTGTGATCGGCCTCTTGGCAGGTGTACTCATAGCAGGTGGTGTAATGACAGTTGCCGCCCGCTACACATACGTAATCGAAGAGGATACCTCGGGCCAGTCGGCGAGCGGGATTGAAGGAATGATCCAGAACGCTGCTCGTAACTATGTAGAAACGGGTATCAGAGAGAAGCTGGACGAAGCACTTACCGAGTCGCAAATCGTTCCATCGCTGTTAGGCCTGCGCAGCTTCGTCATAGAGTTCGCACCAGATGACTTTGGTGTGGCACTCGACATACTTGAAACCCGTATTGACGATTTGGACGTTTCATAAACTAACGATAAGGCCATAGCACTGGCGGTTAGAAAACCGCTGCCGTAACCGGAAAGCAACATGAGCGCCCCAGCGAGCGAAAGCACAAGGGCACCTGTACTGGTGCTCAACCAGAACTACCAGCCGCTCAACATCTGCGATATTCGCAGGGCGGTGAAGCTCGTCGGTAAGGGCAAGGCAGAATCGGTCTCAGATACCGGCGAATATGTGCACACTGTCGATGATATTTTCGATCGACCAGACGTTATCCGACTCTTTTACATGGTGAGTCGGCCGGTTCAGCGCCGAAAGATATCGCGTAACGAAGTGTTCGCCCGCGACAATCACTCGTGCCAGTACTGCGGTGAGAAGCCGCGCTATATGACCATCGACCACGTCCAGCCTCGCTGTAAGGGCGGCGAATACGTGTGGACAAACGTTGTGAGCGCCTGCAAGGCGTGTAACCACCGTAAGGCGGGCCGAACGCCGCAGGAAGCGGGAATGAGGCTACGTAACAATCCCTACGAGCCTCGCCCAAACCCATACTCATTCCTGAAACTTGCAGCGCTCAAGCAGGCCTGGCTGCCGTTTGTGCCGTGGCTGGCACCGGCGTCGTACTCAGAGGACAACTTCGTGGCGGCTACCGCAGGTTACTAGGCGCACACTTGCTGGGTCTCATCTTGAGAGACATTGTAATTCTGAACTTGATTCAGAATCCTCTACCCACGCGATCCGTAATCGATTCTGCATCGAAGTCATCTCAAGAAGTGATTGTGTAGCCAGTCGACCGCGATACTGAATCAAGTTCAGCATGACAGTTGTAGCGTCCGGGTTTTTAGTCTTCTCCCAGCAGGAAAATGGACAGCACGAACCGGGCGAGTCCTAGCCCTCGGCGTCATCCTCGAAGTTGAGCGATGGAACTTTCGCTGGATCTGCCCAGGGCAGGTCGAGCATGAGCACTTCAAACGTTAGCTGTGGGACGGCGTTGGCTTCGAGTGCGGACTGGGCATCTTGTATCGATGTCACGGCCCCCGCGATTTGTGCTTCTTTTAGCTGACTCGCAATCTCGGAGAACAGGTCGCTCCACTCAACGTTTGTGACGTGGTCGTTTAGTTTGTGTCGCATCATCGCAACGTCACGCCACCACTCAAGCCAGCGCTCCATTTCGGCCATGACGGCTTCACGATCACGCCAGAACTGCCCACCGGTCTGGCGGGCGTACCTGAACCGCTCCTCGATGTTGCCTGTGACGATCTCGGCGAACCTGAGCACCGCCTGGTTGTGCGCATCGATGATCGTCGGGTCGTTGAGTGCGTCGAGTGCCCAACCGGGGCAGCCACGGGCGAGTCTCGCCAGCGAGCAGGCCTGTGATTCCTCAACCTCGAACCGCTCGATGAGTTCTGACTCGATCACTTTGGGATCGACAGGTCTCAGGTCGATACGCTGGCACCTTGAAACGACTGTTTCGGGGAGCGCCTGATCCGAAGGTGATGTCAGGATGATCAGCACGTCGTCAGCAGGTTCTTCGAGTGTTTTCAGCAACGTGTTCGACGCCTCGATAGTCATCCTGTGGGCATCATCGATGATGAAGACCTTGCTGAGGCCCTCAAACGGCTTGGTCGCTGAATCCCTGATTAGATCCCGGATGTGCTCGATCGAGATGTTCTTCCTGCCTCTTGCAGGAGCGTCGTCCTCACTCGCCTTCGTCTTGCGTGAGTCCTTTTCCACCTCTGTATCGATGTCGATTACCCGGACGTCCGAGTGAATGCCTTTTCGAATACGGTCTGCCTGATGAGATGACGCAATATCTATGTTCGGGGCCTCACCAAACATGTCGACTACGGGTTCACTGTTGACCATGCATGCAATGTCGATAGCAAGTGTTCGCTTGCCAATCTTTTCGGGTCCCGTAATGAGGTAGGCGTGGGCGAGTCGTCCCGACTCAGAGGATTTCGACAGCAGACGCGTCGCACCCGGATGCCCAAAGGTTGTCCAGCCAACTACTGGCGGACGATGAACGGCGGGTGAAACGGGATCAGTCAAGATCTAGACTCGAAGCAAGAAGGTCGGCGTAGGTCTCGCGGCGTCGAATCAATCGGGCATGTCCATCGTTGACCATCACGACTGCCGGCCGGGTCTGCATGTTGTAGTTGCTTGCCATCATCAGACAGTAGGCACCTGAGGCGGGTAGCGCCAGTAGTTCACCGGTTTCCACGTCAGGCAAATTCACGTCGCGAGCGAGCACATCGCCTGATTCGCAGAATTTTCCGGCGACTGTTACGAGCGTTGGTCGATCTGCCGTAGGGCGATCTACCGGCACAACCGCATATTCCGATTCGTAAAGTGCAGGACGAATGTTGTCGCCCATTCCACCGTCGACGCTGACGTATGTACGCACGTTCGGGATGGTTTTGATGCCACCAACGGTGTACACGGCTACTCCAGAGCGGCCCACAAGCGATCGACCGGGTTCTACGCTGAGTTCTGGCTCGTCGAGTCCGTACGCATCACAGCCCTTTCGAATCGCCGCGGAGATCTCCTTGGCGTACTCGCTCATTTTGGGAGGAAGCGTGTCGGCAACGTAGCCGATTGCGAATCCGCCGCCCGGGCTGAATCGTTTTAGATCGAGTTCGTACTTGTCGCGCATGTCTGCCGCGAACTTGAGCACGTAGTCGATAGCCTCGGAGTACGGTTCCAGTTCGAAAATTGGTGATCCAAGGTGGAAGTGAAGACCTTCCACTTCGAGGTTTTCTTTTCCTAGCGCCAGCTTGACCGCAACTTCAGCATCGCCGGTCTCGATGGAAAATCCGAACTTGGAATCGAGAATTCCTGTCGACGTGAGCAGATGCGTGTGCGGGTCGATACTCGGCGATAACCTGAGCATCACTTTCTGCCTCACACCAAGTTCACCAGCAACCTCGTTTAGAAGGTCGATTTCGGCGAATGAGTCGAGTGTGATGCAGGCGATGCCGTACTGAACCGCTTCAATAAGTTCCTCGCGTCCCTTGTTGTTGCCGTGAAAGTTCATTCGCTCGGCAGGGAAGTCGGTTGCCATCGCAACTGCCAGCTCGCCACCAGTAACCACGTCCATGTCGAGGCCTTCTTCTTCGACAATTCTCGACACGGCGGGATTGGCGAAGGCTTTCGACGAATACTCGATACGGGTATTTGGATACTCGTCCGTGAAACTACCGACAAAGTCACGGCACATCCCGCGAAGGGTCGCTTCGTCGTAGATGTACAGGGGGCTTCCGTACTCAGCGACGAGATCACGTACGTCGCAACCCCCAATGGCCAAGCGGCCATCGTCGCTCAGGTCAGCGGTGATAGGTAGTAGATCAGCTTCTGGAATTTTGGACATTGGGAGAAATTTACGAACGAGTGTCTGGTTTTACCTTGCAGATGCTAAATGAGTCGGGCGCCCATTGTAATGACGTAGTAGGAAGTGCCGGACGAAAAACCAATTGTCGGGCTCAGCAATTGATGCGTCAATTTGAATTGCCAGCTGTATTGCCAACTCGAAGGTTGCATCTCTTTTCCTGTCTGATGAATCGAATGTGTGATTCTGCACTTGGAGCCTTCAGAGTGGATCAACTAGTTCATCCTGATTCTAAGATGTCTTTTACCCCTTCGATATGACACGATCTAGTGACTATGAGCGATAAACCCGTACGACTAACCGAATTGGCAACCTGCACCGGTTGAGCTGGGAAGCTCAGCTCGAGCGAACTTGCCCAGGTCTTGGGCAGGCTGCCAACTCCGACCCTCACTGATCCAAACGTGCTGGTCGGAACCGAAACCGGAGATGACGCTGCTATCTACCGGATAAACGATGACGTCGCTCTCGTACTCACAAATGACTTCTTTGCACCGATTGTCGACGACCCGTTTGATTACGGGCGTATAGCTGCCGCAAACGCACTTTCTGATATTTACGCGGTGGGCGGCAGGCCGATCACAGCTTTGAACATCGCTGCGTTTCCTCGTGAGCTGGGACCGGATGTCATCGCAAAAATTCTTGAGGGCGGGCAGGTAAAGGCCGAAGAGGCAGGGATCCTGATCATTGGCGGTCACACTGTCGATGACAAGGAACCCAAGTACGGTCTTGCGGTCACTGGAATCGTGACTCCAGGTAAACAGATCACGAACGCCAACGCTCAACCGGGCGATGTTTTGATTCTGACGAAAGCGATCGGTTCAGGGATTATCACGACGGCTGGTAAGGCCAGAACTGCGCCTGAGGAGTCGATTCAGGCGGCTGTTGATTCGATGGCGACTCTTAATAAGGGTGCTGCAGACGCAATGATCGAAGTGGGCGTGAACGCCGCAACTGATGTCACTGGGTTTGGGCTACTGGGGCATCTTTCACAGATGATGAAGGCAAGTGGAACCTCGGCAGCGATCAACTGGTCGCAAGTTCCGCTACTTCCGGGTGTCCTTGAGTTGGCGAAGTCTGGATCGGTTTCTGGCGGGACATCTCGCAATACGGAGGCGCTCGAGGGCGCAGTGAACTTCGAAGACGGGGTTGGAGACATCGAGTTCACGATTCTTGCCGATGCCCAGACTTCCGGTGGGATGCTGATATCGGTACCGGAAGAGCGTGCTAATGTTCTTGTAAAGAATTTAGTTGCTAATCAAACACTTTACAGTGAGGTCATTGGTAAGGTTTTCGAAGGCGATCCGGGGATCATCACAGTCTGGCAATAGGCGTCTAGTGGCTCCGCGCAAGACTCGTTTTTCCGACTGCAGCGTAGCCACGATTTCCATCGGGATAAACTTCGCGGAGTGACCTCGGTGGAATTACCGTTCACTCAAGCGAGAGCCCGCACGCGACCCCACTAAATCCCTCGGCTCCGATGACTTCGCTCGGGAAATGAAGCGCCGGAAGCTGCATTGAGCGCCCACAAAGAACCCTTACGCCTCAGTCTCATCCCAAATCCTCGTGCGCTCGGCATCGTCCATCTCGGATAGCACATCATCCCCGGCAACCTCTTCTGCGCGCATCACGTGATCCCGTAGGCCGACAGTCGCCTTGCGCAACGCTGTTTCGGCGTCGATTCCGGCTGCGTGAACCTGCCGCGCAACTGCCATCAGATACTCACCCGCTCGCTCTTCGCCGTCTTCCAAAGACTCACCATCTATCGAGCCAAACGCCAGTGGCATCGAGTGTTTTTCCGGCCAGGGCAGTCCAGCTCGCATCACACGGCGTTGGACTGACGACGAATACGCCAGTGCAGGCATCGCAGTCGGCAGTGAAGCGACGATAGATCGACTTCCACCCGCTTCAGCTCGTTTTAGGGCTTCCCAGCGATCGACAACTTCCTCTGAGTCATCGACTGCCTCATCATCCCCGAACACGTGTGGATGCCGATGAATCAGTTTCTCTCGAACGGCGTTGCAGATCGAGGCGGCGTCGAAATTGTCATCACGACGTGCCATATCGGCGTGAAACACGATCTGGGTGATGATGTCGCCGAGCTCCTCTTCGAGGTTTTTGGGATCACCTGAATCGATAGCTTCAAGCGCTTCGTATGTCTCCTCAAGCAGGTTCGGTCGAAGCGAAACATGAGTCTGTTCGGCGTCCCAGGGACAGCCTCCGGGATCTCTCAGTAACTCGATAGTCGCAGTCAGTTCCGCAAAGGCCTCTCCGGCCGCTCTGGCTTGTTCGCTTAGTGAACTCAATTGTTCTCCCGTTTATCTGGCTGGTATCTGGCTGGCGCATCCACTCATTCAACTTACGGCACGTATGCTAACTGTCATGCCGACCAAGTCGCAGCAAAACGCAAAAAAAAGAAGTTCCCACTCTGCTTCATCGGCGAGTGGGGCCGCCGGGCATCGCCTGCCACTGATTGGTGCAGCCATTTTTGCGCTACTGCTGCCCATATTCCTGATTCTGTTCAACACCAGCTACATAACGAACAGCGAATGGCTGTACGACTACGGCTGGTGGCGAAACGACATCGCTAATATTTCTGGTCTCACAACCGAGCAGTTGAACAGCGGTGCGGACCAGATCAAGGAATATTTCGATAACGACGCTGAGTTTCTCGATCTGCGGGTTACATCTGGCGGTCGAGAGATTTCTCTCTACAAAGAGCGAGAAGTGCTGCACATGGTCGATGTGAAAGCCCTGATGCAGGCGGTCTTTGCGATCACTCTTTGGACCGGAGTGGGCTTACTGTTCTTGCTGGCCATCGGCTTGATCGTTCTGAAGGAAGATGTGTTCGCACTTCTTTTGAGAAGCCTGAAGTGGTCGGCAATTGGAACCGCTGTGTTCCTGGTCGTTTTCGGAGGTACAGCTGCAATCGACTTTGGCTGGCTGTTCACGCAGTTCCATTTCCTGAGCTTCGCGAACGATCTGTGGCTGCTTGACCCTTACAACGACTACCTATTGATCATGTTCCCGCAGCAGTTCTTCTTTGAGGCAACGTTGTTCATCGGGCTGTTGACAGTGATCGATTTCGGGCTTGTGATGTGGGCAAGTCGAATTGTGCGCAAGCGTCTCGGTTAGCTCTCCAGCGTTTCGAGCCAGTCATCGACGATGGGTAGTAGCTCAAGCACAGTCTCAACGGTGTAATCGGGCTCGGCCGTTTTCTTGGGATCTGGAAGTGAGTCGCCAGCTGCCCACACGGTAGACATCCCAATGGCCGCAGCGCCGGCAATGTCGGAATACAGATTGTCGCCCACGTGCAAAGCGCGCTCGTGCACCACGCCGAGCGCCCTCAGCGTCGCATCGAACATCAGCCTGTTTGGCTTGGCGGTGCCCATTTCGTTGGAGTAGGCGATGTGGCTGAACCTTTTCAGTAAGCCAATATCAGCGAACCAATCTCGAAACGCCCCACCGCTTGTGAGTCCGGTGTTCGTGACCATTCCTATTCGCAATCCACGTTCGGCGATATCATCGAGCATCTCCAACGCCCCATCGAGAAGGGTTGGCGGGCTGTCGATGAACGACTTATCAATTGCGGCACCAACCGTGGTGATACCGAATACTCCGATCCGATCCGGAAGTTCTATGTCTATCCTAGAAAGACCCAGCCTGATCCATTCACCGAAGTGCGAATCTTGTTCGTCATCGTGACCAGCGGTTATGTCGTCAGAAAGATCGACAAAAACCTTATGAAAATCTGTCCGGTCAACCGACTTGCCCATTTCGGCAAGCGCCGCCACGCCGTAGTCAGCACGTAGCTCTCGGCGCTGGTCAGAGTTTTCTTTTTTGCCGGGCTCGAATATCAATGTTCGCCATAAATCGAACGTTACGGCTGTTGGTTTCGATGGGTGTGCCATAACTAGTACTTCACCACGCTGAACACATCTAAACCGGCTGGTAAGGTCTTCCTGCCGTTCAGAAATTCAAGTTCTACTAGGAAAGTGGCCGACACGACTTCCGCACCCAGCGATTTGACGAGTTGCACACCTGCGCCGGCCGATCCACCAGTCGCCAGCAGATCGTCGATGACCGCTACTTTTTGCCCTTCTTCAAATGCTTCCGTACTGATTTCAAGCCGAGCCTTGCCGTATTCAAGTGCATAGTCGACCCCGATAATCGGAGGCGGCAGCTTACCGGCCTTGCGAATGGGAATGAACGGAATATCGAGCATTGCTGCTACAGGAGCGCCGAAAATAAATCCACGGGAGTCGATAGCCGCAATCGCTCTTGTATCCAGCAACCGCAAATGATCTGAAAGCACGCCCGTGACGTATTGCATCGCTTTGGGATTCGCCATCAGGGGCGTTAAGTCCCTGAACAGGATTCCCTCTGAGGGATAATCAGGCACATCACGTATGAGCGATTTCAGATCCAAAAAACACCACCCGAACGTCTAGTAAACGGAATGCCAGATAGATTGTAGTTCGTGAATAGAGTTTATGAACTCGGATAGCGGCGGTACCTCTATCCCAAACCCCAGACATCTGTATCTGGATAGAAGTCGGTCCAGGCGAACCAGAAAGCGTTTACCGCATGTAGCCGTTCAAGGGTATTACCGATTAGTTCACCTTCGTAAGACTGACCAGTAAACGGTATCCACAGCGTGCCGGTTTGGTCGTCTTTTAGCCACTCCCGACCGCCCTTTTCGATTAGCTCGAAGCTGAGTTCCTGTCCACTTACAACAGCCCCAAAAGCCAGCGCCGTATCGGTAGCAGGATCGAAGTAGACGATTGCGGATGTACCCGCATGCGAGGTGTGGACGAGTTTTTCGGACCTGAGCTGAGAATGCGGGAAGGAAATTGGATCGGTATCGAACCCAAGACCAAGCACTAGTTCCTTGGTCGGAAGACGGTTGTCTTTGTTCGACTCGCCAATTACCCCGGCAGAACGCGAGAAGTAATAGCTGTCGTATGGATCGCCGCCGCGCCTGCTCTTTCTCAGGGCAACGGTCTCTGGTTGAGTCTCTTTCCACTTCTCCCAAGTTGTGAGAGTGAGCGGAATTGTCTCTAACTTTGTGCCAGTCAGTTCACCCTGAACTGCCCGCGAAAGGAACTGACTCCACAGCGACCTCGTCTCGCGGTCGTACATCACGAGCGCGTTCATGATCAGCTTTCCTGAGACTCCGAACTCGTGTATCTCGCCGTTTATCTCGACACCAAGCACGAGTTCATCTGGATCGTACGTGTCATCGGCAACATCAGACTCGACAAACTCAGGGTTTTCCATCGATGGAATTCCATCGAACCGAAGCAAAGTCACAATATTGAGTTTTACCTCGTTGGAAGAGCTAGCGTTACCACTTGAACCGCTTGAACTACTGGCACCATCCGAACTACTGGCGCTCCCAGAATTGATAACCACGGTTTCCCCTTTTCCGAACGGCGTTCCCGAAAACGCAAGCCACAACACATACCCCGCAACCAGCACTACCAACCCATACACGACAACCCTCTGCATATACGCCAAACTGTTATCTGTAAGCAGTAATACGTTAGATGCGACATGTTGGGATTTCGACGCCACACCGATGCTAAAATTTGCGCCCAGCAGATCTGAATCGCCAGTCTGGGCGATCAGCACCATCGGCTACCGGCTGAAAGACGAACGAAGGGCACTCCGATCTATTTATCGAGGCTTTCTTTAACTGGTTTTAGAAACCACACAAATACCGAGCTTGAATTGCGACCGGGGCTAACGCTATTTCAGGGTGATAACGGGCACGGGAAGAGCAACCTTCTTGAGGCTGTGTACATGCTGGCAATTGCGAAGTCGCCGCGGGCGTCGCATGAGCGCGAACTGGTCAACTGGTCGCTGGCTGAAACTGGCGGGCACATGCAGGTGCTTGGCGTTGGCCGTAATGGCGACAACACGATTCAAGCACAGATCGATGTGGATGTAACTGCACCAAGTTCAGCGAGGGGAGTGCCGGGATTTCGCAAGGGTTTACGCGTCAACGGAATCAAGCGATCAGCGATCGATTTCGTCGGAAACCTGAACATCGTGTTCTTCGAAGCTGAGGACCTCGAGATCGTCTATGGCTCACCGGGCAGGCGTCGTCGGTATCTCGATATATTGATCTCGCAATCGAATCCCACATACCTGAAATCGCTTCAGAGGTATGGGCAGGTGGTAACTCAGCGAAACCAGCTGCTTCGCCGAATCAGAGATGGCGTTTCAGAGGAAATGGAACTGACGTTCTGGGACGAGCGACTGGCATATGAGGGTTCACGGGTCACCGATTCTCGACGTCGTTCGGTTGATGGGCTGAACGATCACGCAGTTCCGGCTCACCGTGATTTAACAGATGGCGACCAGCTTGAGCTTGAGTATCGGCCTCGAATCACGGCGGCGTCAGACGATAGGCCGGATGTTGGATCTATGACCGCTGAGCAGATCGAGCACGAGATGAAAACAGCTATCGCCGGACTCCGCCGCAGGGAGATTGCGCAGGGTGTGACGGTGATGGGACCGCATCGTGACGATCTGGAAATACGCCTGAACGGGAACTCTGCGGGGCAGTTTGCATCACGTGGGCAGGCACGAACAATAGCGCTGTCGTTGAAGCTTGCCGAGGCCATTTTTGTCACGAACTCGACCGGTCGAACTCCAATTCTCGCACTCGATGATGTTCTTTCCGAACTTGACCCCGAACGACGAAGGCTCGTTCTCGAAGCTGCCACGAGGCATGAGCAAGTCCTGCTCACATCGACCGAGCCGGGCATTGTGCCCGAACAGTTCCTTGAATCTGCGGATATATACACCGTAATGAACGGTCGAGTGACACAGGACGCAATTGCCAGCACAGGCTCTCATGACTAGACCGGCATCACAAACATCATCACGAGAAGAGTTGCGATCGCAGCTTGAGGAAATCGTGTCGATAGTGAGCGAGTCGAGTTATGTAGTCGGGATGACAGGTGCGGGCATGTCAGTCGAAAGCGGTATCCCGCCATTCAGGGGTGCCGATGGACTATGGACCAAGTACGGCACACCGCCGATGGACGGCTATTCGGACTTCAAAAAAGACCCCACAGGGTGGTGGAATCGCAGAACGAACGAAAAGATCGACGCTCACATTCTGGAACTGCGCGGCGCACTGCAAAACGCTGAACCGCATGCCGGGCACTACGCTCTTGCAGGGCTAGAGCAGGAGGGTCATTTACAGTCGGTGATCACTCAGAATATTGACGCCCTCGATGAAAAAGCAGGCCTGAAAAACCTGGTTGAAATCCACGGCAACCGCACCAAACTTCGATGCATCGAATGCGGTGATCGCGTTTCTCTTGGCGATTTCGTTCCGCTGTTCGCGCCAGATCCCTGTGAAAAGTGCGAGGGTCTGGTTAAGTTCGACACCGTGATGTTCGGCGAGCCCATCCCTGACGATGTGATGGCCGCGTCGAGGGCCGAGATCGACAAAGCCGACTGCGTGCTGGCGATTGGCACATCGGCTACCGTTCGACCTGCGAGCGGGCTGCTTTGGATAGCTGAAGCCTCAGGAGCAACGATTATCGAGATCAACCCAGTCGAAACGAAACTAACCCCGCTGTGTGAGGTATCTTTGCGCACGACAGCAGGCGAGGCCCTACCGCTTCTCTTGACAATGCTAGAAAAATCGCCCGAATCTCCAGAATCTAAACACAACAACCAGACGCTCGAATAGAAGCCAGTCAATCCACAAGTAACAACTTCAAAATGACAACTCCCCTCGAACGAGAAATCGCCACTTACGCCGCAGCAAACCCGAAATCTGGAGCACTGCACGAGCGGGCGGTCGAATTCATGCCCGGTGGAGACACCCGAAATTCGATTTTCTGGGATCCGTTCCCGCTCTACGTAGTCGACGGTGACGGAACGATTCTCACCGATGCCGACGGCAACAAAAGGACCGACATGGTCAACAACATGACCACGTTGATTCTCGGGCACCGCCCGTCCGAGGTGACCGCTGCGCTCACCGAGCAGGTGAATCACGGGGTTTCATTTCCGGCACCAAATCCCTCAGTGGTTCGGTGGGCTGAGCTCATGTGTGAACGAGTTCCTTCACTCGACAAGGTCAGGTTCGTAAACACCGGTACTGAAGCAACTCTCAATGCCATTCGAGCCGCCAGAGCCTTCACCGGCAAGCAGAAACTCGTGAAGTGCGAGGGTGCCTACCACGGCAACCACGATGCTATTCAGATCAGCGTAGCGCCGCCTCTCGATCTGGCCGGCGACCCGAAATCACCCGAGGCCATTGCCGCATTCCCGGGTATCTCTGAAGCGGCGGTCGACGATATTTACATCACGCCGTACAACGACATTGTGTCGGCTGAAAAAATCATCAGCGAGCATGCAGACGAACTGGCCGCGGTGATAGTCGAACCGGTAAACGGTCAATGCGGAATGGTGCCCGGCACGCCCGAGTTCCTTGAGGGCCTGCGCCGTATTACCGATGAGCTTGGCATTTTGCTTATCTTCGACGAGGTGATCGCATTCCGAATCGCCTATGGCGGCGCGCAGGACTACTACGGTGTTACCCCCGATCTCACCTGCTATGGCAAGGTAGTCGGTGGAGGCATGCCCGTGGGGGCGTTTGGTGGACGGGACGACATCATGGCGATGTGGGATCCGTCAGATGGCGGTTCGACGGTTCAGCACGCCGGGACTTTCAACGGAAATCCCATGACGGCAGCTGCGGGAATAGCGACTCTGGAAGCGCTGACGCCAGATAGGTACGAGTATCTCGAAACTCTGGGCGAATCGATTCGAACCAAGCTGCGGGCGTTGTTTGCAGAACTTGAGGTCCCGATGGGTGTAACCGGGATCGCATCGTTGTTTGCGCTTCAGTTCACTTCGACCGAAGTAGTCGACTATCGAACATTCTCCACCAATGACAAGACGATGATGCAGACAATGTTCATCGGCCTTCTGAACGAAGGCTTCCTGATGTCGAACCGTTGTGCGGGGAACGTGTCTCTGGTTCACACAGAAGACGATGTCGACGCGTTCGTTACCGCTGTGGGTAACGTGCTGAAACGTGCCGGGTACGCTTAGCCTAGAACTTCAGGCTTGAGTCCTCGGCTGCACCGCCGAACTCACCACGCATGATCGACTTCATCGACTCGTCTTCGACCGGTTGTGGAGCGAACTCGTCCATGTCGTCTTCCATGCGAAGTTCGTCGTTGATCTCCATCGGATCATCGATATCGAAGTCGCCGATCTTCTTCTGGAGGTAGGACGGGAACGATGCGGTGCGTGACTGGGTCGCGGAGCGTTTAGTCTCTCTAACAACCACTATCACTTCCGAATCTGTCAGTTTGGCGGCAAGAATTTCGTATTTGTTGCCGCCATCAATCATCTTCCGCATCCGGGTGGCGATGCGAACTTCCAGTGTCCCAATGTAGTCACCGCTTGCGGAAGAAATAGTCGCGATCGACTCATCCATTTTGAGTTTGAACTTATCTCCGGGAGAAACGGAGGCAAGAGTTTCGGCAGGTGCGACTTTTTTCAGTTCCGAAACCGTTGCTACGGCCGGGTCAGAAATAAACAGTGCTGAGTTGGTAGCGGTTCCGCCCGATGTCCGTCGGGCGATTCCTGATCCATCCAACTTCTCAAGCCTGTCCAACTGCCGGATCGCCACCCTGTTTAGAGGGTCGATCGACACTGCCTTTTTGAGCAGCGTACGTGCGTCTTTGTATCTGCTCAGTTCGAGATATGCCTTAGCCAGTCGGTTCAAACAACTCACATTTTCCGAATCGACATCCAGTCCTTCGAGGTTAACTTCGACGGCGGCTTCCCAACGACCTGCAAGAGCGTGCTCTACAGCATCCTCTTGAATATTCTTTAAGGATCGAGGGCTTTCGAATGATTGACTCTGAGTAACCATATTGAGTGCTTTCAGAACGGTTGTTTGATCGACAAAAGGCTGTGTCTGCAGCCTTACTACACAGGTGATATCTCCGAGTGGCTCGCGTCTGACCGGTGCTAACCCACTATTCGCGTGTGAGTCAGCACACAGGTTTTGTGCAGGTGTAACTTGTGATCAGAGTGTGCGGGGAAGTTTTACGAGCTAGCGGTACCGTGTTTCGCACCAATACCCGCACATGGCGGTAGCACCGATATTGGTGGCAGATTGCAGGCGTAGTACGTCGCTAAAAAACCGGGCAATGACGTTTTTTGGCTAGCCGCGAATTCGAAGCCAGGAAAGATGAAAGAAGGCTTCGACGACAATGCTGAAAGACATTTTGGATTTTCCAGCGGTTCGATCCATGAACACGTATGGGTGCTCAACTACCTTCATTCCGGCTTTCTGGCACCGGTAGGCAACTTCTGCCTGAAAACCGAAACCGGTCAACCGCAGGCGATCAATGCCGATGGTCTCAATGGCTTTTCGGCGAAATCCTTTGAACCCTGCCGTCGCATCTTTGGCCTTCAGTCCGAGGATCATGCGGATCCCCTGGTTACCCCAGTAGCTGATTTGCTTGCGGCCCCAGCTCCAGCCGGGGTCGACTCCGCCACCCTGGGTGTATCTCGAAGCGACTACGACATCGGCCTCGTCGAGTTCGCCGAGCAATCCCCTTAACACCTCGGGCGGATGCGACAGATCAGCATCCATTTCGAAGATGTACTGTGCTCCGGCATCGAGTGCAGACCGAAAACCAGCCATGTAAGCGGTTCCCAGACCTTGCTTGCCTTCTCGGTGAATGACCAAAAACACGCCCGGATAATCGTCGGCGAGCTTGTCGGCCAGTTCGCCGGTTCCATCAGGCGAACCATCATCGACAACGATGAAGCCAAGACCATCTATTTCCTGCTGCTGGACCTGTTCGATCAGCTGAGGCAAAGTCTCTACCTCGTTGTACGTGGGCACAATGATGGCGATCTTGAAGTTAGATTCGTCTTTATGTTGAGATGCTGCAGTCAATCTAGAATCCCAGTTTCATAGATTTATGCTCGACCATGATGCACGAGTCCATCACCACGCTCACTCCCCCACCAGAAGCTATCTCAGCCGCTTGTTCACTAAAAACACCCTGCTGCAGCCACATTACCTTCGCACCCGCTGCCACCACATCACCCGCAAGGGGGATTACTGCTGATGAATGCCTGAACACGTCGACGATATCTACTTCAACCGGAAGATCGAGAACCGAGTCGTAGGCTTTTATGCCGTTCCATTCAGAAATGTTCGGGTTCACGGGGTAAATGGTGTAACCCTCGCGCTGCATGTACTCCGAAACGTATTTGCTTGCGCGGTCTTCTCGCTCGGATATTCCGACTACTGCAATTGTCTTCGAGTCGCGAAGAATGGTGTGTATTTCAGCCGTTGAAGGGTAAGAAAACATCAAGAAGTATCACCCTTCCGCCCAACAACTTTGTACTTACCAAAAAGGTTGTTCATCCCCACCCTTGCCACGTCGAGGACGGCAAGTACTCCCCTGGACAGGGTCATCTTTGAACCCTCGGCGTAGTACCAGTCTATTGGCACCTCGCCAACGGAGAATCCTGCCTTTTTGGCCATGACGAGCAATTCAACATCGAACGCCCAGCCATCGAGCGATTGGTGCGGGAACAGCTTGGTTGCAGATTCAGCCGAAAACAGCTTGAATCCGCATTGAGTATCTTCTATCCCCCGAAGTGCCAGCACCTTCACGGCGTAGTTGAACAGACGCCCCTTGATGTGGCGAATTCGAGGTTCATCGAAACGGCGCGCACCACTCGCCTCACGAGAGCCGATAGAAACATCGAATTCTGGCTGACCATCGACTGCGTTTTGAGTTGATCCAGAGAAGAATCGTCCCAGGTTTTCAGCAGGCATCGAAAGATCAGCGTCGCACAGGAACCGCCATATCCCTGAAGCCTCGTCCATACCGCGCCTTACGGCAGCGCCTTTGCCGCGGTGCGGAGCGTCGATGAGACGAACGCGATCGTCCGATTCAGCGATCTCAGAGACGATCTGTGCGGTCGCATCCGTGGAGCCATCGCTAACAACAATCAACTCCCATGTACGACCGGGAGTTTCAGTTGACCAGATCGCAAAGTAGTCGACCAGCGCTTTGACAGTCGGCGCGATCCGAGCCTGTTCGTTGTAGGCGGGAATCACGACGCTAAGGTAGGGCTGGGTCAAGTTACGGATTCAATAGTGTGTTTAGAGAACGTAGCACCGAATTGCGGGAATGCTACTCGGTTTTTTCGAGTTCAAACGCATGGTGCAATGCCTGAACTGCTTTCTGAACCTGATCGCGATCAATGATAGTGGTGATGCGAATTTCAGATGTCGTGATCATATCGATGTTTACACCGGCTTCGGCTAGCGTAGAAAACATTCTGGCAGCGTAACCGGGTGCATTTTCCATGCCAGTCCCAACTACGCTTACTTTAGCCAGGTTCGATCCGGTAACAACTTCAGCATACTTCACTGTCGAGTCGTTTTCGATTACCTCTGCGGCCTGCTCGACACTGGCGAGTGCGACTGTAAAGGTGAAGTCGGTTGTTCCGTCGGACGAGGTGTTCTGGACGATAACGTCGACACTCACTCCGGCATCGGCCAGCGGCTGAAGCAGTCCTGCGGCAACACCGGGCTGGTCGATCACACCTCGAACGGTGATTTTGCCGACGTTTCGATCGACTGCAATACCCGTAACGGCCTTGCGGACTTCCATTGTGTGCTCTCCTCCGTGGATAAGCGTTCCAGTTGCGTTCGAAAACGACGATGCGACGTAGATCGGCATGTCGTACACGAGGCCAAGTTCTATCGAACGAGGGTTCATTTTCGCCCCGAGAACCGCCATTTCCAGCATTTCCTGGAAGCCAATTTCGGCAAGTTTTCGTGCTTTGTCGGTGAGTCGAGGATCGGTCGTGTAGATCCCCTCGACATCAGTGAATATCTCGCAGCGCTCGGCTTTAGTGGCAACGGCAAGCGCAACGGCTGTGGTGTCAGAAGCACCGCGACCGAGTGTTGTGATATCGCCGGATTCGGCGAGCCCCTGGAACCCGGCAACGATGACGATGCGGCCTTTATCGAGTTCCCGGCGAAGTCGATCTGTCTTGATGTCGGCGATTCGAGCTGAGCCGTGTACCGCATCGGTTTTGATTCCGGCCTGCGGTCCGCTAAGACTCACAGCGTCGTGTCCGCGGGCCTTCAGCGCCATCGCCATTAGCGTTGAGCTGACCAGCTCGCCTGTAGAAAGCAGCGTGTCCATTTCACGGGCGTCGGGCGTCTTGCCCATCGTGACCGCTCTCGAGAGGGCGTGTAACTCGTCGGTCGAATCTCCCATCGCAGAGACGACGACGACAATATCCACACCATCTTCGCTGCGATCGATGATGCGTGACGCCACTTTGTGAATCAGATCGGCATCAGCGAGCGAGCTTCCACCGTACTTCTGCACAATAACCGGCCGTCGCGCAGTCTCAGATCCAGAATGACCAGATTGAGTAGTCATGAACTCGACATCACCGATGCACCTTCGTGCGCAATGGACAGAATCATTGGATTACCGTCGACACCGAGTATTCGAGCCGTCTCTGCCATTTCGTAACTGATCGTCACCTCACGCTCGGTCGCCAGTGCCAGCACTGAAGAACCTGCACCGGACAGGAATGCGCCGTGTGCCCCACCCTTGAGCGCTGCTTCGATGAGTTGCGGCAGGGCCTTAAAAGCCTGGGCGCGATGTGGCTGGTGAAGCTTATCGTCGGTTGCATATTTCAGGAGTTCGAGTCGACCGGTTGAAAGTGCATTCACCAGCAGTGCGGCCCGCCCGATGTTGAACACGGCGTCAGTTCGGCTGATCTGGTCGGGAAGGACGGCGCGTGACTCGTGGGTGTTGGTCAGCATATCGGGAACGAAGAGCACGGCGTGCAGGTCTTCCGGGACTTTCACTTGATCGACAATCCACTTATCGGTGCCATTACGAACGCCGACCGTGCAACCGCCGTAGATAGCAGGAGCGACGTTGTCGGGGTGGCCTTCAATATCGGCTGCCAGAATCGTTAGTTCTTCATTGGACAAGTCGGCACCTGAGATAGCAGATCCTGCCACCAGTCCGCTCACAATCGCGGCGGAGCTACTGCCCATCCCTCTCGCATAGGGAACTCGATTCGTGCATTCATATTGCAGGCCCGGAACCGGTTCTCCGGTATGGTTGAAAATGGCTTCGACG
>Ga0209402_10002261_pt1 | contig 19694 bp, 19 predicted proteins | sample ArcticOcean_MG_C_3_FD_187437 | JGI IMG/M metagenome (GOLD analysis project Ga0209402, IMG submission 187437) | Marine microbial communities from western Arctic Ocean - ArcticOcean_MG_CB8_126 (SPAdes) (version 2) | ecosystem: Environmental > Aquatic > Marine > Oceanic | place: Arctic Ocean... | reverse complement strand
ATTCTCCACTGATGATGGCGCTTTCTGCTGCTCGCGGACGAGGGGGGAAGATGTGTTTCGTCCCTTCGATGCATCAGGATCTCTTTGATGATCCTGTCACTCAGGATTTATTGGATGATTTGAGGGCTGAGGGTGTATCCGTTCTTGTTTCATCAGTCGAGGAGGGAAAGCGTAAGCAACCGGACCCAGTTTCAATTGTAGCTGCGGTGTGTCACCAAGTCAATTCGAATTCATCGAGATCCAAGCGAATCGCTATCACCTTGGGCGCCAATAGAGCACCAATAGATGCGGTGAGAGCGATCCAGAATGCTTCGTCAGGGAGAACTGGTTGGATGATTGCAGAATATCTGCACCGACTGGGGCACGAGATCATTTGTGTGGCCGGAAAAACATCTGCACATCCCTCATTTTCCCTGCCGGATGTGCGCAGGGCCGGTGAACCCGATGAGATGCTCAGCTGCGTTCTTGATCTGGCTCAGGAAGATCCATCTCCAGAGGTTTGGATTCATGCAGCTGCCGTACTAGATTATTTTACAGAATCGGAGGTTGGCAAGAGGGCCAGTGGTGAAGAGTCCTGGGAATTGACACTGAAGCCGGGCCGGAATCACATTGCAGAATTGTCTGAACATGTTAAGGGGGCGGTACGTATCGGTTTCAAACTCGAAACTGGAGTCGATGTTTCGACATTGATACAGCGTGCAAAAGATCAGATTGACAGAAGTGGAGTCGATGCCGTCGTAGCCAATCTTATGGAGGAGATGAATGAACCAGATTCACTCCGCGCCCGTATAGTCCATGCTGATTCTACCATTGAAGAGATCGAAGATGGATTTCAATTGTGTTCTGCCTTAAGGGCCATCATCGATGCCGTTTGAAGGAATCCTCAGCGTCACATTGAAGCGATTAACTCGGGGGAGGTCAACCATGGCGAAGCATGACCGTGCCAAGCGTGGCATTCCTCCGAAGACGGAATTCAATGCTTGGTACCCAGCGATTGTTGAAATCGCTGACCTCGTCGACAAGAGATATCCAATCAAGGGAATGGACGTGTGGAAGCCATATGGTTGGAAAGCGATGACGCTGATTGATGGGTTGACTCGGGCAGAGATGGAGAGAACAGACCATGAGGAATACAATTTCCCAGTCTTGATTCCCGAAGATCTGCTCGAAAAGGAGAACCGTCTGGTTTCTCGACTCAAATTGGCACGAGAACAAGGAGTCGACCCCGCAGATCTCCGAATCGACGAAGAGGAGAGTGGCTTCAAGAAAGAGGTCTACTGGGTCAAGCATGCGGGCGAGAATGAATTGGATGTTCCGATGTTCTTACGGCCCACCAGTGAGACTCCGATGTACACCATGTTCCCTCTATGGGTACGCTCCCACGGTGACCTCCCACTGAAGACCTTCCAGATCGTCAATACTTTCCGTTACGAGACGAAACAGACCCGGTCGTTCATTCGTGTCAGAGAGATACATTTCTTTGAAGCGCATACTGCTCATGAAAATCAGGACGGAGCAGATGCGCAGATTGATGAAGACGCGGAAATCGTCCAGAATCTGTTGCATGACCTATGTTTTCCAGCCATAGTCAGCAGACGGCCGGTCTGGGACACATTCCCTGGTGCTTGGTATTCGATGGCTGTAGATGTTCTGATGCCTAATGGTCGGACTCTTCAGGTAGCAACTTACCATCATTACAAGGATCAGTGGGCTAAAGCCTTCGACCTGAATTATGAAGATTCAACCGGCAAAACACGATTTTGTCATCAAACTACCTTCGGGATGTCGGAGAGGTTATTGGGTGCAGTAGTTGGAATGCACGGTGATGACGCAGGCTTGATATTCCCTCCGAAAGTAGCTCCTATTCAGGTAGTTCTGATGCCTGTGGCAGCACATGTCGATGAGAATGTTCTACCTAAGGTTCATGCAGTCGCGAAAGAATTGAAGAATTCCGGATTACGTGTAAAAGTCGATGAACGTGACATCAGACCCGGAGCCAAACATTACGATTGGGAAATCAAAGGCGTTCCGATTCGCCTCGAACTCGGGCCTCGTGATCTAGCCGCTGACAAATGCGTACTGAGTCTGAGGACAGGTGGCAAGGAAGAGCATCCCTTGAATGGTTTACAGGAAGTCATCGTCGATTGTCTTGGGCGGATAGAGAATGAACTTCGCGCGAGATCAACCGATCATTTCTCTGAGCGAATACAACCGTTCCCGGGTATTTCCGAGTCTGAATCAGGTTGGGTTCTAGATGGACCGATCGATGATGGGATAGTCTATGAAATGGCCTTTGACGGAAATGATTCAGATGCCGAGGTTCTCGAGAAAGCAACAGGTCTGGCGTTCCTCGGAGATTGCAGCGAACCGTACATTGAGGCACGACCTTGTGCCGTGACTGGGCGAATGACTACCCGACGACAACATTTGGCGAGAATGTATTGAGCCTTTTTCTCAAAATAGATCAACACGGATCGGAGCGTTCTGATACCTGGTTATGTATTAGCCGAAGTGGAAGAGCGTGATTTCTTTAGCGGGTGAATGAAAATCATGAGCCTTTCCGTCTCAAGCCTATGAATGAAACAAGTAGTGTCACAGTCAGTAGAACAGCATCTTGTACATTGATTGACCCAGGCTCTGACCAAGCGGTGCTACTACTCGGATTCAGGAGAGACGACCAATCGAATTTACTTCCGCAAACGCCCGAAGTCCCTGATGTATTGATACAGAATTCGTAGATTTCTCCAATGCCGAAGAATGTATTGTATAGCACAGTCAGCAACCCAAGCAGTCCACTGATGAGTAATAGTCCTCGAAACCAATCTCTTTCACTTTTCTGACTTACATTCACCGCTGGAAGAGGCATCGGAGAGGGAATCTGAACATCGTGACTCGAATCGCCGTTCGGTTCGATGATCGTATCCGGGCCGCGTTCTGGTGCGGATACACCCATCTCCTCGAGAGCCTCTCTTCCATAGATCCGCTCCGCCATGGAATACATATCTGCATCCAACTCCAATTCAGCGGGGTCCAGAGTCCCATCGAGGAGTTGTTTGACCTTCTCAACCTTCGACATCTGATTTGCTCCCAATGACTCGGCTAAATGAATGAAACGCTGTTCTGTAGTTGAAAACAGTACATGTCGGAGTTCAAAGAAGCCCACGACAGGCCGCTTCTATGTCAGAGATGTCCAGGCTCATGAGTTTAAGCAATTCTTCGCTACCCCCACTTTCACCAAATCTATCGTCGACACCAAGCATCTTGATTCTCGTCGGATTCGTGGTGGACAGATGGCTGGCGACCGCAGAACCCAAACCACCAATCACGGAGTGATCCTCGACTGTGACAATCCCGTTGCAGCGTCGGGCTAAATCGGATACCAGTTCCGTGTCGAGTGGTTTGATGGTATGCATATCGATTACTGTGGTGGATATTCCATCGGCCTGCAGTATATCAGCGACCTTCATCGCCTTGTACACCATCACTCCACAGGCGATGATGGCGACGTCCTCGCCATCTCGGAGAATGCTGCCCTTTCCGATCTTGAGAGAGCGAGAGGATTCTTCATCATACAGCCTTGGGGTCTTGTTTCGAGCTGTTCGTGTGTATGATGGTTGGTTGTGCTCGAGAAGTTGAACAGTTAATTCCGCCGTAGATAAATCATCACATGGATGTAAGACAGTCATACCCGGAATGGTTCTGTAGAGTGCTAAGTCTTCTATTGATTGTGCACTGCTACCATCAGTTCCAGTGTGAATTCCCCCATGACTGCCACAGATATGCACATTCAATTCAGGACGTGCGATTCCATTACGGATTTGTTCGAAAGCCCGTTCTGTGAAGATTGCAAAAGTACTGGCGAAGGGGATCTTGCCACACGAAGCCAAACCAGCCGCGACGAGCATCATGTTTTGTTCGGCGATGCCCAGAGAAATTGTCCGATCGGGATATTGATCACGGAAATGACAGGATTTGGTTGACTTACCGAGGTCGGCTTCGAGAACCACAACACGAGGATCGTGGGCGATCCGAAGTAAACCCGTGCCGTAACCATCACGGCTGGCTCCGCCAGTCGAGGGTGCGCTCAAGACAATTCCTCCAATGCTCTGGCCAATTCGTCATCATTCGGAGCCTTACCATGGAATGAGGGATTATCCTCCATGAATGATACACCCTTGCCTTTGACTGTGTGTGCGACGATCGCTGCCGGTCCACTATCGTGTGATTCAGCCCAAGCCAATGCATCCACTATGGCTTGCATGTCGTGACCATCGATTTCTCTGACTGCCCAACCGAATGAATCGATCTTCGAGGCAACGTCTCCGATTTCCATTTGAATACCGACGAAATCGTCGTTCTGGATTCTATTGCGATCGACAATCAATTTGAGATTGCCTACCTGGTGATAACTGGCAGCCATCAATGCCTCCCAAACCTGACCTTCTTGAGTTTCCCCATCACCGATCATGACCCAGGTATTTCGGTCCGAACCGTCCATCGAAGCCGCTAAAGAGCAACCCAAGCCGAAGGAGAGCCCCATACCCAGACTACCTGCGGAAAAATCGACTCCGTCGGTCCATTTCATGTCCACATGTCCCTGACAGACAGAGCCTAACGTACGAAATCCATCGAGGTCGGCTTTTGTCAGAAATCCTAGTTCATGTAGAATTGAATAGACAGCCGGACTGGCATGACCTTTACTCATGATGAAACGATCACGATCCGGCCAATCCGGTTCGTCAATTCGTATCCTCATCTGTGTTCCATACAATCCGACAATCAGGTCAATTGCTGACAGCGACCCGCCAGGATGGCCCGCACCAGCTTTGTGTACCATTTCAACAATCAATCTTCGGCATTGCTTTGCCCTCGCCTCGAGCGTTGTCAAATCCAACTTGGTCGAAACCTCAGATTCACTCACGTCTTCGGCCAGAGAGTCTGGCTATTGATGATTTCCGGATGCCGCCATTGGCGAGGCGTTGAGATAGATTGACTATCACACCCTGCTTGCAATGCATCTGGTGGTCGAGTGTTGACTGATGATGGAATACCATTGCAAGGCTCATCGAACTGGCGTTCCAATCTTGCAGCGATGGATGTGCCCGCACATATTTCCACAGATTCGACTCTTTCAACCGCTCTTCGGATGTTGATTGAACAAGGTCGAATCGATGAAGAGATTGGTAATAGAATGTTCAGTCATGATTCATTGTTCGCTCTGACCGCTCTCGCTAACATGGTCAAACAAGCCAGATTCGGTACGAATGTCTACTTCAACGATAATCTTCACGTGAATACCACCAATATCTGCGTACTCGCTTGTCGATTCTGCGCCTTTCGGAAGGGCCCTCGACACTCAGACGCATATGAATTGAGTGTGGAGGAATACATCCACAGAATAGAACCATACTCTGAATTCATCAATGAGGTTCATTCTGTTGGAGGTCTCCATCCCTCTTGGACTATCGAACATTATGAAGAATTGTACCGTGAAACCAAGTCTCGCTTCCCCCTTATTCACATAAAATCCCTCACCGCAGTCGAACTCAAACATATTGCAAAACGATCTAATCTCAGTATCCATGAATCATTAAGACGACTGATTGCTGCGGGTTTGGGCTCTTTGCCTGGCGGGGGTGCAGAGATTCTGGTTGATTCAATCAGAGATAGAATCTGCCATGGAAAGGAATCATCTCAAGAATATCTCACCATCCATCAGGCTGCCCATGAACTCGGTTTGCCAACAAATTGTACCATGCTCTTCGGAACCGTCGAAACCACAGCACATCGAATTCAACATATGATGAAATTGAGGAATCAACAAGATATCTCCGGTGGATTCCAATGTTTCGTGCCTTATCCGTATCTACCTGAATTCTCTCGATTACCCGATGCTCAATTGGCATCGGTGAATGAGATTCTCCGTGTCATCGCCATTTCTCGTCTGATGTTGGATAACATACCTCACATCAAGGCATACAGAATGAATATTGGTGACGAGGTCGGTTGTCTTGCATTACAATGCGGTGCAGATGATATCGATGGTACGGTTGGAAACGAGGAGATCATGCACGAAGCAGGCAGCACCACCCCACTCGACTTCAATGCTGAGGATCTTGCGGGACTCATCTATCAATCAAACTCGATACCTGTGAAGAGGAATTCTATTTATTCCGAATTCGCACTGATTCCCCCGACAATCAAGAATGACGATATCTCATTACCCATCGCAGTCTGATCCATGGTGGGAAAATGAGTTGGAGTCAAGTCATCGGTCGCGTGGCATTCACGAATTGTGACCCGCTCTTTCATAATTTGGGAGAACCTTGGCGCGTTTTGGCAGCTCCCCCAGCATGGTTGACGGGTCATGTCCTGCGTCAGGATTGTCTGACCGCACCTATACCAACAGCCGATTATGCCAAACACCATTCTGAATTGATGTTGCTTCCTGACCTTGGAATAGTTGGCCTCGGTGCCGTAGGCTCCGTGCTCCTCTTCGGAAGTCGCAATCTCGAAATGATGAGGGACATAGCTCTGCCTTCGGATTCATCCACTTCGAAGGTCCTCCTTCGATGGCTGTTGAACAATCGAGGCCTTGATCCGAAATGCATCGAAACCGGTCCTGACCTGGATTCGATGTTACAACGTTGTGACGGGGCTCTGTTGATTGGTGACAGAGCACTCGTAGCAGCTGAATCTTATCCAGATATGATTAGGCTCGATCTTGGTCGGGAGTGGAAGCGTGTTACTGGGTTACCAATGGTATTCGGTGTGTTTGCTTGTAGAAAAGATGCACCGAAGCAGGATCTTCTAGCTGCACATGCAGATTTGATCAGGCAATATCACCGTTTTGAGAATGATGAGATATTTCGAACGGAAGTGATAACGAAATCCGCGAAACAAGTCGGGGCAGAAGAAGAGAGAATTGCCAGGTATTTTCAACACGAAGTCAGGAATCTTATGGATGCAAAGGCCAAGGAAGGATTGTTACGCTTCCTCTCAGAAGTCTGTGGAATGACTGAGGATCCTGTTTGGTTTTCCCCTTCCTGAGCCTTCAGTCGGTATATTCGAATCGTTCGGGTTTCGCCGCGTCCATCATTCATCACATCCGATGAATTCAATTTTATCGGTATCAAAATTCGAGTCAACCATACCAATCCTCTTTCCCTCACTGAGGAAAAGCCGTACAGCAGCTCTTCCATCTTCACCGAAATCAATCGTTCTCTCATTGACATACATCTTGACGAAGGATCGATTGGTTTCATCATCGATGCCTCTACCCCATAGTTTCGCGAATTCCAAAGCCTCGGTGGGATTGTCCAGGGCATGAATGATGCTGTTCTTCACATCTTCTGTCAAATCTTGACACATTTGTGACCCTAAGTCTCTACGAATGACATTCCCACCGAGGGGAAGTGGCAATCCTGTCTCATCCCTCCACCAGACACCGAGATCAAGAATCAGGAAAACGCCTTCATCCCGCCAAGTCAATTGGCCTTCATGGATTATCAATCCTAATTCAAATTCCCCTGATTTCACACGAGGCAATATTTCATCGAATGGAATGACCTGTACGTTTACATCACCAAGTGCTAGTCGTAGTGCCAGATATGCTGAAGTTCCCATTCCCGGGATGGCTATGGTCAGATCGTCGACTTCCGAGAGAGATAACTCTCGATTCCCAATCAACATCGGACCATAGCCCTCACCCATCGATGCTCCACAGTTCATCAGGGCATATCTGTCTGAAATTTGTGGATAAGAGTGAATACTCACCGCAGATATCTCATAAGTCCCAGCCAGCGCATGGTCGTTGAGAGTCTGAATATCGAGTAACACATGCTCATAGGTTCGGCCCGGAGTATCTATGACGCCTCTTGTCAGAGCATGGAACATGAAAGCGTCATCTGGATCTGGAGAGTGACCGACTCTGATGATACTAGCTTCTGTGTTCATGTGCTTGGCGACTTCATTCGGCTAATAAATGACTTTGATTCGCCACTCTGATAATCCGTAAGAGTCAAGAATCGGACTTGACCACACTGTTACATGCCCGACCCCACGAAACTCTCTACCGCATCCGGACAACTAGGTCCCATCTGCGCCGTGACTGGGAAAGCGATGACTTTCGCTGAAGCCATCGTTCACGATGGCGATTATCTTTGCTTCGAGGCATACATCGAGATGACTGGTGCTTCTTCGGCAACCGATGGTAAGGAAGTAGGAGCCCTCGACCTCGATTGAAGATATGATTGTGGTCGAACGAGCATTCAGTTCATTTGCCGCACACACTTCAGACATGTTATGGCTGAAGGTTGGAGCCGATTCGCTCTCCGATTCGCTCAGTATTATCAATCGAAGAGTCGAAACGATATCTGGACACCGCCACGATTGAGAAACCGCGAATGGATGTTCATGCCTTGGGGCGATCGAGCGGTTGATCGTCACAGGGGATTCTCAACTGTTGACGAATTACTTGCATATTTACAACAACGAGGACCACATTCCTGTTTTCACAGCACTGCTTACTATCACAGTCCCAGTGAACGAGTGATGAATGACAAGGGATGGAAAGGGGCGGATTTGATCTTCGATTTGGACGGAGATCACCTCCCAGGGGTGTCAGACACGGATTTCCCTGCTATGATTGAGAAGATCCAGGAACAGGCTTGGGCACTATGGTCAGGTTTCCTCGAACCTGAATTCGGAATGGATGCTGCCAATGCACAGTTCAGTTTTTCCGGACACAGAGGATTCCACATTCATATTCGAGATTCTGAACTGATGACATTGGATTCCAATGCCCGGCGAGAGATAGTTTCCTACATCAGGGGCGAAGGTCTGGACATCAGCGCTGTATTGTCTGCAAAATCGAGTGGTTGGCAGAATCGGATTGAAGTCGGAACAGAGAGTGTTTTGAATAAATTGAATATAATCAATTCTAGAACTAAAGATTCAAATCTCCTTCTCAACGAATTTCATGACATACTCAATGACAAATCAGCAGGTGCATGGAAAAAGTCGAAGTCGGTTGGTAAGAAACGAATACAATCTCTAGCTGAAATGGCTGGAAATAAAGAAAGAATCGAAAGAATCCAAGGTGATCATAAACTACAGGTTTTCGGCAAAGATACCCCTCTCTTCTGGGAATTGGTGAAAGGAGACGAGTCTGTTGTCCTTGGAACTGCGGGGGAGACTGACGAGAACGTGACAGTCGATATCAAGAGGGTCATTCGATGGATTGGCAGTCTCCATGGAAAATGTGGTCTCCGCGTGACAGAGATTCCGTTTGAAAGACTCGATCCAGACGGTTCGAATCCCTTCGATCCATTGAGTGAAGCAATAGCACTCGGAGGTGGTATCGATGCACGAGTCTCGTTACTGCGTGATGATGTGACCGCAAGAATCGGTACAGTTGAAGTCAATGGCAGCACAGGGGACGTGTTCACTGTCAACGATTCGATGGCGACTTTCCTCTGTTTGAAGGGTTGGGCATCGATAATCAGTGAATGAGTGACGTCTTATTCACGCTCTTCCACAGAATGTTGAATAGTGTAGGTGATTGGAAGGCTCCTAAAGGGACGTATGCCGATGACGGATGAAGACGATGAGGCGTTGGAAGACTTCCCAACACCACCCTTGCCTGTTGGCCTGAACATGCCTCTCCCCCCTCCCCCACCAGGAATCTCTCTGGAAGCTCCAGAAATCCCTCCTTTGCCTTCACCCCCACTTCCTCCTGGAATCGAAATGGACGAAGGAGAAGCAATCGTTTCCACCGATCTTTCTGGTGATGATTCATCTACGGATTTCCTCAGTTCCTGGAACCGAAGAAAGCAGGAAAATCCACGATTGGATTCGGATAACCGAGACAGGATGTACGGCCATATCGACCGGATCGCCATTGGCGAAGTCGGTACATTGCTCGATCGATTCTCGGATCGATTCGGTTCTGAACTCGATCGGGAGATAATTGTCCTCAGGAAGAAGCAACAGCAGGACATGAGGGATATCAAGCCCGTAGTCGAGTTGATATCACCACCATCCGAAGAATATGAAGAGGAATTCGAATCAGAGTCAGAATCTCAAGAGGATAGTGAGCGGGGGGAAGAGTTTGACGATGACTCTGGAGGGTTTGTCGAATTCTTCAATGTGGTCAACGAATTGCTAGGTGGCATGCCAGATGTCTTCATCAATAGTTTCGTCGAATCAGATGACTTTCAATTGTTTCAGAATGTCGGTTCTGATCCGAATGCAGCCGACGAAGAAACGCAGAGTGTATTCTTCCACATGATCAATAAAGTTCTGGGAGAATTACCGGAAGAAAAAATCAATGAGTTCCTTGAATCCCCCGATTTTGAACTCTTTCAACGAATGGGGCAGATTTACGGAGCGTGATTGAATGGGTCTTCTAGAAAAAGCCAGCAACATCCAGACTGAAGAGGAACCGAAGACGGTCGTCTTGAAGACGCCGAAACCCGTTCCAGAACCGAAACCCATCAAAGAACCCAAGACGACTTCGAAGAAAGCGAAGAAGGCTCGACGGTCCAAAAGAAAAAAAGTAAAGGCTCCGAGAGAACAGAGAACATTACCAGATGGATTCGAAGTGGCGACAACGGGACAGAGAATTACTCGTCGTGTGTGTGATTTTGCAGTCAGTTATGGATGGTCTGTACCGATGCTGGCAATAACCGCCTGGGGATCCAATTTCAATCCTACACCATTCGTTATTCTTGGTTTGGCTTTGATCATCTTCAATCTGTATTTCATGCCTAGATATGCAGGCAACAGATCAGTGGGCAATTGGATCAGTCGAACACGGTATGTCAACAGTCGTGGTACCGCCCCTATCTGGGTTTACATGAGCTTGAAGGGGTTGACGACAGTTTTCGTCATTCTGGGTTTGATGACTCTGCTGACATTGACCTCTGGTGGTTTTCCCACAAGTACCAGTGGCCAGATACTCTCCGCGGTGGGGCTCATCCTGTTGATTCCGCCTCTTCTTGATTACACGATGTACAAACTCCGAAAAGAATCCGGTCAAGGATTGTGGGATTCAGTGTTTGGAGGAGTTTGGTTGGTTCGAACAGTGAAATCGACAGAAGCCAAGGGCTGGTTGAAGCGCTTGGAAGCCATCGGTGATTTCACCGAGTCCAAAGGATGGTTGGCGGATCAGGAAACGAAGGACTGAGACTCACTCTGATTCATCATCAGCGTAGCGAATCTTAGCCAGTTCTCTCATGTCCTCGTGCAACACGCCTTCTTCGATGGCCTCTTGGTCTGATTCATCAACGATTTCGACTCCGAGTAAAGTCTCGATCACGTCTTCCATCGTAACCAGACCCACGGTGCCACCGAATTGATCTTTGACCACAATCAACTGAATTTTATTTTCCAACAGAATATCTAGTGCGTTATCCACAGAATCATCGTGTCGACAATAATGCACATTTCTACTGATATCAGACATCGTTGTGTCGAAATCATCTGCCGCAGCCCGAGTGAGGATTTCATTTCTCAGCACCAAGCCACTGATTTCATCGATATCCCGCTCATACATAGGCATCCGTCCGTGAACCATTATCGGGAGTCGTCCCATTACATCAGCGACAGTTTCCTCTGCGCCGACACTGGTTACAACCACTCTGGGAGTCATTATCGATTGAATTTCGATATCTCTCAATCTCAGGAGATTCTTGATGACGGTTTCTTCGTCTTCTTCAATGATGTCGGACTCTTCTGCGATATCGGCTATGACGGCCAATTCATCACGCGTAACGGTGTCATTCTGGGCGGCAGGAAGAAATGATCGGATCCATTCTATCGGTTTCACTATGGGCATCATAAAAACAATCATAATCCTCAAGATTCGGCAAGAAGAAATAGTCATATTCCTCCAATACAATGTGCCGAGAGTCTTTGGAAGAATTTCCGAAAGGAGAAGAATTCCCAGAGTCAGAATGGCCGAAGCGATGGCAACGCCATATTGGCCAGGATTCAGTGCTTCGACCTGAGTACCTACACCTAATGCGCCGACAGTGTGGGCTACGGTGTTCAAGGTCAGGATGGCAGTAAGGGGTCGTTCAGGGTCGTTCTTGTATCCAACCCACGAAGCGCTGATCTCGGGATGTGTGTCTGATAATGCAACAATATGACTTCTAGTCGTTGAGAGGAGGACGGCTTCAAGAATACTGCAGAGGAAGGATACTACTAGGGCCAGAGCAGCGTATGCAATGATTGGCATCCACGGATTCAAGAACGATTCACCTCTGAATCCACAGTTCTCTTCACTGAGAATAAGGCACTGGGCAATTTCACGATTATTCGTGCTCCGGAGTGTGTGGAAGCGACGCAGACATAAATACGTGGCTGTGTCACAGATTCCTTGTTGGAGAAGAGCCGATTCTGGGTGTGAGCATGGAATACGTGACGATTTTCATGGCTTGGCCTTATGTCAATGGCCCTTTGCATCTAGGTCATGTTGCTGGAAATTGTCTTCCAGCGGATATTCAATACAAGTACGAAAGGGCCCGTGGTCGAGCGGTTTTGATGTGTAGTGGCTCGGATGAACACGGCACCCCAATCACCGTGACAGCTGAAGAATTGGGTGTTCATCCTCAAACGATTGTAGATGAGTTCCATGAGAGCAATATCCAGTCATTGGAGAATCTTGGTTGTTCTTGGCACAACAGCTTAGATTCGAGAGGGGTTGAATTTGGAGGCGCGCTCTATAATCGGACTACTGATCCGAGGCACAAGGAATTAGTTGGAGAGTTATTCATTCAATTGCTAGAATCTGGACTTCTGGAAAAGAAGATGATGCAACAATACTGCGCGGTTGGGGATGATGGCTCTGTCAAATTCCTGCCCGATAGGTATGTTGTTGGAATTTGTCCCTTATGCGGCGAAGATGGTGCTAGGGGTGATCAATGCGATGAGTGTGGAGGGACCTATGAGGCAAATGAGCTATTGTCGCCTCGATCGAAAATAGAGTCAGATTCCAATATCGAAGTCAGAGATTCAGAACACTATTTCTATCGTTTGGATATGTTTCAAGATGATCTTTCAATTCATGCAGATTCACGGAGGAAGATCTGGAAACCCAATGTCCGGGCAATGACAAAAAATTGGCTGAATATGGGTTTACGCCCTAGAGCTGTCACTAGGGATATGGAATGGGGAATCAAGTTACCAGATACAGGGGACGATTGGGATTCGAAGAGAATCTATGTTTGGTTCGAAGCCGTGCAAGGATACTACACATGTGCCAGAATCTGGTCCGAACGGTTCGCGTCTCAAGCTGGTCATTCTATGGGTGATGATGCATGGAAGAACTGGTGGATAGATTCGAGCGAATCTTCCTTGAAGCATATTTACTTCATGGGTAAGGACAATATCCCGTTTCATACCATTATATGGCCAGCGATTCTGATGGGACTCAATTCAAGTGGTTCCGACCAATTACACCTCGAGGACAATGTTGCTGCGAATGAATTCTTGATGCTTCAAGGGGGTCAATTCAGTAAAAGTCGCAAGCATGGAATCTGGTTGCCAGCATTTCTTGAAAATTATGATCCCGATTCACTTCGATATTATCTCACCATCAATATGCCCGAGGGTCATGACACTGATTTTCGATGGCGAGATTTCGTCGAGAAAGTCAACAACGAACTCATCGGAACCTATGGGAATTTCGTCCATCGGGTGATGACCCTTACTCATCGTTTGGAAAATGAGGGATCGAATCCACTCAAACAATTTGATGAACCAGATGAACACTCAGATTTCTTCTCATCCATAGATGCAAATATTCAAGCCGCGATGGATTCGATGGAAAGACAGAGATTCAAGGAGTCTCTGCGGAGTGTGATGAATGTAGCTCAGAGCGGTAATTCGTATCTACAGAAAGCGGAACCTTGGAAATATCTCGGTAAGCCGCAATCCGAGGAGCGGGACGCTTCACTGAGTGCCCTCGCGGCTTGTTGGAGAGCATGTCGGACTCTAGCGATTCTGACGCAGCCATTCATGCCATTTCAAGCAAAACGGCTCTGGCAAATGCTCGGAGAACGAGATCGAGTAGACGAGACTCTTTGGGATTCAGCTAATTCTTTCGATTCGGCACTTGAATGGAACCCCTCACTCCCGTCTCCATTATTCTCCCGTCTGGATCTTGATGAAATACTGGTGAACGAGAAATCCATAGCTGAATCAAACACCGAAGGCGATAACAAGGGAATACCTGACGCTGCAGGCGGAGGGAAGTATATCGACTTCGAAGATTTTCTGAAGGTGGAGATGAAAACCGGTCGAATTCTGTCTGTAGAGAATCATCCAGATGCTGATACGTTGTATGTAGTTCAGATAGAAGACGGTCCGAATTCTAAAAGAACAGTGTGCGCGGGATTAAAGAAATTCTATGATATCGAGGAACTGATTGGGATGTCAATCATCTTTGTCGCGAATCTGAAACCTCGGAAACTGCGAGGCGTTGTATCAGAAGGGATGATGTTGGCAGCTGAGGACTCGGAAGGAAATGTCAGATTATTGACACCTGACGGTGATCTACCACCGGGATCAATCGTTCGTTGAGTCCTCTGGCTTGTCGAAGAATTCCCATTGTAAATCAGCGAGTTGCTGATTGGTTTCTGCACCGGAATATGCTTCCAGAGGCTCCTTGTTCAATGTGAAGAATTGTTCACCAAATTTGAATGGGCGTAGTACTTGGCGGGCTTGATCGAAATGGCCTAGAACGAATAATGAGGTGGCGAAAGCCTCAACGTTTGATAATCTTCCAGGTTTCCCCCAAGATATCGGATTAGCGGCGAGAACAATTGGTAGTGTTCTCCCTTTCAATCTGGTTTTGTTTTCCAGAAATTGCACCGAATCCCCCAACTGTTTCCAAGAACAATCGAGACCTACCAAACATCCACCTCTTGAGAATTCACCGGCATCATCAGGACCTAGAATTCTACCACTGAGTGGATTCAGTAGAATACCCCTCCTTGGAGTATGACGAATATCATGATGTAGTTCAGTCAAACCATACCGTGCCATTTTTCTGGAGGTACACTTCTGTGGATCATCCTGACTGAGGTGAATGACGTGAAGAGGAATGTCTTCCAACTCAGTCCCTCCGAGACAACAGATCGTCGTAAAGATCGCCTATTGTCATGGTTCTGAATCCAGTGCCAGTAACTTGACGTGTTTCATTGACCTGTACATCGATGAATAATTCGATGCTCAAAACCTTCTCGATTTTTTTGATTAAGTCGTCCGATGGCCGATTACCATTCTCAACACGTTGCACGCTATTCAGTCGTTCATTCATCCTACGAGCAAATTCACGTTGGTCCCAGCCACGTTTCTCGCGAGCTGAACGGATTCTCTGATGGAAATCAAGAGCGAGCTCCTTCTCATTTTTAGCCATGATATCGCGACCTCGAATATTCGGTTTTGGATTATTTGAAGTAGAAATTTGTCTAGAATCGGTGGATTTTATCGGAGTCAGGGTTGTCAATCCTAACCGATCTATACATCTCCTGCAAACATCAACAACTGCACCTGATGCTTTAGCCCGATTCACAACCACTTTGTCGGTACCACACAACTCACAAGTGCCCATCATATCTCCGAACACATCCCTTGCCATCATGTCTTCGGGCCACAAGTGTGAAATCAATCGGAGTTATGGCTAATCTGTATGAGTGATTCACAAGCCGACGGCCCAGCCGACCAAGGTAGGGTAGGGGAAAAGTCGACGACATTGGTTTCATTGGACTCTTTACAACGACAATTTAACGAATTGAATAATCTGGCTCAACAATTGCTGACTGAAAAACTGTTTCTGGAGAATGAATGCAATCAATTGAAGAAGAAAGCAAATCGTCTTGATGAAGAAATCCGCAATTTGAAAACACCACCGTTGGTTGTCGGTAATATTCAGGATGTATCTGGAGATGAGGTCATAGTACGGAGTTCGAATGGTACAGTATTCTTGGTTTCAGTCAACAAGAGGATAGATCCAGAGCTCCTAGTAGCCGGTGCCCGAGTCTCATTGAACCAAGACACTCTATCCATCATCGATGTTCTTGTTGATTCTTGGGATCCTCTTGTTGTTGCATCAGAAGTAATCGAAAAACCCATTGTAACGTACGCGGACATAGGAGGGGTTGATCAGCAGATCAAGGATCTGATACAATCTGTTGAACTACCACTTCTAAATCCTGAGGCATTCAAGAAAATGGGTATTGAACCCCCTAAAGGAGTTCTTCTGACTGGCCCGCCGGGGACTGGAAAAACCATGTTGGCGAAAGCCGTCGCCAACTCTACGTCAGCCACATTTCTTGGAATGGTAGGATCGGAATTAGCACAGAAATACATTGGAGAAGGTGGTCGATTGGTAAGGGAATTGTTCGATCTCGCCCGTCAGAGGGCGCCTGCGATAATATTCATCGATGAAATAGATGCGATTGGATCCAAGCGACTTGACTCCTCGACATCAGGTGATAGAGAGGTTCAACGCACTCTGATGCAATTGCTAGCCGAAATGGATGGCTTCAATTCTCTAGAGAATGTCAAAATCATAGCGGCGACAAATCGTCCGGAACTGCTCGATAGGGCTCTGCTGAGACCAGGACGATTCGATCGTGTCATCGACGTGGGGCTACCTGATTTTGCAGGACGCACCCACATTTTAACAATTTTAACAAAAGATGTACCACTCGATTCAAAAATTGATTTAGCAGATTTCGCTCGAAAGACTGAAGGGTTCACTGGCGCCGAATTGAAGGCTCTAATTATAGAATCAGGGATGGCGGCCATTGAAGCCGACGCCAACAAAGTAGAATTGAAACATCTCAGTGCTGGCCATTCCAGAATAGTCAAGAATAGGAAAGATCCACTCTATGGTGTCCCCGAAGCACTGTATGGATGAGCATAATGCTCATCAGCAAGCCGATTGTGGCAAACGCTGATGGCTCCGCGCTGGATTGAATGTGTTCCCAATATCAGTGAGGGTCGGGATCTGTCTATCGTCGATACCATAGTGTCGTCAATTTCCGAACTGGAAGGCGTTGCAGTTCTTGGCGCAGAACCTGATCCGGACTACAACCGTACGGTCGTCACAATCGCCGGCGAATACCTTGCTGTGGCAAAAGCAGCTATCATATTGATTGAATCCACGGCGCTGCATATCGATATGCGCCAACATACAGGTAATCACCCACGAATGGGCGCAGTAGACGTTTGCCCCTTCGTGCCTATCAGTTCGGGAACCGAAGCAGATTGTATCCTGGCTTCTAAAATCGTATCTGACCATTTCAAAGGCTCTATTCCAATCTTCAAATATGGTGTGATTGCCAGTAACCAAGATCGAGCATCACTTGCTAATCTCCGTAAGGGACAGTATGAGGGACTGAAATCAAGATTGACAGGGGGCGAATGGACAGATGAATCCACGAGAATGCCCGATTCATGGTCTGGGGTCTGGGGAGAATCCGAAGAACGGTTCGGAGCTTTATCTATTGGCGTCCGGCCAGTCTTGATTGCTTACAATGTAAATGTGGATGAACCTGTACCGGTTGCAGCCAAAGCCGCAGGATCGATAATACGAACCAGTGGACGAGTAATAAAGAATTCAAGAGGGGAGAAACTGCGATTCAATGGTATGTTATCCTCAGTACAAGGAATGGGAGTTCCCTTACCTAATCAGGGAATATGTCAGGTATCGATGAATCTACAGGATTACCGTATGACGCCAATGCATCACGCGTTCGAGTTGATAGAGTCAATCTGTGGTGATCATGGGGTATCTGTGAAAGGCAGTGAATTAGTCGGCTTGGTACCACTTCAGGCGATTCTAGATTCAGGGGCTTGGTACACGGACGATGAAGACGCGGACGACGACGACCTGGTTCAGGCCGCTATTATGGGTCTTGGGCTGGATACCTTGGATGGATTCAATCCAGAGGATCGTATAATCGAATGGGCTATTGAGCGGAAACTTGGGTGAACACATGAATGATGGGTATCTGAAGACATTGGAGGCAATATCATCGTCTACTCCTACTCCTGGAGGAGGAGCAGTCGCTGCATTATCGTTAGCTCATGCAATATCTCTGGCCCGAATGGTTGCACGGTTGACTGAAGGAAAGGAGAAATGGCTTACGGGCCACCAAGCAGCTAATACCTTACTCGAGAAGACTGACGGTCAACTCGAATTAACATTGGAATTAGCAAGGTTGGATTGTGAAGCATTTGACAGAGTAATGGAATCTTACCGATTACCGAAGAGCACATCATCTGAGATTGAATTCAGAACACAATCCATTCAACTGGCTAATTTGGGAGCCACCGAATCACCGTTCAGAATCATATCAGAGGCATTGGATTTCATGCGACTATTACCCCCTCTTGCAGATACTTGCAACTCGAATGCAATCACCGACCTCGGGGCAGCGTCCATCATGGCTCATTCGGCGATCAGAATCGGGGCATTGAACGTACAAATCAACCTAGGGAGCATAGGGAATCCAGCTACTCAATTCCAGATTGACACACAGAACATGTGTACAGAGGCTGACGGACTTGCAGACCGACTCGCGAGTGTAGTTTCCAATAGGATGTGATATAATCGACAACTCAACTTTCTCAGAACAGATTGTGATGGGCATCCCTTCTGAATTACCAGCTCTGAGTCCCAAGGATCCAAACGTCGATCACGCTCCTAAACGCCCGCGTGTTCTGAATACCCAGGAAGAAACACTGGCGGTAGAGAACGCTCTCAGATATTTCAAATCGGATTGGCACCCAATTCTAGGTCCGGAATTCATGAAAGAATTACGCTCTGAGGGTCATATCACGATGCGTCGGTTTCGTCCAGAATATGCGATGTACGCCAGGCCGATTGAAGCATATCCTGCCAAATCTCCACAGGCAGCGGGAATCATGTTGATGATTCAAAATAATCTTGATCCGGACATCGCCCAATTCCCGCATGAACTGATCACATATGGCGGTAATGGATCAGTCTTCCAGAATTGGGCTCAATACCTATTGACCATGTCCTACCTTTCTCAAATGAATGACCAACAGACACTCGTCTTGTATTCTGGCCATCCTCTGGGTCTGTTTCCTTCGAATTCTCAATCTCCGAGGGTCGTAATCACCAATGGTATTGTCATTCCAAACCACTCATCACAGGAGGATTATGCGAAATTCAATGCTCTAGGCGTGTCTCAGTACGGCCAGATGACGGCTGGGTCCTTCATGTACATCGGACCCCAGGGTATCGTCCATGGCACCACCATTACATTGTTGAATGCAGCAAGAAAGTATCTCTCTTTATCTAATGAAGATAACTTGTCAGGTATCCTCTATGTGACTTCAGGATTGGGAGGTATGTCCGGTGCGCAAGCCAAGGCTGCTGTCATCGCCGGAGCAGTTGCAGTCATTGCTGAAACCAACCCTCTAGCAGCACAGAAACGATACGAACAGGGCTGGTTGTCAGAATTGTATCAAGATCTCGATGTTGTCCTCAACCGCGTTAAATCTGCGGTAACAAAGGAAGAAGCGGTTTCGATAGGATATATCGGAAACATCGTTGATTTGTTGGTGGCATTGGACGAATCAGATGTCATTCCCGATTTAGGTAGTGATCAGACAAGTCTCCATAATCCGTTGTTAGGTGGTTACATTCC
>Ga0209402_10002255_pt1 | contig 19738 bp, 9 predicted proteins | sample ArcticOcean_MG_C_3_FD_187437 | JGI IMG/M metagenome (GOLD analysis project Ga0209402, IMG submission 187437) | Marine microbial communities from western Arctic Ocean - ArcticOcean_MG_CB8_126 (SPAdes) (version 2) | ecosystem: Environmental > Aquatic > Marine > Oceanic | place: Arctic Ocean... | reverse complement strand
CTTGCACTTCGGCAAGGCCTTCTGCAATTCGGCCACACCCGCAGAAGTGACTTGTGTCTCATCGAGAACGAGTGTCTCCAGGTTGGTAAGTCCCTTGAGGTGCACCAACCCCGCGTCGGTGACCTGGGCCAGGCCGAAGGCGAGCTGCGGGAGCTCAGGCTCGGGTACTTCCAACCAGACTTTGGCCACTAATCTTGCCCAGTTTTTGCGTACTCGGCCAGGACCCGAATCGGTCCTCGTTTGCCATGCAGCGGGATGAGCACCGTTTCGCCGACGAAGTCCTTGCTGTACTGACCGTCGATGGTGACGCGCTGGATCGGCGTGTTCTCCGGGTGACGCAGTCGCAGTTCGATCGTCAAGCCATCCGGGACATCGCCCGGTGGTTCGATCGTCGCTTCGATCACGCCTTGCCCGGTACGCGAATGCACGTTGAAGCTGACCGTTCCGAAATGCGTCGGCGCGTTCTCGACCCGGATGCGCTTGTCGTCTTCGAGCCAGGACCGGGGAATGCCGCGAAGCAGGTGCAGCGTTCGACCCCGTTCCGCCAAGAGCGTGCGGCGGATGAACATGCTTATCTCGCCGTCACCCCACGCGTAGTGCCAACTGTGAGGCGTGGGGATCTGTCGATGTTCGAGGGTAACGTAAGTTTTGGGTGACATCGCCCCGGCCAGCAAACTATAGAAGGCCTCAACATATTTGTCGATTTCGTCGCGCCAGAACCAAGCGTCGGTCTGATAGTTGTAGAGTGGCTGCGAGTACGAGATGCCGTACTTGAAAATCGGGTGCGGCTCAGGAAGCCCGGGGAATCGAATGGGCAGCGGATATTCCTCGGCGAACTGAAGCGTCCAGGTGATCACATCCTCATCCGGTTGGAACACACCCGCCCATGCCAGGGTTTGCGGCCCCACGTCACCGTAACTCGCCCATCGCGCCCAACCGAGCTTGGTGTGATCATCCGGATCGCGATCCAGCCCATACGGCGCTTCGGGCTCGGGTAGAAATTCATGCGTCAAATCCCACGGAACCCAGGGAATGACGTGACCCGACGGAAGCTTGACCCGCGGTGTCCCCGCCACAGCGCCAAGCACCGCGTCTCGAATCGCGCCACGATAGTCGACGACCTCGTCGGCCAGTTCTCTGGCCCGGGGATGGCCAATTTCAGCCAGCACCTCGGCGCTGCTGCGCAGCCCGGCGAAATTGAAGGCGTCAGAGAATATGATCAGCCCCGACGTGTAATCACCCGCGCGACCGTACGGCATCATGCCCCAGCCGCGTACCTTGTTGCCCCGTTCGTCCAGTTTCTTGGTCGCATTTCGCTCACGGATAATCCAGTCCGCACTCGCGAGAATGTGCGGCAGGGAACGAGCCAGCCAAGCCCGGTCACGGCTGAGCTTGTAGTGTTCGCACAGCATCCAGAGAACCTGGCCGTTTTTCGAAACCCACGGTACCGCTTCAAACTCGGGGCTCGCCAACAAACACCCTTCCTGCGAGGTCACCTCTCCGTCAGGGCGGTGAGTCCCCTGCCAGGCCAACCAAGCGTCCAGATACTCCTCCGCCTCCTTGTGATAACCACGTTGGTCCAGCGCTGTAACCGCCGAGTTGCTCTCGCTCGAAGCCACGTAGCGAGCCGTGGGGTGCAGCTTCATATGATGCAGCCCCGTGCGCGGGTCCACCTCGGCCGTCGAGTAGATGCGCATCAGGTTCGACTTGAATACTTCATTGATCAGCGGCTCGGGGACTTCAACCTGCATGCCGCGGGCTAACTCGAGTTCCCATTCGGACAGCATCGCCTGCTCAACCTTTTCGGTGTCAAGCCGGCGCAGCGCCGGCTCTTTCTCGCGATCCACGGGAAAGTAGGGAATCTTGAGCATCGCGCCCGCCGACTCCCCCGGCGCCAGTACCGACGTCAATTTCACGAGATTGTTCAGATACCTCTCGCGGTCCAGCACGCGCCAGTTGGGATGGTCCCTCTGCGTGTTGTCAGCATCCTTCGAGGGATCGTAGGAGGTGTGCAGTTCGACGTGAACGCCGTCATCAGGCTCGATGATCAACCGCACCCGCCCCTGATCATCGAGTAGCGTCAGTCCGTCCCACCGCGGCGATTGAGCGGTCGAAAGATACATCCACAGATGCACCTTCGCGCCTTCAGTGCCGAGATTCCGCGCTTCAAGACGAGTGAAACCAACCGCCATCTCTCGGCCGGTCTCGACGCGATCGGCCTCAAACAATGCGCAAAAGAATCGACTCGTGCAGGATATCTGTTCGTTCCGCCAGGATGAGATGACGATCGGTTGATACCCTTCGCCGAGGCGCTGAGCCACCTGATTCTGGTCCGTGGTTTCAAAGAATGGCGGCATGCCCGAGCCGAACTCGACGGTCAAGCGGTAGGGCGCCAAATCCAGGAGTTCCTGCTGGGCTGGACTGTTCGTATCCACGTAACTTGCCCGCACCGCTCCGTTCCAGCTGACGAGGAACTTCGTACGGGCGTCCCTGGGAGACATGTAGTTTTGCTGCCCGGGCATCCACGGCCAGACGCGCCGCAGCTTCTCGTAACTCGGCGCGCCCTCGTAACCTTTCATACCGGCCGGTCCCGCATCCGTTACCTGAGTGCCCTCGGAATCAACGTAAGAAACTTGTCCCTTGGGATCCGCTCCGACCTGAGCGCCCAGTTTCTCCAACGCGCTAACCGGATCGTCGGTTGCTGCCGGAGTTGATGTCGCTACCTCCGCATTTGGGTTCGATGGGCCTTCTTTTTCCCCGCCCGAGTCAGTGACCAGTTGTTCGTCCGCACCGATACTCGGATCGACGGCGTTGCCAGCATTTTCTTTTTTCCCACACCCGACCATCCCCAGCACCAGCAGCAGGCAAAGCAGACGTTTCATATTCAGCTCCTTCGCTTCGCGTATCCAGACGGCCGTAATATAAAGCCCACCGCGCGCAAGGGGGTGTGTGAAAGTCGAGAAGTTTTACACTCGCCTTGTGCCCAGAGGCTGGCGAGGTGGCGTGCGGCCGGCAACCGGACCCGCACCGGCGGCAGGAGCGGCTGGTCGTAGCACTCGCCCGTTTTGGTGGCCTGCGATGTCCATCCGAGGTGGCCCTACTACGGTGGTCCGATATCCTCTGGGACGAAAAACGATTCGTCGTCACCAGTCCAAAGACGGCCCGATACGGCAAAGGGTCACGGACGGTACCAATCTTCCCTAGATTACAACCATTTCTCGACGAGGCATTTGAGATGGCAAGGGAAGGAGACAAATGGGTCATCCCCATGCTAGACGGCAACACTTCCAAGAACATCGGAACCAGATTCAAAAAGATCATCCGGCGTGCTGGAGTCGAAGGGTGGCCGAAGCCATTCCAGAATTTGCGGGCAAGCCTTCAAACGGAACTTGAGGATGCACCACAACTGGCGACCCACGTCGTCTGTTCCTGGTTGGAAAATTCGCCACGAGTAGCACAGAACCACTACTTAACGGTAACCGAAGAGCATTTCCAATTCGCAGTCTCTGACGATCTCCTAACTGGGGACAAACTGGGGATGCAAACGCCCGCAGGGGGTCGCACGGCAGCGCATGAAAAATCCCGAGTCGTCATAAACGCTCGAGAAACCTCGAGTTTCTCGGACATTGTGGATGTTCTTGAAAACACCCTAGTAGCGGAAGAGGGGCATCCCTGGGCCGGGAGCGGTCCTTGGATCCTAGGGCCGAAGCAGCGGGCGGCCAGGAAACGGTGGAAGAAAAGGTATTGGGGCCGCAAGCCAGCACGACTGTGGAGCTCGGAATGGAGCTGTTGGATTGGATCTGGGCCAAGCTGGACGACGCGGAGCGAAGCGAGCTAACGCTGCTCCTGGTGGAGTTCCTGACCAAACAAATCAACGAGCAGGTCATGAGCTGACTACGCCGAGGTGGTTAGGTGAAGTGGCATGTTTGCAGAAGAACCAAGCCGATGAGGTGTAGCTCAACAGAACTCGGATTTTCTCACTCGGGGTGGTACAACAATGGGGAGTAGGTCACAAAGAACTGGAACGACGCACAAGCCGTGATGGTCGGATCTTGAGAGCGTCATCGGACGTGATTGTCGCCTGAAGTGAGTGCTCAGTTGAAGTTCCTGCGTACGCAGAGTTTCGAATCGACCGGGGCTGAGTTGAAACGGTCGCCTCTTCTACCTGCATAGACGACGCTCGTTTTGAAGGCGAGTCGAATCACCGAGAAGTTTGCAAACGGGAGCCTCAAAATAATGGGAGAGACTGTCGCATCACCGTTCAGGGCGGTGGTGTGCTCATTGCCCCTTAACGTCGGACAGTAATGTCGTCAAAGCTAGCGAAGACATCAATGAGTGAGAATTACCAGAGGAGTTTACGAAGATATGCACTTCAAAGAGTTATTCAGTTGCATCGTCGTACTGGTGTCATGCGGCGGCGCATTCGGTCAGGACGGCTATCGCTGTGTTGACAATGGGCTTGACCTGGATTTGATCCACTCGGATCCGGAAGCCTTCTACATCAGCATGGACATGGACCCGCGTGGCAACCTTTATGTTGGTGGCCGCGACGCCGTGTATCTGTTTGAGGCGGATGGGGAAGGTGGCTTCAAGGCTCGCAGGACCATCACGACACTTCCGGAGCACACGTGGGCGTATTCGTTGCAGGTAGCGGGTGATGATCTTTACGTGCTGACCGTCACGGCGCTCTATCGCTTGCCAAATGTGATTCGCAATCCAGATAAAGTGACATTCGAACGTCTGGTCTGGGGCATTCCGCTTGGGCACATCCATCAGGGTTTGCATGGGATGAAGATGGGGCCAGATGGTGGTCTGTATCTCGCGTTTGGTGATCCGCAGCCTGGTCCGTTTCGGCGGAAGACCAACCCGGGGCATGTGTGGCACTGGACGTTCCTGAGCGGGCCAGACGCCAGGAAGATGCCATGGACTGGTGTGGGCGGTGTCATTCGCTATGACCCGAAGTCGCACGAACTGACGACGATTTCGCGAGGATTTCGGAATATCTGCGATCTCGACTTTGATGAGCACTGGAATCTGTTTGGCAACGACAACGACCAGGAAGGCAGTGCACTTCACTCGTTCGGACGATTGACTCACGTGACGGAAGGATCGCATTACCAGTGGTCCCGCGGGTGGCTCCAGGCGAAAGAACCGTACCGCAATGACCTGATCAAGACCATTGATCCCGGGCTGGGGCGTTTCGTGCCGTTTGGTACTTGTTACTACAACGAAGATCACCTGGGCGACGCATATAAACGGTCGCTTGTCGTTGCGCGTTGGGGCAGCCGGGAACTGGGACAGTTTCCACTGAGAACGCGTGGTGCGTCGTTCGCGAGCAGCCAGAAACCGCTGCTTGTGGGCAAAGGAACGGCGCGGCCGGTGGCGGTATTCACGGGTAACGATGGTCGATTGTTTGTGAGTGTGTGTTTCATGGAACGCAATGAAGCGTCGCCCGTGAAGCAAACGGACCTCGTTGTGATTTCGAATCCGAAACGTCCTTTGAAGCCTCACACATATGATCCATCCACGGCAGACATCAGCGAGCTCCTGGACGAAATTGAATCGACCTCGTGGAAGCGGCGATTTAACGCCCATCGGGAAATCATTTCACGCGACATGAGTGCCGACGAACTGGTTCGGGAGCGATTTCTCAAAGCGACTACAGGCGGTCCGGCCTGGCATTCTCTGGCGTGGCTTGCCGGCAGGCACGATGACGAACGTGTTGTCGCTGCGCTCACTGGGGCGTTGTCGTCAGTCGACGGGCGAACGGCCAGTACGGCGACTGACACGCTGCGTCGGTTTCGTCAGTTGAGCGAATCGCAGGTCAAGTTACTGCTCGCCAGTGAATCGCCTGTTGCGCAGCTGGCTGGATTACGGGCGGCAAATGGCTCTGTCACAAAGGGTAACGGCGGGCTGCGCGAATCCATCAGCCATCTGGCGACGAGCAGCGACAGTCTTGTTCGCCAGGCAGCTCAGCGATGGATTGGAAGAAACAGCGGCTGGCTCGAACTTGAGAAGCAGTTCAATGCGGGAGATCTGCCGTCTCGGCGAGTGACGCTGGCTGCGACGATGTGGAAGTGGAGCGACACGGTCGAGAAAGGCACAATTCCCGATGGCGTCACGCTCAGCGCGGCCGCCGCGAAGATGCTGAACGGTTTCGGTTATGTGGACGATTCCGACGCGAATCTTGAGACGGAAGCCAGGAAGCACGGGTTCAAAATCGGCGGCCTTCCCATGATGGACTGGTGGAAGCAGTCGGCGGCGGCGAATCCGGAGGCTCCGGAATTCAAGATGATCGAGCGAATGATCACACTGTCCATCCACGACACCGACGACTCACACCGCAAGACGGCGGCTGTCTTCGCCAACACTCTGGGAATGGACGACCTCGCGGGAAGAATTCCAGGTCTTGCTCAAACACGATCCATAAAAGCCGACATCGCTGAGGGCGCGACGCTGTCGGCCAACAAAGCGATGCCGCCGGCTTACCAGGCGATCGAGTGGACAACGGCGTGGAAGGAAGGGAACACGAAAACCGGCGCTGCAATCTTCAAGGAAAAATGCGTCGCCTGTCACGATTCGGGCCAGGGCGGCGGTGTCATTGGGCCTTCACTGGCGGGAATCGCGAAACGGTTCACGCCGCAGTACCTGGCTCAGTCCGTTGCGGCACCGAGCAAGGATGTCTCGCCCAACTTTCAGTCGTGGGCGATCGTTACCGACGACGGCAAAGTGCTGCTGGGATTCCTGTCAGGAGAAGATGAAAACCGTGTCACGCTGCAGATGATGGACGGCAGCCTGAAAGCTGTCGACAAATCACGGATCGACGAGAAAGTCCCCAGCACGACTTCACTGATGCCAATTGGCTTGATCAAAGGACCTGACGATCTGAAGCACATCGTTCGATATCTGATGACGCTGAAGACCAGCGGAACTGCTGGAAGCTTCATCGATCTGCTTGCTGGCGACGACTTGAAAGAACACTTCCAGACGACCGGCAACTGGTCACTCAATGAAGACGGTGTCGTTCATCTGCAGCCGCGTGAAGGTGAAAAAGACTGGACACGATACGGCGACTACCTGTGGCTGAAAAACGAATACAGAGATTTTCAATGCGAGTTTGAATACAGGCACGAGAAAGGCGGCAACAGTGGGCTCTACTTCAACGTCACCGATCGCCAAAAGGCCGTCGGGACAGTGATTGAAGTCCAGATTCGTGATTCGGCCGGCGAGAAAGAGTTGGATGCCCATGCCGTTACCGGCGGCATCCTTCCGAAAGTCGCTCCAAGAGCCAACGCGACAAAGCCCGCCGGCGAGTGGAACCACATGAGCGTGACGAGCGTCAGTGGTGAGGTCACCGTCAGGCTGAACGGTGTGCTGGTCAATAACGTCAAGCTGTCGCACCCGCAATTGAAGACCAAACCGAAACAGGGATTCATCGGATTCCAGGATCACGGTCTGCCGTTCTGGTTGCGAAACATCCGGATTCGTGAGCTTGAACCGGCGCCATCCTCGCCGAAAGCTCCCACGGCCGCAGCGGTTCCCGAAGATCCTGCTGCCCTCACCATTCAACGTACCATCGATCCGGTTCGGCCTAACTCATTCCCGTTCGCACCGACCGAGGTCAAGTATGTCCGAGTGGACGTTCTGGAAAGTTCCGGTGGGCAACCCTGCATCGACGAACTGGAGATCTTCTCTGGCGACTCGACGAAAAACCTCGCATTGCAGTCCAGTGGCGCAAAGGCCACGGCGTCGTCGCTTCTGAGAGGTTTCGAAGAAAAGCACCAGATCGAATTCCTCAACGATGGCAAGTACGGAAACGGCCATAGCTGGATCCCGAAGGAGAACACAGGCTGGGCACAGATCGAACTGCCAAAAGCCGCGACAATCGACCGGGTCGTTCTCTCTCGCGATCGTGGCGGAAATCTCACCCGTCGAGTTCCCATCTCCTTCGACATTCTCGTCTCCCTCGATGGCAAAGAATGGAGGCCGGTGAAAAAGGTGCGACCACCTGCGAAGAAAGCCGCTTCGCGCAAAGCCCCTGTGGCGAAGCCCCACATCAGTCAAGCGGGACACGTGCCGAACATCCTCTGGATCACAGTCGAGGACATGAGTCCAACACTTGGATGCTACGGAGACACCTTCGCACGCACTCCCAACCTCGACGCGTTCGCGAAGGAGAGCATCCTTTATACCAACGCCTTTGCCGTTTCCCCGGTTTGCTCGCCATCGCGATCCACTCTCATCACCGGGATGTACAACGCTAGCATGGGGACCAACCAGATGCGGTCCTCGAACCACATCCCGACAGGCGTGAGAGGCTTCCCGTCTCTTCTCCGGAAGGCCGGTTACCACACGTCGAACAACGTCAAGACCGATTACAACTGCGCAGAAAACGAGCGACTCATCAACGAGTCATGGGACCTCTCGTCCGCCGAGGCTCATTGGAACAATCGGGAGTCTGGCCAGCCATTCTTCTCAGTGTTCAACGACATGACGACACACCAGTCACGCACGATGGTCTGGCCCTATCCGGTTTTCCAGAAGCACGTCCAGTCCCGACTTTCGAAGCAGGCGATCAGCAATCCCAAAGCCGTCCCGCTGCCACCTTACTACCCGGACACTCCGGTCGTGCGCAGGACGGTAGCCCGGTTCTACGACTGCGTCTCCGTTATGGATCAAAACGTTCAGCGCCTCCTCGACCAGTTGGAAGAGGACGGGCTCGCCGACGAGACGATCGTGTTCTTCTACTCCGACCACGGCTCCGGCATGCCGCGGCACAAGCGTCTCCTCCTCGATTCAGGAATGCGCGTCGCCCTCATGGTTCGTTTTCCGAAAAAGTACCAACACCTCGCTCCCGCAACTCCCGGCACCCGACTGGATCGGCTCGTCAGCTTCGTCGACTTCCCGCCCACGGTTCTGAACCTGACCAAGCAAACCATTCCGGGCTACATGCAGGGAATTCCCTTCCTGGGACCCGGTTCGAAAACTGAGCGAGAGACGGTCTACGGTACCCGGGATCGAGTCGACGAGGTCATGGAGATGGCGCGATCCGTGCGGGACAAACAGTTTCTCTATGTCAGAAACTACATGCCCCATCTGTCTTACAACCAACCCAGCGTATTCTCCGACCTGGGCGCGATCCGAAACGACATCACCGGTGCGGCAAAAACCGATCTCGCCGCCCTCACCGCTCCACAACGGGCCTATGCCGGTCCTCGCAAGCCTGTCGAGGAATTCTACGACTGCATCGCCGATCCCGATAACATCGTCAATCTGCTCGCCGGCGAACTCAACCCCGGCCAGCGTGTCGCCCTCGAACGCCTACGCGGAGCCTACGCCAAAACCCGCAGGGAGATTCTGGATGTCGGCGCTCTCCCGGAATCCGTGATGCGCAACCACGTTCGCAAAGAGGGTGCGCCCATCCGCGACATCCTCGAGGGGAAGACCAATCACTCGCCCGATCTCGATGCCGCATGGGCAGCCGCCGATGTGGTGGGAAACAAGGACCGGGACGCCCTTGTCACGCATTTGAGGAGCCTGAACGCCGCGGATCGTTACTGGGCGCTCGTTGGAATGAGGGTCGATTTCGCGGACGATTCCGCACTCCACGATCTGGCCGCCGGCCACCTCACCGACATCGCAACCGATGTCCGAATTGAAGCCGCCTCATGGTTGGCCGAAACCTCCACGCGATATCGCGACCGCGCCCTCCAGAGCCTTATTGGCGACACCGCGCTCGACGACTGGTGGAGCGCCCTGGGCGCCTGCCGCGCGATCGAGCTATTGGGGCCGAAAGCGGAATCACTGCTTCCCCGTATGAAGGATCTCTACGCGAAGCACCGGAAGCAGTCGGGCGATCAAAGTTTCTTTCTCGCCTTCTCGTCCGGAGCCTTTCTCGAACAATTCGGTGCGGAGACGATTCCCTGGGACTTCGCGCCAGGTGCGGGCGGCTTTTCCGCCGATCCCGATAAAAAGAAGGAAGCGACAGCGGACGACGAGACTGGCTTCACCCCTATTTTCAACGGAAAGAATCTCGACCAGTGGGACCACCGCAAGGGCGCATGGAAGGTTGTGAACGGCGCCATCTCCTGCACCGGGCTTGAGAAGACCCGGAACTGGATCATCTGGCGCGGCGGGACGCCTTCCGACTTCGTCCTTCGCCTCGACTTCAAATATGAAGCCGGCAACTCGGGCGTTCAAGTCCGCAGCGATGACCAGGGCGACCACCAGGTTTTCGGCTACCAGGTCGAGGTCGCCCCGCAGAATAAGATGGGCCTCTGGCACCACTCGCTTCTTACAAAGGACGACCCCGCCCACAAGGCTCGCTTCTTCATGGCAACTGCTGGACAGGAAGTTGCGATCACGGCCGAAGGGGAAAAGTCCGTCAAGCAAGTCGCCACCAAAGAAGAGATTGTTGCTCACTACCGGAAAAACGGTTGGAACACCATGGAGATCATCGCCCAGGGCAACACTCTTACCCAGAAGATTAACGGCGTAGTCTTTTCCAAAGTCAGCGACGATGACAAGCGGATGTCGCGCAGAAAGGGTGTGATCGCCCTGCAGGATCACGGCAAAGGCTGCCAGGTCGCCTTTCGAAACATCCGTCTCAAGGTGCTGTCAGGCGACGGAAAGTAAAAACACCGGTCCGCATAGGCGTGAGACTCGACAGCCCGTAAAGAAGTAGGCCCTCAAGGACAAACAACCTAATGCGAATACTCACCTTACTGGCGTTTCTGCTAGTTGCCGTCGTGGTTACAGGCATGGCAAAGGCGAAAGAGCCTGCAAAGCGATCCAAGCCCAACGTCATCTTGATCATGGCCGACGACATGGGGTACGCCGACGTCGAACGCTTTGGCAAATTGAACATCCCCACGCCCGCGTTAAATCGTCTGTGCGACGAAGGTGTGAAATTTACCGATGCCTATGTTACCGCCCCGATCTGCGTGGCCTCACGAATGGGGCTGATGAGCGGACGTCATCAGCAGCGTTTCGGGGTGTACGGTAATTTCAATGCGCCAAACCAGCAGAAACTGGCCCTGCGCTCAACCGTTCTGCCGAGGCCGTTTCAACAGAACGGATACAGAACCGCCCTGGTCGGGAAATGGCATCTATCAGGTAACTCGAAAGATGACTGGCAACTGCCCGGCCCACTGACACGCGGGTTTGACGAGTGCGTGGCGATCACCGGGGGTGGCTCATCGTTCTGGGCCGGCGCAAGAGTCATACGGCAGGAAAAGTTCGAAAAGTCGCCGGTATACCTGACCGATCTCTGGGGAACGGAGGCGGCCGACTTCATCGAGAGAAACGCGAAGCGGCCGTTCTTTCTCTACTTGGCTTTCAACGCAGTTCACGCGCCGCTGCATGCTCTGGACGATGACATCGCGCCGTTCGCCAAGACGATCAAGGATCCGAACCGTCGTATCTATGCGGGAATGCAGCTCGCCATGGATCGCGCCGTGGGTCAAGTCCTCGACGAGTTGGACAAGCAAGAGATAGCCGACGATACGATCGTCATTTTTCTCAATGACAATGGCGGTGGCGGCAGCACGGAACAATACGCCAGTCATTCTCGCAACTATGCAAACAACAGTCCATTTCGCGGCCACAAGTTCGACGTTTTTGAAGGTGGAATCCGCGTACCGATGATGATGCGCTGGCCGGGGCATCTCAAAGCCGGTTCGGTCTATAGCAAGATGGTGTCGAGTGCCGACATCTATCGAACGGTGGTCTCTGCGGCAGAACTCGAAATGCCGGCGGAAAAGTTCGACAGCGTTAACTTGCTACCTTACCTGACAGGCAAGGAGAAGGGCGAGCCGCATGACTGGCTGTGTTGGCAGAACCGCAGTCGGCTTCCTAAGAGCGACGGCGGTCTTTACAAGCCCCGATCAAGGGAACACAACTGCGCCATAAGAAAAGGCAATTGGAAACTCGTGCGGTTGAATGAGAACATCGACTCGAAGAGTCATCCTCCCGCTTGGCAGTTGTACGACCTTGCATCTGACGTTGGCGAACAACACGACGTCGCGGCCAGGCATCCAGAGGTCGTTCGCGAACTCGGCCAGCTATTCAATGCGTGGCGCGCCGATATGCATCCGAGCATTGCTGCGCCGGCCCGGCGCAAGCCTGGCCAGCCAGTAAAGAAATAGAACGACTTCAGGACGAAGAACTCCATGGGAACGCAATATGAGAATTAACGCACTACTGATCGCGTTGGCAGTCATCGGTAATTCATGGTGCTGTTATGAGCGTGCCGCCGCACAGGAAGGCAGCCGCACCAAGCCGAACATTCTTCTGATTCTCGCTGATGATCTCGGCTGGGGAGATGTTTCGTGTAACCAACCGAAGAAAGGCAAAGTGCGCACCCCTGCGATCGACGCTTTGGCCGATGGCGGGATGCGATTTACCAACGCTCATGCGCCCCACGCGGTGTGCACTCCGACTCGCTACTCACTTCTCACCGGTCGCTATTGCTGGCGCACCTTCCTTCGCGAAGGCGTGCTTCCCGGTTACAGCAAGCCACTGATTCCTCCCACCCGAACCACGATTGCTTCGGTAATGAAGAGCAAAGGCTATGCAACGGCCGCCTTCGGCAAATGGCACATCGGCCTGGGCTGGAAACCGGTCGAGGGCGATCCTGGCGACTTTCATTTCGGTTCTCATCTCCACGGACCAGGTGGCGGTGCAGCTCTTGCAGAAGTGAGTCGTCGAGTTGACCATAGCGCTCCGATTACAGGCGGACCTATCGAACTGGGGTTTGATACTTTCTTCGGCACGCCTTCCAACTGCACCAGGATTCCCGTTTTCATTCGGAATGATCGAGTCATCAATGACCCTCAACGCAGCAAAACGGGGCTCATGTTGGATCCCGCCGTAGATCGCCAGACGGTCGATGACCTCTATGTCGATGAAGCGGAGAAGTTCATTAAATCATCTGTCGGATCCGGTAAACCATTCTTCGTTTATCTCGCATTGAACGCAGCGCATGGTGCGATCCTTCCTCCCGATCGCTTTTCAGGGCACACCGGAATCGGCGCCCGCGCCGATCGCATTCCCTGGGTGAATGAAAGTGTCGCCAGGGTTCGCAAGATTCTCGCAGATGCCGGAGTCGAAAAGGACACACTCATCCTATTCACCTCCGACAATGGACCGAAGCATGACCAACAGGAGCTTAGGCAACACAATCACGACTCCTCCGGACCCTATCGAGGCTACAAGACCGACGTCTGGGACGGCGGGACGCGTGTTCCCTTCATCGCGCACTGGCCCGGTCGGATCGAGGCGGGAACAGTGAATGACAACCTCCTCTGCCTGACAGACATTCTGCCAACGGTGGCCACACTCGTGGGTTCTCAGCTACCGAAATGGGCCGCCGAGGACGGGATTGACCAGAGTGCCCAGCTTTTCGAATCCGAAGCGACTCTGGGGCGAGAATCAATGATCACTCAATCCTACGTCGGCATTCTTTCGATCCGTGAAGGCAAGTGGAAACTGATTTTCGACACGCAAGGGTCCGGCGGTTTCTACAAGTACTCAGCCGAGGTCGAGGAGATGGACACCCTCGCTCCGTGGCGTGTCGACTTGAGCCGGAGCGGCCAACTCTACGACATCGAGGCTGATCCATACGAACAAGAGAATCTCTATGACAAGCAACCGAAGGTCGTGAAGCGCCTCACTGTCAGGATGCGCACAGCCATCGTCTCAGGTCGGACTACCGAGTGGAAAAATGGAAAGTAAAGGTGCCGGGCCGCGTGGAAAAGCAAATCCCTCTCGGTAGGAAAACATGATAAGAACGTACTTTGTAATGCTCGTTATGAGCGGCAGCTTTCGGACAACGAGAAACAGTTGCTCAGGGAGATGCGACGGCTTTGCCGGCGTCATCCCCGCTATGGTGTACCGCGAATCTACAAGGAATTGATCGCTGAAGGCTGGCGAGTGAATCGCAAGCGAATCCACCGGCTCTGGAAGCAAGAGCGGTCCTTGCCTTCCTAGACCGAAGCAGCGGGCGGACAGGCACGGGCGGAAGAAAAGGCATTGGGGCCTCAAACCAGCACGACGCCGGAGCTCGGGATGGAGCTGCTGGATTGGATCTGGGCCAAGCTGGACGACGCGGAGCGAAGCGAGCTAACGCTGCTCCTGCTGGAGTGCTAGGCCGAGCTACCCGAGAGCGTGAAGGACGCCGTCAGGGCTCTCGTTCTGCGAAGTCGGCCGTAGGCGGACGAAGCAGAATGAAGATGGTCGAGGCTGCAGGCAGTATCCGGTGGCAAGCTAAAAGAAACCACCGCTCCGGCCCACACCGCGAATGCCATAATTTGGGTAGAGCAGTTGGAGCAGGTCGACTATCTGATGGTGTTTCGCTGCTGTCTGGCGAACCACGACCCTGTCATCGACCACATGGATCATGCAGCCACGCCGGGCGACATTCTTGATGCCGAGCAACTTCTGGATTGTCTCGGCCAGTTCAATTGCCGTGATTGGCTCCATCTTGCTACTCGCTGGAACAGGCCGCTCGTAAACCACTGTCAGCAGCGTCTGTGAACTTGAAGGGCTGGCCGAGTGGGGCGTGGACTTCTGTTCATGTCGGGAAATCCCGTTGATCGTTGAAAGCAGACTAACGATTTGCGAGTGAGTTCTATCATCTTGTACGATCACCATGGCCGGTGGTTCCATGATCCGAACAATCATCCCGGCCCCACCAACATCTTCCCAACTGTCGGGGGCTACATTACTCATAATAACCTCGACCAAATGATCAAGATCGGTTGCATTTCCTGGCGACCTGCTGCGATTGCCGGAAATCAGCTGCGTCACAGGATAGACCCGCGTGTCGAGAAGAGACTCGACTCCCTCCTTGGAGGTGATGACGACCGCTCCAGCATGAATCTGCCAGCCCAATCCGCCGCCGAGGCTATCCAGGGCTCGTCGCGCCGACATGTTTGACAAGCCGGTCTGAAACAGGGCGGTCTGCACAACAGACAGACCAATATCCTCGAGCCCTCGTTGATCGACCAACACATTTTCCTTCGTTGCTTCAGAGAGAAAACCTGCAAACTCGTTGAGCGTCATTTGGGATTCCGGCAGACGAATCTCATGGCGAAGTGCAGCACGGATAGCCTGCTTGTCCAAGGCCGCGCCCGATCCGTAAAAGACCGGTAACTGCTTCCGGCTGGAAGTGTCATCTCGCAATTCCCGAAACACATCCAGTAGATGTTCTAACTGCTGATGAACCTTGTAATTCTGGCTGATAATAAGGGAAGAATTCAGGGAGTCGATCGTGCCAGCTCCTCCGACGTCCTGCCAGCTGTCCGGCTCAACCACGGAAGTCAACAGCGCCATCACAGCATCATGGGAAGCCGAGGATGAGGGAAACAAGTCACCCACCGGGTAGACACACGTTTGAAGATTGGATTCAACCCTTTCCAGGGTGGTAATTTTCACGTTCCCATCGATCACCATGTGGGTAATACCAAGTTGAGACAGCATCTGCGTGAGCAGGTGTTCCAACTGGAAGTTCTTTACCGAGAGGTTGACAGTCTCATCAACACCCAGGCCAACTTCAGCAAGCGATTGTTCATCGATGAAGACGGGATAACCAAGCTGCTCGGCGACAAAATCCATGGCGTCCTTGAGGGGTGTATCGACGAATTCACAATCGACCGTTTTTCTCAACGCCTCGGTTATTTCGGCATCGGGTAGATGACCCTGGATAACGGCGAGGGGTGCCAGGGCAACGCGATCAACGCGTTTTTTTCGTGTTGCCAACAACTGCACCCCGTTGCTCTCCTTGTTCGCCATCATTTCGGAAAAGCCGCCACCGTACTGTGACTGGGCAAACGTTGCCGGTGAACAGGCAGCCATGGCACCAATGAATGAGAACAGCAGCAGAAAACGATAGTGGAACATGGAGCTGTATCCCGACTTTTGTGTAGAGAAAGAGTCGAACATGAAACCTCCCGTGGCAGATCTGCGTGAGGCTCTTTAACTCTATGCAGAGCCCGAGGTGTATTCAAGAATCAATTTTCCGCTGCTGACATGCGGATCGTCAGCGGCAGTAATGACAACACCCTGATGATCTGGTCTGCCTGACTGCTGGCAGCAGACGGGGGAAAGAAGCGGGCCTCAAAAAACGGCGCAGAATCCGGCGAATTTTCAGACGTTGACCTCGAACTGTTGGCCGTGATCCAGGCCTGGGCGGACCTACCCGAGAGCGTGAAGACGGCCGCGTGCGGAGGTGGTCAGGGTGACGGCATCATCGAGATTAGTGTTTAAGTGTCCGTTAAGAAACGTTAAGACGCCACTTCCCGTTTGAATGAGATAATTCACGACCATTAACGCGTCGATCGGTGATACAGGCCGTCAAGAGGCCGCAAAGATTGGTCGCTTCGGTACCGATTTTCGGTTCGCGTTTTCGAGGGTAATTGCCCGGGAGTTAGAATTCCCAATTGCAGCGTAAGAATATGCCGTCGACGATTATGTCGGATTCTTCGCGATTATACGAATAGAAACTCGCAGATGCATCGTTGGTAATTGCCGTTCTGGCGCCTAGATTGAACCAACTGTTAATTTCGTAACCCAAGCGAATGTCAATAGTGCCGAATTTGTGGCCTAAACCGACTGTCGCACCGAGTACGGATAAGGGTTGCGTATATTCATCGAAAACGGAATTAACCACGTTGCCCCCAACGCTCGGAGTACGTGTGTTTACCGTGGTGGTCGTAACTCTATTGAGCAAGAGCGATGATTCACCCGCGGCGAATGCATAAGACCGATCGGTTATTTCCCAGATTCCCTCACCGCCAATACGAATTCCAAATCCCGTCGAATTAGTTTCAGACGCAATATTACTTAAGGGTGAAATCTCATCGATATCAAAGTAGTCTACGCGTTTGGTACTGTCATGATCGGTAAATCGCATACTGCCGAAGATTTTTACGTTACGTTTTCCGCCAACGTCAACCTGTCGACTGATGTAGAGATCATAAACTCGTTGTTCAAAATTTGATGAAGCGTCTGCACGGCCTATTTGTGTGTCAAATTGAAATGGATTCGTAAGCGTTGCATATACTAAACCTGAGCCGGCAACGACAGTTGCATCTTGGTTTGCAGAGTACGTTGTGAGCCCGAATGCAATATTCCAATCGTCATTGATTGATCGACCAAAGAGTAAACGAAACCCAGGCTCAGATTGATGCGTTACTTCGTGAAGAATTGCGTTGTCGATTCCTCCGCCGAGATTTAGATCGCCGGATATAGCGTAATCAAGGTCACTGCGTCGTATTTGCCAGTTCAGGTACTCCGTTTCGAGAAAATAACCCGCATCCCTGAATTTCGACGCCTTATGAGATGTATTTTTTTTAAGGGGGTTACGGTAGAGAGAGTGTTGGTTGGGTAGCGTCGACACGTTGCCGAAAGTGGGTGGTTGAGCCTCTGATCGTGAGTCGGAAATGCTATGGGGCCGTCTCAGAATTTCCGCTGTCTCGAAAGCTGTTAAAATTCCACTGAAACACCCAGAAACTGCAATAACGGTTGCCAACGATATCTGTTTCCACTGCATAACACGATCCAATTCAAACGATCCAATTCTATGACACGTAGTATTAGAAATATCGGCAGAAAGTACTTTACTGGGCGTATTGATTGTATGGATTGGCCAAATGCCACCGACCAGATTATTGCCAAGCTGCGCCGAGCTGAACTGGAGCTGGGCTAGGGAAAGACGGTTGCGGACGTCTGCCGACTGCTGGAAGTCAATGTGCTGACGTACTATCGCTGGCGTGATCGGACTACGTAACTCACACGACAAAACCTTCCCAGCCGGGATCTGTGTAGGGTCGTGCGTGCTGGTCTGTGACAACCTGATGTTCGCCGGTGAAATCACACTGGCCCGTAAACATACTCGCTTCATCCGACGTGACCTGCCACAACTCGTTTGCGACTGCATCGGCCAATTCAAAAACCTCTTCGCCACGCAAGAGAGTCGCACGCCCGTGCAGAAGAAATCCCGATTGGTTATAAACGCTCCCGAAAAAGGGTCGTTCAGTGTAAGAATTGACCGCTTTACGCGACTTTGCTACAAGCCGGAAAGAGCTCTCCAGAGATTAGTCTATACTCAACTTATTGCCGTGTGGCCAATCTCCGGTTCAATTGACTGCGTCATAAACAAGAAGATGATTTTCATGGAAATAAACCGAATTCTTACCATAGCGTTAATCCTCCCAGCCCTGCTGTTTGTGCACGCCGCCTTTATGACTGTCGCCGAGCGATCCAGTGCGGCGCCGGCGACCGCCGTATCCACGGAAGGCGAGACCGATCATTTCTGGTATCGACTGGCGCCGGCCGACCCTTACATCGACTCGCAGCGCGATAATAAGGCCTTCGGTTTCAGCGACGGAAAGATCGTTTTGTCTGAAGATAACGCCCGGACCTGGGCGCACAGCTCGGAGTTTCCCAACGCGAAAAACATCACCTTCAGTTGCATCTTGAAGAACGGGAATATCCTCTTCGCCACGCGAACCAGACTGTATTTGAGCACCGACAATCTGAAGACACACAGACAAATCATCGTCAAGGATCAGGACGGTCGCGATTACCTGCCCCACACTCCGGCCAATCCGAGTCGGCCCGGTTGGTACTTCCATTCACTCGACGGCGTTCACACGTGGGATGTCGAGGGGAAAGAAATGCTCGTATGGGGCAACTACTGCAATGTCCTCGGCGGACCGGTTCCGGTCAATATTTACTACTCCACCGACCAGGGACAGACGGTGAAGATTGCGTATGCCTTTGGACACAATCCTAGCTTTCACGATCGAGACGCAAAGACCGGAGCGCCACTGGGTGACCCCAATAACCCGGTTATCTGCCGACATATTCATTCGGTATCATACAACCCCGCCGAAAATGCGTTTTACGCATGTACCGGCGACCATGATCGAGGGAATCATCACGAGTGCCATTGGCTGCGAGGCACCTATGACGGGAAAGAAGATTCGTGGAAGTGGAAGATTCTCGTATCGGTCAACTCAAACTCGCGATACAAGTCGGGCGGCATTAATTTCGTGGATGGCCAACTCTATTGGGCCTCGGACGCGAACGGAAACAATGGCAAGTTGCCACACGACCGTGGCATCTTTCGTTGCGACCCGGCGGATCTTGCAGATCCCAAAAAGCACACCATGCTGTTCAATTCGAAATACGAATCAGCGAACATGATCATTGAAGATGGTGTAATTATGTCCGCGCATTATGCACCGGCGTCGCCCTACCACACGGGATTCATTATCTCGACGGACATGGGCAAGACCTGGGCACAGTACGACCTCAAGCAATTTGGCCGCCGCTCGCCGGTTCGGTTCCACAAGAAGAACAGCGATGGATGGTTTCGAGTCGATTTACGAACAGGATGGATCGGGCGCGGCGAGATCCTTTTCATAAAACCGAAGCAGTCACTTGGAGATTGACCGGACAACTCACGGAACACATCCTATCTGTATCAGATGGTGTACACAGCACTACAGAACAACCTTCCTGAGTTGGTTCCGGCAGCGGAAAAACACGCTGCTGGCATTACAAAAACAGGGCTTAACGGGATGTTTGAGTCTCCTGAGGTGCCTCTTAGAAGAAAAGCCCTCCGTGTAATCGCGCGGAGGGCCTAGTAGCGGAGGAGGGGCATTCCTGGCCCGGGAGCGGCCCTTGCATCCTAGAGCCGAAGCAGTGGGCAGCCTGGAACGGGCGGAAGAAA
>Ga0209402_10002253_pt1 | contig 19740 bp, 18 predicted proteins | sample ArcticOcean_MG_C_3_FD_187437 | JGI IMG/M metagenome (GOLD analysis project Ga0209402, IMG submission 187437) | Marine microbial communities from western Arctic Ocean - ArcticOcean_MG_CB8_126 (SPAdes) (version 2) | ecosystem: Environmental > Aquatic > Marine > Oceanic | place: Arctic Ocean... | reverse complement strand
TGTTGATGCCGACCTCTTCCACCATGACCTTGAACCGCTCCGACATGTACTCGGGAGTCTCCGGGTAGATGATCTTCCCGCCCTTCATGGCCGGGATGCCGGCGTTGGAGTGAATTAGCAGGTAGCGGTCGGTGGCGGCCCTTAGCTCTCGGGCCAGCTCCACCATTACGTCGACGCCATTGCCGCAGTTTGCGCCTACGATGTCCGCGCCGGCCTCATGCAGCTCATTCGCAGCCTCTTCAGGACGTGTGCCCATCATGGTGAAGAAGCCCCTGGGACCCTTGTCGAAGAACATGGTGGTGCTGATTATCAGGTTGGTGTGATCCTTGGCCGCCTTGATGGCCAGCTTGGCCTCTCGAACGTCGATCATCGTCTCGATGTTGACGGCGTCGACACCGCCCTGCGCTAAGGCAATGATCTGCTCTTTGAAGGACTCGTAGACCTGCTCATCAGATACGGGATTATCGCTAAGGGGGTCGTCGATGACCACCCCTGTAGGACCCACAGAGCCAACGACAAAGTGGCCTTCTGGAGCCTGACTGCGGGCGTGCTTGGCGGCAAGCTGATTGAACTCAGAAATCCTGTCTTGAAAACCGTAGTGGGACTGACGTAGCGCCGTGCAGCCAAAGGTGTTGGTAAGCACCATGTCAGAGCCTGCGTCGAAATAGGCCTTGGCCATGCTCTGAACGACGTCGGGGTGGGTGGCGTTCCACTCCTCGGGATCGCCATCTTCCAGGCCGTGCTGCTGCAGGTAGCTGCCTGTGGCGCCGTCCGATATGAGCACGTCGCCCTTGGCCAGTCGATCCAGTATGGTTGGAGCTTGGACGTCAGATTCAGTCATGTCTCTTGGCTTCTTTCTAATGAATGGCCGCTTGCTTCATTATAAGGCTGCATATGAGTGGTGTCCAAGAGTTTAGTTGCCAACAAATTCGTTGGACATCATGTTGGTTAGTTCGAAGACTAGGAGATAGTATTAAAAATCCCTCACTGGAGGCAATCGAATGTGGTTGTGGCTTCACTGTCTCTTATGACAGGTTCGGTTATCCTACGAAGACGGTGTGGGCTTGAGATGAAATCACGACCGCCATATAAATTACTTGGATATGTAATATTCTACCTGGTAGCTATTTGGCTACTGGCAGATACCTCCGACTTTAACTTTTTCTTCGTCATTGCGAGACCAAATGGATTTGCAGGGATAATGGTTTTCCTTACTTGGGGTGCTGAAATCGCCACGGCCATGTCGCTTGTGGCGGTGCCTTTTTTGCTTGATTGAAATTTGCAGACTAAGAAAAGTGCATTAATCCTTAAGAGTATTCCGCCTGTGCTTTTGGCTTTTACTTATCTTTTTATGGGCCTGTCTCTGATGCTAGACGCTTGTTAAGCCAGGTACGCAGGGTCGATTCTCGCCTCGGCACAACAGCAGCGTCCATCGAACGACCTGGTGCAGGTCGGTTGCCTATTTATATCCAGCACAGTTAGTTTGATATTCGTAGTGATGCAGTAGATTCACAAGTAAGTTGTCACCGTAATGCCCAGAATCTATACTTGCGCCGACCAGCATGATTAATCTAACAATAGCAGGGAGGCGATATGCCCGAGGTTAAGGCGAACGGCGTTACGTTGTATTACGAGTCCAATGGCGAGGGCTATCCGCTGATCTTCGCGCATGAGTTTGGCGGGGACTACCGGTCCTGGGAGCCGCAGGTGCGATTCTTCTCCCGCCGATACCGCGTGATCACATACAACGCCCGTGGCTATCCGCCTTCAGAGGTGCCGACGGACCTGGCAGCCTATACACAGGATAATGCTATTGATGACCTCAAGGGCTTGATGGATGGCTTGGGCATTTCCAAGGCTCATATAGTCGGTCTATCCATGGGCGGCACCCTGTCGCTGAGCTTCGGCATCAAGTATCCGTACATGGCAAAATCCCTGGTGATATCGTCGGCAGGAACCGGCTCTGATAACCCGGAAGCGTTCAGAAAAACGATCGACGAACGCGCTCGGCTGATGGAGGAGGGCGGCATGGAGTCCATGCGCGACTACGCTCGTGGCCCAGCCCGTGTTCAGCTACTTCGCAAGGACCCCAAGGGCTGGCAGGAGTTCTCTGACCAGCTGTCGGAGCATTCCCCGATTGGCTCCGCGCTGACGTTCCGTGGCGTGCAGGGTGGTCGTGCGCCGGTGTACACGCTGGAGGAGCAGATGAAGGCGATGATGGTGCCGACGCTTATCATGCTAGGCGACGAGGACGACGCGTGCATCGAGCCAAGCGTCTTCATGAAGCGCAACATACCTTGCTCTGGTCTGGTTATGTTTCCTCAGTCGGGTCATCCCATTAATCTGGAAGAGCCGGACCTGTTCAATCGTTCGATATCAGACTTCCTGACGGCGGTTGAGGCAGGGAAGTGGGCAACGTTCGATCCTGGAGATGCCTCCGGATCGCTGACGTAAAGAGCGTTTAGCAGTCAGCGGTCAATTGAGAAGGCCGCTGAAGTGCTCCAGCCACTGAGCCGAGAGTTCCTCACGGTTGGCTCCAAGGTCGTAGCTGGGCGACTTGATGTACTCGGCTGAATCTACGTCTATGACCACGAAGCCTTGCATTTGGGCCAAATTGGCGGGCCACTTTTCGAAGATGGGCAGGAGCGTCTCATACTCGGCGTCTTCGCGTGCCACGTATCGGGCGGTGCCTGCGATGCGAGCCGCAGTGCGATGAAATATGTCGACGAAATTTACCTCGACATAAGGGTTGTGCTGAATATTCTTTATGGTGCCCGGCGAGCGGATGTTGCTGAAGGCCATGGTCTTGTCGTCAAGAATGGCGAAAGTTGCCTTCGGCGACACGGCCGGCCGACCTTCGGGGGTGACCGTCGCGACAAGCCCCAAAGTATTGTTCTCAATGATTTCTCTGATCTCGTTGTTAATCATGTTTCCTTTTTCTTCGCAGCCTTAAGTTTTTTGAAGGGCCTGCCGGGTACGGGTAGGGCTGGTATTCCAGACGATCTAACTATTTTGCTAACCGGTAATGCGGTCAATTGCTTACGATAGGATCAGCTACTGAAGAGCAGCCACGCTGAATATGACGTGGAACGGCTGACAGTAAATCACTACTGTCTTTAAAGCTGACACATCTGTGCCTACCGGTATTGCGTAATTCTGGTTGCCGATGTTGCCTTTGAGCTTACCAACATCCAAGTAGCCTTCCTGGTGGACGTCATCCCGCCCTTGCGGATCGGCATGCGTTGAAAGGATTACGTGTAGTTCTGGTCCGTTAGTCACTTCGAAGTCTTCTAGGCGCAGTATCAGTGCTCCAGAAGCATCATGGAAAGTCCTCTGAAACTCTTTTGTCGATAATCAGAGGGGAGAGCAGCCACCGCACCAATGCCACCGCAGGAATCCCTATGACGATAACTGCGATCATGATCAGGCGTTTTCGAGTCATCATCTGAATCTCCTTTGCGGAAAGATTCGAATATCAGATAGCTCCGGTGGCTTTGCTGGACCCAAGCCACAGCTCACTCAATAGGCCATAGCCCCGTCTATGCCGTCGCTGATCCAATCGGCTCTGCCAGACCCAGGCCACAGCTCACCCAAGCGACCATAGCCCAATCTATGCCGTCGCCCACCCAAATGGCTCTGCCTAATATATACAAATCAAAGGATCATGCTTAGGGGGTTTTCCAGGGATTTTTTGATGTCATGGAGGAACTGGGCTCCCTCTGCGCCGTCTACGACGCGGTGGTCTGCGGACAGCGTGGCGTGCATGGTTTGGCGGATCACGATTTCGTCGTTGCGGACCACAGCGTTCTTGGATACAGTGCCCACCGCCAGGATAGCTGTTTGCGGAGGCTGGATAATCGCCACGAAAGTCGTTACGTCGAACATGCCAAGATTACTGATGCCGAACGTGCCGCCCGTGTACTCGTCTGATTGCAGAGTGCCTCGCTGCGCGCGGTCCGCCAGATCTCGGCTGGCCTGGCCTAGATCCTTCAGCGAAAGTCCGCCGCAGTCCAGCAGCGCAGGCATCATGAGGCCACCGTCAATGGCTATGGCTACGCCAACGTTGATCTTGTCATTCATGACTATGCCGTCGTCTTGCAGGTAGGCGTTAACCTTGGGGAATCGACCCAGTGCATCGACGCAGGCTTTAATGATTAGGTCGTTCACTGTAATGCGGCCGCCCTCCTCTTCCAGGGACGCGTTCACCTGTTGCCGCATGGTCATGGCGTCCGTCATGTCAATCTGAGACGTTACGTAGAAGTGAGGCTTCTCCTGCTTGCTGCGCAGGGTCACGCGGGCGATCTGCTGCCGCATTCTGGATAGTGGGACAGCCTCGGAATCAGGTTTTGCCGCAGGTGCGTCTGACGGCCTGGGATGTGGAGAAAGCTCTTCTAGCGTCAGCGATGTGGGCGCGGGCACAGCGGCTGAGACAGACCGAGGTGATTCAGGCGGCTCGACTTCAACGACCGGTTCGGGTTCCGGCTCTGGTGCTGCCTCGGGCTCGGGCACGGCCTCAATGTCAGGTGCGGCCGCTTCTGCCGGAGCTTGGTAGGAAGTTACGTCGTCCATGGTAATGCGTCCGCCCGGTCCAGTACCGACTAATAGAGACAGGTCTATGCCCATCTCGTCGGCCAATCGGCGGGCCACAGGAGACGCGCGCACTGGCAACTGAGATGAGGACACCGCAGGTTGAGGCGGCGCTTGAATTGGGCTGGACGACACCGGCAGAGGTATCGCCGCTGATGGGGCCTCTTCTGCCTCTTTGTCTTCTTCGGCAGGTGTATCGGTTTCAGGTGGTGATACAGGCATGCTGCTGACCTTCTCGTCGGCAGCGCCGACAATGGCGATAGTCTGACCAACGGGCACCGTCGAACCTTCAGGCACCAGGATTCTATGCAGTATGCCCGCCGCGTAAGACTCGAATTCGACCACAGCCTTGTCAGTCTCGATCTCTGCCACCGGGTCGCCGATTTTTACCTCGGCACCCTCCTCCATGAGCCACCTTACGACCGTGCCCTCTTGCATGTCGTAACCCATCTGGGGCATTGTTAGTTCGGTAGCCAAGAGTTAACCCCCTTATGCCGCGAAGTCGGGCCTTTTCAGCCACTCACTTCATTGGTGTTTTGTAGCGACGTAGGCTAGTGACTAGAATCCGAAGTTGATTCGGATAGCCCTCACCACGTCATCTGCATTTGGAATCGTTGCATCTTCCAGATTGCCTGCGTATGGAGTTGGCACGTCCTTGCCGGCAACTCGGACAACTGGCCCATCCAGGTCGTCGAAGGCCTCTTCGTGAATTGTGCTGGCAATCTCACCAGCAAAGCCGCCGGTGCGCCACCTCTCCTCGATAACCACGGCCCGGTTGGTCTTTCGGACGGAGCGTAACACCGCTTCTTTGTCCCAAGGGCTGATCGTTCGTAGGTCGAGCACCTCGGCGCTTTTGCGGAGCTTTGCCAGCTTGTCGGCGGCTTCAAGGGCGACACGGGTCATGCCTGAGTAGGCGATGATGGTCACATCGTCCCCCTCGCGTTTTAGCGAAGCCCTGCCAAAGGGTATCTCGTACCACTCGTCGGGCACCTCGCCTTTGGTGCTGTAGAGCAGGGAGTGCTCGGCGAATATGACGGGGTTCTGGTCCTTCATGGCGGTGCGGAACAGGCCGAGGGCGTCGTAGGGAGTTGCCGGAACCACTACCTTCAGACCGGGCACCGACGCGTACCAGCTTTCGAAACTCTGTGAGTGGGTTGCGCCGAGCTGACCGCCGCCACCGGTAACTGTTCTGATGATCATTGGCACAGTGAACTGGCCATCGGACATGTACCGGAATCTCGCGGCATGGTTCACTATCTGATCGATGGCCAACAGGCTGAAGTTGATGCTCATTATCTCGACGATAGGTTTCAGACCCGCCAAGGCCGCCCCTATTCCTGAACCGACAAAGGCCGATTCCGAGATGGGCGTGTCCTTGACTCTCTCTGGGCCAAACTCTTCGAGCAAGCCCTTGGTAACGGCGTAAGCGCCTCCGTAGGCACCGACGTCTTCGCCCATGATGAAGGCGTCCTTGTACTCTTCCAGCGCCTCACGCAGGGCCTTGTTCATAGCCTCTCGTAAAATCATCTCAGGCATATTGTTGTCTTCTCACTAAAATGCTGTAATCCTGACCCAAGCAGCCTGCCAAGAATATTCTTGCGTCTACGCGAACACGTTGGTGTACAGAGCCTCAGGCGCCGGTACAGGACTGTCCTCTGCAAACTTGGCTGCCTCTTCGATGATGTCTTCGATCTCCTCATCGATCGACGTGAGGTCGTCTTCGGTCACGACACCCTCTTCGATGGCCAGAGCTTTCAATCTTTCAATCGGGTCTTTCTCGAGAAACTCCTCCACCTCTGACGAGTCGCGGTACTGAGCGGGGTCAGCAATGGAGTGTCCTTTTTGGCGATACGTCATGGCCTCCAGGAACACGGGACCGCTGCCGGAGCGCAATCGCTTCAGCGCCTCCTGAGTGGCCTCATGAACAGCGACTACGTCGTTGCCATCGATCTGCGCAGCCGGAATCTTGTATGCCTCAGCAGCCAGATAGATGTCGCGTCCGCCGGCGTGGGCCTGATCGATGTGCGTGCCCATGCCGTACAGGTTGTTCTCCAGGAAAAATAAGACGGGTAGACTCCATAAGGACGCTAGGTTCATGGCTTCGTGGAACTCGCCTTCGTTCACCGCGCCATCACCGAAGAAGCAGGCCGTTACCGAGTCTTCCCCTCGATACTTGCTGGCCAATGCCAGGCCGACGGCTATAGGCAGGTGCGCCGCAACTATGGCGTGACCTCCCATGAAATTCTTGGATGCGTCGAACAGGTGCATGGAGCCGCCCTTGCCGCCGCTGGTGCCGGTGGCCTTGCCGCATAGCTCAGCCATGCATGCCTTGGGATCGACTCCGCGGGCCAGGGCGTGACCGTGGTCTCGGTAGTGAGTGATGACGTAGTCTTTGGGTTCCAGAGCAGAGATTGCGCCAGCAGCAATGGCCTCTTCTCCGATGTACAGGTGCATGAATCCGCGGATCTTACCCTGCAAGTAAAGACGGCCAGCCGCCTCCTCGAACTTGCGGATCAAGACCATGCGTCTGTAGTACTCGTAGACCTTCTGTTTATCCAGGTTAAGCGCCACTCTCATACCCTACTGTTCTCTTGAATACATGCCTTCTAACTGCCAATGCAATCAAAGCCTTCGAATACCTGTCACCTTAAGATATAAACACCCAGTGCCTGTAACAAAAGGCAATGCTTGAAATATAAAATCAAACGTGGATGGCCTTGTCGTCGGCGTCCAGCGCGGCCTCTTTGATGGCCTCGGAGATGCTGGGGTGCGGATGCACCAGCCAACCTAGCTCCGTAGTAGTGCCCTCCAGCAGTCTGGATAGGCTCACCTCGCCCAGAAGCTCAGTCACCTCAGTGCCAATCATGTGAGCACCGATAACCTCACCAACCTCTTCGTCGATCACCAGTTTAATCATGCCATCAGTGTCGCCCAATGCCAGGGCCTTGCCGCTGGCCATGAGCGGGAACTTGCCTATTTTGACCTTATGCCCCTGCTCCTCGGCCTGAGCCTCCGTTAGGCCAAAGCTGGCCACCTGAGGTCGGCAATAAGTTGCCTTGGGCATCATTAGGTAATCCAGAGGTGGCGGATTCAGACCGGCAATCGTCTCTGCCGCCGTCACCGCCTGCGCAGACGCCGCGTGCGCCAGGAGCAGCTTTCCTGTTACGTCGCCGATGGCGTATACGCCTGCCACGTTGGTCTGCATGCCGTCGTCCACCCGAATGAAGCTGCGGTCCATCTCCAGGTCCAGCGACTCCAGGCCCAGACCGGTCGTGTTGGCCTGAATGCCTATGGCAACCAACACCTTGTTGCACTCGATGGACGTGGTCTTACCGGCGCTGTCCTCCAGGTTTACCACGGCTACGCCACTGTTGACCTTCACGTCCGAGACCTTTGTACCCGTCATGAACTTGAGCCTGCGTTTCTTGAACGAGCGCTCCAGCTGTCGGCTGATCTCTTCGTCTTCCAGAGGCACTAGCCGGGGAAGCATCTCTACAATGGTAACCTCGGAGCCGTAGGAGTGGTAGATGTCGGCGAACTCGACTCCTATGGGCCCGCCGCCCACGATTACGATACGGGCAGGCACCTCTTTGAGCACCACCGCCTCGCGATAGGTTAATATCGTTTCGCCGTCCACATCAATGCCAGGCACGTGGATAGGGCGCCCGCCCGTAGCAATGATGATGTTGTCGGCGGTAATAGTGTGGGGCTCCGCACACTGTATCTCGATGGTGGAGCCGTCCTTGATAACCGCCGCGCCCTCAATTTGAGTAACCTTGTTCTTCTTCAGCAGAAAGTCTACGCCGGTGGTAAGACGTCGCACGACCTTGCGGCTGCGGTCCACGGCGTTGCCATAGTCGAATTGCAGGTTGTCGAAGCTGATGCCGAACTCGTCGGCCCGCTTCATGAGCTCCAGGACCTCAGCGTTGCGAAGCAGCGACTTGGTGGGAATGCAGCCCCAGTTGAGGCAGACTCCACCGGTGTCGTCCCGCTCGATGATGGCCGTCTTGAGGCCGAGCTGGGCTGCGCGAATTGCGGCAACATACCCGCCGGGGCCAGAGCCTATTACAGCGACATCGTAATCTGCCAATCGAATACCCCCAATTAGTTACGTCGGGCTGGGATGCGAAGTTCCCCGAAAGTGCTCTCCTGTTGAGGTGCAATAAAGGACGGATAAGTCCCGATAATTCTACACTATCGATATTCCCGCAATATAGTGCTGTACGGGCTTTGTGTTGGGGAAACCTGTGGTGCCTGTAGTGCAGGGCGGGCAAGGCGAGTTATATAGTGATAGGGGCGGACGGGGCAGTGACGCGCCGCGCCGGGCATATCGGCCTGGGTAGAACTATCTTGGCTAGGACAGGGGGCTTACAGGGCTAAAGTTGTCTTGACACCAGAATTGGGTCGGATTACCATATGTGGAGAGCCGAGGTAGCTCAGTCGGTAGAGCACTGCACTGAAAATGCAGGTGTCGTCAGTTCGATTCTGACCCTCGGCACGTTAACAGCTATGAGTAATCTGCCAATAGGTTTCAGCTGGAAAGTTTTGCTGATGACTGACTGCTAATAGCTAAAAACTTCGTCTGCGAGCGGAAGTGGCTCAGTGGTAGAGCATCTCCTTGCCAAGGAGAAGGTCGCCGGTTCGACCCCGGTCTTCCGCTCCAATCGTTTACACCTATATACAGCCGCTCAACTTGTGAGCGGCTGTATTATTTCCTACCGAAAACCTCAAATGACAGCAACTTGCTTCCAAAGAGCTCTGATTTTAAGGGACCGGAAGCGCTAAGCCTCGTGATCCGTCACTTCTACCTCAACCGACTAATCGCAAGTATCCAGCATATCCCGTAGGGCATTCCACTCCCCATCCGTTGCCGTGAGGTCCCACCGGCCTTTAATTGAAATCCAGTCTACGGCGTAAGCGCACCAATAGGTTTCGTCTGGAGGACGCCACTCTTCCGGTCCTCTGCTTCCCTTGGACCGGTTTGCGGAGGCCGTAGTCGCAATGAGATGGCCCGAATAACTAATGTCATTTGCGAAGGATGCCTTCTGCTCCTTACTCCAGGTCCAACCACCAGAGCGATGCGCATTGGCAAGTGGCACCATATGGTCAATATCCAAATCTGATGGATTATCTACTGCGGTGTTGGTGTACGGGCCAGTCCAATCACCTGATGCCACCCGACATTGGTTCGACGACTCGAATGTCACCGGAATATTTGACTCTTCTATGAGGACCTCTTGCCGGGTGTCCTGGCAATCTCCATCAGCATCGAACCAGGAACGCCATTCCCCCCGGTCGTAGTCAGGCAAGGTTAGAGGAACCGAAGCTATGATCAACTGGAGACCTGTAACAGTTGTTGGAGATATGTCACGAGCTGATGTCGGCATCTCTGTTGAGTTGGGTACTGGTGGGGCAATCGTCGATACAGATGTCACAGTTTTTTCTATAATTGGCGGCTGCCCAGCTAAGGGTGTATTCAGAGGCGCAGAAGTTGGTACTGTCGTCTCCTGGATGTCTGTAGAGGACGGCAGGGAACTAGCTCCACAAGCCATTAGAAAAGTCGCCACAAATAGAGTTCTAGCGATTTTGCACAGGTTATTTGTCACTAGGCCTTCAGTATCTCCCGCCTGAACAGAATGGGTTCGCTCGAAAACCTTCCACCTGTCGGTCTCTTGAAGAAGGAAATGGTTGAACTCTCCAGGCTGTGTGCAAGTCCACCTGAGAATGGAATCCGCTTACGTGCCGTAAGTCGGAATCTTACGGCTGCGGAGGCCCACACAGCGACGCCAGCATGACCCTGCGGAGCTATTCGGGCGACCAGGCTGGAGAATAGTCATCGACGGCATTGTTGGTGAGATTGGTCTGGCCGGAGCCGTCGGCGTTCATCATTGACGAAAGCATCTGAGGATGATTTCGTACCTGAAGCGAAACATGGTGGAGCTGCGGGAACTCGAACCCCGTGCCTCTTCAATGCCATTGAAGCGCTCTCCCAACTGAGCTACAGCCCCATTTTAAATTTAGGCTGGCAGATAAATTTTAGTAGTTTTTGTAAGGACCGTTGCAAACGTCCGGGAATAGTTCCCTAAGTTCAGCGCCTTTGAATTCTCCTGCGTTGGGATATTTAGCTGCGTCCCACACACGGAATAAACGCGCTCTCTCTGCCTCAGAAATATACGGTACTGGGCACAGATAATTTACCCGAATTTTTTCCACGACACCCTCAGGATTAGGTTTGTCACTCCCCGGTGTCCATTTTCCGAACGCCCAGTGCGTCGACACCCGCCCTTCGTTGGAATCGACGTATGGTGCATAACCCATCACCTGACCGGAAACGACCTTATTGCCGACGCTTAGATCAGGGTTAACTGAGTAGATATCAACAACGTCATAGGCGACTACAAAATCACCGCTTATGACTAAAACGGAATACAAGAGCGACCCGTGTGGATATGAGATCCTTATTTCCGCTACTTCCCCGTTAGCCGCCGCTATTAGTTCTGTTCGAGAGAGCCACTGGAAATCTATTCCTGGATGTCCATTAGGAATATCTGGAGTCGCTGGGTGCAATATTGTCTCCCCCATCGGCATCATCCCCAACGGTTCCTGGCCAGTTTTGAAAGGCAAGCTCATCTGAAAGTCGAGGTCTTGTATCGGTTTTGCCGTAGGCAGTGCCTCAGTGACCTCTAGTGAGTCTTCTGATTTAGACGAGGTTGCTGTTGCCGCTGGTGCTGCCGCAGGTGCAGCCGGTACTACCGTAGGAGTTGGCATCTCTCTTAGGGCCACAGCTGTGGCCTCATTCTCCACCACAAATGGCTGGCCGGGAAGCGGAGTGATGACTTGCACCTGAGCCGGTGTTGGCGTAGTAGGTACTAATGTCGGCGTAGCTGTGGGTGGTACAGGTTTGGCGGTAGGCGCTGCCTCAGCAGTAGCCGCAACCATAGCCTTCGCTATAGCCTGCGCCCTGGCTTCCACAGTGGCTTCTGTGGCACGCTCTTCGGTAACCCTAGCCTCTACGGTGGCCTCGATATCAGATTCACTAATACCACCGCACGCTATCATCAGCACCAACGTCAATATTGCGGGCAGAAGGAATGATATTGTGAGCTTGAGATTAATCTTTCTACCCCCCCCGTTGCACCTAATCCCCATGGGACTCATAGCCGTTAGGTTCTAGCCACAAACCCGCATGAGCCTGCCTCTGAGGGCAGTATAGCCGATGGGGGCAAGGGGGAAGGCTGCTGCATGGAGCGACAACCCCTGGAAATTCTTCCCAGCCCACAACCGCTGCACCTGTCAAGCCGTATGAGCCGGCCCTCGAGCTTGTTGACGTCCAATACAGAGTTACGGAGAAACATACCTCAGGGCGATTTTGGATGTACGCCTGGTAGATGACCGTGCAAAAAAAAGGTCACTAAGGTCACTTAGGTGTCCATACCTTTATCAAGTACACCGTCCACATACCTCCGTATGCTGACACCTCTAAGTGGTGTCTGCTGGATGTAGCCGGACAGGTCGAAGTGAAGTCTATTGTCTGTCCGGTTGCACTTGACACGGACGGCCCGGGTGACGCCCAATTCCCTGATGCGTCAACGCTATCGAATTCCCATTCCTCGTCCATTGGCTCGAATTGAACGCCGATGATGAAATGGGGTGCCTCAGCAAAGAATAAAATACTGCCAACGTTGTCTGAACTGGTATGTTCAGCCATGATTGCCCCGTCAGGTCGCAGGCTCACCTCTATATCATCATCCAACGTGCCCCTGAGGGGCCAAGAAGCGCAGATATCCTGACGGCCATTATTTACAGAATAGGGGTTCGGAATTGGCTGATGTGAGCGAATCGTTATAATTTCAGAGAGCGTAGTTAGATTTGTAAACGCTCGACAAGGAATCTCTGAACGAAACTGCACTTCTTTTTCAGAACCTGTGGGAGAGTGCCCTGCCAGCACCCCCGATACATCTATCTTATCTCTGGTGGCTCTGACCTCAATCTACAAAGCCTTTAATTCCAGCGTCTGTGAATAGCACCATATTTGCCAGCCTAATGGGCTCGAACCTCAGACCCCCTGCTTGTAAATTAGGGGGTACGGGGTTCGAGTCCCCGCAGCTCCACCACCAGGTCCGCGATAGGTATCTTCTATATACTGATCTCCAAATTCAAACGCTCCTACAGTCTTATTCTGATTGAGCCGTCCTAGGTTCAGTCGCATTTCCTACACAATGTATGAATCCCTATTGATTTAGGAGTATTGATGTTTTATTGAAGTCGACCAATAATGGTCGACTTTTTTATTATACAAACCGATGCTTGGCCCTCCTTTTTCTTTGTCGCACACTCGCTTGGCAGTTTCCTGTAGCCGCTTTCAGGCCTCCTTCTTTCCCATAGTTTCTCCGGTGGTTTCATTGCTGTAGGTATTGAAATATGAGAAGGAGGGGATTCAAGCTGTGGTCATCAAATGGCGGCTAGCGGTAAAGAATGGAAGATTCTGAAGCACGTGGAGTGTTAATTCGGGTTCCTTAGCTCTTTGGGCCCAACAGTCGATCCGCGTTATCCGGAATTTGAAAAATTGATGTGGTGATTCACATAGCTAAACGCTATTAACGAGTTGTTGAGGCATCCTATATCCTATATCTGACATTTCATTACAACCGTGGTACACTGCGGCTTGCGATGTAGGTGTCGAGAAGGTGTGCCTACATAATATATGGAATTCTTGAATTGAGAGTTATCGGTAAAAGCCTTTTTAGGAAGTGTTTAGCGAATGAGATGGAAGAAAAATTACGTAAGCAAAGAGTATAAACCCCCGAGTGAGGCTGCACATTTGGTGTAACGGCTCTTGACATATGATGAGAAGTTACTAAGATATGGCCCTCTGAAGCTATTGTTTTGTTCAGATCTCATTAAAAGCGAATTTGGCTATAGTCGTGTTCTCTTCAATTATTCAACTTATTTTGGAGGAGAAAAGCTTGGTTTTAAACAACATAAGATGCCCAACAAACTAAAGCGGTTGGACAAGCTTTTCATAATTAAGTAACGGATCAAAGTTATTTGAAAGGAGACAATATGAGACGTTATAAAGGTCTCGGAAAATGGTATGTAGTCGCATTAGCGGCTATAGCAGTGTTCGCATTTGCGTGCAGCAGCTCTGAGCCAGCAGCGGCGCCAGCAGCGGCGCCAGCAGCGGCGCCAGCAGCACCAGCAGCAGCGCCAGCAGCACCAGCACCAGCGGCGGCGCCTGCAGCAGCAGCGCCTTCCGCACCGGCAGCAGCGCCTGCGGGTGCCAGTAACGTAGCCATCACAATGGCTATTCCTGAGGTTACATCGCCATTTGGTGATTTCGAGGTTCAGACGTACGGAGCATCGCCTGATGAAATAAACATGGGCTTCTTCGATCAGCCTCTGGTTCACGACGGCACCAATCCCATGGCGCCTTGGGCAGCCGAGGAATGGTCAGTTAACGCGGCTGGTGATGAGCTCACCATGAAAATCCGCAGTGGCATGAAGGTCAACACCCCTGAGATATTCGCAGGCAATGACTTTGGCTTTATTACCGCTGTAGACGTGGCGTGGAGCATGAATAGGCAAAACGCAGTTGTGAATCCAAGTCTTGGTGCCGCTATCGGTGCCCAGCTTGGAGCTACGTTCCTAGAGTGTGTCGCCCCGGATAGTAGTACCGTGAAGTGCCCCATGGTAACGGAGAATTTCTGGGGCATCCCGATAAGTGAATTCGACATTAATGACACAACCGTCAGGCTCGACAGCAAGACGGCCTTTGACGCCATGGGTGCCGCTGCTATACAGTTCGTGCCAGTTGGTTCCGGCCCCATGACGCTTTCGGAAATTAGGGAGAACGAACGACTTGAAGTTGTACCCATGGTGGGAGACCACTGGGCCACTACGCAAGGTGTCTGGGACGAAACGCCGAATATTGGTTCCTTTGCTGTAATTCAGGTGCCTGATACCCAGAGCCGTGTGGCTATGATGCAGACTGGACAGGCAGACCTGGGAGAGATCGACTTTGGTAGGATCAGGGAGCTCCCTGGTCTTGGGCTAAAGTTCTACCCGACAATGTCTGATAAGGACACGATGACGCTTGCCGTTATCTGGCCGGGTAACCTATGGACAGATACAAATGCAAAGACCGAGGAAGGTATTGAGCCCTGGTTGTCTTCCGTGTATGACACCGATCTCCCACACCTCGGTAACCCATGGTGTGACGCCGGTAAGCCTTGCCGCTACACCGACGACAACAATCCACCGGGTGTATCTGACATGGAACAGGCCCGCTTAGTGCGCTGGGCGCTAGGTATGTCTATTGACCGCGAGGGAATCGTGGATGAGCTTCAGGGTGGTAAGGGTACCCCAATTTACCTGGAGTTGATGGGCCCCAAGTTTCCGGGTTGGGATCCTACACGAACAGTCACTCAGGCGATGGTTAATGCCTCGCACGAGAAGTACAATAACAATTCATTACTTGGGCCAGGCACAGATTGGCTTGAGTATGACGTCCCTGCAGTTGAGCCAGACTACGAATGGCCCTGGAAGGTCGGTCTGGACCCTGTTGAGGCAGAGCGTCTCCTGGACTTGGCCGGTTTCCCAAGAGGATCCGATGGAGTCAGGTTCGAAATCAGTATGAATAAGTACCGATGTGAGACTGGGCCGGTCTGCTTGGAGCAGGCTGACGCGGTTGCCGCTGGCTGGGAAGGACTTGGTGTCAGGACTACTCTCTTGACAGAAGAGTATGGTTCTGTGGTTGTTCCTAGGATGAGGGACCGCTCGCAGCCTTGGCCTGTTGTCAAGAACTGCAGCGTGGAGACGGCCAACTATCCAATGGACTGGCCTCCTCCCCCTTCAGACAGCACTTTCAGCCGACCTGCCTGGGGTTGCGCTTTCGAGAGCAAGTACCTGGACTACATGTTCATGGAGATTAACGGTGAGCGGGACAAGGCAACCCGCGAAGCTCTGCACCTGGACATGGTCGACTACTACTTTTACTGGCAGCTCTATAGCGGCATTTCCCAGCCGCCTCGAGGGGTTGCTGGGAATCCAGAAACAGTCGTTTCCTGGGAATCACGATCCTCAGCTGGTGGATACTGGGGTAGGCCGCAGCACATAATTCCGGTCAACTAGGAAATAACGGGAAGAAATAAGTAGAGGAGAGGGGGCATTGGCCCCCTCTCCTCTGAGATATGTATCGCGGTGCGATGGTCAGAATTCCCTTTAGGTGGGATTTGCCCTCCGGGCTAAGGCTGCTTGGCCAAGAGCGACAACGAGGTTAGTGTTTACGCCATGGCACGTTTCTTAACGAGAAGATTTTTTTCGATCATAATCTCCATTATTGGAGCTACTATGATCATTTTTACATTGAGCAGGCTTGGTCCTGACCCGATTGACCTGTACCTAGGTGATACACAGGTCGAGGTGACTGAAGAGTTCCTCGCGATGGTCCGGGCTGATCTGGGCCTGGACAAAAGTCTACCTGAGCAGTACGGCATTTGGGTCTGGAAGCTCATGCATTTTGACATGGGCCAGTCCATAGGCACCGCTAGGCCGGTGAAAGACATTGTCCGCGATCATATTACGGTGACGCTACGTTTGGCAATGGGTGCGTGGATTTTTGCCATAGTTGTAGGAATCACCATGGGGGTGTTGACAGCGGTCAAGAGGGGCACCGTGTGGGATTATGGCGGTCGGACATTTGCGCTGATCGGACAGGCTACACCACAGTTCTGGACGGGTGTTATGGCAATATTGCTTTTTGCTGTAATACTTGGCTGGTTTCCCGCAGGCACGTTAGGTAGGCAAGATGGATTCCCGCTGGCGTGGGACAACGTGAAATATTGGATCTTGCCCTGTATTGTTCTCGGGTGGCCTGCGTCGGCGGGCATTATGCGCTTAACCCGCTCAGCAATGCTCGACATACTGGACTCTGAATATATTAAGCTCGCCCGCGCCAAAGGTGCGAGTAAGACCACTGTCGTATGGAAGCATGCGTTGCAGAACGCCGTTATTCCTCCCCTTACGTCAGCTCTGGTGCTACTAGCTGACTACTTGAATGGGGCGTTAGTTGTAGAGATAATCTTCTCCTTGCCAGGAATCGGACAAGTTGCGCTGCAACAAGCCGTATATGACAATGACTGGCCGCTATTGGCAGGTACTGTATTCGTTTTCATTGGCATCTACGTATCATTCGCGTTTGTGGCAGATATTCTCTACGCGCTTATAGACCCCCGAATACGATACGGTTGAGGTATTTGGTTATATGCAGATGACACCGACGGACCGAAATCTCCTGGGTATTCGAGATTACCCGCCCGTAGTTAGACAACTAAGGGCGGTCTGGATGTTCACGAGACGCTGGCCCACATTACCAATGATCGTACTTGGAACCCTAATTTTCGCTGGCCTGTTTGCACCGTTATTATCCTCACATGATCCCTATGCCGGGGGCATCCGCAACAGACATAATCCTCCTATATTCATGGAGGATAGCAAAGCGGAACACCTTTTTGGAACTGATCATGCCGGTCGGGATGTCTTTTCCCGTTTGCTATTCGGTGCCCGCATATCGCTGGTGGTTGGTGCCATTGCACTGACCTTCGGCTTCCTCGTAGGCACCACAATGGGTGTGGTGAGCGGATATGCAGGTGGATGGATCGACGAGGTCATATCCAGAATTGTCGATATATGGCAGGCGCTACCTTTCTTGATGGTTGCTCTGGTGTGCGTGCTGTTGTTCGGTCAGAGTCTGGAGTTGCTTTTGGTCTTGATGGCCCTGCTGGCTTGGAACCCGTTCGTTAGGGTAGTCCGAAGCCAGACGCTGTCCATAAAGAACGAGCCTTACGTTGATCTGGCTCGTGTGGCGGGTTGCTCGACGCCTCGAATTCTTATCTACCACATCCTGCCCGGTGTGCTTAATACTGCTGTTGTTATTGCAACATTGGCTGTGGGCAATCTGATCCTCGCAGAGGCAGCCTTGAGTTTCCTTGGGGCAGGTGTGCCGTCACCGACTCCTACATGGGGTGCAATGGTTAATGAAGGTAGAAACTACCTCAGCTCCGCTTGGTGGCCCACGGTGCTGCCCGGAATAGCCATATTCCTGGTAGTAATGTCCCTTAACTTTACCGGGGACTGGCTCCGTGACCGGTTGGATCCGCGCCTCAGGCAGTTAATGGATTAGTGCATTGGCAGCTTAGGTTCAAGGGATTTGCAGTCTTGATAGGCCGGTAGTTAAGGCTACATCCGTTGGACCTGTTTTTGAGATAACGTAACGCCAGAGGGCTTAGAGACATGACGAGCCCCTCTGGCGTTATGCTTCGCGACGAAATTTAGCCGCCAACCATCGCAGGTTGTGCATCTGAAAGCAACAAAATATATATGACAATTGTTCTACTGATCACCTTCTTGGCCCGCAGCGCCCTTGGGCTGTCCTCAGCATTAGTACTAAGTTTCCTCGTCTGGAGAGCATTTGAAGTCACTGTTAACACTAGAGACTTAAGTTTGGGCTTGGAGTTTTTCCTCCAAGCTCTGATAGTAGGGTTAGCGGCGGCGGTGCCAACAGCATTTTCCTGGTGGAACACTCATAGTGCTCGAAAGACTCAGCTTGTGTTTGCTGTCTATATTTTGATAGCGGCCGTAACAACCGCCTGGGTGGTTAACGAGATACGAGGAGTGGAGACCCATTACGCGCTGTTTGCGGGCGTCACAAGACTTCAAGTGTTATCTCGGACACACATGTTTGTGGGTATGATGTCCGGGGCTGTGTTAGGTGGAAATGCTATGGCCGCAGGTCTATATCTCTACAGGGCTGTGAAGCACCGGGAGCATTAAGGGCTGAACAATAGGGAGTGAGGTCTGGGAGAAGTAAGGAATTGGAACAGACGGCAATGCCTTAGCGGCCTGTCCCAATTCGTCTTACACGCTTACTCTTCTTTCTTACTAGCTGGCTGAGGCTGTCGCCTGTAGAAACGAGAAGCTGGCCGAAAGATTGTCGAAGACTTGGTCATGGGGCGGTATCTCCATGATGGCCTCGCCCATGTAACCCTTATCCTCAAGCATCTTCTGCATGCGGGTGCAATCGACGTCGCCGACATCCACGGTCGGGATTGCTGTCCCGTCGACAGCCTGCTTGAAGTGCACAATCTTGATCATGTCCAGCGGGAGCGCATCGATCTCGCCTATGGGATCGCTGTCCGGGTAGCCCCTCAGCTGGTTCGTGGCGTCGGTGCAAATCCCCAGGCGCGCGCCTTCGTCGTTGGTCAGTTTCGATCGAATCTCTCTGACTAGTAAGGCCATGCTTCGTATGGGTTGCCCCGAGTTTTCAATGGAAAACGTAACGCCTTGGCGAGCCGCTTCTCTTGTCATGCCCACCAGGTCCATTGCTTCTTCAGGCAGGTCGTCAGGCGTCTCCCAAGCCTTCTCAAAGCGCGCAGGATCGACGATGCGTAGGTGTGGCGACTGCGGATTCACTAGCTTGGCTGCTGCCAATGCCGCCTGAAACTGCTCTCCTACAGGGTCCGTCTTCTCGGTGAGACAGGGCCAGGCCAGAGCCAGGTTAAAGGTGATGTCTTGGTTAGCTGACACCAGCGATTCGAGCTCTCCCATAACAGGCCGCCAGTCCTCTCCCTCGCCAGTTTCGCACCCGCCCAGGCAGGTCTGCCTCAGCTCTACGTGCTTTGCTCCACGCTTCTTGGCCTCCGTCACCAGACCGGGCAGATCGTTGTCGGCAAGATGCTGCCTCCAGGAATTTGTTATCGCGCCGTAGATCATTTGAAACCCTCCATATTTTATCGCCAAGAAGCCTTGTCGTGGCTCGGCAGCGAGTGTAGCAACGCGCCCTGAAGCCGTCAAGCACGCCGCATAGGAGAATTGCCATAGCCAATTAGAGGCCATGGTTTGGAGCGGCATCAAATGAATGGCCGTTGCTGGCTATTGATGAGGTGGGTGCTGCCACATCCCAATACCATCCATTCCAGGAGCGCAAGAAGCACTCCTTCAACGGACGCATTGCCCTCGGCTTGGACCCTGTGGAGTAGGTTACCGAAGACGTAGCTTTACCTACCCGGTTACGATAGCGAGCCGTCGCGCCCAAGCGTTTGATACTCAGGTGCGGTGGCTCGAAAAGGTTCAAGTTGCAGAACAGTTCACATTTGA
>Ga0209402_10002245_pt1 | contig 19773 bp, 15 predicted proteins | sample ArcticOcean_MG_C_3_FD_187437 | JGI IMG/M metagenome (GOLD analysis project Ga0209402, IMG submission 187437) | Marine microbial communities from western Arctic Ocean - ArcticOcean_MG_CB8_126 (SPAdes) (version 2) | ecosystem: Environmental > Aquatic > Marine > Oceanic | place: Arctic Ocean... | reverse complement strand
CATGTTTTTTCATGGTACTGTCTCCAGTCTATGTTCAGTCTCTCAAAACGGATTCCAGAATAGGAAACCTTAGAGATACCTTTGTAAAGTTGTTCGTTGGTGAAGGGGTCACCACCGTATACATCAATTGTGAAGTCTGGTTCATGACCAACTAGATACTTGATGATGTCTCTGTTCACACCTTTCTTATAACACTTGTTGATGAAGGTGTGTCTTGAACAATAGAGGACTTTCACCTGTCTTTTCCAAACTCCAATCTCAGGAAGGAATTTTTCATTGTAGTGTCTGGTCACTTTCTTCTGATACCCATCACGTTCTTTGTTCAACTCCCAAAAGATTCTGTCCTTACCCATATCTTTTACAATTTGAACGTATTGGATGAAATCAAGTGATTTCAACATAGGGTGAATGGGAATTTTTCGGATACCACTCTTCGTTTTGACATTTGTGGTATCTGATTCTTCAATGTTGAACATCCAACAACCATCTTCTTCAAAAACATCTGAAGTTCGTAATTGACAAATTTCATTTGTTCTCATCCCCGAAAAGATACCTATTAGAAAAATCCAATAGTAAGGATTTTGGTTGGTTGTAATATCTGACCATCTGTGTTTGAAGTTTTTTGTCCATTTCAAATATGTGTTCGGTTTCAGAATCTTCTTCAACTCTTCACTTGTAAATGGTTCTCTCCTTTTTCGTTGTTCTGATTTTGATATTTGAACCTTCATCCCATCAAATACATTTTCGTCTACAAATCCTTGATTCCTACTCCATTTGAATACTGTTGATAGTCTCCCAAGGTATTTGTTAACATTGACACCACTTTGAGGGTCAACATTTGACAGTTCTAAAATCTCTTGAATGGATAAATCCCTGTATCTTGGATTCTTGTTCCGATTTATTGGGAGTTTCAGTTGGGTTTCAATGTACTTGTCACTCAAAACATCCTTAGTGAGTCCTTTTATTGGAATGTCACCGACTATCTCAATGAGTTCGTCTAAGTTCCTCCTGTATTCTTCAATAAGTTTGTCAGAAACCTTCCCTTCCCTTCTTTTGATGAATCTCTCCCTTACTTCTGAGAGGGGTTTAGACTCAAGTTCTAAGGGGTGTAGTTTAGGTTTGGGGATAGTATCTTGACTTGGAAGGACTTCTTGGTCTTCTTCCATGATTTTTGAAACCAAATCAAAATCCGATACACTTTCCCCTATCAAAATCTCTCTCTTCCATTTGATTTTTAGATTCTGGACTTTGATATAATTCTCTCTGAACAGTCTGAAACTGTCGGAATTCTTGTTTACAGTTGTGATTCCTTCCTTTTCTAATAGACCTAATACCTCATCATCAAAATCAGTCTTCCTCTTCCCCTTGAGTTCAAGTTCTTCCATCTTCAGAGTGTTCAGTCCTTCCCCCTTTGAAGATTCCTTACTCCTATCCACTCCGACATAGGAAAACCAAGAACTATGTTTCTTGGACTTCTCAATCTCTTTTCTGAGGATGACCTTCATCTCATCTATTGTCAGAAATTTTCCCATTCGGACTTCTTGATAGAGACTTTGAGTTATCTGGTTCAGAAGGACACAAATCTTCTTTGAGTGAATTTTATTACCACACTCCAAGGAAACTCTGAACTCAATACTTCCCCCAAAGAGAGGACGAAGTTCAAGAGGAATGTGTGAACGGAAGTAAAATGAAGAGTTTGAGGGGTTCTTGACTAAGAACTTACGATACATCTGGGACATCTCCAAGAGTCTGTCACCAAACCGTAACCGAACCGTAACCAGTAACTACCCAAAAATGGGGAAAAACGAGGTATCCTCGTCAGTCTCTAAATTCTAAACCAGAGAAATCCCTTTATCTCCAACGGATAAAAGGGTAATGATGTCAGGAAGGTGGTGGAGACGAGGGGGATCGAACCCCTGACCTCAACGCTGCCAGCGTTGCGCTCTCCCAGCTGAGCTACGTCCCCAGCTTCGTGAAGTGTGGCGTCCCCAAGGGGAGTCGAACCCCTGTTCTCGCCGTGAAAGGGCGATGTCCTAGGCCTCTAGACGATGGGGACTCGCACAAAACGAAAGTCTTTTAGTCTAAAGGCAGTTGCCGGGAAGTCAATCCAATTTTTTTCGGAGGCACGAAAGTGCGGGGCTGCTCGGATGCAGATTGACCTTTTGCGCGCATCATGGCAGAAAGACAGGGCACAATCTGGTTCATCGTTTTCTCCCAGATGCCGTTGAGCCAAAACCGGGAGGACTCAGCACTCCACGGGCTGACAGTCCACAGATTCTTACGAAATCGCAATGATTGACCCTGCAATGACAAGTCCTGGCCTCAGCACCGACGAGCCGAAATCTCGGGCGTTTCTCTCGGTGCAAGAGGCGTTCATTCCCAATATCAAGGTTTTTGGGGCCGGAGGTGCTGGGGGCAACGTGGTCACCAAGATGGTGGACGTGGGCATCCGCCAAGTCGAGATGGTGATCTGCAACACGGACCTCAAAGCGCTCCAGCGCAACAAGGCGGACCACAAGATCGAGTTGGGAAAGGACATGACTCGTGGGTTGGGGGCCGGGGCACGTCCGGAAGTGGGCACAAACGCTGCCGAAGAGACCGCAAGCGAGATTGAACAGGCATTGGCTGGAGCACACATGGTGTTCATTGCAGCAGGCATGGGCGGGGGCACCGGAACCGGAGCTGCCCCGGTGGTGGCCCGGATCGCCAAGGCCCGGCAGATTCTCACTGTGGGGGTGGTCACGCTGCCGTTTTCGTTTGAGGGCAAGCGCCGCATGCAGGTCGCCCTTGAGGGGGTGGAGGAACTGCGACAGCACACTGACACCCTGCTCGTCATCCCCAATGATAAGCTTCAGGATGCTTCAACTCAGACGACCAGTCTGCTGGAGGCGTTCCACATGGTGGATTCGGTCCTCATCAACGCCATCCAAGGGATAACGGATTTGCTGAATGGGGTGGGCGACATCAACGTCGATTTCGCCGACGTGCAGACGATCATGGAGAACATGGGCCGAGCCGTGATTGGACGTGGCGCTGCTTCCGGACAAGACCGACTGGAACGCGCCGTCCACAATGCCATGCACAGTTCGCTAATGGGCAATCAGGACATCCGGGGCGCACGAGGGATTCTGGTGCATGTGGTGGGGCCACGCGATACCAGCGCACTGGAGATCAACGATGCGATGACGAAGATCGCGGAATTGGGCGATGAGGACGTCAACCTGATCTGGGGTGCGTCTTTCTCCGAGGATGTTTCAGACCAGATCACTGTCACCATCATTGCCACAGGGCTTCCGGACTGAGCCAGCGAGCGGGACTGACTTGCTTGCTGATGATATAGAGACGATCTGAGGATGAACCAGCAGGGAGTCATGGGCGGACAGCGCATCCAGCTTTTTCAGACCAACAATGGCTCCTGCCCCTATCGGGAATCCGGAGTCTGGGAAAATCTCTCCTTTTACACCAGCGAGCTTTCGGACGCAGCTTACGCCTCCCTGCTCAATCAAGGATTCCGCAGAAGCGGCAACTCCATTTATCATCCCATCTGCCAAAACTGTGAAAGCTGCATCCCGATCCGGGTGGATGTCAATCGCTTTACCCTCAGCAAGAGTCAACGCCGTACTTGGCGTCGCAACCAAGACCTCCGGGTGGTGTCCCGCAGCACGGAATTCTCAGACGCCGCCTACGACCTCTACCGCCGCTACCAAATCGGTTGGCACAAGTCAGATTCAGGTTTGGACGCAGAGGATTTTCATGAGTTCTTGGTGTCGAGTCCGGTTTCCACCGAGATGCTGCACTACCACCTCGACGACCAATTGATCGGCATCGGCTGGGTGGACTGCCTGCCGCAGATGCTCAGTTCCGTCTACTTCATCTTTGATCCGGAATTTGCTGCGCGTCGGCTAGGTGTTTATTCTCTGTTGTGTGAAATCGAATACTGTCGGCGACTTGGTCTGCCGTGGCTGTACCTTGGCTACTGGGTTCCGGATTCGCAGAAGATGGGTTACAAGGCCGAATACCGCCCCGCCGAGGTGTTGGTGTGTGGGCAATGGCGCTTGCTGAACCAATTTCAGAAAACCACCAAACCAATCGGAGCATGAACGACACTCCCACCTTCACCCACTTGAGCGACGGCGACCAGCCGAGGATGGTGGACATCTCCGAGAAAACGGCCACGAAGCGCATTGCCGTCGCCGAAGCACGAGTGGCGCTAGGCCCGGAACTCGCCAAGCAACTCCGGGAAACGGGCAGCACCAAGAAGGGACCGGTGTTCCAGACAGCTGTGATCGCTGGCATCCAAGCTGCCAAGCGCACCTCGGATTGGATACCGATGTGCCACCCGCTTGCACTTTCGGGGGTGGATGTGGACATCCAACTTGCAGGAGAACACGCCTGCATTCAGGTCACTGTGCGCACCACCGGACTCACCGGAGTGGAAATGGAAGCACTCACAGCGGCCAGCGCAGCGGCACTCACGCTGTACGACATGTGCAAATCCATCACGAAGGGCATGGTCATCGAGTCCGTCCGTTTGCTGGAAAAGCGCGGCGGCAAATCCGGAGATTATCAGGCCGACTCCTGAAAGTTACTAAAACTGTTCATTCCAAGTTCGCCTTCTAAATTATCCCCAATCTTACGGAATACTATACTTAGTCTCACTCAATGAACAGCAATGACCCGAATTTTATAGTAAAAGCCATTAAAAATCGGACACTATGACCCAGTGGTGACATCTAATAAATATTTTTGAATATCAATGAATTAGCTGTTTGTATCCCAGTCCAAGATGTGTCCTAGAACCAGTAGCTTTGACTATAAATAACAGAAATCAAATCTATTATTCCTTGTTTTACCGACAATGAAAACCGGGCTAATTCTGTATTTTTCCAGCAATAAATTTAACTAGAATACATAACCATGAGCAAAATATCCGCAACCATTATCAGTTTTAACGAAGAACGAAAAATTGAAGACTGCTTGAAAAGCTTGCTGCCGATAGTTGATGAAATCATCGTAATTGACTCTCACAGCACGGATGCCACAGTGGAAATCGCTCGCCGCTATACAGGTCATGTCTACCTTCACCCATTTTCCGGTCACATTGAGCAGAAAAACTACGCAATCAGCAAGGCTAGCTATGACTGGATCCTAAGCCTCGACTGTGATGAGCGAATTTCTCCTGAATTGAGGGAATCCATCCTAGCGATCAAGGAAAACCTAGATCTGCACGATGCCTACTGTATGCCTCGCAAGACATTCTATGTTTACCGCTGGCTCAACCACGTCTGGTACCCGGATCGCAAAATTCGCCTATTTCACCGTTGCAAGGCGCACTGGGGAGGATTGAATCCGCACGATAGAGTGGAAGTTGATGGAAACAAAATCATATTGTTAACAGGAGATATTTTTCATTACTCCTTCGATTCGCTGTCCCACCACCTGCAAACCATTGATAAATTCAGTGAAATTAGCGCTCGTGAAATCATCAATAAAAACAAAAAGATTACCATAATTTCCCCTCTAGGTCATGCTGTTTTTGCATTCATACGTCTTTATTTTCTCAAGCGGGGTTTTCTTGATGGCTTCGCCGGCTTTGTCGTTTCTGTATTATCATTCATGCATGCTTTTCTCAAATACAGCAAAGCAATTATTATGCATCAGCAACAGCAATTAAATCAACAAAAATCGGATTCTTCAGTTTGAATCAAACAGTTTTCTTTCATTTGAGAAACATCACAAGTTTTTTAATTGATGATAAAGCTCAACATACGCATTAGTCATTCGGCCGACATTAAATCCGAGAGCTATGTTTTTTCCATTTTTCCCAAATTCAAATCTCTTTCCCTGATGATCAATCAATTCTATAATTTGTTGAGCGATCAACTCAAATTCTCTCACCTCACTTAAATAACCATTACAACCATCTTTCACCAACTCTGGAATTCCTCCTGCACGAGTAGCAACTATCGGTTTTTTCAGATGCATCGCATCAATAATGGTAGTGCATAAACCCTCTTCTTTCGAAGTTATTACGAAGATATCCATCGCTGAAATCAATTCATACACATCCGTTCTAAATCCAGTAAAGATTACACTACCTTTACAGGAAAGAGAATTAACATAGCCCTGAATTTCCTGATACAGAGGTCCATCCCCGACGAGCAACAATACTGTGTCATTTCTTTTGTGACAAATCTTGTCATACGCCTTGATCAACGTGTAGTGATCTTTGTGATCTGCAAAATTACCAAGGTTGCCAACAATAGTTTTTCCGTTGAACTCTGCCCGTATTCTACGGACAGCCTCCTGATCAACACTATTGGGAAAATACACTCCATCATAGATGACATCGATTTTGGATTCCGGAATACCATCATTTTTCAATATATTTTTGACTGCCCCACTGATTGCAACTAGGCGATCAAGCCAGCGGTTACGATACTTCCTTACGCTCAGCCATCCTTTGTTTACGCTGAAATCAACTCTTCTTGTGTGAACATGTCGGACCTTCGACCTCAGCATTCGAACAAATAATGAAGGTGTGAGTGCGTGAGCATCATGAGAGTGAATGATATCCGGTTTAAAATCATCAACAATTTCGAGAATTAACCGAACAAAACTAAAATCCAGTTCATTCCGGTACCTGACGGAATAATAGTTTTCCGTCAACCTGTCCTTGAAAACTCCTTTTTCATTACAAACAATTCGACTGTCATGCCCTCGTTCACGAAGAGCGTCGTGCAGAAAAAGAGCCTGCCTTTGTCCGCCACGCCATTCTTTTCCTGTATCGACATGTAGTATTTTCATAGGTAGCTTGATTTCGGACTATCGCTGGACAACAACAGAACCCATTGGGGTTCCCACGCCAGCCGTTGGTATCCGAACCAGCCTCGGTGTCGGCCTTGCGGTTCGTAAACCAGCACCTCATCCACATCTTGGTACAGTCGGACTAGCGGCTCGGTGTAGTTGCGGGCCAGAAAACGGATTTGGACTTCCGGAAACGCAGCTTTGAGCGCAGTTGCGGCGGGGAGTGTGAGGACCGTGTCGCCGATGCGATCCGTGCGGATGAGCAGAATGCGCTTCATAACCGAGGGCGGCAGCCTTTGTTTTGGTCCGGTATTGAGATTGACATGGGCCGTGTCCTTGTTATATTTTTCGTTTAAACAAACCTTCACCTAAAAGGAGAACCATGAAATTACTGCGATTTGGGCGAGCAGGCAAGGAGAAGCCCGGACTGCTGGACGAGCAGGGCAAAATCCGTGACCTCTCCGGGGTCATCGTGGATCTAGGGGGCGATGCCCTGCTGCCTCGGAGCCTTGACAAGCTCATCAAACTCAAGCCGGAGAAACTTCCGCTCGTCAAGGGGCGTCCAAGAATCGGGCCGTGCGTGACCGGAGTGGGCAAACTGATCTGCATCGGCCTCAACTACTCTGACCACGCCGCTGAAACCGGTATGGAAGTACCGCCGGAACCCGTGGTTTTCATGAAGGCAACGAGCGCGATTATCGGTCCAAACGACGATGTAGTCATTCCCAAAAAAGCCAAGAAGATGGACTGGGAAGTGGAATTGGCTGTGGTGATCGGCAAGCCTGCGAAGTATGTCACCAAAAAACAGGCGCTGGAGCATGTGGCGGGTTACTGCGTGGCGAACGATGTTTCCGAGCGCGGGTTCCAGCTTGAACGAGCAGGGCAATGGACGAAGGGCAAGAGTTGCGACACCTTCGGCCCGATTGGCCCGTGGCTCGTCACGGCGGACGAAGTTCCAAACCCGCAAAAGCTCGGCATTTGGCTGGAAGTGGACGGCAAACGCTACCAAGACGGCACCACCAAAACGATGGTCTATGGCATCGCGCACCTGATCTCCTACCTCAGCCAACTCTTCACGCTGGAAACCGGCGACATCATCTCCACCGGTACCCCGCCTGGAGTTGGGCACGGCAATAAACCCAACCCTGTTTATCTCAACGCCGGGCAAGAAATGCGGTTGGGGATTGACGGTCTTGGGGAACAGCGCACGATGGTTGTCAAGGATCAGTGAGGCCGCATGCCTTCCCGGAAAGTTGGGAAGCGCAACTTGTAATCCATTTCCCGGAGTAGTCGCTGGTTGTCGATGCGGCGCTCCGGGGCATTTTCTGGCAACACGCTTTTCGATTGTTCCGGCAGCATTTCCGGGTTCAACTCTGGGTGGTGCTGCACCAGCCACTCTGCCACTTCCCATGAGGATCGTGCTTCCTGATCCACCGCGTTGACACAACCCGGCCCCTCCGGATGCTGCACCAGCCAAGCCACGATTCCCGCCAAATCACAGACATGGATGCGGTGCGTCAACTTCGGTGTTTCCGGAATCCCCTTTCCTGCCTTGAGGCGTTCCACCAAGTTGCGACCGGGCCCGTAAATCCCTCCGGGCCGCACGACCTGCACCTTGAAAAACTCGCACAGCACCTGCTCCGTTTGCAGTCGAAGTTGGCCAGATGGCGAATCTGGGCGGAGTGGCATGTCCTCGTTCCACAACCCCGGCTGCCGGGGGTAAACGCCTGTCGTGGAAATGTAGATGAGCCGTTGCTGCTGCGGACGGTTCTGCTGCATCCACACCCCCCAAGCTCGCAAGCGCAAAGCTTCGGTTTCGGGATTTTTCTCCACTGGAGGAATGGTGAGAAGCAGCACCGTAGCATCGTTGGGCAACTGCTGGAATGATTCGGGATTTTCCCAATCAAAGCAGTGCTGGGCAAAGGTCAGTCCAGCCACTTGGTGATTCCGCCACGTTCCCCATGAATCCGGAGTAAAGGTGTGTTCTCTCAGCAGGGTTTGTCCAAGGAAACCGAGTCCGAGGACTCCAATTGGGGAGGGATTTCCACTCATGGTTTCAGTGCGTTTTTCGGATTCAGTGTCACTCGGAGGGTGCCTTGGCGCACTGGCGTTCCGCGTAATTCCACCTGCTCAAGTGCGAGCAGGGTTGCTGACTGCACCTCGGGACGCTGGGCAAAACGATCCCGAATCGTCCGCAACTCCTTGGGATTGAGTGTCAGCAGAGTGAGTTCCATTCCTGCGGGTTGGTAGCTGAACTGGGCTACCCAAGCACCCCGCACGAGTTGTAGCCACAACTCCACCTGATGGAAACTCATAGCCGGGCGCACATAAGTTTCGTCCCACAGGTTTTGGAGTTTCTGCACCTGCGCTTGTTGCTGCTGCAACGCTTGCCAGGCCTCCTGCTCCTGTAAGCGGGCTTGCAGAAACTGGTTTTGCGAGGCCAGTTCGGTGTGCAAGCTTTGAAGCTGTTGCTCGCTGTCTCGCCACAACCCCACACCCCAAGCAAGCACGACAAGCAGCAGCAGCGACAGCCCCGCTTCAACCCAAGGAAAGGGCTTCCGGACACGGTTCATCCACAGGAACCCCCGGCTGGGATGCTTGGCAAATCCGGGCCATGCCTGCAGCAAGGTCTGCATTTCAAGCGTATCCGAAGCGGTGGATGACGTTCCGGATACTTCGGTTTTAAGGGAGAGCCGTGTGTGTGTGATGGAGTCATTGCGTGTGCCAAAGTGATCGACGGCCCAAGTGGTCGCTGCAGCTTGTGGAAGCTGCGGGAGTTCGCAAACCTGTAGAAAGACTCCTTTCTGCTGCTCAACAAAGCAGGATTGTTCCAGCCCGGAGAGCAAGAGTTTGGAAGGTTCGTCCGGAAGCAGGTGAAACCACCCGGCAACCAGGGGGATCACCTGCAACTGGACTCGAAACTGCTGGCGGAATGCTTGTACCAGTTGCAGAGTTGCCGAACTAGGGCGGGCATAGAACAAGCCGATCCGGTCATGCTCTCCGGATTCAAAAAACTGCAAACCGATGGGGACTGAGTCCGGGAGTTTGGTGAGCCGGGAAAGTTGGGCTTGCGCGTAGTGGTACGCCTCTTCGTGGGACGGCTGGACGATGGTCTCGAAGCCGACTTGCACCCACGGAAACTCCAGCCACGCCGCCGCCTGTTTGAAGCGCAATGCCTTGCACTGGGCCAGCACTTCATCCGGAGTCAAGCGGAGGTCCAGTGCCTGATGGGTGGTGGCGCCTTGGTCGCTGACGAGACCGAGGGTTTTTTCTCCAAGCACGAGGTGCAGGGGGTTTTGGCGAGTGAACTGGAAGGGCACGGTAGGGGGAATTGCGAATTTCAGAAGCTGTGCAAAAACGACAGCCACGGTGACTTGCACAAACAGGCTTGCTGGAGCAGGACGGTGCTAACTCCACCCAAACAGAGGAACGGGGCAAACGGAATCCGGGTTTGCAGCAGAGGTTGGCGAGTGCGCAACAGCACAAACCCGCCAATGAGAAGTCCGGACAGGGCGGCAATGAGGACGGTGGTGAGCAAGCCCTGCCACCCCACCCAAAGACCGATCAGCCCCAACACGGCGGGATCGCCCTCCCCCAGCCCCTCGATGCCGCGCACGGCGGCATAAAGCATCCCCAGCCAGTAGAGTCCTCCAGCTCCGAACACCCCGCCGAGCAACAGCTCTATTGTGCTGGCAGGCACAAACAAAACAGACCAACCACTCTGGAGCAAGGCGGTGAGGGCGATCAAACGAATGTCAATGGTGAGGTGCCGCCAATCCCACCACGCGATGCCCGTCAGGGCGGCCAGTAGGAGGCTGTCGCTTAGCAGTCGCCCATAATCCTGCCGAAGCATCCCCAGAATCGCCGTGGTTGCAATGAGAGCAAGAATAACGGCTCTTGGTAGCCTTGCGTCTAAAAGCTCGCCTGTGTCGAGAGCAGAGGATTCTGGAACTTCGGGATCGAGCGCAAATGCGGCAGGGATTCGTCGCAACCACCACTGGAGGACAAGCGTTGCCGTGATTCCCGCCGTGATGCCTGCCCCGATCCAGCTGAATTCCGTGGGCATGGCCGCACCTCCTTATGTGGGTTAATCAGATGCCGGGATGGTGAAGCCCAAGGTGCCGCGCTCCACTCCAAACAGTCCGAGGTTGTCTGTGGCCGCACGAATCACCACTTTGCCGTTGAACAGCCGATCCTCCGGATGAGGCGGTTTGAGGGTGCCTCGTACCACGGCTTTCCCATCGCGTTTCAGCGTCACCAGTTCCGGGAGGTCGAGTCCGTAGTAGTTGGTGCTGAGGCGGATCAATCCCGGTCGGTCCACCCGATCGTTGCGGCCTCGGTGTACCAGATTCACCCAAAACTCAAGCGGAGTGTCGGTGGTCAATTTCTGGATTTTCAGTGGCACCACCAGCTTTAGGTGGAGGGCGTGGGGCACCGGGTTCACGGTCCGGAAGAGCTTGTCGTTGACTTTCGCTCGGTAAATCCGGGAGCCTGTTTTCAGCAGCAGAGTTGAAGCACGGTTGCGGACTCGCACGGAATTTGCGGCCACCACGACGCTTGTGCGCGACTTAGTGGCCTGAACCTGAAACTCAGCTTTCCCGGATTCAATGCTGAGTGCGGGAGTCGTCAACTGGTGGTGGGCCGAACGCTGCCGAAACCAAGCACTGAGCGTACCGTGATAGAGCGTGATCTGAAGGCTTCCGCTCGGAGTGAGCGTTCGCTCTGCCTTGCGGACGAGGTGCAGTTGCGTTTTTCCCAGCACCCGGATTTCCGAGCCGTCCCTGAGCAAGAGTGTCACCTTGCCGTCATCCAGAGTACGGAGGTGATGGTTGGAGGAAAGCAACGCCCCCTCTGTGACTTTTTGGGTCGTCTGCTGCTGATCCTGCCACACCCGCACTTCCCCGGACACTTGGGACAGCACAGCGATGGGGACTGCGCTGACGCAGCTCGGCGCAAGGCAGAGCAGGGCACTGACGAGCAACGGAAACGTGCGGGTTATCCGATGGATACGCATCAGCGCTGGCGGCGGTAGAATTCTTGGAGTGGCGACAGGATTAAGTCCGGGTGCCAAAGCCCGTGAGTGTACTGGATTTTTGGTAGGATCGTGTAACGCCCATTGGGCAGCTGACGCCCGGCTTCTCGAACCGACAGAAAGCGGGGTTCGGAGGTGGCTGTGAAAAGCTGAGTGGAGACCCGGATCGAGTTGAGCTGTTCGCTGACCCCTTCCCAACGGCAGGACTCGGTTAAGCTGATTGAATACACTTCCGGATTTCCGTTGGAGATTTGCTGCTGCTGCTCGCTGGAAAGGTGTTCTTCTGAGCGCCACTGTTGGAGGTACGCAGCAATGTGCCCGTCGCGGAGCTGGCTTCGCGACTCCTCCAGCACCTGAAGTTCGTCGATCAACGGATAAGGATGTGCTCCGGCGGCGGCAAGGGTGCGGATGCTCTCGGGGTGCGAGACCGCCAGAGAAAAGCCCACCTGCGCCCCAAGGCCAAATCCGAGAAAGTGGGTGTAGTCCACTTGAACCTCGCGGAGGACCTCCAGCACATGCGCCGCACGGGCGCTGATGGAGTAATGCTCGGATTCCAAAGGGGTATCGCTGCGGCCTTGCCCAAGGGGCTCGATGACCACGAGCCGGAAGGTTTCCTGTAATTGCTCGATGTAGCCTGTCTGCCACCAGGTATCCAGATTCACTAGAAAAGGTCCATGCAGAAACAGGTATGGCCCCCGTTCTCCAGCAGTCTCGTAGTGGATGCGTTGGTGGTTGGCGATCACAAACGGCATGGTCAGTCCTCCAGAGCTTGCATCCGGGACAGTTCGGCCTCGGTGGGTTTGTGCCGCCAGCGCCGATGGAACCATGCCCACTGCTGCGGGTGCTGCCGGATGAGCGATTCCATGTGCCGGTTCAGGCTGCGGGTGATGCGGAACACCGCGTGATCCTCGTCTTCTTGGGGGAGTTTTTTCTGCACTCCGAGGTCAGTCAGGTGCAGCCGGAACCGACCGTCCTGCTCCCGGACAAAGAGTCCGCTCACCACAGGTGCTCCGCTCATGAGAGCAAAAGCAGTGGCACCGATGGGCGTCTTTGCGGGCAAGTTGAAAAAAGGAGCCCAAATGCTAGGAACGTTGGTGTCTTGATCAATCGCCAGCACAAACACCTCGCGATTCTGGAAACACTGGAGGATTTTTCCCAGCGCCTTTGAGTCTCCACGAGGTACAATCTGCATCGGTCCGCGCTCCCGCATTGCTTGGAGCCTTTGGTTGATCCGGGGTTCCGGGACATTGGCAACGGCGGCGACCATTGGCTGGTTCAGGTGTTCGGCAAGGACACTGAAGAGTTCCCAGTTGCCCAGATGCAGGGTCAGCACAATCACACCCTTTTGCTGCTTGAGAGCGTTTTCCAGCACTTGGGGATTCTCGATGCTCAGCCAATCTTCTGGAGCCGCTGCAATCTGCGACATGCCCAAGAACTCAAACAAAAACTGTCCAAAACTCTGGAAGCACTCCCGGCACCACTGCTTGCGCTCCATCGTGCTCACCTCCGGGAAGACCCGTTCCAGTTGTGTGTCGGCAATGCCTCGGTCTTTTGGGAACAGGAAGTACACCAGTAACCCGATGAAGCGGCCCAGCCGTTGAAGCTGAGGCACAGACAGCGTTTGTCCCAGCCACGCTCCAAAGCAGAAAATGCGGTACTCGAGCTCTCGACGGAAGGAAGTGGCCCAAGACGCACGATGCTTCCGGAAGGGTTCGTAGGAAATGGAATCGGCAGCATCAGCGGTCTCAAACCCAAGAGGGTCGCGCTCCATAGAACTGGACGTGTCCGGACTTTCGCTGCTGAAGATCGGAGTTGCCGCCATCTCAGCTATTGATGATTTGGGTGAGGTACTCGCGGACAGCACCCGCCTGAGCAGGAAGCACGGTGCAGCGCGTCTCTAAGTTCTCCAATTCGGCAAGCGGTGGCGGCAGTTCCGGAGTCGTGCCTGCGGCTTTTTGAACTGCTGAACCGAACTTGGCAGGATGGGCGCAAGCAAGGCAGACCACCGGGCCTTCCAAGTCCACCTGTTTGGCGGCTCCAACCCCAACTGCCGTGTGGGGATCGAGCAGGTAGCCGTGTTCCTCGTAAGTCTCCCGGATGGCCCTGAGCGTTCCGGCTTCGTCCACTCGTGCGGAGCCAAAGGCGGTTTGCGCTGTTTTCAAACGCTCGCCCTCAATGGTGAGGCGTCCGGTTTCCTGAAAATCCTGCATCCAGTGTTTGAGTTGCTCCGGAGAGCGACCGCCGAGGTCAAAGAGGTAGCGCTCAAAATTGCTGGAGATCTGGATGTCCATCGAAGGACTCAGCGTCTGATGGACTCTGGCAGTGTGGTACTCTCCTTTGCTGAAGAAGCGGTGCAGGATATCGTTTTCATTGGTGGCGACGACAAGCCGACGGATCGGCAGCCCCATCTGCTGGGCGTAGTAGCCTGCGAGGACGTTGCCGAAATTCCCGGAGGGGACAACGAAATTGATGGCCTCCCCAGAATTGCGGGAAATCCGCCCCCACGCATAAAAGTAGTACACGATTTGGGCGAGGATGCGTGCCCAGTTGATCGAGTTGACCGCACCGAGGTGGTGCCGGGCCTTGAACTCGAGATCGCCGAACAGTTCCTTGACGATGCGCTGCGCGTCGTCGAACGAGCCTTCCAGCGCAATGTTGTGGATGTTGGCATCCAGAACGGTGGTCATCTGCCGTTCCTGCACCGGACTCACTCGCCCCTTGGGGTGCAGCATGAATACGGAAATGCCCTCGTGTCCGCGCATTCCATGGATCGCGGCACTGCCGGTGTCTCCGGAAGTTGCGCCGAGGATGCGCAAGGGCTGCTTCCGTTTTTTCAGGACATGCTCAAAGAACTGGCCCAGTAACTGAAGCGCTACATCCTTGAACGCAAAGGTGGGACCGTGGAACAGTTCCAGCAGGTGCAAACGGCCAAGGGTGCGGACAGGCGTAATATCCGGGTGTGTGAAGTTACGGTAGGCTTGCTCGATTTGGGCACGGAGGTCAGCTTCCGGAATAGCCTCTCCAATAAAACTCCGGACGATTGCAAGGCTGAGTTCCTGATAGGACAGCTTGCGCCACTGTGGGAGTTGAGCCTGCACCTGCGGCAGTGCATCCGGAATCAACAGGCCACCGTCCTCGGCCAGCCCCGCAATCAGGGTGTCCTCAAAGGACAGCCCCCGCATGCCTCCACGTGTACTCAGGTAGCGCATGATGTGTGCTTGAGGTTGTGACCTGTGCGAAAGTGTGGTACCACCATGAACCACGTTAACTTCACAGGGATATGCTGATTCAAAGACTGCTCGGCGCATGCGGTTGGGGAACGCTGCTTTTGTTGCTTGCCTCCACGGCACCAGCGCAATCGTTCCCGGTCATTCCGGAATTCCAACTGTATCAATCGGTAGGAACACGAGGGAGTATGTATACCACAGGTGCTGCCGGGTTCGCCATTCATTTGTTTGACGAAGGCGGTGGCGATCCGGGGCTTTACCTCCAGCTTTTAGTGCTGCGAAGCCCTAAGTCGTTTTTGGGATTTGCCTCACAAATTGGTGGGCTGAAGCCACTTGAGGACGGTTCCGGCTACGAAATCGGCCTGCACAATCGCTGGAGCGAAGTTTCTAGAAAATCGGCCAGTCTGACCTACCGCAATCTGGAGTGGAAGTCGGTGATGGTTGACGGAGTGGCAGGGCCTTCCGCCAAAGCGGAGGTGCTGCATCTGGGCTGGAGTTGGACCACATGGGACACCTACCCTGTCGTTTGGCTGCTAGGGCTGGACCTCGCGTCCCTCAAACTTCCGAAAAACTCGGGAGGCGAAGCCCAACTCGCACTCGGCATCCGTACCGGATTTTGATCAGGTGATCGGCGTGTTGGCCCGAGTCAGGGCGTCCTGCACGGTTTGTTGCTCTTGCTTGCGAAGCACAAAATCGCTGCTGAAGATCATCAACGCCTGTTCAGACAAGGCGTTCTCCAAAAGCTTTGCTTCGTCCATGCCCAGCAATCCACGCACCAACCGAGTGAACATATTTTTTGGGGTTTCAAAGGAACCCCTCTTGAGCATCAGGTACTTCTCCATCGGTCCAGAAATCTCGAAGCGTCTGCCCTCAGCGTCGTAAGGGTAAGCCTCCCCTCCCGGATTGAAATACCCGGAAGCTAAAAACTTCAGGCGTACAAAATTCAGTAGAAAATCGATAGTCTCCCGGCTTTCGTGCAGGTTATCTTCTAGGTTGAGAATGGAAACTCCATCGGGATCGAACTGCGCCTCCAACTTGTCCAGAACGTTGAAGAACATGTGGGGGTGAGTCAGGATCTGGAGGAGCATCTTGGCGCGTCGTGAGCGCGGGATGCCCTTCAGTGTCGCCTTGACAATCACCATGATGTTGGACGGGAGAGGATCGAAGGGGCTTGCCCCGGTTGCCCCCTGATGCAACTGGTGCTTGAGCCGCCCCTGAGAGAGCGTTTTTTCCTTCTGAGCAGCCACTACGCCAGTCGCAGGGCTTGTGGATTCCCGGCTCGCAAGCTCTTTGGCGGCTCCTTCTTTGACCTTCAGGCGTGCCCGGACGGGTTCCAATTCCTGATGCAACTCCTTAAGGAATCTCCGTTCCTCGGTTCCCACCGAGTCCAGCATTTCAGTAACCATCCATTCCAGTTCCTCTGTTTGGGATTGGCAAATGTTCAGACGCTCTTGAGCCGCCTCCGGAATCTGCTGCACAATCTCGGTGAGCTTGGTTTTTTTTGCCTCGGAAGCAGCATCGTCCTTCACCACTGCCCGGAGTGCGTCTTGGGTTTCCTGCATCTGCCACATGGTGGTAAGCAACTGATCGAAAACAAGTGAGACGCTACCAAGCACCATGCACGCAGAAGAAAGCGAAGTCCGCTCCTCATAAGCCTTGTGGAATCGCTGAAACAACGCAATCCCTTGCATGTCGGGGGCTTGCAGGATGAGTCCGAGATGGTCGTTGAGACGCTCCTCATATTCCTCCAAGTGCAGCCGACTTTCATCCACCAGCGTGATGCCGTGGGCAACCCCCTCAATGACCACCCGCTCAAAAAGTCCGGAACGCTCAACATGGTTGTTGAGGTTCACCAGAACCTGCTGTCGTGTTTGGGCAACCCGCACGGCTTTCTGGAGCAACCCCCGGATGGTCTCCAACGTTTTCTGGAGGAATGTGTGGGTGATGCTACGGGCGGAGGCGTTGTTGTAAATCTTGCCGAAGGAGATGGAGAGATTGTTGAGCACGGACGCAATTTGCGAAAGGACATCGTGGGCTTCTTGAAGGGCGCTCACGATCAGTTGTAGCTGAGATTGCGCGTCTGCAGTTTCCTTGTCGAACTGCGCTATCCCGGACTCTAGGTTCTCTGCACAAAGGATCTCCATCCGGTCATTACAGATTTTCAGGTAGCGAATCGGCTCAAGCGAGACGTAGAGCAGTTCCAACCGGAGTTGCGCGTCGGTCTGGATCACCTCTTCCAGTGAGGCGCTAGTCCGGAGTTCGTTGGCATTGGTAGTGGATTGTAAAGCGAGGCGTTGCTTGAGTTGATCCAGTTGCTTGTGAAGGTGTTCGGAATCCACGCTGTCTTGCTCTGCTTCTGGAGCCGATTTCATGGAGTTCGCCTGAGCTTGCTCTTCAAGCTCAAGCATCTTCCGGGCGAATTGAAAATACTTGTACACCGCTTGAAGTTCCTCCACCGAGAGGGGGTGGCCGGTGTCCTTGAGCTTGCTATTCGCAAGCAGTTCCTGCACAAGCCCGGAGGCTTTCTGGTGCAGTTCGAAAAACTGTTGTTTGGCCTCGTCATCGACCGGAGTGGACAGCGGATTCCGGACCCACCGACCTTGCTCTTCAATACCAATCCTGATCCGTTCCACTTCTTGCCACGAGAGCGCAAGGGCATTTCCGGGAGAGACGCCACGCGGTTCAGTCATGTAGAATCCGTGGTCGAGGCTCATGTGGATGCAGTGCGAGAGGTGAGAGATTTGTTTGCCCATCGCAATGTACTTCGCCGCCTGTTGCTGGAAGAGGTGCGGTGTGCGACACTGTTCGTAGAGTCGGGCGAAGATTTGGTTGATGAGCTTGAAGGTCGCCGCGAGGGCCTGCTGCTGCTCCCTAGGAATGAACCAGCGATGCTCCGGGCTGAGGGCCGCCCGCACAAACTGGCTGATCGCCTGAGCCTCGTGCTGGGCGTCTTGAACCTGCGAAACGGGCTGGCGTTGCTTCTTCAGAGACGATTGGATTTTCTTGGCTTGTGCAAGGACAGCTTGATCACTCACGAGATTCTCCAGAGAATAAGGAGTTGCGGGTACGGAACTTTGTTTATTAAACTGCTCATGGCTAAATACTGAACTGATCTGGTGAAAACCTCGATGGGAAAACTGCTAGACCATATCGTACAACCACGGGATGTTCAACTTCTCTCTTTGCAGGAGTTGGGACAACTTGCACAAGATTGCCGTGATCGCATCGTCGAAGTGACCAGCAAACGTGGGGGACACCTCGCCTCGTCCCTAGGCGCGATCGAACTGACAGTGGCCTTGTTCAAGGTGTTCAATCTGGAACAGGATCGGCTGCTCTGGGATGTGGGGCACCAAGCCTATGCATACAAGCTGCTGACCGGACGGAACGAGCGTTTTGAAACTTTGACTCAACAGGGGGGGATCAAGAAATTCCTCTCCCGGGATGAGAGTCCTTATGACCATTTTGGGGCGGGGCACGCCTCGACGTCCATCTCCGCCGGAGTCGGCATGGTCGTTGGTCGGGATCTTCAGGAGCAGTCGCATCAGGTGATCGCGGTCATCGGCGATGGCGCCATGACTGGAGGCTTGACGTTTGAAGCGCTCAACCACAACGGTTTCCTCGACAAGCGCATGTTGGTGATTTACAACGACAACGGCATGAGCATCGACCCCAACGTTGGCGCACTCTCCAAGTTCATCACCCGTATCAGCATCTCCAAACCCTACAACATCATCCGGGAAGAGGCACTGGAAATGGCTACGAAAGTGCCCTTCTCCAAAACCGTCCACAGCGGACTCCAGCGGATACACGATTCGGTGAAGTCGTTCTGGTCTCCCGGAATGCTCTTTGAGCAGTTGGGCTGGCGTTACTTTGGACCCGTCGATGGGCACAACCTCAAGGATTTGGTCGATCTGTTGGAACACGTCAAGGAACTGGAAGGACCTATCGTGGTCCACGCCTTGACGCAAAAAGGCAAGGGCTACAAACCTGCGGAGGGAGACGCCTTTAAGTACCACGGGGTGAAGCCCTTTGTTCCGGAAAGCGGAGAGTTCATCATCAAAAAACCGGGGTTGGTCAAGGAAGTCAGCTACTCCAAGGTGTTCGCAGACAAGCTCGGCGAGTTGATGGAACAGGATCCCAAGGTGATGGTTACCAGCGCAGCGATGGTGAGTGGAACTGGTATTCTGGACCTGCAAGCGAGATTTCCGGAGCGCGTGTTGGATGTTGGCATCGCAGAAGGACATGCGGTGACTTCGGCAGCAGGAATGGCCACCACTGGGATCAAGCCCTTCGTGGCGATCTACTCGACCTTTCTTCAGCGTGCGCTTGATCACATCATCCACGATGTTGCTGTGCAGCGACTCCCCGTGCGCTTCATGCTGGATCGGGCCGGCTTGGTGGGAGCGGATGGTCCCACCCACCATGGCGCCTATGACCTCACCTACCTCCGGATGATCCCGGAAATGGTGGTGATGGTTCCAAAAGACGGAGCGGAATTGCGGCGCATGGTCGAATTTGCGCATAGGCATGAGGATGGTCCCAGTGCGGTGCGCTACCCCCGAGGGAACACCGCGAGTTTGGACGAAAGCTCCGTGCCGCCCATCGAGTTGGGGAAAGCCCACTTGTTGCAACCCGGAAGGGATGTGGTGCTGCTGGCAGTAGGAACGATGGTTGCAATTGCAGAAAAGATTGCCGAGCCATTGAAGG
>Ga0209402_10002236_pt1 | contig 19817 bp, 24 predicted proteins | sample ArcticOcean_MG_C_3_FD_187437 | JGI IMG/M metagenome (GOLD analysis project Ga0209402, IMG submission 187437) | Marine microbial communities from western Arctic Ocean - ArcticOcean_MG_CB8_126 (SPAdes) (version 2) | ecosystem: Environmental > Aquatic > Marine > Oceanic | place: Arctic Ocean... | reverse complement strand
TATGCCAGTAACTATTTGGATAATTAAACAAAAAGTTAATATGCCACCAAAAGTCCACCAGTAGTTTAAATTTTTAGGAGTTGGGTATTCTCTTAAGTGTGCACCAAGAGATAAAAGCGGAAGTCTATCATTAAACCATTTACCAACTTTTGATTCTGGAACGTAATCGTGATCACTCATTATTTGTTTTATCCAATTTTAATAGTGTTGCTATCTACAAACTCGTATTTTGGTATTTCTAAATTAGTTGGAGCTGGACCTTTTCTTACTCTGCCAGAACTATCATAATGGGAACCATGACAGGGACAGAACCAAGCTTTGTAATCTCCTTTGCCTGCTAATGGAACACACCCGAGATGAGTACAAACTCCGATCATAACCAACCACTCCGGATTTTTGGCTCTATCTTCGTCTTTTTGAGGATCTTTTAATTCTTTTAAATCAACAGATTGAGCTTCTTGAATTTCTTCAGGTGTTCTTCTTTTAATAAAAACTGGTTTTCCTCTCCACAAAACTGTAATTGATTTTCCTGGCGTAACCTGACTTACATCAACTTCTGTGGTAGCCAATGCTTTTACTGACTCGTCTGGATTCATTTGATGAATAAGTGGCCATATAGTAGCTCCTAGACCTACGGCTCCAACCGTGTAACTAGCGGTAAAAAGAAAATCTCGTCTATTTTTTTTATCTTCTTGTTTGCTCATAATTATCTATTTATTATTAAAGAATATTTAGTTAAAACTAATTCTACAGCTTTTCTAGTGTCAGAATGACACATAAACTAACTGTCAATGATAAATATAGCGCTTTATAAACCAGATATACCTCAAAATACAGCTGCTATCGTTAGATTATCAGCATGTTTAAACTTGAAAATTCATATTATTGAACCATGTGGGTTTAACTTAGACGACTCAAGATTTAAAAGAGTAGCCATGGATTATATCAATCTTAGTCAAATAGTTAGATATCCTGATTTTGAAAGTTTTATAAATAAAAATTTAAAATCAAGAATAGTTTTAATGACAACTAAATCTAAAAAATTTTATCATCAATTTAAATTTAAAAAAAATGATTTTCTTTTCTTTGGCAGAGAAAGCTCTGGTGTACCAAATGAAATACATGAAAAAATAAAAGATAAATTAAAAGTACCCTTGAGTGGAAAAGCTAGATCGCTTAATGTAGCAATGACAGTTGCAATAGTCGCTTCTGAAGCTCTTAAACAAAATAATTTTTTTAAATGAAAAATTTAACAGAAATAAAAAAAAAATTAACTAGTGATTGGTTTAAATTTTTACAAGATAGAATTATTGAACAATTTCAATTACTTGAAAATGAAATTAGTAAAAAAAATAAAAAAAAAATAAAAACTTTTATTAAAAGAGAGTGGAAAAAAGACAATAAAAAAGAAGGTGGCGGAACGTCTTATCTTTTAAGTGGTGGTGAGCTATTTGACAAAGTGGGAATAAATCAATCAACTGTTTCAGGTCATTTTGAAAAAACTTTTAGATCTAAAATTTTAGGAACAGAAAAAAATGGTAAGTATTGGGCTTCAGGAACTTCAGTAGTTGCGCATATGAAGAATCCTAAAATACCAGCATTTCATTTTAATACGAGATTCATTGTAACTTCAAAAGAATGGTTTGGAGGAGGCATGGATGCAACACCAAGCTTTAAAGATAAAAGAGAAAAAACAGGCATTCATCAAAAATTAAAAGCAGTGTGTAGATTAAATAATAAGGATTATAATAAATATAAAAAATGGTGTGATACTTATTTTTATTTACCTCATAGAAAAGAACTGAGAGGTATTGGTGGAATATTTTTTGACTACGAAACCAAAGATTGGGAAAAAAATTTTAAATTTATTCAAGATTTAGGTATTGGGTTTATAGATATAACAAAGAAAATAATCCAAAAGAAAAAAAATTTAAAATGGACTGAAAAAGATAAAGAGCAACAATTATATAAAAGAGGAAGATATGTTGAATTTAATCTTTTGTATGATAGAGGTACAAAGTTTGGATTAAATTCAGGTGGTAACATTGAGTCAATTTTAATGTCCTTACCTCCTCTAGCAAAATGGAAATAAATGGATAAAGAACCGATAACAGTTGAGGGATTAGAAAAACTTAAGCTAGAACTTAATGAACTGAAAAACATAAAGAGACCTCAGGTCGTTGCAGCAATTGCAGAAGCACGATCTCATGGTGATCTAAAAGAAAATGCCGAATATCATGCAGCGAAAGAACAGCAAGCTCAAATGGAAAGCCGAGTTATTGAAATAAATGATATTATTGCTAGAGCAAATGTCATAGATGTCACAAAAATTGAAAATAGTGGCAACATAATTTTTGGATCAACTGTCACTGTTCAAGATTTAGAAATTAATAAAAAAAAAACTTATAAAATTGTCGGAAAAGATGAGGCAGATATTTCTAAAAATTTAATCTATTTTAGATCTCCTATAGGCAAAGCACTTATAGGTAAAAGTCTAGAAGATATGGTGACTGTAGAAACGCCTTCTGGAGAAAAAACTTTTGAAATTTTAGATATTAAATATATTTAATTTTTTTATTTTATTTACGATAGAAACAGCTTCTTCAGTTTTTAAATTAAAATCGTTTTGAACCCACTCTTTTTCTAGCTTTTTAAGCGCAAAACCAATTTTTTTTCCATCAACTAAACCTTGATCAATTAGGTATTGGCCATTAAATGGAAAATTTGGAATTTCTATTTTATTTATTTCATTAATTATATTGTTCAATAAATTAGTTGAAATCTTTGACTCTGCACAGTAAATAAATCCTAATAATTTTTTAATATTATCTTTTCCAAGCTTATACACATTTTTTTTAAGATCTTTTTTTAGATAATTTCTTTCTTCTTTGAACTTAACATAATTACTTGCAATAAAGCTTAGGTCTTTTTTTAATTTATTAGAAGTTTTATATTTATGATAAAAATATTCATAATTATCTTTTTCATCTACCAAAAGTATAGAAAAAATTATTTCTGGAGTTTGAGTTAAAATGTTTACTTTCAATAGGTAAAGAAATTTTTCGAGTCTATTTAAATATTTAAATTCAGGAAAAATTATTAAAAAAATATTTTTTATTTCCTTGTTTTCTAAAAAAACATTAATATTCTTTAATTTAAATATTTTATAAAGCTCACTTAAAATACGTTCTTTTGAAAGATTTTTTATACCATTTAAATTAAGCTTAATTGCTTCAATTATTTTAAGGTCAGATCGCTTGATATTATAATGAAGAGAAAATCTTATGAATCTAATAATTCTTAAATAATCTTCTTCTATTCTAGTAAAAGAATCACCAATAAACTTTATTTCATTATTCTTTAAATCTTCTCTACCATTTTGTGGATCGTATATTTTTCCTTTTCTGTCCATGTAGATTGCATTGATGGTAAAATCTCTTCTCTCGGAGTCTTGTTGCCAGTTATCTGTAAATGAAACTTCAGCATGCCTTCCATCTGTTTTAATATCCTGCCGTAACGTTGTAATCTCAAATTTACTTGAATTTATAATAATTGTTACTGATCCGTGTTCAATACCAGTGTCTATAACTTTAAATTCCGAATCTTTAAATTTTTCTTTTATTTCTTCTGGTGAAAAAATAGACGCAATATCTATATCATCAATATTTTCATTAGTTAGAAACTTTCTTACACAGCCACCAACAAACATGGCAACTTGGGCATTTTTCTGTTTACCTTTTTCAAGGATATTAAATAATTTTTTTATATCTTTTGATTTGTAGAAAGGGAAAAATACTTTTTTTAGTTTGTAAAAAAAGGTTATATTTTTTGATAATTTTTTCATTTATTTGGCTGGGGCACTAGGGATCGAACCTAGGATGGCGGTATCAAAAACCGCTGCCTTACCGCTTGGCTATGCCCCAATATTATCGATTTGATATATCACAAAAACAAATAATTAAATAGATTTTGTAAGTACACACCAGCAATTTGGAAGTTTTTTTTGAATTGTTCTTAATCCGAGTATTGCTGATTTTCTATTAAAAAATACTCCAAAACAAACTGACCCAGATCCCGTCATTCGTGAAAATAAACAGTTTTTTTGTAATTTGATTAAATCTAAAATTTTTTTTATTTTTTTATATTTTCTCTCGACTATTTCCTGTAAATCATTATTTTCATTTTTAATAAATTCTATATATTTACCTTTAGATAGAATTTTTGAAGGATCTATTTTTAAAGATAAATTAAATTTTTTTACTTTTGAGTAAACCTCTTTAGTAGAACATTTTATATTTGGATAAACTAGTATAAAATAAAAGGCATATTTTTTCTTAAATTTTATAATATTTTTTAAACTCTTCTGAAATGAGTGGTTTAAAAAAAATAATCTAAAATCCGAGCCTATTTCTTTTTCAAATATTGTTAAGAGTTTATTGTTAGGTTTATTTTTTAAAAAATATTTAATTAAAGATGCTGCATTACTAGTCCCACCTCCTAGGCCAGCAAATACTGGTATTTTTTTATTTATAACAATTTTATATTTTTTTTTGGAACTTATTAAATTCTGGTTTCTTAAAAGTGATAAAACCTTAGATATTGAGTTTATATTTTTATTTATATTTTCATTAAAACGACCAACAAATGTAATCTTATCTTTATCTTTGTTTATGGTTTTTACATTTATCTCATCATGTAAATCTAACAACATCACGCTTGATTGTATGTTGTGTAATCCATTTTTATTTTTTTTTAAAACTCTTAGAAATAAATTTATTTTAGAGTAAGATTTTATCATTATTCATTCTAGGTTTTAAGTCCGAATAATAATTTTTGTTCAATTTCTTTTTTTAGTTTTTCTTCTGTTTTTTCTAGTTTTAAAACATAGTTCCAATAGTATCTTGCTTGAAGAGAATTATTATTCATCCATAGTGTGTCAGCGTAGTGATCATTAATCACTGGGTCTGAAGCCATGTATCCAATGGCTAATTCCAAATATTTTTTTGCTTCTTTGTAATTTTTTAATTTAAATAAAGCCCAACCGAGTGAATCTATGATGTAACCATCGTTTGGTCTTAACTCATTTGCTTTCTTAAGCATGCCTAAAGATTTTTCAACATTAATTCCTTTTTCTATCCATGAATAGGCTAAATAATTAATTACATAAGCATCATTAGGTGAAGCACTTAATGATTTTAGTAAATCGGTTTCTGCTTTGTCCCACTGATTAGTTCGATCATATGAAACTCCTCTACCGTCTAATGCATCTGCGTAAAGGTTATGTTTTTTGTCAATTATATTTAGTACTTCTGAATAATATTTAATTGATTCTTCATACTTTTCATTATGTTTTAAAAATTCTGCATAATCAAAAACTTCATAAGTTGTTGGGTTTGTTATTTTTTGAAAAGAATCTTTTAAATAATCAAGTGCTTTTTCTTTTTTTTCTTGTTTAATAAAAATTGATGCGATTTGTTTTGAAGCATGCCAACTATAGATTGAGCCATTTTTTTTTATTTTATCATAAATATTTTTTGCTTCTTCATACTGTTTAATAATATAAAAATTCTCCGCATAAAGAGTTTCGAATGATGTAAAATTTGGATTTAAGTATTTAGCTAAATTTAAATAGAAATTAGAGGATATATAATTCTCTTGTGAAGCCAAGGCGTTTGCAACTATATAAAGTATTTCCGCAATAACATGTATGGAATTTTTACAGTCAAATTGATTGTTAAACATTTTTCTTTGTTCAAGATCTGCTTTTAATTGATTTAAAATTAAATTTTTAGGATGCAATTCAAGTGAAGACTGTAAAATTTCTTTTGCCTTTTTTTCATTGTTTTTTGAAACTAAATAGTTTGCATGAAAAAAAAAGTATCTAGAATAATTAATATCGGAACGAGAAGTTAATTTTTTAAATACTTCATCTGTTTCGGCTAAATCAAAATAACAATAAGCAAAAGTTTTCTGAATATTTTTTAAATTTTCGAATTGTTTTGGTATAGTTTCTAAAAGACTAAGCGCTGAATTAAGATTAGTAATATTCTTAAACTTAACCCAACTATTTAGAGAGGCTGATATTAAGTTCTGGATAGTACCTGGTTGACTTTTATTTTTTAGTTTCTCAAAATAAAATAAAGCTTTATCAAAGTCTTTATTTTCTAAGTAGTAAATTGCACTTACTAAATTACTCTCAAAATTATCGATCTGTTTTTCCTCAAGTTTTTTTGAGTAGTTGGCTGCATCTTTAAATTTTTTAAGAGCTACTAAAGAGTAGTGAAAGTATTGTGAATAAACATAGTGACTATCTTCTAGATTATTCAAAGATTTTAAATAATTATAAGATTTTTGATATTGATTATCGTTTATGGCTAATGTCCCCGAAAAATAATTAGATACGTCTTTTGCGCCAGAAAATTTATCTATATTCTTAGCTGTAAGAATATTAAAAGTATTTAAGAATAGTAAAAGATAAATTATTAACTTGAATTGAACTTTTAAGTTTTTCATAATTATTCAAATGGTAAAAAAAATTAATACCAAATTAGTAAAATTAATTAAATATTATAGTCTAATTAATCATAACCTAATATATGAGAATGAAGCTATAAATCGATATAAAATTAATAATAATTTAGCCATTAAAGGTCCTAAGAGTAAAGAGCTACAAGAGCTTAAACACACAATCACTAATATTAAAAATTGTGAGTTAAAAAAAAACTCCACTAACATTGTTTTTTCTGATGGAAACCCTGATGCAAAAATTATGATTATCGGAGAAGGTCCTGGAACTAATGAAGATTTAGAAGGAGTGCCGTTCATAGGTAAGACTGGTGAACTCTTAGATAAAATGTTGTTATCAATTAATTTAGACAGAGATAATATTTATATTACTAATGTAGTAAACTATAGACCACCAGAAAACAGAAGTCCTACAGAGAAAGAAATCACTCGTTATCTTCCATATCTAACTAAGCATATAGAAATTATAAATCCTAAAATTTTAATTTTATTAGGCAGCACAGCTTTAAACGCAATCTTTGGTAATAAAGAAGTGATTTCTGAATCTAGAGGTAAGTGGATAGAAAAAAAAATAGGAAAATGTAATACATTAATTATTGCATCCTTTCATCCTGCTTTTTTAATGAGGCAACCTGACCAAAAAGCAATGTCCTGGATAGACCTTAAAATGATTAGAAAAAAAATTGTAGATTTAAAAATTAAAATTGAAAAATAACATAATAACAGCTGGAGTTGATGAGGTAGGTAGAGGTTGTTTAGCTGGGCCTGTTGTTTCAGCTGCCGTTATACTTAATGATAAAATTGATTTAAAATCGATAAAAGATTCTAAAAAAATTAATTTTAAAAATAGGTTAAAAATTGCTGAGTATATTAAAGAAAACTCTTACTATGCTGTTGGCGTAGCATCCGTTGAAGAAATATTTGATATCAATATTTTACAAGCTTCCCTGCTCTCAATGAAAAGAGCCATTGATAAACTTTCAAAAAAACCTGAATTAATTTTAATCGATGGCCCTTTTGCTCCTTACGGATTAAAAAATTATAAAACAATAATTAAAGGAGATGAGAAAATTAAATGCATTAGTGCCGCTTCAATTATTGCTAAAACATATAGAGACTTACTTATGATTAAATTATCTGAAAAATTTAGTCATTATACTTGGGAAAGAAATTTTGGCTACGGAACTAAGGCTCATATGGAAGGATTAAAAAAATTTGGTATTACATCTCACCACAGAAAAGGATTTAAGCCAGTACACAAGATGTTGTTGAAATAAGAATCCAAGACACAAGAGACTGTTTGTTTTATGTAAAAACGTTTGACCAAAGATTCAATTTTAAGTTGAATAAAAGAATGTCAATTTTATTCAACACAATAGCTAACGGTAATTCATTAGAACTTTTAAAAAAAATTCCAGATAAAACTTTTGATTTAGTTTTTGCTGACCCTCCTTACAACATGCAGATTGGTGAAATTTTAAGAAGACCTGATGATAGTAAAGTAAAAGGTGTAGATGATAAGTGGGATCAATTTAAAAGTTTTGAGCATTATGATACTTTTTGTAAGGCTTGGTTAACTGAGTGTAAAAGAATATTAAAAGACAACGGTAGTATTTGGGTTATAGGCTCTTATCATAATATTTTTCGTTTAGGTTATCACTTGCAAAATTTAGACTATTGGTTGTTGAATGATGTTATTTGGAGAAAAAATAATCCAATGCCAAACTTTAGAGGGACAAGATTTACTAACGCTCATGAGACTTTAATATGGGCTTCTAAAAATAAAAAATCAAAATACACTTTTAACTATCAATCTTTAAAATGTTTAAATGATGATTTGCAAATGCGTTCTGATTGGATGCTTCCAATCTGTGGTGGAAAAGAAAGATTGAAAAAAAAGAATGGAAAAAAAGTACATTCTACTCAAAAACCTGAATCGCTTTTACATAGAATTATATTAGCAACAACTAATAAAGGCGATGCAATATTTGATCCTTTTTTAGGAACAGGAACTACTGCGGTAGTAGCTAAAAAATTAGGCAGAAAATATTATGGCATAGAAAAAGATAAAAAATATTTTAAAGCTGCCTACGATAGAATTAATAAAGCAAAAGTTATCGAAGAAGACTATCTAGATACAATTGAAAACAATAAATCAAAACCAAGAATACCTTTTGGTTCGTTGGTTGAATTAGGAATTCTTAAACCAGGAACTGTTTTGTTTGATCCTAAAAAGAAATTTAATGCAAAAATCATGGTTGATGGAAGCATTAAATATAAAGAATCTGAAGGCTCTATACATAAAGTTGCGGCTAAAATAATGGGAACAGAAAGCTACAACGGATGGACTTACTGGCATTGTAATGTTGGGGGCTCAATGGTTTTAATTGATAATTTAAGACAAAGATTTTTATCTAAAAATATTTAATATTTTATGATGTCTTTAAATTCAGACATAAAAAATACATAGTTTTTTTCTAGTTGTAAATTTTACCTAGGTAGCTGTTGATAAAGCTATTGTTTTTTACTAAACGCTTTAAAAATTGATTCCTAAATATTTTGAAAACAGGATTAGAGAAGTGAAACGCAAAATAATTAAACTTTGACCTATTGTTAATCATAATTATTTTTTTAAGTCTTTTCTCAAAATAAATATTTTCAATATTTTGTTTATTCTCAATTAACAAATCATATAACTCTTTAGCGGCTTCTATAGATTGAGACGCTCCCTGAGCAAAAGTTGGCGGAAATGTATAAAAAGCATCTCCAATATAAAAGGCATTTTTTAAAATTGATTTAATAGGTTTTGGCGAGGTATAAATAGACCATGATTTTAGATCTCCATTAAATAGACTTGATAGATGTTTATTTTTATTAAAAAACTTTTCATCTAACAATTGTTCTATTGATTTTTTTTCATTCAGATCTTTTCTTAAAATACATACCAAGTTAACATCCTTATTCTCATTAACTGGATATGATACTAAATGAGCCTTAGAGCTCATAAAAAGAGAAATATTTTCAGTTTTAAATGTAGATATATCTTTAGCTTTAATCTGAGTTCTAACAGCTATCGCCCCATAATAATTAGGTTTGAAACTTTTGTTTTCAATGATTGTTTTTGTTCCTGAAAATACACCGTCTGAAACTACAAGGTAATCAACTTCATCGGTGACACCGTCTGTAAATTTTATTTTTATGTTCTTTTGATTTTGTTCAACTTTTTCTATTGTTTTATTAAATCTTATTAAATTAGAAAATAATTTATCTTTTAAAAATTTTATTAAAGAAGATCTTTTGAGTGTTGAATATTTTTCTGTATCTGTATTAAACTGAGCTAAATCTAAATCACATATTTTATCTTTATTGGAATAAAAATCTAACTTTGTTGGATTAAAAACTTCTGATTTGTTCAGACTATTAAAGCCTATTTGATTTAAAATAAAAACACTATTAACAGCTAGCTGAATACCAAAACCTTCTTCGAGATTTAACGTCTCCTCTCTTTCGTAGATAATAAACTCAAAGTTTGAATTCTTTTGTAGTAAATTTGCAAAGGTAAGTCCTGCGATACCCACCCCAATAATTGCAATTTTTTTTTTCATTAATTTATATTTGAGAGTTGTTTAAATATTTTTTTTGTAAATGAAGGGATAAATTCATTATTTTCTTTTAAAGAAAACCACTGTGATTGAAATGGTATTTTAGAGGAAAATTTATAATACAAGTTAATATTCAATTTTTTATTAGAGATAGAGTTTTTAAATTTTGAATGATAGTTCCAATTTTTTACTTTATTTTTACTTTCCACTTCTTTGATTGGAGGCAAATAAAACTTCTTTAAAAATCCTAGATTGTGTTTTTTTGTTAAAGCAATTTTGCCTTTGGTTTTGTCTATATAACAAAATATATTATAGTTTTTTTCTTTTGGTTTATTTTTTTTAATTTGTTTAAACTTTTGGTCAGATTTGTAATATTTACATATATTTTTAATATCACACTTTAAACACGCTGGTTTTTTTGGTTTGCAAATTAATGCTCCAAATTCCATTAGCGCTTCGACTAAGTCCGAATTTCTTTTTGTTTTGAATAGGTTTTTTTTGTTAATTTCTATGAGTTTATTAAAATCTAGTTCATTTTCATTTTTATTAAGAATTCTTGAAAACACTCTCCTAACATTTCCATCTATAGCTATAGTTGGCAAGTCATGAATAAAAGCTAATAAAGCATTGGCTGTATAGTTGCCAATTCCAGGTAGTTTTTTTACATCAATTAATCTTTTTGGTAATTTTGAGTTGAGTTCTTTTATTATCATCTTAGAAGTTGCTAGAAGATTTCTTGCCCTTCTGTAATAACCAAGTCCTTCCCATAATTTTAGGACTTTTTTTTCGTTTGATCTTGATAAAGATTCTAAAGTAGGAAAATTAATCAAAAAATTTCTGAAATAAGGAAGAACTATTTTAACTTGTGTTTGCTGCAACATAAATTCACTTAAAAGTCTATAATAAAGCTTTTTTGGTGATTTTTTACTAACACGCCAAGGTAATACTCTTCTGTTATTATCGTACCAAGCTAGAATTTTTTTTGATAAATTGTTGTGAAGATGCATGATAAAAAAGATAATAATAAAAACAATACTTTCGTACAAGGTTTAAGGCCTTTCTCTAAATCTTTACCACAGGGTCTAAAGAAACTATTAAAAAAAGGTAGTTATAACTTCTCTAATATAGTTGATAACTGGTTCAAAATGGTCGGTAAAGACATTTCTAATGCATGCTATCCAAGTACAATAAAAATGGGCAAAGAGATGAATAACGGAATTCTAATTTTAAATGTTATTCATGGCAATGAACTGACTGTTGAGTACGGCAAACAAGAAATTATAGACAAAATTAATAGTTTTTTTGGCTTTAAGTGTATTAAAGAAGTTAAGCTTAAAGTCGTACAAGAAAAAAGAATCTTAAAAAAAAATCCAATATTAGATAAAGCAAAAATAAAATATAATAATAAACTAGAAAATGTTAATAACGAAGGTCTTAAAAAATCATTAAACAAACTTATTGAAGCCTATAATGCTAAACATAATTAAAAATATTTTTTTATTAGCTCTATTTTTACTACTAGTAAACTGTGACCAGGCCTCACAAAGTAAAAATAGTTCTAACAGCATGGTAACAGTAAAAGTATTTTCGTCTTTAACATGTCCGCATTGTGCGGATTTTCATGGAAAAATTTATGAAGAACTAAAAAAAGAATATATTAGTATTGGTAAAGTAAAATTTGAACATCATAGTTTTCCGCTCGACTTAGCAGCTTTAAATGCAGAGAAAATACTACAATGCAACGCCGTTCCCTTAGTAAACTATGAGTTTTTAGGCGAGATATATAAAAAACAAAATAAATGGGCAGCAGGATCTGATATAAATGTTATTAATAATGCAATCAAAAGCATTGGTAAAGAATTTGCTTTAACTGAAGATCAAATGGATAAATGTCTCGCGGATAAAAAACTAGAAGAAAAAATACTTAATGAGAGAATTCAGGCTCAAAATAACTACAAAGTAAGTTCAACTCCTGCAATCTACATAAATGAAAAAAAATACAAAGGACTGCGAGATTATAAATCTTTTAAAAAAGCAATCGACAAACTTTTATAATGAAATTTAAAAAACTAGAAATGTCGGGATTTAAATCTTTTTTTGATAAAACTAGCTTTTATATAGAAGAAGGTCTAACGGGAATAGTCGGTCCTAATGGGTGTGGAAAATCTAATATTGTAGAGTCTTTAAGATGGTGCATGGGTGAAACATCTGCCAAAAGTATGAGAGGTTCGGGAATGGAAGATGTTATTTTTTCCGGAACATCAAACCGACCTGCTAAAAATATTTCTGAAGTTTCTATACAAATGCAAAACCCGGATAAAGATGGACCAATGCAATATAATGAGTTAGATGAAATTACAGTAACAAGAAGAATTGAAAGAGATAAAGGTTCAAAATATTTTATCAATCAAAAAGAAGTTAGAGCAAGAGATGCACAAACTTTTTTCGCAGATCTATCTACTGGTGCACATTCACCTTCTTTAATTAGCCAAGGAAGAATTGGTTCTCTTGTTACTTCAAAACCTGCTGAACGAAGAGCTGTGCTAGAAGAAGCTGCTGGAATCTCAGGTATTCACGCGAGAAGAGAAGAGGCTGAAGCAAGATTAGGAGCGGCTGAAAACAATTTAAAACGAGCTGATGAGCTAAAAAAACAACAAGAAAAACAACTAGATAATCTTAGAAAACAAGCTGAAGAAGCAACAAAATATAAAGAAATTTCAAGAGAAATTAAAAATATCGAAGCTGGCCTCTATTACTTGAAATTAAACACAATAGAAAAAGACAAAGCAACTATCGCTGAAAAATCAAATGAACAAGATGATGAATTAAGTGCTGTTAAAATAGATTTAAGTCATAACAACCAATTGCTTGAAGAAGAAAATAAAAGGTTGGCACCTTTAAGAGACAGAAGAATGGAAAACCTAGCTAGACTACAAAAACTTAACCTTGAAATGTCTAATTTAGATGAAGAAGAATCTAGGGTTAAAAATTTGCAAATTAAACTTCAAAATTCATTAGATACATTAGATTCTGACCTCGAAAGAGAAAAAAGCATATCTTTAGATGCTTCGTTAAATCAAAAAAGAATACTTGAAGAAAAGAATGAATTATTAAAAACTGAAAAAAAACTATCCGTAACTGAATCGAGATCAGAACAAGATCTAAATCAATCAAAAACAAGTTTACAAAAGCTTAAAAGTCAATTGGACAACTTAATAAACGAGATCGAAGGCTATATTGACTCAGATAAAAAATTAACAAGGGATCTTTTTCAAAGATTAAAAAAAATAGTTAATCAAATTACATCTTCTCAAGAACAATATGCTTTAACTTATGGAAAAAATGAATCAATAAAAAGTGACTCAATTAAAAGAAGAGAAAGAATTAAAAACATAGATATTGAACTTGAAAATTGGAAAAATTTAAAAACAAATTCTAATAAGATGATTAAGGAACTAAATGATAGAAAAAATAAAATTAAAATTGAAATTAATGAAAATCAAAAAGACCCTGAAAAAATTGCAATTACAAAAGGTCAAAATATACAGAAAATAGAAAATACTAAAAAAAGAAACGAAGAATTAGACGAAGAACTAAATAAAGCTGAAGAGAAATACAATTTAATAAATGAAAATTTAAAAGAGATTCAAGAAAAATTTAGTATCTTGCGAGAGAATAAAGCAAGAAGTGAGGCTACTATTGAGGGTATCGAAAAAAGAAAAAAGGATTTAATTTATTCTATTAAAAACGATCTTAAATTAGATAATGAAAATAATCTTTTGTCCATTTCAAATTTAAATACTTTAACGCCAAAAAATTATCCTAGTTTAGAAAAGCAAGAGTCAACTCTGGAAAAAGTTAAGAAACAAAGAGAATCTTTAGGTGCAGTTAATTTAAGAGCTGACGAAGAAACAAAAAAATATCAAGTTGAAATAAAAAAGATGGAAGATGATAGAAATGACCTTTATTCTGCTATAGTAAAACTTAAAGCATCGATTGATGAACTTAATCAAAAAGGTCGGGAAAAACTTCTTGAAGCCTACACAAAAGTTAATAGAAAATTTAACGAAGTTTATACAAAATTTTTTAATGGTGGCAGTGCTAAACTAGAACTAGTTGACTCAGATGATCCATTAGAAGCAGGTTTAGAAATGTTAGTTTCTCCTCCAGGAAAAAGACTTCAGTCGATCACACTTTTATCGGGTGGTGAACAAGCTCTAACAGCACTATCTTTAATCTTTGCTGTATTCTTAGTAAATCCTTCACCCATATGTGTTTTAGATGAAGTTGATGCACCCTTAGACGATACAAACGTTACAAAATTTTGTTCATTTTTAGATGAACTTGTAAAGATAACTCAAACAAAATTTATTATTATCTCCCACCATGCTTTAACTATGTCGAGGATGCACAGATTATATGGTGTAACTATGCCAGAAAAAGGTGTTAGCCAACTTGTTGCTGTTGATTTAGAAAAAGCTGAAGAATTGGTAGCCTAGTTTAAGATGGCAGATTTTAATGATTTTAAAACTCGCCTAAAAATTGCAAAAGATAAACTAAGAAATAATTCAATAAACACAAATAATAATGGAAATAACTCATTTATGGGCAATGCTTTTAAATTAGGCACAGAACTTGTCGCTGCTGTCGTAGTTGGGACAATTATTGGGTTTATTTTAGATAATTGGTTTGATACTAAGCCTTGGTTAATAATTTTATTCTTTTTTTTGGGTTCTATAGCAGGAATTTTAAACGTAATTAAGGTCGCAAAAAGAATGCAAGAAAAAGATTAACTTTAGAAAAATTTTTATGGTAACAAATCCAATGCACCAATTTGAGGTACACAGAATTGGTCCTGAAATTAAAATTGCAGGTGTAGACCTGTCTTTTACAAACTCAAGTTTGTTTATGTTTTTTAGTGCTGTTGCAATTTGTGGTATTCTTTTTTTAGGTACTAAAGAAAAAAAACTTATTCCCGATAAGTTTCAATTAATATCTGAAATGTTTTATAATTTTATAGCAAAAATGATAAATGATACCGCGGGATCTAAGGCAAAACCTTATTTCCCATTTATTTTCAGCTTATTTATGTTTGTGTTATTTTGTAACATGCTTGGAATGTTGCCCTACTCTTTTACTGTAACGAGTCATATTATTGTAACTTTGTTAATGGCAATTTTTATTTTTATTGCCGTTACTGTTATTGGATTTTTAAAACATGGTTTTGGATATTTAAAACTTTTTGTTCCAAGCGGGGTGCCAATTGTTTTGTTACCTCTTATTACTATAATAGAAATAATTTCTTACTTAAGTAGACCGGTAAGTCTTTCAGTTCGTTTATTTGCAAATATGATGGCTGGGCATACTATGTTAAAAGTTTTTGGAGGATTTGTTATTAGTTTAGGAATGTTAGGAGGTTGGTTACCACTTAGCTTTTCAGTAGCACTAACGGGCTTGGAGATATTAGTCGCATTCTTACAAGCTTATGTTTTTGCAATCTTAACCTGCATCTACTTAAATGATGCATTAAATTTACAACATTAACAAAAAAAAGGAGGAACAATGGAGTTAGAAGCAGCAAAAATGATTGGAGCGGGTCTCGCTGCAATCGCACTAGCAGGAGCGGGCGTTGGTATTGGAATAATTTTTGGTAATTATTTATCAGGTGCTATGAGAAATCCATCAGCAGCTCAAAAACAATTTCCTAATTTACTTTTAGGGTTTGCGCTAGCTGAAGCAACTGGTCTATTTGGATTGGTTGTTGCGTTAATTATATTATTTGCATTTTAAGTAATAATCTTAAACTTTAATGAGGTTATTTCTTCTAATAATCGGAATTTTTATAACAAGTGAAATTAGCTTGTTAGCAGCTGAGGCCGGAATGCCTCAGCTAGATCCGACGTATTGGGCGTCACAAGCTTTTTGGTTAATACTTATTTTCACTTTACTTTATCTAGCACTATCAAAATTATTTATTCCAAAAATTAAAGACGGCATCGATAATAGAGAAAATCAAATTAAAGATAATCTAGATGAAGCTCAAAAACTAAAAACTATTGCGGAAAAAAAGCTCAAAGAGTATGAACTCACTATAGAAAATGCAAAAAAAGAGGTGCAAAAAATACTATTTGAAAGCAAGAACAAATTAAATTCTGAAATACAAAATAAGAAAAAAAACTTTAAAAAAGAAATAGACGCTGAAATAAAAAACGCAGAGAAAGAAATAGAAAATTTTAAAAAAAATTGTCTAAAAAGTATTTCAACTATTTCTGAGGAAATGACATCTAAAGTCGTTGAGATGATATCGGGAGAACCGATGAATCAAAGCAGTATTAAAGCCGCAATACTGGAATCAACTAAAAAAAACTTGAATAAATATTTATGATAATTGATGCTGCTTTTTGGGTTGCTGTCTCGTTCTTTATTTTTTTAGGGGTGTTAATTTATTTTAAAATACCTCAAAAAATAAGTACTGCCTTAAATGACAGTATAAATACGATTAAGAATGAAGTTGATAATGCTGAAAAGCTTAAAGAAGAATCTAAAAATATTTTAAGTGAGTATGAGAAAAAAATTAGCCACACAAAAACAGAGGTTAAGCTTATGATTGACGCGGTAACGGAAGAGGCGGAAAAACATATTTTAAAAACCAATGAAGAATTTCATATACAAATGGAGAATAGAAAAAAAAATACTGAAGATCGAATTAAACAAATGAAAAACCAAGCTCTTAAAGATATTAAAAATGCTTCAGTTAAAATTGCTATTCACTCAGTAGAAATATTATTAAAAAATTCTTTAGATAAAAAAAAATTAAATAAAATATTTATTTCAAGCGTAGAAGAGACTAAATCAGCGTTAAAGAGAAAATCTACTTAGAGTGTGAGCCATCGCAAAATGGCTGGTCTTTTGTTTGCTTACAATTGCAGAAAAAAACATCCTTGCTTTCAGTTGAATCAAATTTAACGGGAATTTTTCCGCTATCTTTGTGAGAACCATCACAAAATGGTTGTTTGCTTGAAAAGCCACAACTACACCAGTGGTAAGACTTCCCTTTTTCTACAGGAACTTTAATTGGTGCATTTTGCGCTGTAGATATTTTTGTCATAATTTTGCAATTTTTATATGAATTAATTTAATTATCAAGTTATTTAGTAATTATAACTAAAAAAATTATGTTTATTGTTCATGAGTGGTTTATAAATTAATTTTCATTGGCTTGGCTTTTTTGGTAGTTCAACATATGTTATTATAATTCTTAATTAAAAAATGCATTAATCATGTCAAATAATTTAAAAATTCTTTTAGCTTCTCCTAGAGGATTTTGCGCAGGGGTAGAAAGAGCTATCGAAATTGTAAATCAAGCTCTAGTTAAATATGGTAGTCCTGTCTACGTACGTCACGAAATAGTTCATAACAAACAAGTTGTGGATGATCTTAAAAAAAGAGGCGCTATATTTGTAGAAGAATTATCCGAAATAGAAGATTTTTCTAGACCAGTTATATTTTCTGCTCATGGTGTACCTAAGAAAGTTCCTGAAGAAGCTAAAATTAAAAATTTATCTTATATAGACGCAACATGTCCTCTTGTTTCAAAGGTTCACAAAGAAGCTGAACAGCTTTTTAATAATGGTTTTGATATTGTTTTAATAGGACACAAAAATCATCCAGAAGTAATAGGTACTATGGGCCAATTACCTGTTGGAGCCATTAAGCTTATTGAAACTATTGATGATGCTAAAAAATTAAAGCCAGGAATATTTAATAAACATCTGGCTTATATAACGCAAACAACTCTATCTATTGATGATACAGCTGAGATAACTAATTACTTACAAGAAAAATTTCCTGGTATTAAAGGACCGATAAAAAAAGATATATGCTATGCAACTACAAATAGGCAAAAAGCAGTAAAACAAATAGCTCCTGATTGCGAAATGTTTTTCATCATTGGAAGTAAATCATCCTCAAATTCGGCAAGATTAGTTGAGGTTGCTAAAAAAGCTGGTTGTAAAAATTCAACATTAATTTCATCTGAAGAAAATTTACCTATTGAAATGATTAAAAAGTGCAAAAAAATAGGAATTTCATCAGGAGCTTCTGCTCCTGAATATTTAGTTACAGATTTGATTGAAAAAATAAAAAAATACTGCCGTGTTGTAGTTGAAAAGGTGGTAGTTGCCGATGAAAAAGTTGTTTTTAAAATACCAAAAGAATTAAATTAAATGGCTGTATACACAAAACTCAACAAAGAAAATATTGAAGAAATTTTATCCAATTATTCAATTGGAAAAATAAAAGAATTTAAGGGTATTGAAGAAGGTATAGAAAATACAAACTATTTTTTACTCGTAGATGATAAAAAATATATACTAACAATTTACGAGAAGAGAGTTAAAAAAAAAGATTTACCTTTTTTTTCTAGTCTAATGACTAGTCTAAATCAAGCTGGATTTAAATGCCCAGTACCAATTCAAAATAATAATAATAAATCTATTAGTAACTATAAAAACAAAAATTTAATGATAGTTAGTTTTCTCGAAGGAAAAGCTAAAAATATTCTAAGCTCAGATAATTGTAAATCTTTAGGTTTAGAAGTGGCAAAAATGCATCAAATAACTAAAGATTTTAAAATTCAAAGACAAAATGATCTATCGGTAGATTCGTGGAGAAAAATATTTGAACAAGTAAAAGACAGATGCATCAAGATTCATAAAGACTTGCCAAGACTTATCGAGTCTAATTTAAAAGACGTCGAAAAAAACTGGCCCAAAGATTTACCTAAAGGAATTATACATGCTGACTTGTTTAGCGATAATATTTTTTTTCAAGATAATAAATTTAGTGGAATTATAGATTTTTATTTTTCTTGTAATGACTTTTATGCATTGGAAATAGCAATTTGCTTTAATGCTTTATGTTTTGATGGATCTAAAAATAATTTAAGTTTTAATGCAACTAAGGCTAAAAATTTTATGAATGGGTATAGTCAATTAAGAAAATTAAATGATAATGAAAAAAAAAGTATTAAAGTACTATCTCAAGGTTCAGCTTTAAGGTTTTTACTGACTAGAGTTTTTGACACCATAAATACTATTGAGGGTGCTATAGTAAAAATCAAAGATCCTATGGAATACTTGGTGAGGTTGGAATTTCATAAAAATTCTAAAGATTTTAAGGATTATTTCTTTTAATGAAATATATAATTTATACAGATGGAGCTTGTTCGGGCAATCCTGGTCCTGGAGGATGGGCAGCTATAATTTTAGATGAAAAAAAAAATCAAATTAATATATCTGGTAAGGAGAAATCTACGACAAACAATAGAATGGAGCTCATGGCTCCAATCATGGCTCTTAAAAAAGTAAAAAGAAGCTCTGAAATAGTTGTTTATACAGATTCTACTTATCTTAAAAATGGAATTACGCTTTGGATAAAAAATTGGGAAAGAAATGGATGGAAAAATGCCAATAAGAAATCGGTAAAAAATAAAGATTTGTGGATACTGCTAAATAAAATATCCGAGAAACACTCTATTAATTGGAAGTGGATTAAAGCTCATGCGGGCAATACATATAATGAATTAGCTGACAAACTTGCTACTGAAGCAATAAAAAATTAAATTTCTTTTAAAAAATTTTCAGCGGCAGATATTTCACAACTGCCAGTATCTGATTCTTCTTTTATTTT
>Ga0209402_10002234_pt1 | contig 19822 bp, 20 predicted proteins | sample ArcticOcean_MG_C_3_FD_187437 | JGI IMG/M metagenome (GOLD analysis project Ga0209402, IMG submission 187437) | Marine microbial communities from western Arctic Ocean - ArcticOcean_MG_CB8_126 (SPAdes) (version 2) | ecosystem: Environmental > Aquatic > Marine > Oceanic | place: Arctic Ocean... | reverse complement strand
CGACCGGGCCACCGCCGAATCCTACATCGCCGCCGGCGACACCTTCTGGAACTGCGGCATCTTCACCTGGCGAGTCGACACGATTCTCAACGCCCTCGCCGAACACCAACCCCAAATCGCCACCGGCATGACAACAATTCGCCACGCCCTGGGCGACGCCGACTACAGCGCACGGCTCACCAACGTCTTCCAACACCTCCCAGCCATCTCGATCGATCACGCCGTGCTCGAACAGTCCTCCAACACCTGCCTGATCGAAGCCCCGTTCCAGTGGAACGACCTGGGCAGCTGGCAATCTCTGGCCGATGTCGTCGGCACCGATTCCGACGGCAACACGCTGCAAGGCAATGTCGTCGTCGTCGACTCGAACAGCTGCATCATTCACAGCGACAGCAAACACCTGGTCACAGCGGTCGGAGTCGACGGACTGGTGATCGTGCACACCGCCGACGCCACACTGGTGGCTCGACGGGATGACGAAGACGGACTGAAGCGACTGGTCCAACAGCTCCAGGAGCAAGGCCGTGCCGACTGTCTCTGAACCGATCCGCGACAAGATCCCCGAATACGGGTCGTTGCTGGGTCTGGACTACGGCCGAGTGAGAATCGGTGTGGCAGTCTCGACACCCGAACGGAATCTGGCGGTGCCGCTGGAGACCTGGGAACCGACCGGCGACAAGGTCCAGGACGTACTCCACCTCGAACAACTGATCCAGGACCAACTGGTCGTCGCCCTGGTCGTCGGACTGCCGCTACACGCCGATGGGACCGTCAGCGAGTTGTCGCTCGAGGCCGAAGCGTTTGCGGCTTGGGTCCGCGAGGCGACCGGAAAACCGGTGACCTTTTATGACGAACGCTACACGTCTGTGCAGGCCGAGGAACTGTTACTGAGCGTCGACATGTCGCGAAAGAAACGCAAGGCCCGACGCGACATGATCGCCGCCCAGATAATCCTGCAAGGGTACCTGGATTATGGCTGAACCGACCGACCCCGCGGCCGGACGATCGTGGACGCGGCGACTGATCTACGTCGCCATCCTGCTCGGGGCACTCGAAGCCGCCGGATGGCTCGGCGATTACGTCTACAACTTCCGACACCGTCTGCTGGCCGCTCTGACCATGATGCGGCTCGAAACTCGACCCATCCCAGCACTCTCCGACACCTCACACGACCTCGAACTGACTCTACGCGACCCCACCGACGGACCCGGTGCCGCTTCACCCTACAAGATCGGCGGAGTCGAGATCTCCGGAGCCGGGCCGTGGCAGGGAATGCGGAACGTCGTCCCCGACGACGTCGTCCGCGACGGCCAGCAGCGAGTGTTCATCGTCGGTGGCTCGGCTGCCTATGGGTTCCCCTACCGTTACGCCGACACGTTTGCCGGCATGCTCGATTCCATGCTCGAAATGCCCAACCTGCGGACTCTCAATGCCGCACAAATTGGCTGGACCAGTGGCGAATTGGCCCCGGTCGTCGACCAGGCCGTCGGCTTCTACAAACCCGCCGCGATCGTGCTGTTTGTCGGCAACAACGAATGGTTTCACTGGCAACCGCTGCCTCGTACCTCACCCGCACAACAGCCGCCCGTCCGAGAAGAACTGAGCCAGAACAGCATCAACCTGCTAAGGACCTTGGCCGCCAGCCGAGCCCTCGCAGCCGTGGAATACGGCCTGGTGCAATGGAGCGTGTCGAACCGGCAAGCCCGGCAGGACGAGGCTCGTGAGTCGCTGACCCGCGACCATTTCGAGGCTCATCACCAACTGATCGGTTCCGACTACGCCGTCGAAATGCCGCTGGATCCAGAACAACACGATGTGACAGGTTGGCTCGATGTCCGACAACAGTACCTGGACACGTTCCGAGCCAATCTCCAACACATGGTCGCCGCGGCCCGCGATGCCAATGTGCCACTGATCCTGTTGACCGTTCCCTACAACCCCCGACTCTCGCCCGCCTGGAAACACCGGCAGCCTCACTGGTTTGCGGCCAAACACCGCGAACAGGTCGTCGCCGCAATTCATGACGCGGCACAAGCCGTCGCCAACAAGCGGTTCGACAACGGACTGGCCACCGCCCGAACAGCTCTGGAACTCGATCCGCAACCGGCCATCCTGCATTACCTCGCCGGTCAATGCCTCGAAGGTCTCGGGCAACACGAGCAGGCAGAAGCGGCCTACGCACAGAGTCGCGAGCATATGATCGGCAACCTGGGTTCTCGACTGAGCACCAACCGGATTATTCGCGAGGTGTCCAAGGACGCCGACGTACCGTTGATCGACGTCCAGGCACTGTTCCAGCAATACGGTGCCAGTCGGCAACGCTTCTACAATCGCGACCTGATCCACGATGACTGCCACCCGACACCCCTGGGACACCAGCTGATCGCCGAAGCGCTGGTGCCGCTGCTGCAGGCGGCCATCACCTCGCGGCACAATCCATGACCGAACACAGTCCAACCGCCGACGCGCCCGCTCGCCGCTCGAAACGAACGGCACTGTTCGTGGCCATCTGCCTGATCGGCATCCCGATCGCCCTTTCGGGATTCGATCACCTGGTCGGCGTGATCGGCAAGGTTGGCGGGATCGGAAACACCTCGCCCAAACATCTGCTGTTCCCATCCGGCAGCCGCGTACGGCACCAGAGTGCCGAGTTCGATGTCGAAGTGGTCGTTTCCCAACAGGGACTCCGCGACCGCGACTACCCACAGGTGCCAGATCGAAACGGAACGCGACTGGTGGCCATCGGCGATTCGTTCACGTTCGGCTGGGGCGTGCAGGCCGATCAGGCATGGCCCAAGGTGCTCCAGCGGCTTGCTGCCAGCCAAGACAACACGCTCGAAGTGATCAATTTCGGGTTCCCCGGAGCCTCGCCCAACGACTATTCGAGAATGATCTCCCAAGCACTCGACCACTTCCAACCCGACATCGTGTTGGTCGGAACCCTGCAGGGGGACGACCTGATCCAACTGGTCGAGCAGGAAGCCGAAGAGGTGGAGTGGCGTTCGCAGTGGGGCGAACGCCTGTTCCCGACCCTCGTCGGTTGGTTGAAACCGAATCCACCAACTATGGAATCGTACCGCAGCGTGTTCCTGAAATCTCAGGCCTACCTTCGCTCAACCCTCACACCCGAACAACAGCAACGCTACCAGAACCTCTCGCCCGGGGTCCGCCAGGCCTTCCAGTCCGGGCTGCTTAACCCGTCTCTGCTCCACACCGCAATGACCAACCCCGGCCGGTTTGCCGAACCGGTCACCGGCGCAGTCGCTTGGCGAGGGGATGCCAAATCGAAACTCAGGCGGTGTGTCCGCCAGTGGGCAGGTCTTTGCCGCAACGCGCAAGCCGAACTGAAGGTGGTGATCGTGCCCGACGGTCCGTACGTGTCGCGGGCGGCGGCCGAAGGGATGAAGGCGGTGGGGTACGATGTGCCCGAATCGTTGATCGAGACTACGGTTTGCCAGGACGTGGTGATCGAGATCTGCGAGGCCGAAGGAATCGCGGTCATCAATCCAGTCGCCGAATTCCGCAGAGCCGCTCGGGCTCGCGAAGCAGGCGACTCGGATCAGCCACCAGATTACTTCGAACTCGACGGACACTTCACCGTCAGCGGACAACGACGGCTGGGCGAAGCGGTGTCGCGATTGATCCGGCCCTGACAGTCTCGCCATCCGCCTTCAGTCCCGACTGCCTTGCCGCTGTTGTGCGCGACGGTTAGAAACGGTCTCTTGTTGCGACCGGTTTCTTGCACAGCAGGAGTCTCATGAGCGATCTCAACAACCGCACAGCCGTGATCACCGGTGGAGGTTCGGGTATCGGGGCCGCAGTGGCCCGGGCACTGGCCGACGCCGGTTGCCAGGTGGCCATCACCGGCCGACGACAAGAACCACTCGATAACGTCACCGGGAACTACAACGGCGATGTGCCGATCATCGCACGCACCAGCGATGTCGCCGATCGCGACACAGTCAACGAGTTCTTCGGCTGGGCGACAGAAGAACTCGGACACATCGACATCCTGGTCAACAGTGCCGGCATCAATACCCCGGTGCGAAGTATCGCCAAACTCGATCCGGCCAACTGGGACCAGTTGATCGCCGTCAACCTGACCGGCGCCTACAACTGCATCCATGCCGTCTTGCCGGGCATGCGCGAGCAGGCCGACGGAGTGATCGTCAACATCTCGTCGGTCGCCGGAATCCGAGCCGTCCCGATCGGTGGAGTCGCCTACAACGCTTCGAAATTCGGCATGTCCGCACTCGGGATCACCGTCGCCGAAGAACACCGTGACCAGGGAATCCGGGTGACGAACATCTACCCCGGCGAAGTCGAAACTCCGATTCTGGACAAACGACCAGTGCCGGTCAGTGCCGAGCACCGAGCGAGAATCCTGCAACCGGAAGACTGTGCCGACGCAGTCATGATGGTCGTGCGGCTGCCGGCTCGGGCCAATGTCCCGGAACTGGTCATCATCCCAACCTCCCAGTCGTACTGCTGATCGCGGTCCTTACATGTACGATCTCATTCTTCACGGCGGCACGGTCATCGACGGCACCGGTTCGGACCGGTTCGTCGCCGATGTTGGCATCACCGCTGACCGAATCACCTCGATCGGTAACCTCGCCGACGCCCAGGCCACCCGGCGAATCGACGTTGCCGGACGGGTCGTCGCTCCCGGCTTCATCGATGTCCACAACCACTCCGATGGCTGGCTCCTGAAACGGCCTCACTTCCTCCCCAAGACCTCACAAGGCTTCACCACCGAAATCCTGATGCTCGACGGGATTTCGTACGCTCCCGTCCGGCCCGACACCGTGCGACAGTGGCTGTTCTATCTCCGAGGCCTCAACGCGCTGCGGCTCGAAGAATACCGCGGCTGGGAATCGATCGGCGAGTTCCTGGCCGAGTTCGATCGGGCGACGGCTCAGAATGTCGCCGGACACGTCCCCTACGCCAACGTCCGCTCGCTCGCTTGCGGGTTCGGTAAGCAGTGGGTCGATGACCTGCAGATGAGAATGATCTGTGCCGAAGTGCACAAGGGGATGCAGGATGGAGCCGTCGGTATCTCGACCGGACTCGATTACATCGTGCAGTGCTACACCACGACCGACGAACTGGTCGAAGCCTGCAAGGTGATCGCCGAATACGACGGAGTCTACACCACGCACGTTCGTTACAAAAAAGGAATCCTCGACGGGATCCGCGAGGCCGTCGAGATCGGCAAACGGTCCGGATGCCGCGTCCACATCTCGCACGTCAAGGGCCGCGACGAACAGACGGTCGATGCGCTGCTGGCACTGTTTGATGAGGTGAGACACGAAGTCGAATTTTCCTACGAGTGCTACCCGTATCAGCCCGGGTCGACAATGCTCAACTACCTGATGCCCTACGACGCGTGGGACGACGGGCCGCTGGGAGCCATGGCGAAACTCGAAGATCCCACCACCAGAGCCCACTTCCGACAGGCACTGGAAGCCTATCCGCTGGACCTCGATCGGATGACCCTGGCCTGGGTGCCGGGCAAGGACAACACCGCGTTCCAGGGCAGAACACTTGATGAATTCGTCAAGGAAGTCGGGTTGCCGGTCGAGGAAGCTCTGTACAGCCTGCTGATCGAAGAACGACTGGCTCCGCTGATCGTCTTCAACGAAGGCGATGACAAGAAGATCGAACCGCTGCTGCAACACGACCTGTGCGTGATCGGATCCGATGGCATCTATCACGACGGAGGGATCGTTCACCCCCGAGTCTATGGCACGGCACCGAAAATTCTTGGACCGTGTGTCCGAGATCGTAAACTGTTCTCACTCGAAGAAGCCGTCGCCAAACTCACCGCCAAATCGGCAGATGCCTACGGGCTGAAGGACCGAGGCCGAATCGGCGAAGGGACCTTTGCCGACCTCGTGGTTTTTGATCCCGATACCGTGACCGACCGAGCCACCTACGAAGATCCTCACCAAACGGCCGATGGCATCGAACTGGTCGTCGTCAACGGTCAGGTGATCCTCGACAACGGCACACCGGCTGTGTTCGACGGACCCATGCCAGGCCGAACCCTGCGATACGAACGCTGATCGCTGGTACGCTCAGGGCAATCTCCACCACCGCAGTGGGGACGACTTGCGCCAACAACCCGATGGGACGGATTCTCTGTGCAGCATTTCTATACACCTGTCGCGAAATGCACCACAGCGCAGTACTGATCGCGGTGATGCAAATCACTGGTTGACAGTCAGTTACGGCATTTGTGACTTTCGGCACGCCGCTTGCATCCTGTCAGTAGCCAGTACGACTCAACAATCGGATGACAACAACAGTCCGACCGCATCTTCGCTTTTCAAGTCTCACCGTCACCCTTTCTCCATTCCCCGGAGGAACAGACCATGGCGCGACAGGAATTCACACCAACACCGTCACAAATTCGCCAGGAGTGCGAGCGGATTCGCTCGGGTTGGTCCGAGGACACCTTGTGGAAACGGTCGGGACAGGAACACTGCCGGCACTGGGCGCCTCCGACGGTCCAGATGCCACGGACTCACGAACTGATCGACGCGATCACCGATCCGTAGTTGCAGGCTTCGGAGGCTCCAGATGCACTTCGCTCTCTCGCACCACGCGTTGCACGTCCTGGGCCAGGTGACCAAACAGCTTGGCCTTCCCGTCGTGCATCAGGTGGTACCACAGGCTGCTGCGGATCGTCAGAGAAGTCGTGGCGGGCGAAGGAAATACGATCCGGTAGGTGTAGCGTCGAGTTTCGCGTGGCCGGAGCCTGGTATCGGGGGCGGGTGGAGCCTGGAGGTTTCGCCCGTGCTCGCGGTCGCCCATCTGCCGCCTCAGGGTCTCGACGATCGGCCACTCGCCTAGATCCCCCTCTTCACCCGCTTCGACACGAACTGCCGCATCGTCGGCTACCAATCGCGTACCAACCGACTGACCGTCGGCTTGTGTGACTTCGGTCCTCACCGTCAGAAATCTCAGCTCCTCGCCGCCCGGCACACGGTGCCCGACGCGACCGGCCCGCAGGCTGACGGTCACCTCGGCCACCCGTCCCGGCTCGATCCACCGAGCCTCCAGGTCCATCTCGACCGCCTGCCGGACCATCGCGTCGTCGTACCCACCGGGCATCCGATGAGCTCCGCGTGGCATGTGACAATCCTGGCACTTCGTCTCGACACCCCCGGCGGCGCGATACTCGAGAAACTCCTCGAGACTCGCCTGTTGCAGGGCGCCATGGAAGTGATCGGGCAAGTCCATGTCCTTGAACCCAAACTGGTGGCATCCGGCACAGAACTCGGCCTTCCCCAATGCCGCATCCTGTCTCATGGCATGCTTGGCGATCCCCTTGTCGGTGACCTTGGTGGCCACCACCACACCGTCGCGAACATGGCAACTCAGACAATCCACTCCACCGGCCAGCCAATCGGGGTACTCGCGAAAGGCCTCGTCGAGACCGGGAGGTTCGGACGTCGGAAGTCCGTTGGCCGGGATCCTCGGTGCATGACAGTTCAGACAAAATTGCTGACGACCGCTGCCCGGTTCCAAGCACTCGACTTCAAAATTGTGAGCCGTGGCGGCCACGTTGTGCCGACTGCCCAGCCACTGCTCGTACTCGCGGTTGTGGCACGAACCGCACCATTGATTGGTCCAACCCGAAGGTGCTTCGGTGACCGTCGGCTCTAGACCCTGGTTGAACAGGATCGTCGTCCCGGCCTCGGCCGGATCCAACACCCCGCGCACCCGCCAACCCGCCAGGCCAAGACCGGCGACCAGCACGACGACGACGACAACTGAGACAATTCGCGATCGCATGATTCATACCGATTCATCATCCGAACAGCACACTTCGCCTGTCAAGAAGATCCCGAATCCGACTTGGACTTCGAACTGCCGGAATCCGACTTGGGCTTCGCATCGGACTTCGAACTGCCGGAATCCGACTTGGGTTTCTCGGTCGCCAACTTTTCGGCTTGCTTGTCCGCCTTGGCTGCGTCCTTGTATCCCTGGCTGCGGTAATCGGTCTGGTAAAAACCCGACCCCTTGAAAATGATCCCCGCACCCGGCCCAATCAATCGCCTCGCCCGAAGCCGCCCGCATTCCGGACACTTTCGCTTCGGACTGTCCTTCATCTGCTGGAACAACTCCCAGCGATGACCACACTCTTTACACTCGTAATCATATGTCGGCATTAGTTCTCCTCACTCGTCTCGCCATCCAAGTCACCCGACCCTGCGGCTGGCTCGTCGGCCGGGGACCTGGAGTCTGTCGGCGCCATTGACACGATCACCTTGGCCGGCCGAACCACTCGGTCACCCAGCCGGAACCCCTGCTCGACCTCCTGCAGCACGGTCATCGGTTCATGCTCGTCACTGGGCAACTGCTGAATCGCCTCGTGCACCTCCGGATCAAACGCCTCACCAATCGCCGGGATCGGCTCGACCCCGTACCGAGCCAGTACGCCAATCACCTGTTCCACAACCATCTTCACACCAGCAACCAGATCGGCAGCTGCTTCGTTCGACTCGGCCGCCTGGATCGCTCGCTGCAGATTGTCCAGACCCGGCAACAGGTCCCGAGCCAACGGCAAGACCTGGTACGTCCGAGACTCGTCCATCTCACGCTGCACCCGACGACGGTAATTCTCGAGATCAGCCAACGACCGCTGCCACTTCCCAAGATTGTCGTCTCGTTCGGCTCGAGTCGCCTCTAGCTGCTCATCCAGTGACAACTCGGACAACGCCTCACCAATCGCTTCGGCACTCGCGTCGATGTCCGGTCCCGACTCGCCCGACAGATCCTCGACGGTCTCACCGCCTGTTTCGCCGGCAGCCTGCTCGGCCGAATCATCGGCAGGGACATCGGCCGTGTCGTCGGTTTCGAATTCGTCTCGTGTGTCGTCTGTCATGGTTGTTTTGCTCGAGTTCACAGGGACGGGGGGGCAGGGGGGGCAGCCCCCGGTGTGTTCAGTCATCGTCTTCGGACGAGAACCAGTCCATCAGTTTGTCGAGGAACGATTCCTTGTGTAGTGACACGTTGGCCTGTTCGATTTCGGCGAGTTGTCTGAGTAGTTCTTCCTGGTCCTCTCCGAGTTTCCGAGGCACCTCAACCTGCACCTCGACCAGAAGATCTCCCGCCCGACCACCTCGAGGGTCGGGCATCCCGCCGCCTCGGATCCGGAACACGTGTCCCGGCTGAGTCCCGGCCGGCACTTCCAGCGAGTGTCGTCCTTCCAGCACGGGGATATCGATGTTCGCTCCCAGTGCGGCCTGGCTGAACGTGATCGGCACACCGCAGACCAGGTGAGGCCCTTCGCGACGAAACAGTGGGTGGTCCCGGACGTCGATGTCGACGTAGAGATCGCCTCGCGGGCCGCCCGTCGATCCGCTTTCCCCTTCGCCTCGCAAACACAGTCTCATGCCCGAATCGATCCCGGCGGGGATCTTGACATCCAGCGAGACCGAACCGGGCACTCGTCCCGCACCGCGACAATCGTCGCACTTGTCGCGGATGATCTGGCCTTCGCCTTTACAGGCCGGGCAGGTCGTCTGCAGGCTGAAGATGCCCTGCGACTGAACGACTCGACCATGTCCTCCACAGTAGTCGCACGAATCGGCCGAGCTGCCCGGCCGGGCTCCACTGCCGCTGCACGTCGAGCAGGGTTCGTGGCGTGAGATTTCGATGGTCCGAGTGCAACCCGAGGCTGCGTCGGGAAGATCGATCGAAAGCGACGTCTGCAGGTGGCTGCCTCGCCGTGCCCTCGACCCGCCGCCCCGGTTTCCTCCTAACCCAAAGCCCTCGAAAATGTCGCCGAACATGCTGAAGATGTCGCCCACATCCGAAAAACCCCGCTCGTGACCACCGCCTCGGCCACCCCGCAATCCCGCATGCCCGTACTGGTCGTAACGAGCCCGCTTGTCGGGGTTGCTGAGCACCTCGAAGGCCTCGGCCGCCTCCTTAAACCGTTCGACCGCCGACTCGTCGTCCGGGTTCCGATCCGGGTGGTTCTTCAACGCGATCGACTTGTACGACGACTTGATTTCCGACGCACTGGCGTCCGAGTCGACTCCGAGCACTTCGTAGTAGTCGCGTTGTTCTGGCATGAAGGGATGGGGGAGCGGGGGAAAGAAACGAGCCACCTCTTTTTGCAAGGAGGTGGCCCGTGTGAGATATCACTGGAGTCGCAGCAGTTCGCTCAGCGAACCGCTCCTTCCACCTTCGGCTTCTCGCCACCTTCCATGTCGTCAGTGCGAGTGACCAGCACCTCGGTCGTCAACATCAAGGCTGCGATCGAAGCGGCGTTGGACAGGGCACTGGTAACGACCTTGGCCGGGTCGACCACACCTCGCTCGTACATGTCGACGAATCCACCAGTTTCAACGTCGTAGCCGACGTTGGTCTTCATGCCGCGGACCTCGTCGGCGATAACCGAACCGTCTTCGCCGCAGTTCTCGGCGATCTGTCGGATCGGAGACTCGAGGGCTCGGGCGACGATCCGAACACCAATTTTCTCGTCTCCCTTCGCCTTGACTGCCTCCACCGTGTCGATGGTCCGCAACAGTGCAACACCACCACCGGGCAGGATTCCTTCTTCGACACTCGCTCGAGTGGCGTGCAAGGCGTCCTCCATTCGAGCCTTCGTCTGCTTCATCTCAGTCTCGGTAGCGGCACCGACCGAGATAATGGCGACTCCGCCAGTCATCTTAGCCAACCGCTCCTGGAACTTCTCGCGATCGTATTCACTCTCGGTGTTTTCGATCTGAGTCTTGATCTGCCCGACTCGCGAGCTGATCTCGGCCGATTTCCCGGCTCCTTCGATCAACGTGCACGAATCCTTGGTCACCTCGACCTTCTTGCAATGCCCCAGGGCACTGATCTCGGTGTTCTCGAGCTTCACGCCCAAGTCTTCTGACAGCAAAGTACCGCCGGTCAGGACGGCAATGTCGCCGAGCATGTTCTTGCGGCGGTCACCAAAACCAGGTGCCTTGACGGCACACACCTGCAGAACACCTCGAAGCTTGTTGACCACCAACGCGGTCAAGGCTTCCCCGTCGACGTCCTCGGCGATGATCAACAGCGGCTTACCCGTCTGGCTGACCTGTTCGAGGATCGGGACCAGGTCACGGAGACTCGAAATCTTCTTCTCGTGGATCAGGACGTAACAGTCCTCGAGAATGCACTTCATGTCCTCGGGATGATTCACGAAGTAGGGCGAGTTGAAGCCCTTGTCGAACTGCATACCCTCGGTCAATTCCAATGTCGTCGTGCTGCCCTTGCCCTCTTCGACGGTGATCACACCGTCGCGGCCAACGTTTTCCATGGCGTCGGCGATCAGTTCGCCCACGGCCGTGTCGTTGTTGGCCGAGATGGCACCGACCTGCTGGATCTCGGTCTTGGATGTGACCGGTTTGGCCATTTCGCGGAGTTGACCCAGTGCGGCGGCGACCGCCTTGTCGATCCCGCGACGCACAGTCATCGGGTTGGCTCCCAACGACAGGCTGCGGAGACCTTCCTCGTAGATCGATCGAGCCAGCACAGTGGCCGTCGTGGTGCCGTCGCCGGCAACGTCACTGGTCTTGGTGGCCACCTCGTTGACCAGCTTGGCACCCATATGCTCGTACGGGTCCTCGAGCTCGATCTCCTTGCTGACCGTCACACCGTCCTTGGTCACCACGGGGTTGCCGAAGTTCTTGTCGATGATCACGTTGCGACCGGTCGGTCCCATCGTGACGGCGACGGCATGAGCAAGTTGCTCCACACCTTTTTTCAGCTTGAGACGGGCGGCGTGTTCGAATAGCAGTTGCTTGGCCACGGGTACTAGCTCCTGATAGGGCCCGGACAACTCGGTCCAGGGTTATTGCGCTTGGTCTGAGCAAAATGTTTCGTCTTGAGAACGAAGCCGAAGATCGCCTAGACGACCTTCGCCAAGATGTCACTCTCGCGGAGAATCTTCACCTCGCGGCCATCGACCTCGATGTCGGTGCCACCAAACTTGCCGAAGAGCACCTCGTCACCCACGACGACGCCAACGGCAGCTCGTTCACCACTTTCTAGCAATCGGCCAGGACCGACGGCGACCACCGAGCCTCGCTGAGGCTTCTCCTGGGCGGCGTCGGGCAGCACGATTCCACCCGCTGTGGTTTCCTCAGCACCGAGTGGTTCGACAACAACACGATCGTCCAACGGATTTAGCTTCATCTCTTCTTCACTCCCGGTTATCTGGTGCCCGAACGGTTCTCGGACAACTTCGATGTGGATTGGTCTGTAACTGGTAGGTCGCCTACATCATCCCCGGCATGCCACCCATGCCACCCATGCCCGGCGGCATACCGCCGCCGCCGCCCATGCCTGGCATACCACCACCCATTCCGCCCATGCCACCGCCCATGTCGTGGTGGTGGTCGTCGTGGTGGTCTTCTTCTTCATCGGCCGGTTCTTCGACGATGATCGAATCCGTGGTCAGCAGCAACCCGGCCACACTGGCGGCGTTCAGGAGTGCTGCACGAACAACCTTGGTTGGATCGATGATCCCAAACTCAATCATGTCACCGTACTTGTCGTTCTGAGCATCGTAGCCGTAGTTGGCTTGCCTGGACTTGAAAATCCGGCTCGCGACAACCGCTCCGTCCTGGCCGGCATTTTCGGCAATGGTGCGGATCGGCATCGACAGCACATCAAGGATCAGGCGGACTCCGAACCCCTCGTCGCCATCCAAGTCCAACTTCTCGACCGCCTTGTGGCATCTCAGCAAAGCCACACCGCCGCCGGGCACGATGCCTTCGTCGATCGCCGCCCGAGTGGCGGCCAGTGCGTCGTCGATCAGGTCCTTGCGTTCCTTCATCGCCGTCTCGGTGGCGGCTCCGACGTTGATCTGAGCCACACCGCCGGCGAGCTTGGCCAGCCGTTCCTGCAGCTTCTCGACGTCGTACTCGCTGTCGGTCACCTCGATCTCCTGCCGAATCTGCTCGGCACGACCATCGATGTCCTTCTTGTTCCCCGCCCCCTTGACCACCGTCGTGTTCTCGGCATCGATGATGACCTTGCGAACGCTACCCAGTTGGTCGAGGGTGACGTTTTCAAGCTTGATGCCCAGGTCCTTGAAGATGGCCTGGCCACCGGTCAAAACGGCGATGTCTTCCATCTGAGCCTTGCGGCGGTCGCCGTAGCCAGGCGCCTTGACGGCGGCAATCTTGATGATGCCCCGGAGCTTATTGACGACCAATGTCGCCAGTGCCTCGCCCTCGACATCCTCGGCAATGATCAACAGCGGCTGACCCGATTCGGACATCGTCTCCAGCAGCGGCACCAGGTCCTTGGCGTTACTGATCTTCTCTTCCCAGATCAGGACGCGGCAGTTTTCCAGTTCGCAGACCTGAGCGTCTTCGTCGGTGACGAAATGAGGCGACAGGTAACCACGTTCGAACTGCATGCCCTCGACCAGGTCGACCTCGGTCGTGACCTGACGACCCTCTTCGACAGTGATCACTCCGTCGTTGCCAACCTTCAGCAACGCGTCAGACAGAATCACTCCGATTTCGGGATCGTTGTTCCCGGCAATCGTCGCCACCCTGGTAATCGCCGACTTATCGTTCGACTTGACCGGAACGGCCATCTTGCCGAGTTGTTCCAGGCAGACAGCAACCGCCTTGTGCACGCCCCGAGACATCGCCATCGGGTCGGCACCAGCAGCAATGTACTTCAAACCCGACTTGTAAATGGCCTCGGCCAATACCGTCGCCGTGGTCGTCCCGTCGCCGGCCACGTCGCTCGTCTTCGAAGCCACCTCCTTGACCAGCTGGACACCCATGTTTTCAAACGGATCTTCCAGTTCGATGTCCTCGGCGACAGTCACGCCGTCCTTGGTCACCTTCGGAGCTCCCCAACCCTTGTCCAGCACGGCGTTGCGGCCACGTGGTCCCAAGGTACTCTTCACCGCTCGGGCCAGCTTCGAAACTCCCGAAAGCAGGCTCTTGCGAGCGTCTTCATCAAATTTCATCAACTTCGGCACGGTCTGATCCTCACGCTGCCTGCGGCAGACTCTAACAGAATGCAATTCACACGTTGAGTGTTTTGCAATCGTCGTGCCAAACATGCAACCGACGACGCAAGACCCTCTATTGAGAGAGGTTAGGCCCGAACTGTCAAGTCAGCGAGACAAGCCTGGACCCTGCCAAGTTGGCAGTCTTGGACACCCCGCCTGACACAGCGACCGGTCAACAACCCCAATAGGGACTGGCTCACCAGCAGATCCGCCAGCGGCGGATTCGCCGGGTGCCTGCCCCTGCCACCTGCCTGGCATCCCACTCACACCATCAATTCCTGAGCATTCGTTGACCGCCAGTCCATCGTTGCTAGAATCGCCCGCTGACCGCGGGATGTAGCTCAGCCTGGCAGAGCGCTGCGTTCGGGACGCAGAGGTCGCAGGTTCGAATCCTGTCATCCCGACTTCGCCCGTCTTCAACATGACTTCACCGACGGAAAACTCTCTGACCAGGGCATCTTCCTCTGGTGTCCACGGAACGCCGGCTGGCGGGTTGCCGGTCATGTTGAGCGTTTTGCGGCGACTGTAGACAGCGACCTTGGTCCGCCCGGTCTTTTCAACAACCTCCGCGATTGTGCAATCCTCAAGCAATGCGTCTTCCTCTGCCGTCCAGGGTCGTCCAGCAGCTGGCGGGATGACGCCGCGTTTCTTCTGAGCCTTGCTGATGTTCGCCCGTGCTTCGGCGGTATGCTTCTTTCCGAGGTTGGCCTTTCGCATCGCCGTGACCACGTGCGGCGGCCGTTTCCGCCCACGCCTGGCCTCGGCAATCTTCTCACGCCGCGCTTTATCGGCTGCCGCATTTCGGGACTTATCGTGAGCCTTCCCGCGAACGGCCTGAAACCACTCCTGAGCCCCGTCCTCCTGTCTCAGCTTGCGAGTGCCCGGCGTGGCCGCGTCGGCATAATCCGATAAACGCGGACTCCGTACAATTCAAAGTTAGCTGCAAAAGGAGCACATAGATGACCTACACCGTTATCATCGTTACAGCCCTGGCTATTGCACTTCCTTTGATTCTGCTCGTGATCGTGTTTAGTACCGTAATCCCGAGACAGAGAATGCTGGTTAGGGCTAAAGAAATTCTGAGCAAAATGCCTGAGCATGAAGAAAGGGTCGAATATCTCAGTTTTGACACACCCTGGCCAAGAGCAAAGCAGAAGGCCATGGATGCCAAGATCGTTGAAATGGAAAAGGCCGGATGGGTGTACCTTAAAGCAAGTGAGGCCAACCCATTGAAGACACTATTTTCGCTTGGCGGAGGCCTACGCCTTCATTTCGTACGGGAAGTGTCACGTGGCGAAGCGAAACATGGAAGCGGCAGCTAACAAATCGCTCAACCGGAGCGGCGGTTGGCGTCGGTTCTGAATTTGAAAGTCGTTCGCCGCCGCCCGGTTAGCTCAGGCGTTATGTGGGCAAGTCAATGGCTCGCGAAAACCTAAAGACGCTCTACCACGATCTGCGCGAAAGTCGCTTCGATTTCGTGCCGCGCGGTGAGCACAACATTCGCGATGTTTACACGTTCGTAAAGGACCGCTTTCCGGAACTCTGCGACGACTCGTACCTCTGCTCTGAAAACTGCAAGAGCGGATACAACAGCCCCGAATGGAAGCACAAGGTTCGCACTGCACTTTGGGATCTCAAACGCCACGCCAATGATGCCGCAGTGGCACCGTACGCGGACTATGGATATTCGGTCATTCCGAACACGATGGATCACTTCAATTGGTCGCCAATGATCTCGATGCGCCATCACCTGAACGCGCTGAAACAACAACATTTCGCATCCTTCGCGATACTGCACTTGCTCGGCGGATCAAAGAACTCCATCGACATCAATGCCAAATCGGCGGCTTGGCAATTGAATTACCCAATGGCTCACGATATGCCGAAGCCCATCACATTCAACCGCTCGGTACGCCACACGATGGACCAGACATTGCTGCCAACATCATCGTCTTATGTCCCAATCATCATGCGATGTGCGACTATGGCGTAGTCGCTCTTGATCTTGATCTGGAACAATTACAGTCGCATCAAGAACACCGTATCGGTTCTGAATTCATCGACTATCACAATGCGATGGTGTACGTCGCGCAAACACCCACATAACAAACGCATGCACCGGAGTTGCCGACCGGGCCAAATCTGAAATCAACGTCACTGGCGGCAACCCGGTGATGCTGGATGTTATGTGCCACAATCGATAGCCCCCGAAGAGGCTCAAGCATGTTTACTCGCTCGACAGCACTAATCGTCGCGGCGTTGCTTCTCGCCGGTGTCAGTACGACGGGCGCTCAACAAGATGGTTCTCCATCGGAACACGTTGTAGAGGCACAGAAGTTTCTACTCAAGGACGAAAACGGGAAGGTTCGCGCTGAACTCGGATTTCGCCGAGGTGGGCCGCACATCGACTTGTTGAATCTTGACGGCTCAGTTGGCGTTTCACTGAATCTGGAAGACAACGGCAGGGGCCTTGCGATATCTGGCCCGAATGGCCAAGAACAACTCGTGATGGGCAAGGCATCTGGCCAGGTTTATGCCATCACAATTAAATCGGAGGACGGTTCGCAGTTGCTTTCTGTACCTGGCACCACGGCACAAGCGTCTGACGGTTCGGTCGGCGGCGCGAGGTCCACGTGGCCGATCGCCTTGGCCATCATCATCGCTGGTGCCTTTATTGCGGGAGGCGTTTTCCTCGGCATCACCCGAAAGCGAACTACGGCAACTGGCACATAACCAAACGGTTGAACGTGAGCGGCGGTCCACGTCCGACATGAAGCAACGGTTACTGGCCGCCGCCACGTTAACAGCCCGTTGAAAAACCCGTAGGGTCAAAAAACTCCGCCGACCGTTAAATGCAGGAGCTTCTTCCACTTCCGAAATCTGAAACATCGCAATCTCAGGCGGTTGATCCTTCGCCAATCTGTCACAACGCATCCAGCGGATCCACCGCCTCCCTCGCAGCCATCCCGCGTTTTGACTTCGGCGTCAGCCCGAACTGTGCCAGCAGGCTGTATGGATTCTCGGGTCGTCAGTGTCGAGAACTCGGACAGAAAACTTCAGAATGTCGTGACAAACAGCACGGCTGAGTTTTTTGACCCTACGGGCGTCTACAAGCTGCTGAAGCACGAAGGCAAGAAGCGGAAAATTCGACCCAATCAGAACAAACGTCAAAGTCTGACACGTGCATTAACCGATTTGGAGAAGGTGGAAATCCACGCCGGCGTGGATGCTACGCCCGAGCCTCACAAAAATGCGAGTCGAGCAAAATTCTCTTCCAATACGAGATGGAAATGCCGCGTTTTGTGCTGCTGACATTTCTGTTGATGCCGCTTTTCGAACTGGCAGTCTCCGGTCAGGATCTGCTCCACCCCGACCGGCTGAATATCGACCGGCTTTACGATGACGATTTCCTGGACGAAATCTTCGCTCCCGTCCATCACTCACACTTCAGTGAGAACGGGACTCCTTACGTCCACCCGTTTACTTTCGAACCGCCGCAGATTCACCAGGATGTCTTCTTCATTTTCAAGTATGCCGAGAACACGATTGACGGGGCCGACGAGTACGAATCTGAATTCCACATCGACTGGGCATTGACGAGGCGGCTGGGAATTCTGTTTGCCGTGCCGATGGTCGGAAACCACCAGGCGGGCGGTACTCAGAACGTCGGCATCGGCGATCTGGAAATTGCGCCGCGAATCATGTGGGTCGAGGATGACTACTTCATCCTAGCAACCAATTTGCTGATCACGGCACCAACCGGTGACGAGAGGCGCAACCTGGGCGCGGGTGAGGCAACGCTCAGTCCGCTGATCACCACCTGGCACGACCTGGGTAATTGGAACTCGCTGCTGTTCAACTTCGGGCCTGAGTTCGGCACGCGAAGCGGCGACGCGGCGATGATCTACGGATTCTCGATCGCCCACACGTGGATCGGCCGTTCGATTCTCGACGACGAGTCCCACGACGATCACGACCATGGAGCACACGACGGCCACGCGGCTCACTTCGTGCCAGGCATGAAGAGCATTTACCTAGAACTCAACGGCGAAACGCAACTGGATGGTGCCGAGGAGACGATGGTCGAGCTGCATTTGCAAATCGGAGTCGACGACTGCAGCACCGACCTGGAACTCCGTGGATTCCCGTCTTTCGCGGCATGATTGCCTCTATCCCGAAGGCAAATGCACTATCCGCTTTCAGTCGCCCGAAGTCTTCCAAACACCCCTGCGAAGATCCAACGATGAAGCAACCCTCCAGCGAGTTTGCTCGCGAACGGATCCGTCGTGAAGGGGACCTCCTCGCTCGCCCAGCCTCTCCTGCCATTCGACGCCAACGGCTTGCGATTTCGCTGTTCGCGGCAATGGCCTTGATCCTGGCTCTGGCACCGCTGGCAGCCGGCCTGGAGGCAGCCAGGAAGGATGTCCCGAGCGAATGCGTCTCGTGCGATCCCATAGCCGTGCCTTCCAAGGACTTCTGCGAGTGGTGGAAGGGTCTCGGCACCCTCTATTCCAACCCGGAGAACCCGTACATTCAGGAGTTCAAGTTCCTCGGGCGCCTCCACTACCAGTACGGCATCGTCGATGGCGAAGGGGCCGGGAACGAGGTCAACTACGAAACGGATGAACTCCGTCGCTTCCGTGCTGGGGTCAGCTCGAAGTTCCTCGACTACTGGGATCTGTACGCAGAGGCCGAGATCTCCGACGATCAGCGCCCGCGGGGTGGGGACCTTGATATCCGGTTCCAGCACATGTGGCAGCTCAAGACGCACTTCGACGCGAAGAAGGCGTTCGATCTCGACGGGATCGACGGCCTCAAGTTCGGCATCGGGTCGCGCGAGATCAACATGTCTTACGAATGGGCCACGTCATCCAAGCGGATCAAGACGGTCGAGCGCTCGGCGATCGCGAACAAGATCTGGGCATTCAACTCGGAGTTCGCCAACCCGACCGGTGCCTGGGTCATTACGGAACTCAAGCCGATAACGTGGACCTTCGGAGTGTTCAGCACGACGCAGGACGACTGGATCGCCCCGTTCGACGACGGCGAGCTGTACTACAGCAACGTGCATTGGGACGCGTACGACGGCCCCAACGGCGAGGACACGGACGTTCGATGGACAGCGTTCTACCAGGACCGCAGCGGCGACGATGAGGTCCTGGCAGGGGGACTCGACTGGGCAACTGCACTGTCCGCCCAGCACAAGCAAGGACCGTGCGAATTTCACGTCGAGGGAATCGCCGGTAACAACGGCAATCAGTCAAACGCTGATCGGGAGGGCAACTTCTGGGCCGCCGTCTTCATGCCTTCGTACTGGATCCTGGATGACAGCCTCGAGGCGGTCGCTCGCTTTCAATACCAAGGCTCCGGGGAGTCGCAGGGAGTTCGGCTCAACTCACGCTACGTCCGCCGCGCCGGCGTGCGCAACAACCTGCCGACATTCGCCAACGGCCGCGGCGATGAGCACTACAGCGTTTACACGGGCTTGAACAAGCTGCTCTGCGGCCACCAGCACAAAGTCATGATTGGCGTCGAATACGACTCCTTGCACCAGGACGGCAACGAGGTGTACCGGGGCTGGACGGCGTTCACCGCATACCGAATGTATTGGTAGGCGGCCGGTCTGCAGCACGAGTTGGATTCGTCGCGACTGGCGATGACCAAGGCGAGCGCTGGACGGCGTTTCAGAACACCACTGACCTTACCCCCTCCCGTTGTACCAGTGGAAATGAGAGAATCAGCCGGATCTGACTGATCCGGAAAGGAGATTCTCGCGATGTCCAGAAGACGTCA
>Ga0209402_10002233_pt1 | contig 19823 bp, 21 predicted proteins | sample ArcticOcean_MG_C_3_FD_187437 | JGI IMG/M metagenome (GOLD analysis project Ga0209402, IMG submission 187437) | Marine microbial communities from western Arctic Ocean - ArcticOcean_MG_CB8_126 (SPAdes) (version 2) | ecosystem: Environmental > Aquatic > Marine > Oceanic | place: Arctic Ocean... | reverse complement strand
AGGCTGCTTTTGCTGAGCTTTGCGCCGAAAAGGGACTCAGCGAAGCCAAGGCGTACTAGTTGTTGGCGGCCTTAGAGCTGGGTCTCCGGTTTGTATCCCTGGCCCTGGAAGAGCGAATAATCATCACGACACCTCAGGATGCGGCGAATTTACTCTCCAGCGAGATGAGTATTTTGGACCAGGAGCACCTGCGCGTTATACTGCTGAACACGCGTAACGAGGTGCTCAGCACCTACGAGATTTATGTGGGCAACGTGAATAGTTCGATGGTGCGGCCGGCGGAGATTTTTAGACCGGCGGTGCGAGCCAATGCCCCGTCTTTGATCGTGGTCCACAACCACCCGTCGGGTAACCCCGGCCCCAGCGATGGCGATATCGCCATCACCTAAGACCTGGTTTCGGCGGGCAAGATACTGGGGATTGAGGTGCTAGACCATTTGGTCATTGGCAGCGGACAGCGTTACGTGAGCATGAACGAGAACGGCCAAGGGTTTAATTAATTTTTTATTAAGTCTCTGGCCGATTACAAACGGAGGAAATCATGGCTTATTTCATCAACGCTTCCGACCGCGAGCCCATGGAGTTGGTAGCCGGTGCCAATACCAAGACATTTTGGGGCAAAGAAATGCTGCTTTCATTGGTGACAGTAGACGCCAACGCCCTGGTGCCACTGCACACCCACCCCCACGAACAGGGCGGGATAATCGTTGAAGGCGAACTGGAAATGGGCATCGACGGCGAAGTCAGACTGCTGAAGCCGGGCGACATGTACATCATCCCCGGAAACGTGGAGCACTACGCCAAAGCCCACGACGTGAAAGCCGTGGCCCTAGACATATTCAGCCCCGTCCGCGAAGAGTTTCAGTACTAGTCCGACCAAATTCCTGACTAGTAGTCTGGCCTAGATTCCGCTCATGGTGAGCTCCGACCGGGGTCGAGAGTCTCGATATATCGGACCTGTCGAACCACCGCCACGCGTAAGGTATATCCGCTACGACAACCTGGCTGATGTGCCTCCTTCGACGGGCTCAGTACGAGCGGGTGTGGGTGAGGCGTCCGTACTCCCCACCGAGCCCGTCATTCCAGCGAAGGCTGGAATCCAGAAAGCCACTGCGTCACCAACTTACAGAACCAGCCTCGTTACCCTGGCATAACTGCCGTGGTGGACAGAAATTGTGGGTTTGGTTATCATCTGCGGCAAGAAAACCCAGTTGTTACCCCAGCGGTTAACAACGTGTTTAGTGGCCCATGGAAAAGTGAACGACCGGCCACCCTACACCCAGATGAGATCAGTAAGGAGATTAATAATGTCAGCTAAAGTAACCGGCCTAGGACATATTGGCTTCTACGTTCAGGATTTGGAGCTAATGAAGGATTTCTACGCAAACTTCATCGGCATGACAATGACCAAGGTAAGCGCTAGAGGAGCCTTCTTCAGCGCCGACCCGGAGGCCTGCGACCACGAGATAGCAATGATGGCCGGGCGGCCTTCATTGGACGACCCGCAATGGATTCAGCAGATTTCTATGCGCTTGGATTCTCTGGACGACCTCCGCGACTTCAAGCGACGCATCATAGAAAAGGGTTACAAGATCGACCGCATCGTCACCCACGCCAGCGCTATCGGCTGCTACTTCCGCGATCCAGAGAACAACCCGATTGAAGTGTTCTGGATGACCGGAAACACATCATGGGCCCAAATAAGTATTCCTATCGACATCGACCAGTCTGATGAAGACGTCATGGCTGATGTGCAACGAGCCTTTGACGTGTCCCAACACGTTGAGATGGGCAAACCGGCCACCCCAGAAATAGCGGCTGCCATCTCGAAACTGGCTTCTGCGGCGGTAGTCAGCCGCTAGGCCCCGAACCGAACTCAACATGAGCCTGTGTGGGGCCAACTTCTAAAAGGAAACGAACGTGGTGGCGCAGTGGATTCCCACCTTCGCGGGAATGACGAAAGCAGAGTCGCAAGATACCCTCCCACTCTCAAGGGTGAGGTCTAGGTCCGACTATGTCGAGACTCTCGACGAAGTCGGAGGTGAGGGAAAGGTTCGCCAAAAACTTTTCTCGGTGGGTAAATTAGCGAGCTGTGGTTTGCAGTGGATTCCTGCTTTCGAGGAAAGACGGGTGGTGTAACGGCATTCATGGCGGTTGATTAGTATTCCTAAATCTGCTTATCTTGAGCCTATCGAACCACCCGTGCCCGCCTCAGCCTTGCTTAACCCTACCAGCCCTTCGACAGGCTCAGGATGAGCGGAACTAGGTGTGGAGAAAAACAAAAAGGCACCTGATTAGGTGCCCTTTTGTTTTTCTGAACTTCCCACTGCAACCGGCAGATACAAAGCCCAGCTGTGCTGGTTACTCGTCTTTGATTAGAGATTTGACCATCTCTAACATATCCGGGGTGAACTCTTGGATGTCGTGGACCTCTTTTCCGTGCACGGTACCCACTTCCATCACCTCTTCAAAGGTTTCTCACCTCGCCACAAAGGCGCAGTCAGAACCCATATCGCTACAACGGATGATCTTAGCCATGTTGTTTCCTCCTGTATTTAGAAATGATTGGGCCAAAGTGTGGGAATAGTTTTATTTGGTTGCCGGCTAGACGAACAACCTCTCGAGACCGTCCAAGCAGCCGTTCCAGCCGCCTTGGTGCTCGTCCCGCATGTGTTCGTCGGGGAACTTCTCATGGGTGAGTATGACCTCGGTGACTTGGCCCTTGTCGATGAATTCGATGGTGACCAGTGTCTCAACCAGTTCAAAATCCAAGTCATGTGGTTGGTTCTCCCAGGCCCAGGTGAAGACCAGATTTTCTGGCCGGTCGATAACCTGGTAGACACCGTGGCAGACGTAGGGAGCGTCTTTGCCCGGCTCCAGCATCCCAAGGCGATACTTGCCGCCAACACGTAGGTCTACTTCGGCGACGGGTGCGGAGAAGCTCTCATGCGCACCCCACCATTTATGGAGCAATTCGGGCTGTGTCCAGGCGTAAAACACCCTTTCTCGGGGCGCATTAATGGTCTTGTGTACGCTTAAAGATATGCCGGTCTGCGGCGTTGGCTGCGTCATGATTTTCCTCCATCCGGATCGTTGGTTTCCGACTGTTCGGTTTCCGAGTTTCGGGTCTCTGAATCGCCCCTAGGTTTGATGAGATCGATTTCCTGAGGCGCAATGTTGTCGAAGTAGTTGGCCAACGATTCCAGTTTGTCATCCCAGAACTGTTGGTATTGGGCTATCCAATCGACGGCTGCTTTCATGGGTTGGGCCTCCAGGCGGCATCGCCGAACGCGCCCGTCTTTTTCTTGGACCAACAGCCCGGCCCGCTCTAGAACGCGAAGTTGTTTGGAGATTGCCGGCAGGGAAGCATCAGAGGGTTCAGCCAGTACGCCGACGGATGAATCACCCTCCATCAATCAATCGTTCTAAGATGGCCCGCCGCGTGGGGTCTGCAAGAGCAGCAAAGGCTGAAACAGAGGATTTGTCAACCGGAGGCAATAAAAAACCCCCCTTCGCAAAGGGGGGCTGGGGGGATTTTCGGTTCTACTTAGACAGTTACCCCTACCGCCGCCGCCTCTGATCCCTGTAGTTAGGCGCAACGATGGGTAGCCAATCCACGACCAGGCCGTCTACCAGGCGGGAGGCGATGCGGGACTTGGTGTCTTCCAGATCTTCTATGGTTGAGACGGTGGTGATGACGGTGGGTAGACGGGCCTCATGGCGGTGGACGACGATCTGGTACAGCTTCTCTTCTGCCCAGGCGGTGCTGCTCTCAGCGCCGAGGTCGTCTAATACCAGTAGCGGGACCGAGTTTATCTGCTCGAATAACTCGTCGTAGCCGACCTGGCTGTCCGGGCTGAAAGTTGCCCGCAGATGGTCCAGCAGTGTGGGTACAAAGGCAAAGAACACCTGGCTGCCCTGCCGGAGTCGTTCTCCGGCGATGGCCACTGCCAAGTGGGTCTTGCCACAGCCACGCGGTCCGTTGAACAGCAGCCAGCCCTCCGGGTTTGCGGCAAAGGCTTCTGCTGTATGCAATGCCCGGTCCAGCGACTCCTGCTCTTGCGCGGACGCACCAGCGCCACCCAAAGTATCAAAGTTCTCAAAGGTCATGCGTTGCAGCATTTCGGCACGGACTTCGCCGATGCCCTGAATCATGCGGCTGTTGAAATTGCCGAGTTGGACAACCTCGGCGGTGCCATCTGACCCTTCGAGCCTGGTTCGGAGGGCGTCGTCCAGGCGCTGGATCGGACCCCGGACGGTGATTACGGTGGGCAGCGAGTTGTTGTAGCGGTGGTTAATCACCTGGAACAACTTTTCTTGGGCCCAGGGCGTGGCGTTGCTCATGCTCAGGTCGTCTAGGACCAACACTGAGACGTTGCGCACCTGTTCAAATAACTCGTCATAAGAGACTGGGCTGTCTGGCGAATACGTGGCCCGCAGATGATCCAGCAAGTCTGACGCGACGATGAAGAAAGTGGTTTGGCTTCTTTCGATGCACCGGTTGGCGATGGCCACGGCCAGGTGTGTCTTGCCGCTGGCGCTGGGCCCGGTCAGTACCAGCCAGCCTTGGGGGTCTTCAGCAAACCTGGCGGCCGCTTTCATCCCGTCTGCGAACATCTGCTGGCTGGGGACGTCGGTCTGTGGCCCATCTACATTGGTAGTGGCAAAGGATATGCGTGCCAGGGCTCCCAGATTGCTGTAGCGGCGTAGCGCGGTGGCTCGGGTATCTTCGTCCTGGCTTTCTTGGCAGACGCAAGGAATGGCCTGTCCGAAGTCCGGATGGCCTACGTAGACTCTGCGCGTAACCCAGCCGCTGCCGTTGCACTGGGCACACAGGTCAATGGCGGGCTCGTTATCAGGGAGGTGTACCCCTCCGCCGTTGGTATTCGTCGAGATATTTCTGGCGGTTATCCGCCTCAGTATGTCGCCCAGGCTTTCCATCGTCCCCCCTTCTGACTCCACCCCGGTTCTCTTTTCCCTCGGCGGTCCAGCGTCTTAGGATGCCGGATACGTAACGCCAACTGCGTTTATTCTCTGCAACTGCAATGCCAAATGCTTCTCTAAGCCAGACTTCCGGGTAACGCCCCTCAGCCTCTTTCAGTTCTTCAGCCAGCAGCGGTGACAAGGCCCCGATGCTGTCTTCGTAAAGTACGAATATGTTGGGCTTTTCCAACTCCGGTACATCCGGAAGAAGCACAGGGGGCACAACCCCGGTTTCTACCGATGCGTCGGTTGGCTCGCTGCTATCTATTCGAGCGACGGCCCGCCGGTCAGCTTCTGTGTTCAGCAAGAATACCGTGCCGGTGCCGGGTAGTTGAACGGTCAGAAATGTTCCCCGAGTTACAGCCAGACGCAAACCCTGGCGTATTCTTTCTTCCGATCCTTGGTCGTCTACTTTGAGACCCTTGATTAGCGTGCGATCAGCCAGGAACTCATCCAGTGAAACGGACCTGAGCGCGCCCTTTTTGCGGTGGAACAACCAGAGACCGCGCAGGGTTACCTTCAGTTCAGCTAGGTCCTGGATCTGCTCCAGAATGGGACCGAACACAGGGTTGGGTACTGGGGTGTAGAGCGTGTTCCCAGAAAAACCAGTAAAGGCCCCGGAAGGCGCCATAACTAAAAGTCGTCCACTCGGGCCAATGAATCAAACCGTACATAATCACCACGGAAGAACAGCTGTAGGCTGCCCGTTGGGCCGTTACGGTGCTTGGACACAATCAGGTCGGCGACGCTCTTCGGGTAGGGCTGGCCCGGGTTCTGCTGGGCCCATTCGTCTTCGGTCGTGTAGACATCTTCACGGTGCAGAAACATGACAACGTCGGCGTCCTGCTCAATGCTTCCACTGTCACGCAGGTCAGAAAGCATGGGTCTGTGTCCGGTTCGCTGTTCCACGCTACGACTGAGCTGGGAGCAGCAGATGAGGGCCAGGTTCAAGTCTCTCGCCATAATCTTCAATGACCGGGATATCTCTGAAATCTCTTGAACCCGGTTGTCGGTGCGTCCGCCGCGTCCTTGAATCAACTGCAGGTAATCCACAACCAACAGGTCCAGACCATGCTCCAAGGACAGGCGGCGCGACTTGCTCCGCATCTCGATCATGCTCTGGAATGGTGTGTCGTCGATATAAACAGGCAAGTCTGACAGGAGACCGATGGCGTCGGTGATGCGCTCACCTTCTGCTTCAGTTAAAAGACCCAGACGCAGGCGATGCGAGTCAATCTCGGCCTCGGAAGAAAGTATCCTGAGGGCCAGTTGCTCTCGGCTCATCTCCAGGCTAAATACGCCGGCGGTCGAGCCGTTCTTGGCGGCGTTCAGGCAGATGTTGAGGGCCAGGGTGCTTTTGCCCAATGACGGCCTGGCACCCAGAATAACTAGGTCGGAACGTTGCACGCCGCCTAGGATTTCGTCCAAGTCTGTGTAGCCGCACATGACGGGGCCGGAGTTTTCTCTAATGGGGTCGGCTACTGCGGCCTGGTCTTCCAAGTATTGGTCATAGATCTGCCGCAGGGGCATGAAGCCGCGCTGGGAGTCTGGCCCACGGATGGTGAATAGTGCATCCTCAGCTTGTCTGAGGGTGGCATCCACGTCGTCGGTGTCCTGGTAGCCCATGCTAGAGATGCGGGAAGCAACGTCAATGAGCTTCCGCATGGTGGCGGTGCGGGCGACCACGGTGGCATAGTGCTCGGAGTGGGCCGAGGTGGGAGTAACGGAGATCAGATGGCTGAGATAGGCCATGCCACCCACTGTTTCCAATTGGCTGGCGCGGCTTAATTCACGCGCCAGTGTAACTTGGTCAATAGCCTCATCCCGCTGGAACAAGGCCTCACAGGCGGCAAAACAAAGCTGATTTCTCTCACGGTAGAAATCGTCTGCCTTGATATATGGCGCAACACGAGAGAAGCAGTCCCCATCGATTAAGACCGACCCAACAACCGCTTCCTCCGCCTCCAAGTCATGGGGTAACAGCTTCTCAGCGTACATTGCCCTATTCTTCTATCTCTGCGTTGACGTGAATCGTGGCGCTGACTTCAGTTGAGAACCGGAGGGTCACATCGTACTCGCCGGGTTCCCGGATGGGCTCGGCAATCTCTATCCAGCGGCGTTCCACTTCACGGCCTACTTTTTCGGCCAGTTCCATGGCGATATGCGTGCTGGTGATGGTGCCGTAGTAGCGTCCGGTGGGGGTGATTCTGGCGGTGAGGGTGATGGTGACATCTTCTAAGCCCTTGGCCAGTTCTTCCATGATGGCGGTCTCGCGAACGCGGACCTCATCACCTACTGCGGTAATCTTGTGAATCCGCTTTTTTACTTCTTCGGTGGCAATCTCTGCCAGGCCTTGCGGCAAAAGATAGTTACGGGCGTACCCGTCTGGCACGCGGCGAACCTCGCCAGCTTTGGCCTTGTTGGGGACGTCCTGGGTGAAAACTACTTCCATTATTGGTCACTTCCGTTAGGTGTTGGCCCTTTCCATTGATCCGTTCGAATGGGTTGTCCGATGGGTATGGTCAATCGAAATAGGGATTAGGCCCCATATTAAAGAGGCCAACTTATTATACGGCATGCCCGGTTTGGGGGAAAGCAGGGCTGGTCTGCGGCCTGGTCCTGCTGTGTTTGCCGATGTCTTTGTGCCTGAAATTGACTGCCCGCTGCGCGCCTCCTAAAATCATCTTCCCGGTTAAACTAGCCGGTAAGTGGGTCAAGAGGGAGAGCAAATCGATTTATCATCGGCTTTGACCAGTGGAATATAGTCCTCTTTGCCCAACAAATCCAGGCAAAATCAGCCAATCTGAAACGAATATTTCCGGGCGATATTAGGACAATATTAACTAAATTTTGGTGCCAAATATGGGATTTATAGACAACGTTGAAACTCAGACCCTTGGCATGAGGCAGGCCATACTCGCTCACCCGTTTGTCACCGGCGTGGGTGATGGCACTCTACCCGTTGAGAAGTTCAAATACTACGTACTGCAGGACTACGCCTACCTGATTGATTACTCGCGTGCGTTGGCTCTGGCGTCGGCCATGGCACCCCGGTTGGACGACATGGCCTGGTTTGCCGGGTTGTTGGACGAGACCCTCAACGTGGAGATGACGCTGCACCGCAGTTACTGCGAGGAGTTTGGCATCGGCGCCGCTGAGCTGGAGGCGACAGTCGCCGCCCCCAGCAACCTTGCCTACACCAGCTTCCTGCTGAAGGCGGCCCATCAGGGTAGTTTTGGCGAGCTAGTTGCATCGCTGCTGCCTTGTCAGTGGGGCTACTGGGAGATCGGCAGCCATCTTATGGAAAAGGGCCTGCCCCAAAGCGCTCCGCTGTACGCCCAGTGGATCGAGATGTACACATCGCAAGAATTCGCCGACATAGCTGAGCACATCAGAGCGATGGCCGACCGCATTGGCCAAGAAGCCGGCCCATCAGAACTAGCCGCCATGACCCAAGCCTACGAGACCAGCGTCCGCCTAGAGTATGGGTTCTGGGATATGGCGTGGGGGTTGGAGAGGTGGAAGGTTTAGCCGACTGTCCATGTTGGTCGAAGGGCAATTTCTGATCTGGAAAATGAAAAAGGCGCGTGGGGAAGAATTCCCGAGCGCCTTCTTGTTGCTTAATAAACCCGGTTTAAGTGGTTAAACCAACACCGGCACCGAATTCTTCTGGTAGACCTGGAAGCGGTGGCGGGAGGTGTCTGCGATTAGGACGCGGTTTCGGTGGTCAACGCGTACTGCGCAGGGGGTCCAGAGTACCTTCTCTGGTGTGAAGTCGCGCACGCCGTTGCGTTGGCGGATCATGTCCGGGTTGGACTTGATCTTGTCGACGCCCAGGCTGGAGAGCGCGGCATCGCCGGTGAACTCAGTAATGAACCGGCCCTCGGCGGTTAGTACTTGGACACGGTTGTTCAGCCAATCTGCGATGTAAATGTCGCCGTCGCCGTCTACGCAGACGCCGGTGGGGCGGTTGAACTGGCCAACGGGCACATCAACGTAGACCATGCCGCCCTGCTCCTTAGCGATGGTGCAATCGCCGCCGGTGCCGGGTCTTCCAAAGGTTGCCAGCCATTTGCCGTCGTTGGTGAACGATTGGACTCGGTCGTTACGCCAGTCGGCGACGAACACGTTGCCGTCTTTATCAAGGCAGATACCCCAGGGCAGGTTGAACTCGCCGTCTTCAGAACCGGCGCTGCCAAACTTGCCCAGGAACTTGCCGTCTAGGGTGAACTTCTGCACCCGGTTGTTGCGGCTGTCCACGATGAACACTGTTCCGTCTGGGCTGATGGTGATTCCGGCTGGGCGGTCCAACTCACCGTCTGCGGAGCCGTGGGTGCCCCAATGGCTGAGGTACTCGCCGTTTCTGTTGAATACGGTGATTCGGTGGGTCCACTCGTCGGTCACGTAGACGTTGGTGTCTTTGTCCAAGGCGATGGACATGGGCCAGATGAACTGGCCGGGCTCCTCGCCATAGGAACCAAATTCAGTGATGTATTCTTCCTTGTCATCGCCGATGCAGAACATGTTGATGCGGGTGCCGTCCGACCGCGACTCATAGGAACGGTTGACGATGTAGACCACGTCGTCCGGACCTAGAGCAAAGTCCATAGGATTGCGGAAACCGGTGCCTTGGAACTCGGAGCGTCCAGCCGTGAAGCTGTAGGTAAACGTCCGGTCGTTGATGCCCAGGAATACGCTAGCCATAGCAATTCTCCTTAGGGATTGGCCTCGCTCCGGATTCGCGCCGCAGCAGAGGCTCGTTTTCTAGATTAGGCTTTAAATAAAGTCGAGGGCTTCGTAGTTGCCGCCAACAATCGCTTGGGCATCCAGGCCCATCCACCGGTCCAACAGGGTGGTGTAGGGAGAGCGGAAGTCCACGTTGTGTTGCAGGTTGCCGCCGTCTTCCAGTTTGCCCTCTTCCAACGAAGGGTACTCGCCGTAGATGCCGCCCTTAACGTGGTCGCCGATGGCGAAGGCCACTCCGCCAGTGCCGTGGTCGGTGCCGGAGCCGTTATCCATGGCCCGCCGACCGAACTCCGAGTAGAAGAACAACGTTAGGTTGTCACTCTTGCCCAATTGCCTGATGTCGGCCATGAAAGCGTCAATGTTGACGGCCACGTCCTGCAGCAGGTTGGCATGGCCCACCGACTGATTGGCGTGGGTGTCAAAGATGTTATACGGCGCAGTGGTGAACATCACCCTGGTGCCGAAGTCTGCGTTGTGCACCTGGGCCATGTCGCGGAGATAACCGCCCATGGCAGTGCTGGCGTACTCAACCTCTGATCGGTAGAGGCCGGGCGCGGTGCTCAGGATGTCGGCGCCTTGTAGGGCTTCAATCCCGGTGCGGCGGATGTAATCGTCTACTGCTCCCTGGCCAATGGCCGGGGCGTACATGCGTCCAAACAGGTCTAGAGCTTCTGCCCGTTGGGCTTCGGCTCCCATGTCTGTCAGCAGGCCGTAGGTGCTGAGATCGCCCACAGAGGCAACCGCCACGCCCTCTTTGGCCATTGAACGAGGTAGGCCGCGACCAAAGTTCACGCCGGTGAGCACGTTCTCGCCATTGGGGTCCACGTCTTGAATGACGCTGCCAAGCCAGCCGGTAAGACCCAGCTCATTGGGCTCACAGGTGGCCCAGATGTCCATGGAACGGAAATGGGAAAGGCTGCCGTTGGGGTAGCCAACGCCCAGAATGATGGCCAGATGGCCGTCATCCCAGTGCTTCTTCAGCGGGGCCAAGGCTGGGTGGAGACCCAGTTGGTCGTTTATGGGAATGATTTGATCTGCGGCAATGCCCAAAGATGGGCGATAGTCTCGGTACTTGGGGTTGTTATAAGGGATTATCGTGTTCAATCCGTCGTTTCCGCCGGACAGTGACATTACCGCTATTACCGGGTCTTTTACCGTTGATACCATCTCTAATCCTCCGCCTACAGCCATTCGGCTGTTTTGTTCAGGGTTGATTCTTTGATTCGTGATTGATCGGTTTCAGTCAGGTTTAGCCGAACTGGAACTCTGATGTGGTGGCAATCATTTGCAGGGTCTCACCGGCCCGTTTGGTGAACTCAGTCTGCTCGGCTTCTGTGCTGTGTTTCAGTGCGCCGCCGGCATCCAGATGTTGAGTGAGCTGGCTCTTGGTCTCTTGAGCCAGGTCCATGGGGCCAACAAGGTCCAAGCAACCGTTCAAGAACTGCTCGGAGCTTGGCACGTCCCCTATGGCCATCAATCTATTAACGATGGAGCGCACGCCGGGCAGGTCAGTGTTGCCCAGCATGGATGATGCAAAGTTGATGCGGTCAATTAGGCTGCCGCTGTTAATCCACTCACGGCCCATGTGCCAGCCTTCAACGGTGGGCGGGTTCATGAGGTCCAGGCCCATGTACTTGGGCTCCATGGCCACAAAGAACAGCCCCGGCTTGGGCTCAAGGTGGTCACCCACCATGCGCATGGTGCCAATCACCACGTCTGCAGGGCTCTTAACCTTGGCAAAGTGCACTGCCTTGTCCTTGAAAAAGTCCGAATTGAACAGGACTTTTAGCATGGCCGTGATCTCGTACCCAGAGTCGAAGTACGCCTGCTCCAGGGCCTTGATGGCTCCCATGTCACGGGGCGGGCTCAGTGTCCAAGAGGGCACCGGCGGCTCATCGGCCACAAAGAAGTCGTAGAGTTTTCTGGAGACGAATCTGGCGGTGGCTGGCTGCTTGCAGATGATGTCAACGATGTCGCCACCATCCCAGTTGCCGGTCTCGCCCAAGAAAGTCTTCTCCCCGTAATCATGGTCTGCCGGGTCGAAACGGAACTCGAAGGGTGTCCGACCGTAAGGGAATACCGGAATCGTCGGGGCCAGGTTCCAGCCGGTGAAGGCACGGGCGCAGGCTTTAACGTCATCCTCGGAGTAGTTACTCTCGCCGTCCATGCCGACGCCAACGGAGAACAACTCCAGAAGCTCCCGACCGTAGTTCTCATTGACGGCCGTCTTGTGGCTTTCAATGTTGTCCAGGTAGTAGAGCATGGCGGGGTCTGTGGAGAGCATCATGAGCATTTCTTTGAAGTTACCCATGCCCATGTCCCGGAACTTGTCAATCTGGATTGCCGTGGTCCGGGCGTTGTCTACTTTATTGTCACCAGCGCAGAGAATGGTGTGCCAGAAAAGGGACATCTTCTCTTTCAACTGGTATTTGTTGTTAATCATCCGGTAGACCCACTCGGTCTGGCCGGTCTCGATGGCGGCCTTATCGAAGTAGGAAGGATAGGCCCGGTACATCAGGTCTTCATCAATCCCCGGGTCATTGCCAGGATTCAGAAGTTCTTCGACCACATTGTCGTAGCCTTGGGCCACCCTGGTCTCGATTTCGTCGCGACTCGCACCATAGCCGGCGCGCCGCAGAAGGTGGGCCATCAAAGCGATCTTTTGGTCAGGCATTCATTCCTCCTTCTCTAGGGAAATTCATTCTATATAAAAGATTCGGTAAATCTAGTTGGACGGATTTGTAGAGTATGACGACATTTAATAATTTGGGCCAAACGATGTCAACAGTAAATGTCACATCAGCTAGGCTTGGAGGGGATACTCCAAGGAGATATTAATCGGATTATAGCGATTATCGGAAAGAAGTTGGTGTAAGGCGGCCGAAATCAGTTGCGAATAAGCAAACCTGGTTGGCAATGACGGCAGTAGCTGGTTATTCGCTGGTTGGCGTTCAATTGGGTGATATTGCCGCCGCACTTGGGGCAGGGCTGGCCGCCATTGTTGTGCACCATCAGGAAGTCGCGCACCTTCTTGTGAATGTCCTTGCCCATTCGGCCCCGGAGAGTCTCGGTGGCTCCTTCCAACACCTGACGGCATTGGGCTGCAGGGTTTCCAGTTCTGAGGGTTTCAACGCGCGGCATTTTTTGAAGGGGGAGATTCCGGCGGCAAAGAGAATCTCGTCGGAGTATGGGTTGCCGATGCCGGAGATAAATACTCCCTGGGTTAACACGCCCTTGATCTCTCCGTTGAATTTCTTTAGCCGGGTTTCAAACTCTTGTAGGGTGATTCCGGATAAAACGTCTGGTCCTAGTCCGGTGTATTGAGGGATTAACTCGTCTTGGGAGTCGCCGTCAGCTTCGCCGTTATTGATGTAGTACACCTTGCCCATTTGGCGGTCGTCGAGGTAGCGCAGCTGCATGCCATCGGTCAGGCCCAATACGGTCGAGGTCTTTTTCAGAACACGGACGCTGTCGTCGCAGTGTTGCAGGGCTCCGATGAGCATGGGGTTGATCACCAGGCTGCGACCGCCGGAGAACCGGAGTGTGAGGAATTTGCCCCGTCGCTGGGCGTCTAAAAAAGTGCGCCCGGGTAGAGCACTTGAAGCTTCCCCGGCCAATGAGCGCATAACCGTGGGCCGCAAAACTTTGCAGGACTCCACCACCGCGTCCTTCAATTCTGCGTTCAGGTAGTCTTTGACCACTTCCAAGTCTGGCGCTTCTGGCATGGCGCTAATATACATTATTAGCTGACCGGTCATGGGTAAAGGCATCGGAAAGTGAACTTAACTATGGAATAATAACGGCATGTTGATTGGAGTGGTTTCCGATACCCACGGCTTCTACGACCCCCGTGTGCCGCCCATGCTTGCGGGTGTGGAGCACATCCTCCATGCGGGCGACATTGGCACAGGCCAGATAATCGAGCAGCTAGGTGAGATTGCTCCGGTGACCGCGGTGCGCGGCAACAATGACCGCGAAGGGCCGGAGTCTGAATTCCCGGAAGTTGAGATGATTGAACTGGGGGGCTGCCGCATCTACCTGACGCATATCGCGAAGGTCCCCAAAGAGGGTGACGATGCCGGGTTAGACGTATACCGGGAGCAAAAAGCCGACGCCGTGGTCTTTGGGCACAGCCATTACGCCTTTCACGAATTGCGGGACGGGTTGACCTTTTTCAACCCCGGAGCGGCGGGGAAACGTCGGTTCAAAGTTGTGCCGTCCATTGGGTTATTGGACTTGGAGCCGGGTCGAGTTGAAGGGCGGATACTGGTTATCTGACCGGCCTAGGTGTCGCTTTTGTTACCCCAAGCGTAGCGAGGGGTCTAGTTGCTTTGGTTAAATATGGTTGTGCCGTATGGCGAGATTTTTCGTCGGCCTCCGGCGCTCCTCAGAATGACAGGATGGGGGACGGAGCTGGGTTACTTGACGCCTCCCCTCAGGGTGACCATCGCCAAGATTCCGGAACCGACGGTTAGCGCTCCGATTAGCTGTATTGCAGGCCTGAACCCGAACAAGCCGGCGATGATCCCGGCCAGCAGCGCACCGATGATTAACCCGGAGCCCCGCCAGAAGCGGTACACTCCCAGGAACGACGCTCTGTCTTGGGCCGGAACCGCATCCCCCACAGCGGCCAACAAGGTAGGGTAGACCAGTGCGGTACCCAACCCCAACAGGGCCATTGACCCAAGCCAGATTCCGTAGCTATCAACGCTGGCCGTCAGTGAAATTGCCACGCCTTGCAAGGCCATGCCGGCCACGATGAGCGGCTTTCGACCCAAGAAATCACTAACCCAGCCGGTGCCCAGTTGCAGGGCACCCCAGACCAGAGGGTAGACCGCCACCAGTATCGCTATGCGGTCCAGGGCCAACCCTTGGGCGGCGAAATAGAGCGGGAATATGCCCCAAGCGACGCCGTCGTTCAGGTTCTTCATCAGGCCCGCTTGAGTGAGGCCAAACAGGTACGGCTTTCGCCAGGTGGCGTCCGCAAAGTTGGACTTGAACGAGGTTGTGACAGGCGGTGTTTGGGAAGCGCTGGCCAACCCAGCGTCTCCAATGCCAAATGGGCGGCGGTATCTCTGATGAATAAGATGCTGAAGGCCAACGCCGTGGTGGCTATCGCAATTCCAAAGAAGAAAGGCTCGGGTCTGAGACCGTAGTTATCGGCGATTATCCCCGTTACCAAAGCCATCACCGCGAGTGACATATAATCGGCAGACTCATTGAAGCCCAAGACCAGCCCGCGCCATTTGGGGCCGGCCAGATCCATTTTCATATTGACGGTCATGGACCAGCAGAGTCCTTGGTTTACGCCCAACAGCAGGTTGGCACCAATTACCCAACTCCAACTGGGCGCCCAAATGAGTAGCAGCGGAACGGGTATGCCGATGATCCATCCAGCGATGAGGATGCGACGGCGAGTGAACCGCTTGGTGAGGCTGCCAACCACGAGGTTTGAACTGGCCTTGGCGAGCCCGAAGGTGGCGATGAAGGATAAGACAGCGGTTTTGGAGGTGACGCCGAACTCTGATTCTGCCAGGCCGGGAAGGATCGTCCGCTCCATGCCAATCATTCCGCCAACAAACATGTTGGTGGCGACGAGCAGGGCAATCTAACGCCAGTTGTCGGAAAAACCGAGGCTGATGTGCGGGCTCTTGGAGGATAACCCCGGAAAATGTTCTGTGATGTTCATCCGCTTTTAATATCAATCATTTGGAACGGGCTGAATCACGCAAACGAATGAAAGTAGAATAACGGGGTTTGCCAACGCACTAAAGGGTCTAAAGACCTGTCAGTTTCAGCCGGATGGCCTGCAAGTCCTGATGAGGTCTAACGCCCCTTGGGAATCAGGACTTGTCCTTCTGGTTGGCGTCGAATCGGATGGCCTGTGCGCCCAACTGAGGCCAAGCGGCGGGAGCGGCTGCTTTTTCTAGGCGTTCGGCCAATGGAAGCTCTTCATCCCAGTTGTAGCCGATGAACCGCTGACCGTTAATGTCGTTAGACTCATCGGAAGCGAGCCATACAACCGGGGCCATCATCACATCAGGCTTAATCATGTTCTCGCGCTGGTAGTCCGTGTCGTCGGGAATCAGGTCGGTGCTGGCCATCCCGCCGGGCACCAGGACGTTGACGGTGACACCAGTCCCTTCCAACTCTCTAGAGGCCATGGCAACCAATGCTTCGTGTGCTGCCTTGGAGGGGCCATAGGGAGCTGCTCCGGCGCGGTACATCGTGTTCATGCTGGTGGTAACGCCGATGATCCGGCCCCAGCCCTGGGCCAGCATGTGGGGCACGACCGTCCGGGTCATGTAGAAGGGGCCGTTGCTATTTACTGCCACAACCCGGTCCCACTCCTCTGCGGAAATCTCCCAGAAATTATTGGAAGCCTCACCGCCCAGGAGCATTTTGGGGGGAGCAACTCCGGCGTTATTGACCAGGATGTGCAGTCCACCTAATTCTTCAATGGTCCGTTCTATGGAGCGTTCTGCTTCCCCGATGGAAGTAACGTCTACAACCTGGGTCATGACACAGTCGTCGCCGCCAATCTCTCGCATGTAATTGGAGGTCTCATCCAGCCACTGCTGGTTGATGTCCATCATGGAAACCCGAGCCCCAGCCTTGACCAGAGCCTCGGTCATGGCCCGCCCCAATCCACGAGGACTGGCCGCCCCCGTAACAATAGCTATCTTCCCTTCAAGCACTTTTCGCTGCAAAACAATCTCCAAATCTTTTCCAAATGAACGATGCCCAATCCCGCGAGCCAGCGTATTCGCCGGCCTGGCTAAAGGCCTATTGGGCTAGGAAACCGCCGTCTATTACTAATTCGCTGCCTGTGACGAACGACGACTCATCCGATACTAAATACAAAACACCGTAGGCGATATCGTCTGGAACGCCAGCCCGGCCCAAGGGAATACGGGCAAGAGACTCTGATACGGCCTGGGCGTCGCCCTTACGGAAAGACGTCATTGGTGTGTCGATTGGGCCTGGGTGGATCGAGTTCGCCCGGATGCCCTCTGCTGCGTATTGGATCGCCGTGGACTTGGTGAAAATACGGACAGCGCCCTTGGAAGCGTTATACACGGCTGACACGTAAGACTGACCGGCGATGCCCGAGATAGAAGAGATGTTGACGATGGAACCGCCACCGGCCTTCCGCATCTCCGGGATGGCGGCCTTAGTGCCCAAAAACACGCCCTTGGCGTTTATATCCATCACCCGGTCCCATTCGTCCACAGTGATGTCTTCGATGCCGGCCAGGGACAACACCCCGGCATTGTTGACCAGTATGTCTAGCTTGCCAAACCGGCTCACAGTCTCGGCGATGGCCGCCGTCCAACTTTCTTCGCTGCTGACATCCAGGTGGAGAAAGAGACACTCGCCGCCCAGGTCATTGATGGCAGCCTCGGTTTGGCGTCCTGCGTCGTCCAGCACGTCTCCAATAACAACCTTGGCACCCTCTTTGGCAAAGAGCATGGCCTCCGCTGCGCCCATACCCCGGGCTCCGCCACTCAAAAAGGCAACTTTATTTTCCAGACGCATAGCGACCCCCTGTTCGTGCCAAAAATAGAATAGGAACCAAGATGACTGGTGCGATTTTAACTGCTGGCTTGGGTTAGTCAATGGCCGAGGTGAGGTTGGTGATGGCGGAGGAGGAGATGGCTTAAATTCTGGGGAGGTTATGCGGAATCGTTACACAATAGTACAAGCGCCAATTGGTTGGTTGGTTGCCGTTGACCGGGCCGGTCACACTGCCGCCGCAAGAGTTGGTGATGGTTCCGTGCGATGGGTACACAGCCGTGGATTTCCAATCACGGATGACAACGGAACTGTTTATAGGATGAGTGGCATAGCGGAGGACATCACACGACCGAAAACTTGAGTTGCAAAGAATTACCGAGGCTGGGAGGCTGATTTCTGTTGGCGAATTAGCCTCCGGAGTAGCTCACGAGATCAACAATCCTCTGGCTATCATTTTCCTTAATGCAGAAGAGGGGATTGAAAATGCATTGTTTGACTCAGTCGCTGAAAACTTGCAGGTGATTCGAACCCAGGTGGAACGGGCGTCCGCAATCGTGAAAAACCTTCTGTGGTTTGCCAGAGAATCATCTGCGGACATCAAGATAATTTCCTCTAAAGAACTCATGGAACGTTGCTTGGAGCTGAAACGCTTTGATTTCGAAATGGACAACATTTCTGTTTCTTTAGAAGTTCAACCGGGGTCCGCAGGGATGGCCATAGATGAGCATCTGATGACACAGGTGTTGTTGAATATCTTGACCAACGCGGAGCAGGTCTGTGTGGCATTCCATGGAAAGGGCCAAATCTGAATAACAGAACAAGAGATAAACGGCATGACACGGATCAGCATTTCAGACGACGGCGGTGCATCCAGCCTGAAATTTTAGCTAAGGTTTTCGACCCGTTTTTCACCACAAAATCAGTGGGGCAAGGCACCGGTCTGGGATTGAGCGTGTCCTACAGGATCATTTCCCAATTGGGAGGGAATCTGTGGGTGGAAAGCGACGGAGTGTCCGGTTCAACTTTTCACGTAGAAGTCCCACCTGTTGTCGATTAGGATCGTCTCGGGGTTTTCAAAGCCTCATTTTAGTCGAGGACTAAGGGCTGCCGGCAGATCGGCCTCCGTCCACCATGTAAACGCCGCCGGTGCAAAAACTGGCGTCGTCGCTGGCCAAGAACAGCATCATATTCGCCACTTCCTCGGGGTATCCGTAACGTCGTAAGGGAATGCGGGAGGCTGTGGCCTGTTTGGTCCGCTCTACTGTGATCTCAGAGTTGTCAGCGACCGCCACCCGCATTTGTTCCAATGATCGCATCATCCTTGTCTCAATGGGCGCAGGATTTACGGTATTGACGCGGATGCCCAGTGGGGCGCACTCCAGTGCCGCAGACCGCATCATGCCAATGACTGCATGCTTGCTGGTCACGTAGGGCGATATGCCTGCGCTGCCTCCGATACCGGCAGTGGATGACGTTATTACGATGCTGCCACCGCCCCGTTCGGTCATCGCGGGGATGACGAACTTTAGGCCCAGCCAAACGCCACGAACATTTACGGCCATCACCTGGTCAAACACATCAACGGGACAGTCAGGAATCGAAGAAATGGAACCCTCAATGCCCGCGTTGGCCAGGAAAATATCTATGCCGCCCCAGCGCTCTACGGCGGCAGCAACGTAGCCCTGGACCTGTTCTGGCTGGGTGACATCCGCCACGACGTAGCTGGCAACATCGTCGCCCAGGGAGCTCACAGCAGACTTGAGGGCGTCTTCATCTTGATCTACCAAAACAACGCGAGCGCCCTCATCGGTAAATAACTTGGCCGCTGCCTGGCCTATGCCTCCAGCCCCGCCGGTGATCAGTGCAATCTTCTCTGATAGTCGTGTCATGTTATGCATCCGCCCTATTTGATTTGGTTACCTATCTGGGGAATTTAATCGTGTGGGCAGCGTCATTATGCCAGAACAGGGGACGCGGTTGGTCTGTGCTGAAAATAAAAAAGGGCTCCGCTAATCGACAAGCGGAGCCCTTTTGTTAAGTGTCCATTTAGTTATTAAAGACCTAGTTCGTCTCTCAACTCATCAATGGTAATTGTAGGTTGACCTTCTTCGATTTCCTTGATGCTCTGCCGAAGTTTGTCGGCCAGTTCAGGGTCAGCCATGATCTCCATTGTTGCCATCATGGAGTCGTAGAATTCCCACGGCATGAGAGCCAAAACCGGTTCGCTGTAGCGTGTGAGCGTAATACACCTAGGGTCATCGACAAATTCTAGAGGAAGATTGGAAAGCCTTTTCCGCGCTTCAGATATAGACATTTCATCTTCATTTTTCGTGGTCATATCGTTGTTCCTGTTCTTCAATACATCGCCCCATCGCCGGAAAACCTGGAATCCCTCATTTGGTCATTTAACCTAGCAGGCCCTGCCTTAAGAGTCTACGCGCGACCTCATATTTAAGGAGGTTCAATATTCCAATCTGCGATAGGCTCAATCGGATAGATGAGTCATATTGTTAGGATCGGACCGATAAACAGGGCAGGTAGCTAGGCCGTCGGAGAAGAGATGTATAAGTAATTTC
>Ga0209402_10002229_pt1 | contig 19862 bp, 13 predicted proteins | sample ArcticOcean_MG_C_3_FD_187437 | JGI IMG/M metagenome (GOLD analysis project Ga0209402, IMG submission 187437) | Marine microbial communities from western Arctic Ocean - ArcticOcean_MG_CB8_126 (SPAdes) (version 2) | ecosystem: Environmental > Aquatic > Marine > Oceanic | place: Arctic Ocean... | reverse complement strand
AACAGGCACGCGACCCGATGAGTCAGCTCAAAGCCAGTCGCACCAGCCCCATCGTCCGAGCAAAACCCTCCTCACTCCGCTCTGAGCCCCAAAATCCCCGAGGAGACAGACCGTCCGGGAATTGCTGGATCGACCGGGACGTTATCTCGGAGTGGCGGGATTTTATCTCGGATTGAGTGTCCATTAAGTGGAATCCGAGATGATGTCCGTTTGTGGGTCTGACACTCGGCACGGGTGGCTGCCGTGTAGTGCCACCCCCGCGACCCACTTCGTCTGGATGATCGACGACAGCCACGTTTCGGTCGGCGTTACCAACCGCTCTGACTCGTACCGCTGGAGAACGAACTGCCACCGCCGATGCTGCTACCACCACCGAACGAGCTTCCGCCACTGAAACTGCTGCTTCCGAATGAAACGCCGATGCCGCTCGATGAGTGACGCATCATGTTCTGTTGAGCTTCTCTTCGCCGACGTGCCTCGCGGCGACGTTTCGTATCGGCCCTGGATTGCGCCTCGCGAGTTGCCATTCGAGCTGACACTTCTGCCGTATCGGCGAGACGAATCGCTCCTTCATAGTCCTGCCGTCGCCTGGCATTTTCGGCGTCCGACAGTTCCGTGTTTGCGCGATAGAGATCGGCTCGGTAGCCTGAATCGTAGAAGCTTTGCGCGGAGCGAATTTCCCGTTCGGCTTCGGCAATTTCCAACTGCGCCTGTTGAGCGAGTCGAATGTCGGCCTGTGCCATCTGCTCGGCGCTGACCAGGTCGTCCCGGACGCTCTTCAGGTCAGCTTCGATTTCGGTCCAGTTGGCCGGAACTGCTTCCGCGACGGTCGCAATTTGTGCCAGCGAATTTCTCGCCCGCTCACATCGCTGGTTGGATCGCGGACGGTCTTCGGTGCGGGAAGTCAGAAACTGCTGGACGCGATCTCCGAACTGTCGCACCTGCTGCAATTCCTCCAGGCAGCGGCCACGCATGGCAGAGAGTTCGTTCAACCGTCGACCGACTGCGACGAGTCCTGTTTCCAAATGATTCAGCTCCAGTTGCACGCCGCGAAACAGCGCGGCCGCTTGAACATAGTGCTGAGTCTTCTGGGAGCCGGCCTGAATTGCGTCGTTGAGCGACTGGTCGGTCCGTTCGAAGACCTGCTGTGCCGCCTCGTCGATGCCTTTCAGCTCGGACCACGTGTCTTCGGCGAAGTCCCGACCCAGTTCGTCGAACTGCGTCCGCACGGTCGGCAAGAATCCACGCAGTCGATCCACCTCCGCCGGACGTGCGTGTGTCTCCGAGTGACAGAATTCCCGTTCCGTGATCTGTGTTTGAATCAACGAATCGGCATGTCCAACCAGCTCGATCGCCGCGCGAAGATGATCGTTGCTCGTGTCGACCGCCCCTTCGTTGAGCCGCTTGCGGCACTCGGACAAATGTTGTTCCACCCGCGGGTAGATTGGCGCCGGATCGACGCCCTCTTCGCAGAACAGGAATCCGTCGTCGCGGCAGGTTTTGTCTTCCGCACGGACATCCTGCAGCTTGTCGCTCAGTTCGACAGTACCGCCCTGGATCTGAACGACCCGTTCGGTCCATTGGCCGAGAGTTCGAACACCGTCCAGCAGTTGGGTCAACGTCGCCTCAGCCCCGATCGGATCGGCCGTGAGTGTGGCCTGGGCTGCGTCTCGCACTTCCGAGACAGAACGACGGTCCATGTCGTACGGTGAAGTCGAAAGTCTCGCCGCCCGGATTTGCTCAAGCTGGCCGTCGAGTTTTTCGAGCAGTTCGTCGACCTGCGTGAGTACTATCGTCGCGGATTCATGCGCGCCTTCGAGTTGGTCGAGCACAACGGCACATTCATCCCATGCCGTGTTAATCACCGCATCCGCACTGGACTCGGAGATCATGCGCGAGCCTTCAACGAATCCGGAGCTTGTCAGCCACGATTCGTCGTCCAGGGCGTCCTGTGCTTTGTCCCGCGTCTCGCAGAGTCTGAGCCATTGCTTTCGGCATCTTTCCAGAGCGTCCTGGGCCGAGTCGTACGTTCGGAGCGTGTCGCCGCGCATCGGCTCCTTGAAATCCTCGTCCATGTGCGGCAGGTTCCGATGCTGTTCCTTGAGCCCGTCGAGAGTTTCGTCGAGCGATGACAATCGCTCCGAAAACGCGGCAATCTGACCGGTCAATCTGTTGCGACGTTTGACGTGAATCACTCGCAGAATCACCAGACCTAGCACGAGGAGACCGGTGACCGAACCCAGGGCAATCAGCGGTACCGTCGTCGTCATGAAATGATGCTCGGCCCGCGCGTTGTGAAGCGAGTTCTGGATCCGCTTGAGGCTGGTTGTGGCTTTCTGAAGCTGGGCCAGAGTCGCGTCGTAGTCTGGTCTGTCTTCAGCCAGAACCGCGGGGAGTTTCAAACTGGTGACTTCGTTCACCAGGTTCGTTGTTGCAACTCCGTCGCCATGACCAGCTTTCAGTGCTTCCTCGACCCGCTGATGGAGCAGTTGAACTACCGATCGCTGCCTGCGGACGGCTTCGTGCTTCGCCGGAATCTGAGCCAACTGCTTCTTCAAACTGCCGATCGCATTCTGTAGACCGGCAATTGCCACCATGGCTGCTTCTGGATCGTGGTTCGTCTGTTCGGCAATGCTGTGGAGTGAGTCGGCCAGCCGGGTGGCTTCTTCGACTGGCGACGTCACTCGCATGCTGGCCTTGCCGTGTTCAGAAATCGTCTCATCAATCGCGTGCAACGCATCCTGCAGATTGTTCAACTCGGACACGGCGCGTTCCTGCGTGGCATGCAGGTTCCGCACGCGTCCGAAAGCTCGATGAATGCGCGCGTGTGCGGCATCCGCCAGACTCTGAGCCTTCGCGGGCTCATTCTGAAGTCTGGCCCGAGCCTGCGCGATCAGAGGCGCAGTTCGTTCAGCCTCAAGCGTCAGCTCCGACAGGTCGAATGTCGAATCGGATTCCTTTTCCAACAGCTGCAGCAGGCTCGCGTGCAGAGTTTCGGCGTTCTCGACCGTCGCGACCGCGTTCTGCCGAATATTCTCAAGCCGCTTCCGGGCCTGGGCGGCCTTGCGTTCGGCAGCCTTGTCCTGGTCGACGATGAACTTCTCCAGAGCGTTCAGCAGCGAGATCAGTCCCTGCCGATAATTGCGCGACTTGGCATACCGAATAAAGTGCGGTTTCACGAGTTGGCGATCGATCGACTGACCTCGCAACCCGTATTTCTGCTGCAGTTCCGTTCCCGCTCGTACGGAGAGCTGGCGATTCCGCTCCGCAAGGACGATGACGACGGATCGTTTCGTGTCGAAGTCGATACCGCTGCGTGCGGCTTTTTGTATCCAGCTGCGGTGCAGTCGGTCCGTGTAGTTCTTCGTGGCCCAGTCGCCGGAGCCTGATGTCTGCACGACAACGACGTAGTACCTCTGAGCAGACTCGGCTTCGAGTTTCGTGATCTCGTCGACGACGGACTTGTAGACATTGTTGACGCCCGAGACGTAGAGCCGATCTCCCGTGAACTCCGGGATTCTCGTCTGAGCATCGGCCATCCGGGCGACAGCGGCCATCGTGAAAACAGCCAGCAGGCAAACAATGACCGGTCGTAATCGGCGAGTTCCTGCCATGCGCACGTCGCTCCTGCTGAATCAAGTGGTCGATCCCAGTCGCAGTTTCGGTCCGGGCGTCGGGAACGCAGGATCGCACGTCCGGCTCAAAACGCCAGCGCACTCGCGTGTCGTGTGTGGCATCGTGACTATGGTTGCCGCTATGCCGCTTTAGTACCTGTCCAGGAACAAGACCGTGAAAGCTGTAGGCGGATTTCTCCGAAATCCGCAGGTCCCGATTTCGGAGAAATCGGGCTACGGCTGAGGCACGACATGCTTCATGGTTTGACCTTCACTGTCCTCTTAGATGCGTCTTAGAAACCGGCGGCGCGGCCGTGTTTGCGGGAGTCGCTGTGTGCGGTCAGTCCATCGGGAAGTCGCGCGGCTGACTGGCAGACGGCCAGTTTGTTTCGCAGCCGAACTGTGTGGCCGAGCTTCTCAAGGTCGGTCCGCACGCGATCGTGCAGCGGTTCTTCGATGAACAGGACGTCTGGCTGCCACTGATGGTGAATGCGCGGCAGCTCGACGGCACGATCGGCGCTCATCCCGAAACGCGTCATGTTGAGCAGAACCTGTAGCGTTGTGCTGATGATGCGCGGCCCTCCCGAGGCGCCGGCCACATAGACCGCCTTGCCGTCACGGACGAGGATTGTCGGCGTCATGCTCGATAGGGGCTTCTTACGCGGTGCGACGGTATTCGACTCGGATTGAATCAGGCCAAACGCATTGGGGACTCCAGGGCGGGCAGCGAAGTCGTCCATTTCGTTGTTGAGTACGATGCCGTACTTCGGTTCGACCAGCCAGCTTCCGTATGTCGTGTTGATCGTCTCGGTACAGGCGACCGCGTTGCCCTGCGAATCGATGATGGAAAAGTGCGACGTGCCACCATCGTCGGGAGCCCGGAATCGACCGTACTCCTCAGGCTTGCCCGTGCGGTTCAGATGGACGCGGCCGGCCAGTTTCTCGGCATACGCAGGACTGATCAGTGTCTCAACCGGAACGTCAGCGAAATCGGCGTCGCCCAGATGCTCGGCCCGGTCGGCGAAAGCATGTTTCATCGCTTCGGTCAGCAGGTGCAGATACGCGGGCGAGTTGTGTCCGAGGCTCTCGACGCCCTGCGTGACGTGCTTCTGTTCGAGGGAGCGCAGAATGTTGAGGCACTCCAACAGGGCAACTCCCCCACTTGATGGCGGTGGCATCGTGACGACAGTGAGATCGTCCAGGGCTCCGGTCAGAGGACGCCGCTCAACAACGTCCATTTGTCGGAGGTCATTGAGTGTCATCAGGCCGCCGCTTGACCGAACCTTACTGACGATTCGTGCTGCAACATCGCCCGTGTAGAAGGCGTCCCTCCCGCGAGTTGCAATCAGCTCCAGGACGTCAAGTAGAGGTGACGTTATTCGAGATACGGCTGCCGGTATGTGAGCAATCGCATAGCGGTCGTTCAAGACCGGGAACCGCTGTCGGAGTTTCGGGTCACGCAGGCTGCGGGCGATCGAAGTCCGGGAGCTGACTTCCTGCGTGTCCAACAGCACTCCGTCCTGAGCCATCCGAATGGCCGGTGCCAGAACACGCGGCAGACTCATCGTGCCGTATTTTTCCAGCGCATGGCACAGGCCAGCGACGTGTCCTGGAACTGCAACGGCGAGGCCACCTCGACGACTTGCATCAGCAGGCAGTCCAGCCTTGAGGTACATGTCCCGATGGGCCGCTAGCGGAGCCCGCTCGCGATAATCGAGTGCGATGGACTGCTGCTTCGAGGCGTCCCAGATTACCATGAAGCCGCCGCCGCCGAGTCCGGAACTCGCGGGCCGCAGCACGGACAATGCGAATCCAACTGCCACCGCCGCATCGACAGCATTGCCCCCATCCTGCAGAATCTCTACACCTGCCTGGCTGGCCAGTGGATGATCGGCTGCGACTGCGGCGTGCTCCCACAGAACTGGACGCTGGTCTGCCGCCGGTGCGAGTCTGGTTGCAGAGCAAAAAACGGTAGCCATGACCAGCAGACAGCAGCATCGTGGGAGTACAGCCTTCAGCCTGACAACCTGGAGCCCGCGATCTGACAGACTCGGTATTAAATCGCGGGCGGGACCTGTCAATTCGGAATCTCGTTCCATTCCGGAACCTTTGGATCGATCGGGAAATTCGGACCGGAGTGACAAACGATACATCCAAAAGGGTACGCGAATTCGCGCGATCACGAACCTGGGTCTCGACGCCCGGCAGTTCAACCCGTCCGTGTGGACAAACTACCCGGAGTTCAATTCCAGGTTTCTGGAACTCTCTGGAAGTCAATTATCGATATGTGTTAGGACTCTCCCGCAACTGTTGGGGATCACCGGTACCGTTCGCCTGCGCGAGGCGCAACAAACCCAGGTGTGATCCGGTCATTGCGGGCCTTTGACTCATGAACTCGTCCTCGTCTCGTGTAATGCGATCAGAAGGTCGCTTGCGCCGCCAGGAACAGTCTGGAAGCTGCCCGCATGCAAGACCCGACTCCGGGGACACTGATGAGTGTCACTGTTGTCGCCCCTGATGGCGATGTCACGATGTGCCGTGAGTTCGATCCTCGCGACTCAATCTCCATCGGCCGCTCCTCGGAATCGGACATTGTGCTCAAGGGCTTTGGCAGCCGTATCTCGCGGTGTCACGCAGTGCTGCTGTTCGATGGTCACGCGTGGGAATTCTACAACCTTGGCGTCAACGGCACGTATGTCGATGGACACAAAACCGACACACTTGTCATTGAGTCGAGGGCCGTTGTCCGGCTCGGAAAACGCGGGCCACTTCTGCGGTTTGAAGTGCTGGAACGGCTCGAGCTTGATGAATCCGTGCTGTCCGACTCGGACGACGATATCACCGTTTGGGTCAAGCAGGTCCGCGACGGTAACGAAGACGCCGCCCGACACCTGTGGGAACACTACTGCGATCAGATCGTCGATGTGGCTCGTCGAACGATGAAACATTCCTCGCGGCGAATTCACGACGAGGAAGATGTTGCGGTTGAGACGTTCAAGCATTTCTTGTCGGGTATCCGCAGTGGTCGATTCAACGAACTTGAACGCCGCGAGCAACTGTGGCGATTGCTGATGGTGATCACTTCGCGCAAAGCCGCGGCCATGATTGAAAGTGACCGACGTCAGAAACGCGGCGGTGGCGAAGTCCGCGGCGACTCAGCGGTCCGCGGTGACTCCGCAGTCCTCCGAGACGACGACGAAGGGCAAACCGAAGACGATGACCGCGTTCCTCCAGACTCCAGCATCGAGCGTGAAGGCTTTGACAAACTGGCTTCTGACGTCACTGCTCCGGATATCCCTGCCATCGTCGCCGATGAAACACAGAGCCTGCTGAATTCATTGCCCGACAGCATGGCCGAGCGGATCGTGCTGCTTCGACTGGAAGGCTACACGCAGGAAGAGATCGCCGACGAACTGAAATGCAACGTGCGGACGGTTGAGCGGCGGCTGAAGCAGATTCGCGAGTTGTGGCAGAGAAAAGTCGACTCGCTCGAATAGGGTTGCCGAATTCGACAGCTTTGGGCGGGTACGCTAACTTCCCCGCCTCGTCTGCTTTTACGTACCAGTCGTACGATGTTCCTCACACTGCTCGCCCAAAGTACTGTCGCATGCGAATCGGAGAGATCTACCGCGAATTGCCCTTCGGCCTGTCGATCGAAGTCTTTCCACCGAAAACGCCTGCAGGCGATGACGCGTTGTTCGAAACGCTGTCCCGAGCGGCCAGATGGAAACCGGCTTTCATTTCCTGCACATACGGTGCGGGAGGTACGACTTCAAAGCGGACTATCGAACTGTGTGCCGCGATTCAGAATGACGTCAATCTGACTGCGACGGCCCATTTCACGTGCGTCAATTCCACGCAGGATCAACTGGTTCAGTGGCTTGATGAGGCTCGTGACCGCGGCATCGGAAACATCATGGCGCTGCGTGGCGATCGTCCGTCCGGCGAGACGCAATTTGTTGAGGCCGAGGGTGGCTTTCGACATGCCAGCCAGCTTGTCTCATTGATTCGCGAGAAGTTTCCCGACACAGGGATTGGAGTGGCAGGTTATCCCGAGAAGCACCCGGAAGCGGCTGACGCGGCGGCTGATCTGGCACACCTGAAGCAAAAAGTCGAATGCGGTGCGGATGCCGTGTTCACACAGTTGTTCTACGAGAACGCACACTTTCTCCGCTTCCGTGACCAGTACGATCAGGCCGGCATCGACCGCCCATTAATTCCCGGCATCATGCCGATTACCGAGTTCGCTCGTATCAAACGGATCATCTCGCTGTGCGGAGCAGCGTTTCCGGAGCAACTGGCCGGGAGACTCGAAGCGGCTCAGGACGACAAGGCAGCCCAATTCGAAATCGGCGTGGAACACGCCATTGCCCAGTGCCAGGAACTGGTGAATCAGGGTGTCCCAGGAATCCATTTCTACGTGTTGAACCGGATGGATGCCTGCGACCGCATTCTCGAAGCGATCGATTTGCCGACAAGCGCCGGAGGAATCGCTAATCGAGCTTCCTGACGCAACCTTGTCCGCCCGTTGGCCCGCTGGACTTGTCGTTCTACTACTCGCGGGCGTGTTTGCCACCGTGGTCTGGTCGTGGTCGAACGACGGTCTGGCGAGAGACGTCTTTAGCTCTGAGCAAACGCCCGCCGAGAAAGTCGCGGCGATTCGGACGTTCTTCGATGGGCTCGGTCCGTGGGCTCCGTTGGCGTACTTTCTGTTCGTCGTTGTGGAAGTGATCGTGGCACCGATTCCCGGAGCCTTGCTGTATGCGCCGGGCGGATTGATCTTCGGCGGGCTTGTGGGCGGAATTCTGTCGCTGGCCGGGAACACGGTCGGTGCGGGGATCTCATGCTGGCTGATCCGAACACTCGGTGGCGACCGACTGAGTCGGATGGTCGACGCCAGATCGCTCACGAGCATCCAGGAAAAACTGCGCCGACGTGGCTTCGTGGTGGTCCTGCTGCTGAGGGTCAACCCGCTGACGTCCAGCGATCTGGTTTCCTATGCGGCGGGACTGACACACATCCCCATCTGGCAGTTGATGCTGGCCACCATGCTGGGAATGGCTCCGCTGTGCTTCGCGCAATCGTATCTGTCCGCAGAATTCTTCACGGCGTTTCCGCAAATGATCTACCCGCTGGCCATCGCAGGCATCATCTACCTTGCCGTTGTGCTGTGGGTCGTCCGCGGGCTGATTCAGTCAGCAGCAGTCCCGGAACCAGGAAACACCGGCGAATAGTTGCCGTCAGAGCAGAAACGCGTAGTGACGAGAGCGGCTCTGTTCAATTAGCTCACTCTGAATGTTGGAGGCTGGCAAGCCCCACGACATCAAATACAGTTCATTCAAGAGTCAGAGTGCGACTTCTTCGAGTGATGCCGATGGGCGTAACCTCATGAAACGTAACACTGCCGCATCGGTCTGTGGTCGCCCGCATGCCTGCGTCATTGGCGACCCTCGGCGCGGCGTCTGGCCGACCGCTCGGTCGAATGCAACACTCGTCCTGGTGCTGGGTTGTCTGCTGGGTTGCTGCCAGCGCGAAGTCCACGCGGCCGATCCGGCCGTGAAGTACAACCGCGACGTTCGGCCGATTCTGGCGGATAAATGTTTTCATTGTCACGGGCCGGACGCCGCCGCTCGCCAGGCCGACCTGCGTCTTGATGTCCGCGAAGAAGCAATGGCAGATCAGGGCGGCCATCGAGCGATCGCGCCCGGTCGGCCGGCGATGAGTGAGTTGATCCGCCGCATAACATCGAACGATGGCGACGTGCGAATGCCGCCGCCGGATTCCGGCGTATCGGTGACTGACGAAGAGATCACGGTGCTGCGTCAGTGGATCAAGCAGGGGGCCACGTATCAGCGACACTGGTCGTTCATCTCACCAGTCCGGCCCGCGCTACCGGACGTCCGCATGAAAGCCTGGGCAAAGCATGAGATCGACAGGTTTGTACTCGCGAAGCTCGAACGAGCGGGAATGCAGCCGTCTGCCCCGGCTGATTCCGCGACGCTGATCCGCCGGCTTTCGCTGGACCTGACCGGCTTGCCGCCGACGATTGAAGAAATCGACGTGTTCGAGCAGCAATCAATGCAGGACGTGGAAAACGCGTACGGCCGCTTGATCGATCGGCTGCTCAGTTCGTCACGCTACGGAGAACACATGGCGGTCAACTGGCTGGACGCCGCTCGCTATGCTGACACGAATGGCTACTTCACGGACAACGATCGGACAATGTGGCCGTGGCGTGACTGGGTCATCCGCGCGCTCAACAACAACATGCCCTTCGACCAGTTTACGATTGAGCAACTGGCTGGTGATCTGCTGCCGAACGCGACGATCGACCAGAAGATCGCGACGGGCTTCAATCGAAATCACATGGTTAACAACGAGACCGGCATTATCGAAGAGGAGTTCCGTGTGGAGTACGTCGTCGATCGGGTCGACACGACGGCCACCGTGTGGATGGGTCTGACGCTGGGCTGCGCGCGATGCCACGATCACAAGTACGACCCGGTTTCGCAGAAAGATTTCTATCGCTTCTTTGCCTTCTTCAACAACGTGCCGGAACGAGGCCTCAGCGGTAGCGGTGGCAATTCCGCGCCGATCCTGAAAGTGCCGGCCGGCGATCTGCAGATTCGGCTTGAGAAAGTGCGTCGCGACGTTGCGGCAGCCGAGCGGGAATTCGCTGCCGTTCAGAAAGAACTCGACGCCGCACAGTCTGAATGGGAACAAACCGCCGCGAAGCGCCCACCAGAACCGGCAACTGAGGGGCTCGTCGGGCATTACGCGCTGGACGAAGCCATCGACCGGTCGATGACGACTGGCTCCGTGGCCAGCGTTGCTGGCATGCTCGGCAACGCCGCGAAGTTCAACGGCGATGGGTGCATCAGTGTTCCTGACGGCGTTGATTTTGATCGTGACGCCGCGTTCTCGTTCGGTGCCTGGATCTGGCCATCCAGCGCGGGCTGCATTATTTCAAGAATGGACGACGCCAACGAGATGCGAGGCTTTGATGTCACGCTCAGAAAAAACAAAGCAATCGTCAATCTCGTTCATAGCTGGAACAGAAATGCAATTCGCGTCTCGACGACGGGGTCAATTCCCAGTCGACAGTGGCAGCATTTGATGGTGACTTATGACGGGTCGAGCACAGCGGCAGGTGTCACGATTTATCTCGACGGCGTGCCCCAGCGTGTCGAGATTGTCCACGACACATTGACCGACACGATTCGAAATACGCAACCTTTGCGAATCGGTCGTCGACAGGCCAGCGCATCGCTGAAAGGAATCGTCGACGACGTGCGCATCTACGATCGGCCATTGCGTCGCGAAGAAGTGGCACGACTGGCAGATTCGCAATTGATACGTGGAGTTCTTTCGAGGCCTTTGGCTGAACGCAGCGAGGCTTTGAAGCGAAAACTGCGTGCGTGGTTCGTTGAGCACCATGCTGATCAGCGAATTGCTCAGGTAACGACCAGGCTTGCAGAGCTTCGTCAACTGGCGAATGCGATTGCGCAGAGCGTGCCGACAACCATGGTCATGCGGGATTCGGAAAAGTCTCGACAAGCGTTTGTGCTCGTGCGCGGCGAGTACGATCAGCATGGTGAAACAGTCAGTGCGGGAGTACCGGAGTTCCTGAGCGAAGTGCGGCCAGCCAGCGAGACGTCTTCACCGCAGAACAGTGGCCTGGCCGAGTCTCAGAACAACCGCCTCGATCTGGCGAAGTGGCTGGTTCGCGCAGATCATCCGCTGACGGCTCGCGTCACCGTCAATCGACTGTGGCAGCAATTGCTCGGCACGGGCATGGTCAAAACGACCGATGACTTCGGCACGCAAGGCGACTGGCCAAGCCATCCGGAACTGCTCGACTGGCTCGCCACGGAGCTGGTCGCAAGCGGTTGGGACATCAAACATGTGCTGCGACTGATCGTTACTTCTGCGACATACCGGCAGTCGTCGAATGCTTCCGCGGATGATTACTCGAACGATCCGGAGAATCGACTGCTCGCCCGCGGCCCTCGCTTTCGGATGACTGCCGAGATGTTGCGGGACAACGCTCTCGCCATCAGCGGGTTCCTGGTCGAGAAGATTGGCGGGCCGAGCGTCAAGCCGTATCAGCCGGCGGGTTTGTGGAAAGACGTGACGTACGACAGCGGCAGCGAGTATCGCCAGGACAAAGGCGGATCGCTCTACCGCCGCAGTCTGTACAGTTTCTGGAAGCGGCAATCGCCGTCGCCAAATATGCTCGTATTTGACGCAACGACGCGGGAGACCTGCACAGTCCAACGATCGAGGACCAACACGCCTCTGCAGGCCTTGGTTCTGATGAACGATCCGACTTTTGTCGAAGCGTCGCGACGACTTGCCGAGCGCACGATGAAGTTGCCTGATGCCGACTCGATAAATCAAATTCAGTTTGCGTTCCGCTCAGCGACGGCCCGACTCCCGTCTGCGGACGAGGTGATGATTCTGCTGGACATTTTCGATGCGCAGAAAGCCGCGTTTTTGCAGAATAGAAACGCAGCCACAAAGTTGTTGAGTGTGGGTGATTCGAAACGCGACGGTTCACTCGACATCGCCGAACTGGCCGCGTGGACGACGGTCGCCAGCATGATTCTGAGCCTTGATGAAACGCTCACGCGACGATGACAAGACACGAATCGGGGAGCCGCATGAATTCGAACGACGAATGTCTGAGGGTCAGTCGACGACAGTTTTGCGGCCGCTCGGCAACCGGTATTGGAACGGCCGCTTTGACGTCGTTGTTGAATCCGTCACTGGCCAGTGCTGCTGAGGTTACTTCGAAGGCGAAACGGATTATCTACCTGTTTATGCACGGTGGTCCTTCGCAGATGGACCTCTTCGATGAAAAGCCGATGCTTCGAAAGTTGCAGGGGACAGAGTTGCCGGCATCAGTCCGCATGAATCAGCGACTAACCGGGATGACGTCGAAACAGAAGTCGTTTCCCGTTGCGTCTTCAGTTTTTGACTTCGCGCGGCACGGTCAGTCCGGCGCATCGCTGAGCGAGCTGCTGCCAAATCTTGGAAAAGTCGCGGACGAGCTTTGCTTCATAAAGTCGATGCACACCGAAGCTATCAACCACGATCCCGCGGTGACGTATCTGCAGACCGGTCATCAGCAACCGGGACGACCCAGTATGGGCGCCTGGTTGAGCTACGGACTGGGCAGCGAGAATGCGAATCTGCCGGCGTTTGTCGTTCTACTGTCGCGCGGCAGCGCCGCGCGGCCGGATGATCCACTGCACACTCGGCTGTGGGGTTCGGCGTTTCTGCCGTCCAATCATCAAGGGGTGAGTTTTCGGTCGACGGGGGACCCGGTGCTTTACCTGTCGAACCCACCTGGAATCGATGCCGCGACGCGCCGACGCATGTTGGACGGCATCAGTCTGCTCAATCGAAAGCAGTATGAGACGGCAGGCGATCCAGAAATCAACACACGGATCGCACAGTTCGAGCTGGCCAACCGAATGCAGACGTCTGTTCCTGAATTGACGGATCTGAGTGGCGAGACACAGGCCACTTTCGACATGTACGGCGTCGACGCCCGGCAGCCGGGGACGTTCGCCGCGAACTGTTTACAGGCTCGGCGGATGGCCGAGCGAGGAGTGCGATTCATCCAGCTTTACCATCGCGGGTGGGACCAGCATTACAATCTGCCGAGCGACCTGCGGCTGCAGTGCCGAGACGTCGATCAACCTTGTGCAGCGCTGATTCAGGATCTCAAGCAGCGCGGACTTCTCGAAGACACGGTTGTCGTGTGGGGCGGCGAATTCGGTCGCACGATCTACAGTCAGGGAACGCTCGAAAGCAACAACTACGGTCGTGACCATCATGGCCGATGTTTTACAATGTGGCTGGCAGGAGGCGGGATCAAGCCTGGCATCACGGTCGGAGCAACGGATGACTTCTCCTACAACGTCACCGACAGTCCGGTTCACGTTCACGATCTCAACGCCACAATTCTGCACTGCCTGGGCATTGACCACCGGAAGCTGACGTTCAAATTCAAGGGTCGCCAATATCGCCTGACCGATGTGCATGGAACCGTTGTGAACGAAGTACTCGTGTGACGAAACAGGGCCCGCACGTTCCACAACGACTGGTGTGACACGAAAGCGACAGGCCGATTCGAGATTCACCGACTTGGACCCGGAGGTTTCGGAGGCGTCGATGGACCGGACGGTTTTGGTGCCGGCAGGTTGCTCTTAACTCCGTAGTCTTTCATCAGGTGGTGCAGTGTGGTCTCGAAACGTTCCATCTTGTGCGACAGGTCATGGCGGTGGTAGCGGTTTCGGCAGGACCAGTGCTCGATATCGTCTTCGATGTGATGAAACAGCCGGTCCATTTCATGCAGGTCTTCCGCGATGTGGTCCTCGTTGTCAGTCCCTCGGTGCGCGGCGTCATGTGCGAGATCGTGAATATGGATTGAGTCTTCCAGCACGGTGTACATCTCACGATACGTCGCCTGGAAATCGTGCTCGTGCTGATAGTTGTCGTGCATTTCCCAACAGATCGTATTTGCCTCTCGCCGAAGTCGATCCGCCAGAGTGTCCAGATGCCGTCTCGCACCAAAGGTGTAGGCCCGAGTTGATTCGTGATCGCGATCAGATTGCGCGAGCGCCATGCCGACGCCCTGAATGCCAGGAACTGCGATCATTGCTAATGCAAGTACGTACTTCATTGTTCTGACCCTTTGTGTTGGAAAACAAAAGAGATTCGGTCTTCAGACGAAAAGACAGAGGCACACGCGTGGCTGGATTCGTTGAGGACGGTCAGAGACGAAACGTGCGCACATGGAGCTGGTTGCTCCGTTCGGTCGTAGCATTTCTGCTCCGGCCAAGTCAGATTTCAGAGCTTCAGTTCTGGTTGCGCAGAACACTCCAACTACGCGTCTCGATGCATTCTCGGCGATGAACCACGTTCGGCCGGACGGCTCCGAAGCAACAATGATGCCAGTCGACCCGCACTGAGGATTAAGTCGTTTCCAGAGTGCGTCTTACGAGGTTTGCCGACTCCGCGGAGATGTCCGACCTGTCATCGCTTTGAGGGCGACTGTTGCGAATCTGATTTATCCGCAAGGAAGGACGCCGTACGTCGACCACAAATGTCGCAACGAAGGTTCATTAATCGAAAAATTCGCGAATCGGTTCGACGTGCCTCACTCGTTCGCGATGCAATACAAATGCTCGTGCGTTCGTAAGAACCATTCGTCGTCGCTCGGGGCGAGTGTGGCATAGGTCGGCTCGCCGACGCTGTTCTTTGCTACCAGACGGAATTGTGGCTGAGCCCGTACAACAAAGGTGTCTCCCTCGATGTTGCTGACGTAGAGATTGTCGCCGCCCATCAGAATGGATCCCCACAGATTTCCGCCAAGACGTTGTCTCCAAACCGATTCACCGGTTTCGACGTTCAGGCATTCCATGATTCCAGGCACGTTCGCGATGTACAGGTGGCCGTCGTGAATGATGCCGCTGCTGATTCGCTCGGGTGTCTTCTGTTGGATGCGCCAAAGTCGGTGCGACGAGGTCACGTTTCCCGAACCGCCGGGCCGAACGGCCAACATCGGACCGTTGTGTCCCGAAATGCCAACGATCACTTTCTGGTCGTGGCCAACGATTGGCATTGCATAGATCTCATTGCCTAGCCCGTCACACTGCCAGAGAACTTCTCCGCTGCGTGGAGTGAACGCCTTGAACCAGCCGACACCGCCGACCCTGGTACCGGGAAACGGCATGATCAATTCGTCGCGGTTTCTGCCACGCAGGAGAAACGGTGTGCTCCACGATCCGAAGATGTTTCGGTTGATATCGCATTCCTGCGACTTCCAAACCGTCTCTCCAGTCCGCTTGTCGAAGGCGTAAAATATCGACGGTGTACCGGGTCCGTGAAACACGAACAGCAGATCGTCATACACCACCGGGCTGCTGGCATTGCCCCAGTGGGAAAGGACCGGCCCGAGATCGCGGTGCCAGATCTTGTTGCCTTCGAAGTCGAATGCCACGAGTCCCGCCGATGCGAACCATGCATAAACCAGTTTTCCGTCAGTGACCGGTGAACTGCTGCACGGCGGGTTTTGACGATGTGACGTTTCCCCGGTGTCACACAACAGTTCGCGCTGCCAAATGGTCTCGCCGGTCTGTCGGTCCAGAGTCAACAAAGCCCGGCGACGTCCCTTGTCGAGACCTTGCGTCAGGAAGATCCGATTCTTCCAGACAATGGGCGTGGAATTGCACGGTTCTGGTAGCGGCACATTCCACCGGATGTCCTTTGCTTTTTCGTTGCCCTCCCTGCCCGTCGCACTCCAGTGAATCGGTAGGTTCTGCTCGTTTGAGATTCCCGTGCCGTCTGCTCCACGCCAGGCGGGCCAGTTATCGGCAGAGAGAGTGGATACGAAAACGAGCAACAATGTCAGGGCAACGGCAACTTGCGACACGGTGGTTCTCCCTGGCTCAAATCAATGCGTCGAGGCGAAGTGAAGAATGTCGAGCATCATGTGACCGACCGCCCCGCGTCTCAAGACGGTACGATCAACTGGCTTACAAAGCGATTGAGTCGTTTAACCGGACGCGATCGACTCCTTGTGGACATCCAGACCGACGTATCGTACGTTCGGCTTCATCGGACCAGCCTCACGTGTCTGGCGTGGCCCGGCATCCGACTTTGCAGTGTCATTGTTACTGAGCAACCCTATGACCGACGATTCGAAGCCTGGCGACGCAGTTGATGATGGTAAGGGACGAGTCTTTCCCTGCGAGGGATGTGGAGCCGATCTTGAATTCCATATCGGGCAGCAGAACCTGGCGTGTCCTTACTGTGGATTTGAGAAGCCGCTGGAGTTTGGTGAAGAAGACGCCAGCGTCGATGAGCACGGCTTCAAGGCCATGCTGGCTCGCATGCGAGAGCATCATGAGCAGGACCGGCATGATGAGTCCGGGCAGAGTGAACTCCGCTGTGATTCGTGCGGCGGGACGGTCGTGTTTCAGGGTTCACTGACCAGCAGCGAATGTCCCTATTGCGCTTCGCCCATTCAGCTTGATGACGTGCACGACGCCGAGCATCGCGTTCCCATGGACGGCGTGCTGCCGTTTCTGATTGAGCGGGATCGAGCGAAACAGAATCTGGCCGCGTGGGTGCGGTCGCGCTGGTTCGCTCCGAACGAGTTCAAGAAACGCGGCGTCAATGGGAGGTTCAACGGCGTGTATGAGCCGTACTGGACCTACGACGCGATGACGTTTTCTCGCTACCGCGGTGAGCGTGGCGAGCATTACTGGGACACCGTCAAACGGGGCGATCAGGAACGGCGCGTGCGGAAGACGCGGTGGTGGTCGGCGTCGGGATCGTTTGACCGATTCTTTGATGACATCCTGATTCTGGCATCTCGCGGTCTGCCGCGGAACCTGGTGCGCAAGCTGGAACCGTGGCCGCTGGAAAAATGTGTGTCCTTCACTCAGGAAGCATTGGCCGGGTTCTATGCCCGGACATACGAAGTCGAACTTGAAGAAGGCTTCCAACTGGCCCGTGAGATAATGGATGACGCCATCCGTGCGGAGGCCAAACGCCGCATCGGCGGTGACGAACAACGCGTCCATTCAGTCAGTACCAGTGTCAGCGCGGTGACATTCAAGCACCTGTTACTACCGGTCTGGTTGCTCGCTTATCGCTACAACGATCGCACGTATCAGGTGATGGTCAATGCAGCCACCGGCGAAGTGCAAGGCGAACGACCATGGAGCATCGTCAAAATCATGCTGGCCGTACTCACGGCCGCAGCCATAGTCGGCGGCATCGCGCTGCTGCAACGCTAAAGACAAGGAACATCATGCGACACTCACAAACAAGGTCTCTCATTCTGTCGTCCATTGCGTTGTTGTTGATGACTCGCATTGCAGTCTGTTGGCCAATCCATGATGCAGGGTCAGCAACAAACGAAACGGCCCGCGATGACCACACAATAATTGTCAATTCGCCAATGACGCCACCGGGCTGGGCATTGCTGGAAAGGGAACTGATTCAAGCGAACACCCGTGCTTGCGAGGAGTTCTTCCAGCACTACTTCGACGAGCGTGGCTACCTGATGTGCGTCCCGCGCTGGGGCGGTAACGATGGGCCGGACGACGCCATCGAGAACGTGGCCGACTGGCCGATACTGCATGCTCTCGGCGCTCCTGACTCAATTCTGCGCATGTACCGGAACGCGTGGGAAGGCCACCTGCGGCAATACACGGAGGCAAAGACTGTCGACGTGCCATTTGCGCGCGATGGCATGTTCTACAAAGAATTCCATTGCATGATGGACTGGATGCATATCGGTGAGGAGTTGCGTGTCTTCAATCTGCAGGGCTTGTCCGATCCGCATGATGTAAAGTTCGGACACCGCGTGCGCCGCTTTGCCGGTTTCTACATGAACGAAGACCCGGGGGCTCCGAATTACGACCCGCAACACCGCATCATTCGCAGCATGTTCAACGGCAGTCGCGGACCACTGATGAGGAAGGCGACGGGGCTCGACTGGGCCGGTGATCCCATCGAAGTAAAAAACCGCTTCCGTGCGGGCCACGGTGAACGCAACTACGCGGAAATGGTCGCTCACTTCAAAGACTACAACGACACCATCGGCGACCATCCGCAGAATATGGGTGCGACGACACTGGCGGCCAACGCCTACATGCTGACGGGGGAGGAGAAATACAGGAAGTGGCTGCTTGAGTACGTCAATGCCTGGCTCGAACGAATGCAGGCCAACGATGGAATTATCCCGACGAACATTGGACTCGATGGAACAATCGGCGGGGCAGCAGATGGTAAGTGGTACGGCGGCGTCTACGGCTGGGGATTCACCGTCACCGTTCCACAGACTGGCAAGCCGGCTCATCGGCCGCGAATCGGCCGCGGTCTGATTGGATTTGGAAACGCTTATCTGCTGACCGGTGACCGACGCTACATCGATGCCTGGACGCACATGATTGACCTGGTGAATTCCAATGCACGAGTAGTGGATGGCCGGAAAATGTATCCCCGCATGTACGGCGACGACGGATGGTATGACTTTCGACCGACACCATGGGACGTTGGCGCCCTCGATTGCTGGTTCCTGACATGCACGGAACGCGATCGTCAGCGCGTCGACAGCGATGCCTGGGTGCGATTTCTGTCAGGAGACAACCCAGGCTATCCCGAACAGGCCCTGCGTGCTGACTTTGAGTCGATCCGCGGCAAGGTGGTCGGAATGCGTGCGGATACGACAACGCCGGACACACGGCTGGCTGATGATCCCATGAAATTCAATCCGGCCACGGTCGGAACATTGCGGCAACTGATGCTGGCCGGACTGGATCCCGGTCGTGGCGCGGCGCCACTGCATTGTCGGTTGAGGTACTTCGATCCGGAGCGGCGGCGCGCGGGTGTTCCGGAAGACGTCGCGGCACTCGTTGACACGGCGACCGACGATCGCGTGGCCGTCACACTGGTCAATGTGAATCAGACAGAATCACGCGAACTGATCGTCCAATGTGGAGCATATGCCGAGCATGAATGTGTCGGAGTCGAATCTGATGGCGAGGAATTCGACATCCAGGGCCCGTGCTTCACCGTCCACCTGGCCCCCGGCTCAGGAAGTCGGATGGTGATTCGCACGCGACGCTATGCAAATCAGCCCACACTCGCATTTCCCTGGGATGCCGGCCCGAGACGGAATGCTGAGTGAGCCACCGACTGGTGCCTGTCAGTTGGCGACCTGCACGGGGATGATGACACGGGCTCGTGCCTCCACTGCGTCGCTGGCGACCGCCACGATTCGGAGTTCGTGGAGTCCATCCACCAGTGTGGATGAGTCAAGCTGTAGTGACCCGCGTTGAACGCACGTGTCATTCAATTGCCCATCGACGTAGAGTTCGAAACGCGAGACCGTGTCGTTGGACATGGGTGTCATGGTCACGATTCCATTCACGCGTTGCCCGGACTCAGGACCGTCGACAGCAATGTGGGGAGGAGTTGCCCAGGGCTGGCAGAGTGGATCTCCCACGATCAACAGTTGGTATGGCCCCGTGATGGACTGATAGAACGACTCTGCCAGGCAGCAGCCGGCCGCGTAGTGCACATGCATAAACGGAGGGTCCAGTCTCTGTGGGGCGCGGATTATGCGGCGGTTTTTGCAGCGTGGGAGCTGTTTTCTCCGTAAGGTCGCAGTCCGGCGGGATAGGCGGCCCTCAGAGTTGCCCCGTAGGTGGCGCTCCAACT
>Ga0209402_10002228_pt1 | contig 19865 bp, 23 predicted proteins | sample ArcticOcean_MG_C_3_FD_187437 | JGI IMG/M metagenome (GOLD analysis project Ga0209402, IMG submission 187437) | Marine microbial communities from western Arctic Ocean - ArcticOcean_MG_CB8_126 (SPAdes) (version 2) | ecosystem: Environmental > Aquatic > Marine > Oceanic | place: Arctic Ocean... | reverse complement strand
CCCAACCGTCAGCGCGTCTCGTTTTTCTAAGAGTTCGTCTACGCGATCAGCATTAGACTGAATCGCGCCAGCGTTAGACGTGAGCCTGTCCGTCAGTTCTTGCGTCTCACCTTGCAACGGCATCATCATCGTGGCTAGGCCACTGAAGACTCGCTCCGATTGCGCTTCGATGAATTCCAGCACTTCAGAAGACTCAAACCCGAATTGTTGTTGTAACTTGATGAGTTCCCTGAACTCTCGATTCGCTACGCGACCAGTTGAAACGACAGCCTCTGCGATCATCTTAAACGATGACCCGAACGACTGTGAGGCTTCTTCTACGGTGAGCGTCCCCATCTGAACGGCACTGAACAGATCCCGCGTCTTGGCTATCGCGTCATCCAGGCCGAACGCCATCACGCCGCCTGCCTCAGTGAAGATATCGGACAGGTGCATCATCATCCCGCCCCAGTCTGACCCTATCTTGTCGGCGGTCTTTGCTATTGAATCAGACAACCCCTCACTGATAGCTCGTCCCCAGTGTTTGGTAACGGCTTTCTGTATGCGCTTTGTCGTAGACGGACCTTTAAATAGACTAACGATGCCGCTAATCATAGGACCGGCTAGCGCACCGATGGCGGAACCTATCGGACCCATCATTCCGGCCAATGAACCTATGATTCCACCCTTTGCGTTGCCTTCTGCGTCTTTCCCCATCGACGTACCCAACGCGCCGAAGATGTCGCCGCCAAGCTGCGACCCCATCTGCGTGCCAATGGCTTTCATACCGCCAATGAAACCACCGCCGCCCTTGAACGCATCGATAAGGTGCATCGGTATCGACGCAACGCTATCCGCAAACCCTTCCCCGACGCTGTGCGACATACGCTTGCCAAGGGTGTACAAATGCTCTGGAAACGCTGGTGGCGGCGCAAGCGCTCTTCCGAGCATGTTTCCACGCTCACCCTGTGACGCCATGAATCCAGCCTCAAGATTCTGATACGTCTGACCGCCGACTTCAAACCATCCATCAAGGTCGGATAGCTTTGGCGGTTCGATAAGATTTCCAAGCTGAATGAATCCACCAAGGCTTGGTGTTTCTAACGTGGCAAGCCACGTGTCCATGATGCCTTGCGGCACAGCTTCACCGAGTGCGTCGTACTTCTGCATCGAGGTGAATAGACTATCGTTGAGCGCATCTTGTTCCGCACGAGTCAGCTTGGTAAGACTCCCAACCGACGCCAACGCAAGCATCATGTCCTTAGCTTGCGGAATGACGCCTTCTTGCCACGTCTTCGCAATCTTCTGCCAGTTCTCTTCGTTCTCTTCAAGCGCTGGATCAAGGTCATCGCTTAGCACGTCACTCGTCATGCCGAGACGGCCTATGAGCTTTTCTAGCCCTTTCGGAAGCTCCTCACCTGTAACTTGGTGCAGCGCCAATGCGCGGTCGGCAATGTCTGTGAATATCTCCTCGGTCCCGCTACCAGTGCGCGTCAGTTGCCACCAGACGTTGTTAAGTCCAGCCATTGACGCATCGCCAGAGAGAAGATTCTTGACAGCCCCGCGCAGCTTCTCGGCTTTGTCTGCAACAACGTCAGTCTTCTTGCCGAAGTTCATCATCGCATCGCCAGCGAGGTTGAACCCATTTGTCCATTGATCGATACCTTTGCCAAACGATCCCATCGTCAGGAAGTCGCCAATCATTAACAGGCCATCAAGTAAGCCTTCAATCAAAAGGATCGCAAAATTAAAAGCATGAACAAGTGTGACACCTACAATCCTGCTCAATCCGAGTAGTAACTTCCCGCTCGCTTTCGCGAGTGCAACGACTCGTTCGTTCTTTGCCATCCAGACGGCAACAACGGCTGCAAGCGCGACCCATCCAAGGGTGGCAAGTGACAAGGCTCCTGTCACCGCGCCGATGGCATAGGTGATTGTTGGCAGCGCTGGCGCAAGCATAGCGAACAGCAAGAGCGCTGGACCCGCCGCAGCAGCTACAGCAGCGAACACTAACGACAACGCCTTGATAACCGGGTTGAGCTTTTCGAACCCTGGAATCAGTGTGCCGCTAATGAACTGGGCGAGTCTTGTGCCAACCTCCAGCAACATACGGAGCGCTGGTTCCAGTTGCTTGCCTATCGCTAGCCACACACCTTCAACCGCACTAGTCATCAACGTGAACGCACCGGCCACATTGTCAACCATCGTGTCAGCAATACGCTGACCTGTGCCGTCTGCGTCGTCTAACGCAGAGGTCATACTTCGCAGTTCGACGGTTCCTCTTTCTAGGATGGCCACCATCCCTGGCATCGCTATCGTGCCAAAGATTTCCGCCATCGCTGCCGTGTTCTGAAGGTGCGGCTCAAGGTCTGCGAGGATGTCGTCGAACGGACGTAGCCGACCACCGGCGACCGTCGTTTCAATGCCTAGCTTTTTTAGTGTTTTGGCGGCTCGTCCCACTGGACTTACAAGCGACAAGATAGAACGACGCAATTGCCGACCGGACATCGTGCCGACGATGCCAGCATCGGCCATCGTTTGAAGTGCTGCTGTTGTCATTTCAAACGAGAGGCCAGCCGTCCGAGCCACCGGACCGACCATCTTGAACGCCCCAGCCAGTTCGCTGAGGTCCGTATTCGATGTCGTGAATGCCTTCGTTAAGACATCCATTGCGTGCGTCGTGTCTTCGGCAGCTATACCGAATCCCTTGGTTACCTTCGCAGCGATATCTGCCGCAGTTCCCATGTCCATTGACCCGGCAGCAGCAAGGTTCAATGTGGGACCGAGCGCAGCCATGATCTCGTTTGTAGTGAAGCCTGCTAGACCAAACGCTCGCATCGCTTCGGCGGATTGCGATGCCGTAAAGATGGTTGTCTCACCCATCTCCTGAGCGAGCCCTTCCAACTTCGCAAAGTCTGCGCCTATCGCACCCGTCACGGCTGCGACACCAGACATTTCCTTCTCAAAGGCAGCGAATGTTCTGACCGACTGTGCGGCGATGGCTACCAATGGCACGGTGATGCCAGCCGTCAGCGCACCGCCCATGCGCATCGCCGATTGCCCCATCGCGTCGAATTTGGCTTGTGACTTTTGGGCATCCTTCATGGCTGTTTGGAGTTGAGCGCTCATTTGATTCTTTAGTATAAGAATCGCCTGAATACGTCCTACCTCTTGAGCCATGATTAGCTACCCCCGTCCCTTGTTCGCTCGTCGTTGTTCGTCGTCACACCGTTTGATGTATTCAATCAACGGTGGAAGGTACGTGACCGGAAGCGCACAGTATTCCGGCCACGACCACCCCATACGTTTCATCACGCTGATGTCGGCTTGCGCGTCCCCCCACCAGCGGGCATTTTTTTTGACTCACGACCTGCGAGGTCTGTGTCGTGCGTGTCTATGGCTTTGTCGATGATGTCGAAGACCGTCTGATTCAGCGATTCAAGGTTCGCTCGATTCAACTGCATCTTGTTGCCTTTGTCGTCAGACAGTGACCAGTCGATCATGTAGGTCATAGCACGAGCAAATGAATACTCAGTCCAATCGAATTGCGCTTCAGGAGCTTCAGCTTCCTGACCTTGGCCTTTAAGTTTGCTATGCACCTTGCTAATCGACTTCAGCATTCGACGACTCTCGCCAATCGTCAGACGCTTCTTGACCATGATCCAAAACTCACGAACGATGTCGCCGTCTTCCCATACGAGTTCTAGCTTCTCCTCCTCCGGTTCAACTGACCACGGATTGGACATTTATTCTCCTTGTATGATGGTTGGGGGGTGTGGGACTTCAAGAGTGACATGTGTGTCTATACTTGGCGCACTTACGCCATGCCAGACCCACGTCGACGCTCCAAACGTCAGATACAGATCCAAAGGGCTACGTGTGACCCACGGATCTATGGACAACACGACTGTGGCAGATATGCGAAACCGGCGACCAGCCGTGCCGGTCACCGGTTCCACTACCCACTTCCCGAGACGCGCAGCGGTCTGGTATCTAAAACGAAGCTCACCAACGCGCCCGGTGGCTCTCACTACGTAGCCGCAGTTGCTCTCGACAAGCTGCCAGCCGACTGAATAGTAGTCGGCGCATCAAGCAATGCGCCAACACTGCCACCCATCGGGTTGTACGACTCAATCACACCGATACCACTGAAGATCGGATTGATTGCCGTGGAGCAGATGTTCTGCGGTCGCATCTCCACGCACACCGTCGTGCCGACAAGTGCAAACAGTGTCGCATCGACAGCACCGGCAGCAAAGTTCTGGTGCCAGTTCACGTCGATAGACCAGTCCTTCAGTCCGCCCTTACGGGTTCGCGTGCTATCGCCCATTGCCGTCTCGTCTTGCATTTCCGAGGCATAGTTAAGCCCTATGGACTCGGCGTGCGAAGACATGTCTACTGAGTTGATCTGAATGAATGCGTTCGTATATACCAAAGTCGCCATCGTCTTTGCTCCCCTTTACTGAATACCCATCCACGGTAGGAACTTATAGCTCTCGCCGCTTGTCGTCATGCCCCATTCTGCCCGCCAGAACTTCCGATGCGTTGATGTGACGGTACCGGTTGTTAGCGGAGTTGCCCATTCACCGAATTTGCAACTGTTCTGCACAAACGCCACATGACTCGTGAACTTACCACCACCGAACCCACTTGACGACGAACCTTGTATGCGTACCAGCAGTCCACCGGTAGACGAAGATAGAACATGCAATCCGGCATACAGTTTCGTGCCAGCATACACGCCGCCCACGTCATACGCGGTGCCGACGCCGCACGATGTCATTGCTGTTGTCGTGGCGTCCTTCAACGGCACTGATCGGATAATCGCCATTCTCTTTCTCCCTTAGTCAGTGCCAGCGCTCTCGGCAGTCAAGTCGAAGGTCAGCATGTCGCCAACCGTGTTGCCGATGTTGTAGTTAGCCAGCACCGACTTCATGGCGTAACCCTTCAGCGTGGATGTGCCTTCGACGATGCCGTCAGGAAACAACGTCAACACCTTTTGAGCGTATTCCGGTCTGTAGTTCGGTTCACCAATCAATCCGAACAACGCCTCATCAGCGTTCCCAGAACCGCCATTCCAGAAGCCTGTTCCATTGACCGTAGCAGTATCAAGACCACCCGCATGGATGCGTGTCGAGTCTCCCATCGTAGTTACATCAAGCATCTCGGAGGAGTAGTCCAAGCCGATCTGATTGTGATCAGCGCTCAGGTTGTAACCGCCAAGGAAGAACTTCGCGTCGGTATAGATTACTGTTGCCATAAATTCACCCAGTCGAGAGGTCTTTCCACGCCAAAAAGTTCACCGAAAACATCGTGCGTTCCGCATCGTCACGACCAAGAGAGAACGGTGTCTGCTGTGCAGCCACGTAGGAATATCGCGTGGCGTTGACCGTGCGCTCCTTCAAGCCATCCAGTAAATCCATCACCGATTGCATTCCTAGTCGTGCTGTAGCGTAACTCTGCGAACGGCGACGCACTTGTAGGCCAGCCACCTCCATCGTGGCCTGTCCCGGTCCCGTCGACATCGCGTGGATCGGACCTTGCCCTGCCGTCTCAGTCAGCACAAACGCATCGTTCGGTTGCTCTGGCATGAACCCCTTGTAGATGGTCGTCGTCACGCCACCCGTCGACAGCAAGTCAGAGATGTCATCAAGTAACACGTCACACTCCTGCTGTTGAAGCAGCCAGCTTCCTCTTCATCTCACTTGCGATGCGCTTGGAGAACATCGACGCACGGCTGTTCACCGCTGTCTCCAGATACTTCCACTGCGTGGGCGACTCGTGCGTTGCCGACCGACCACCCGGTGACGACTTCGCTGGTGGTGCTGGGATCTCGTGCACCGCAAGCGCATAGTCAGTGCTATAGGTGAGCCATGCCATCAAGTGCTTGGGCGTGGCGTGCCTAGCTCGCCCGCTTCTCTTCAAACGGCCACTCTTGACAGGGACAAGCTCCTTCGATGCGGCCATCGTCTCTTCGGCTTCTTCGTTCAACGCCTGTGCTGCCCATTGCGGGAACTGCTTCACCAGCTTTGCCAATCCAGGCGAGACGGTATTGACCGTCTTGACCTGCTTTGTTTCTTTGCCGAAGTACTTCGCCATCAGCGATACTCCCGACCGAGATAAGCCTCAACGACAACGCTAGCAGATGACTCATTCGCAGACACGACACGTGTCAGTACGACGTGTGCCTGATCGCTAACCTCAAGCGCCAGCGACTCTGAACGAGTCGTCTTGCCACGCTTCGGCACTTGCGGTGGTGCCGTCTCCACTAAGATCCACGACAGCGCATCATTGCGGGGCATGTCGAAGCTCTTTGCCAGCGCAAGCAATGACTTGTTCGCATCGGACGAAAGACGAAGTGTCACAGTTTTCATGCGTCCTCACTTGAGATACACCACAGTGCATCCTTGCGACCCGCCAAACGGAAAGCGTCCTATCGACAAGATGGTTGGGTTGATCGCATAACTCTCTGTCGACCCAACGTCGCCAGTCGATAGCGTGATCCTGTCCTCCGGTCGCAATGGCGCGTCCGACTTGAGATATACAGTCTGACGACTCAAGACCTCCTGCCCGTCAGCGCCAAGCACTTTCTCTGACTTCCCTACTACCGCACACTCATACGCAACAGCCGAGCCATAGCTAGCATCACCATAGGCGTCGTAGCTTTGAAACGGCGACACGCTCACGCTCTGACGCATCAACGGTGCGAATGTGTTGACGTTGAACATTAGGTTGTCGGCACTCGTGAGAACGGACGAAGCAACGCCTCTGGCGTGTCTTGTCCCTCACTTGAATACGTAACCGATAACGGACCCACCTTCATTGAACGCACACCCGACGACCCTTGATACATCTCACCAGCACGCAGCAGCACAGCACGCTCGATAGTTGGAGGCAGTGAATTCGCCGTAGTCGTTGTCGCCCACTTGTCATCCGTGCTGCTTGTCTCTCCGACCTGATACCCGGCTTCATAAACCAGAAGCCAAGGTTTCAACTCGCTGTTCGGCATCACGTAGCGACCAAGGTTCCAGCGTTCCTGAGCCGTCCATCGAAAGCCTTGGTCGCGGTTGATGAAGCCTGCCTCGCTATCAGAGACTCGATACTCACTTGACGCGAACTCTGTCGCCTCTCCAGTGCTAGTGCTGTCGAAGAACCGCTGGACGGCTAGCACCGGAGTTCGACTTAGCATCAATCGCTGTGACCCGTAACTCGCTACCGTTTCCTCATACACCTGACGGCGAAGCTCAGATCCGACGTACCTGTTCGCCCAGTCAGACGCTTGCGTCAGCGCGAGATCCATACCTGACGAAGACGCAGTGGCACCCAGCATCACCATGAGGTCGCCAAGGTTAGCAAGTTGCGTGTCTGTGCTGCTGGTACATACAGAGATCATGATGTCTTAGATCATAGAGTTCACAGCCGCACCGCGACCGCGTAGCGTATACAAGTCACGCCAGTAGGTAGTCTCTTGTATCGCACCGTCAATAGTCGACAATGAAGCCATCGCATCACCACGCTGTTCGACCAACGACTTCATGCGTTCTTCAGGCGTCATGTCTGTCATCTTCTTGACATACCAACGCTCGTCCTCAGAAAGCGCTCCATCAAGCGCATTGATCAACGCCATCTTCTTGTTTCGCTCGGTCGACAGGTAGTCGATCCGACGCGATACCTCAGACAGTTGCAACGGACCCCAGTCAGGTTCCTTCTCATACCCGTAGCGATACGACTGCTTGAGCAACGCACACTCGCCGGGGATTCGCACCTCGATACCGCGTGCGTGCGCCATGCCTAGCCAGAACTCCAAACACGCCTTCTGCACGCTGTACTCAGTGCCAACAATGAGGTCGACACCAAACAACGCGATCTCCTTGAAGCCTTCGGCCATCGCTAGGCCGACCTCAAACGCTATCGTGCTGGTGAAGTAGTCAATGCCAGAATCCTTAATGACACGCTCAATTGGGTAGCGCACGGCATTAGGGAACTCATCGTGAGTCTTCATCATGTACACCGGGACAGGCGAATCCCGAATCCATCCACGATGGTCCGTACCGTCTACATTGCCCTCTTCCCAGTTGCAATGAATGTCGAAGTGACGAGTCGATCTTGGAACGTGACGGTATAGCTGATTCAATGTCCAAATCTCATACTCCGGATCATCGAATGGAGCAAGGTCACGGCTTGATGTAGCAAAGCCCATGATCGCTACCTTCGTTCGCTTTGGAGAACTCTTCACCTTGCCCGCTTCACGGTCCACGACCGTGACCTTGTGCTTCGCGTCTGCCGGATGGTCAAACCGTACGCCTGACCCTGGCTCTGCTTCTTGTGCCGTTAGATGTGAACTCATGACGAACGTTTCCTCCTTGCGCCTCTTCGACGCACCTGCTTGTTGGGTTGTGTGGTTAGAGCAACTGTAGATGGTGACTCTACAGACAACGAGGGCGGGCACTTACGCACCCACCCTCGTTGAATAATCGACGCATGTTCCGGCTGACTCGGGTCTAAGCCAAGGCGTTCACCCACGTTCACGGTCAAGCCATGACTCATCAGAAGAGTCCGACCGATGACCTCGTACGCTACCAGTGCCATGCGACATGTTCCTACCCTACGCTACGTTGTAACAAAAACCACGCCGGTACTTGTGGTCTGATGCGGCACTGCGTCAACTTCTCCAAGCCCGATATCGACGCCAGCCGTCAGCACCGATCCGCCAGAGCTTGACGCATTGGCGTTCCACAACAGCGCAGCGCGGATGAACCGTTGCGCTCCGGTGATGTCGTAGTAGCCAAACGCATCGCCTGACGCCGCGCCGGTCGCGGTCGCCGTGTAGACGCCAAACGTGCCAATCGACGTTGAAGTCGCCATGAAGCCAGACGCCAATGTCGACGTAGTGTTCCCGGTAAGGAACAGCGCCTGATTCGCCGGACGACTGCCGGTCGATAGCTCATCGAAGTCATCAGCACACGTCGTGCTGCTATGCAGCAAACGAGCGCCGACTGTCATGAACTTCGTGCCGCTTGCCGTGCTAGTCCCGATGTCGCCCCATCCATACGCATGAAGCAATGCCGACACATAAGACCGACCAAGTCCAAGACGGTCAATAATGCGACCAGCGACCTCGTTGTCGGTCGTGCCGTCATTGCCACCACAGGAGGCGTCATACGTTGTGACATCAACCGCATGGACCGGCCTGATCTGTGCTACATCTCTCGTGATCATGTTGTTATCCTCTTCAGAAAAAGATCAAACCTCATGCAGTTCTTATGGAGCCCACGTGACGCCGGTCAGCATCGACACGGCCTTGTCGTGACGCATCCCAAGGTCATGCTCAGCAATCGCTCGCACGACAGTCTGATCGAGACTGAATGCCGCCTGAACGTTCGACCCGTCGTGGTACGCCGCCTCTTGCGAGGAATCAACAAGCAAGCTCTGCGACTCGCCGATAAGAACTTGTGAGAAGTCTACCAAGTAAACCTCTGACTCGTTGTTGGCTCCAGCGCCGGTCGTATCGAGCGTGATAGGCACGTTGGTTGTTGAGCCAATCGGCCATCCCCACAACGTCCCGCGTAGAATCTCATCACGGAACACGAACGCGCCATTGGCGTTCTGAATCGTGGCAAGCTTCTGCTCGGTGCGAGGTGCCATGATCCACCCCGGTGTGATGAGAGGAATGTCGGCGTTCTTCAGCTTCACCACCAACTGACCAAGGTCATCAGTGATGTTCGCTAGATTGACGACGGCGTTCGATGCGATCTTCTGGTCAGCAACGCACCAGTTAAGAAGACCCTTCGGGGTCGCGTCCGTGCCAGCCCCGCGAATGAACGTGGAGTCTTCCTTCGTAGCCATCGACGAGACGAGGTCGTCTCGCACGATAGCGTCAGCAGACGGGCTGCTATAGCGAAGCAAGTCGTTGCTGATAGGCGTAAGGACTGCCAGCTTCTTGAACGTCAGAGTCAACTGACCGAACGTTTCTTCCGACTTGCCAATGTTGACATTCTCGCCAATATACGCCGCAGATGCGCCAGTCGCAATCTTCGGGAACTTCATCGTGCCGGTTGGCATCTGCACGACTCTCGCACCCAGACGCCTTACGACAGACTGAGCGCGAAGGAGTTCAATGACCTCGTTACTGAACTGCGTAGGCACAAGGAAACCGCCAGCGGTGGCATCACCAGCCGCAAGCGCCTTCGACCTAGCGTCAGCCATCTTGTCGGCAATGTCATCATCGCCCCAACCGCGCAGAATTTCGACGGTGCCTTCCGACCCCATCTTGTTCATCTTGGCTGCGGCCATCGCACGAACAACGCGACCGAACGCCGCGCCCTTTTCGCGCTTCGGCGCTGACGCTTTCTGCTCAACCAAACGATCAGAAAACTTGTTAGCCCACGGACCGTTCGGGTCCGACGCCATCTTCTCTACGTTCTCACGAACGACCTGAGCCAATTCACTGCCAAGCTGATTTTTGATCAGCGGGACAGAAGTCTCTCGGACGAAGTCGGCGAGTTCTTCTCTCGTCATCCCTTTACTCATTGTGCTGTTCTCCTAGTAGTCGAGACGACCACGCATTGCGTTGATCGCAGACCGCATTTCCGCGCCTACGACATTACCGACTGCCTCTTGCATTGCCTCTCGCATTGCCTTTGCCAGTTCGGTTGCGTCCACATCAATCAACTGCTCGTCGTCGACTGACTTCTCATCGTGACGATCAGTCTCGTCATCGAGTTCTAGCACCACCGCGTCACCTTCGAGCAACGTTACACGTTCAGACAATCCCGTCTCGATACGCCTGAGCGTATCTAGAATGGTCTGCTGAAACCCGTCTTCGGCTATTACGTCCACAGGCGTAGCCTCTTCGGGAACGTCGCAAGGGGCGACGTTTTTGCTAACGTCAGTTTCCACCTCGCGGAGCGAGTCAGGAGCGAGCCGTGCCAGCACGTCCTTCGCCCAGTCTGTTAGCAACTCCGAGTCCTCATCGCTAAGTCCTGCCGCCATCAACGCCTGCGCGTTTGCCGGGATCGGCACGATTGAAAACTCAAGAAGTTCTTGCTTCGCAAAGTCCACGCCACCGCGTGCGTCATTGAACGCGAACGATACCGGTCTGAAGCCAACTGATGCGCCACGCAGAAACCCTTGCTTCAGCATCTGGAAGACACGCTCAGCCATGGGATTAAGCTCAGCAGTGGCGAATTCAGCCACGGCGATAAGTTTGTCTCCCTGTTGCTCAAGGCTGGTCGTGCGAGCCACTGGCAATGAGTCGTAGTCGTGCGCAAATAAGACAACAGGATTTTGGAGATAGCTGGCTACCTCCCACCCGTCTGGATTGATTACATCATTCTCACGGTCAGCGTCACCGGTCGTGATGATGAACTTCACCGACCGATCATCTTGCACTTCAACGTCGCTGATGAACTGCTTCCGCAGTACGGCGTCTTGCGGGGCGGTGCCTTCTGCCGCTTGCTGTCTCCAAGCGTCAAGGTTGGATAGCGTCTTCACGAAGTCTGGTTCAGTCATAGCGTTATCTATTGGGAAGCCGGGACAACGTAACAGGAGGCGGCCACGCTGTCCCGGCATTCACCACCACACCGACCCACAGCCACCATGACACGTTAAGTCCAGAATGTCCACTGACTATTCAGCGACCTTTCTGCCGATCAATGAGCCGACATATTGCTCAACCATTTTGGCCTCACGCCAGTAGTCAAACCCATAGCGCGACCAGTGTCTCACGACGTGGTCGCCATCGGGGATCGTAACCTTTACACCGCGACCTTCAGCGAAGCCCAGCCACCAGTCAACGCACGCCCTCTCGACGGTCGCTTCGCGTTGCGTGCCGTATGCCAACTCAAGCCCATGCACCGCAATCTCGGTGAACCCTTCGGCAATGGCGAATGCGATCTGATACGCAAACGTGCACGAAAAGTAGTCACGAAACTGCGCTGCGAGATCGTCGACAGGGAACACCACAGCGTTCGGATTATCGGTGAACGGTTCTGTCGTATAGATAGGCACTGGGCACTCCCGCAGCCAGTTCATATCGTGAGGGTCTTGTATGTCTGTGGTTGGTGGGTGCAATTCAAACCAACGGTCCGCACGCAGCCGACCGTCATCGTCTCGCATTGCGTTCCAGAAGTTGTTGATGCCCCAGATTTCCCACGACTCATCAGTCCACGGTATTTGTCGTATGGACTTTCCAGCGCCTGTAATGGCGACCTTGCGACGTTGCGGAGTGACAACGACGCGACCATCTACGATGGTGCTGACTGCGTTGTGCGGGCTGATTGTGAACGGACGGACAGGGTTGCTCACTGCGCTTGCTTCTTTGCCACGATGTTCTGCAAGGCGACCACGGCGTCAATGACTTCTCGCGTGGCTTTCTCGACATCGTCATCGTCAAGCAGGTCACGACCGACGCCAGACTCTACGAGGCCCAGCGTGGCCTTTACCATGTAGACCGCTGCGTCTTGCTTTCGTTGCCCCTTGGCCGTGATGAACTTTTCAACCCACCCGACAGCCTCCACGATGTACGGAAGCAGCTTCATGCCTAGCGTGATCCATCCCATAATGTTCCCCCTCTATGCGTAGGTCAGACTTACGACTTCTTTGTGCGGACTAGAGCAACGTCACACCGACAGTTTGGATGGGCTGGTGCGTTCTGACCGATGAACTTGCCATACGCAAACGACTTGGAAAATGGGATCGGAGCCATCTTTGCCAACGCTTTGCATATGTTGCACGTGCGTCCATAAGGCGTGGCAATCCATTTCCTGCTCATCGTCGACAGGTTGATGACTTGCTGCTTGCCGCCCTCTCGCCAGACTTCTTCCTGACCGCCAGAACTCGCAAACGCCATCTCTGTGCGAGCGATAGTCATGGCCCTGAGACGCACCTTGGCGTTCCTGAAACGAGTCAGCCGACCGAGACGCTGCTTGGCAGACAAGTGTGGGAAGTTCTCTACCAACCGTTGACGATAATTCAAAACCGAGGTTTGCTGCTGTTTCGTAAGACCGATCTGTAGCTTCAACAGTTCGCGGACTTCGGCTTCCGTGCTGAGTCCAAGCTTCATAGCTTCAGCGACAGAAAGGCGTATGGCCTCTTTGGTTGCCTCGCCTATCTGTTGAATATACTGAGAACCATGAATCCCCGCCCAGTTCACAGCCTCAGAGTCCAGCACGTTGAACTGGAATGCTGCCGAGGCTTCAGAGGTCGGCACTATCTGAGAAGTAGGTGTCTCGTCTTGCTTCGTGTGGCCGGTAGCCGAACGCTCGATATCGAATCCAAGCTCATTTGCCGCATGTTCAGCGCCAATCCACCACGCACGTTTCCAGTGCGGCTGCATCAGCGCGTCCATCTCTTCTAGCCATTCATCCAGGTGTATTAACCGTTCCACTTGCACGCCGTTTGTGACGTTCGCAAGCTGATCGGCATCAACGCGGTCGCTGAGTTCCAGCAGGTGTCGGCGCGTCAAACGCTGAACAGTCGGTTCATGTTTCGCAAGTTCTTGCCAGACAAGTGGGAGGTCAGATAACTCGTCGGCAAGCTCCTTATGGACGGTCGCTACAATGTCGTCCTCTCCCGCTTCTTTCAGCACGGCAAGATGATCGTCCCAGCTATCAACAATGACATCACCTTGAGGTGGCGTCTCGCCAGCGACGGTCCCGGGCACGGGCGCTGGTGGCGTGCTTGGTGTTCGAACAGGCGTCAAGTCCATCGGCATCATATGAACCTGACCCGCTTCATCTGCTAGCGTTTCTTGTCCTTGCAGCGTGCGCCATTCGTCGACTTTCATCGCCCACGGTGCCGCCTTCGCTGCTTCAAGCATATGCGCTCGGTCTTCCTCGACCGGCGATACGAAGTCCAAGACCAGACGGTCATCGTATTCAGGGATGAGACGTTCCTGTAGCTGCGACCTCAAGAACTCAAGTCGTGGCGTGATGACCCAACGGCTGAACAGATAGTCAGCAGATTCAATCGTGGCGCGGTTGCTATTGTTCAAGATACCGAGAAGCTCTGGAGGAATACCAAATACCTGCACGATGGTGTCTCGTTCGTGCTTCCGTAGCTCGACAAGTTGCAGTTCTTGCAGTGACTGGTTGACCTCGTGCACCGCAATCTCTCGCCCGACGAAGAACGGTTTGAACGCTTTCCAGAATCCCTGATGACCATCAAGCCATCGCTCTTCCAGTCGCCTCACTTGGTCTTGCTGCAACCCGATGTCATGGGCACCTTGCTGCTTCGGCCAGATGATCATGTCAGGCCGTGCACGATTGAAGAACAGTTGTCGCGTATGCTTCGCGGCATACTCGTCCGTCTCCAACTCATCAGACAACGCTCGCGCCATACCACTACCGCGTCCATACGGGTTGGATGGGTCAAGGTCAGCCATCCATAAGACTTCAGACTCCGGTATCTTGCCTTGCCAGCCGCCGCAGCTCACTTGGTATGACGGCTCAGATGGTGTTGGCGTTGCTTGCACCCAGTCGGGCGGCACGGGCCAGAATTCGATAGGTGCACCGAACGCATTGCGTTCCTTGATCCAAAAAGACTCACCGACGAGGTCGAGATGAAGCTGTGTCAGTTTGAATAGCGACTGACCCACCATGTAGCTGTTCGCGCTGTTCAGTGCGTCGAGAAGAATATGGTCTTCGACCTCGACAATCTCACTCGACTTGTGGAGCAACGACCGCCGAGCTTTTGAGTCTGCTGAACGCTGCACCGTTCGCACGTCACGGCGCTTGCCAGACGCAGGAGCGTAGAGTTTCCACTGTGTCGTTGACGCAGCCACAGACGTGGCGACACGCTGCGCAACCGCCCGCAACCACGGCATCGTTGAGTAAGCTGCAAGTATGTTCGCAGTGCCCCTATACGGCGGGTCGCCTGATGCCCCAGAGAATATGCCGCCCAGCATCCCATGCGCTTGTCGCGCAGAGTCTTCATTGAAGATGCCGGCGAACGCCTTGGCTGCAATTGACAGGCGAGACGCAATCGAAGGAGAGGTCTGCATAGTTCAGACTATGGCACGTGCGGTGCAGACTGTCCACTCGTCGATGACTGTGTTTCAGCAGCGACACCCAACTGATACCGACTTGCCCATGACGTGAGCAATCCAGACGCATAAGCCAGCGCAATTGCCGCCAGTGCTGAGTCTCTGACAACGACCACAGACGCCGCCAGCGCGACCGCAGCCGAGCAGTTGATGAGAAGCGTTAGATTCAACATGATCGTCGTCTACAGCGCGTTCTTATCGGTCTGACGACGCATACCGCGCCGCACGTCACGACAGCGTGCACATCCGCGTCGGCAATGCACTGCGTGCGACAACATCCAGTCCCGCGTCCAGCGTCGTCCTTGGTTGCTCGTAAATGGATTCACCCACACCGGCTTCCCGTCAAACTCTGCCTTGGCTCCGTCCCTCGTACTCATATGCTCCAATGCGGTCTTTTTGTGATGACGACTTTCTGGGCTTGACGAGTCGTCTGTGTAGTTCGTCATAGGTCGGCTCACGGAAATGTTCCGAAGACTTGTCTTGTTTCTCACCATCTTGACTGACTTGGAGGAAACCATGCTCCGTCGTGCTTGGCGACTTCGTTGACGTGCTGGCTTGAGTAGCTGTCCTTTCCTTCACCGCCCCAAGCATCGATATCGTTCGACCCGTATAGGACAAGCGCTGTCAGTCCCCAAACAAGCGCATCAAGTCTGTCAGGTGACTGGTCGCCTGGAACCCACGATGTCAACTGATCCTCCATATCTGGATATAGACCAACGTGCTTCACTCGACCTTGTGAATAAAGCGCCGCGATAGGCTCAGCACGAGTGAGCTTGCCACGACTGGCTCGCACTGGCACATACGGAACGACATTGATCTCCCGTTCTCCCTCTCTGTGCAATGCCTTGGCGCATTCCTTTACTGTGAACCCAACCATGTCTCCACCGTTGTTGACCTCACCGACAATCTGATCGGCCTTGAACTGATCGTAGAGTCTTACTGCTTGGCGACCCCATTCATCTGGCGTGCCATGCAAGCTCCCATCTGCTATGACATACGCGCATCCATCAGCCGTCGACCCAACAACGACGATGCCAGCCTCAGAACTGTCCTCTGACGATGTGGCCGGTGGGTCAATAGCCACGACGACGCGCACCAGTTCTTCTGGTGCGACATCTACTCGATGCTTATTAAGCACCGACCGCGACCACAGCGCACCGGGACGGTCGCTAATCAGCAACCCTTCAAGCTCCTGTTGACCGAGATACGTGCCCTCGTAACGTTTGATGAGACGCTCAAAGAACTTGCTAGACAGGTTGCTGCGGTTGTCGTGAATTGATCCGTGCGTGACGTGACAGTGCGGATCGTCAACCAGTTGCTTGATGATGGAAATGGGACGCGGCGTGGTCGTCACTACAATGCGAGGGTTGTCTGGCAAGCGAACAGCCATGACCAACGTGTCCCAGGTTTCCTGCGCGTGATTGTATTTTGCTAGCTCATCAATCCATGCACAATGAAAATTCGGTCCACGTAGGTCTTCAGGCTTCTCACTAGAGAATAGCCGTGCGCTGCTACCGTTCGGCCATTTCAACGATCTCTGACTTGGTATGTACTCCGGCATGAAGTCCGGTGGAGAGGTCGCCAGAATGCCTGACTCGCCACCTACCATCACGTCTCGACAGTCGGCAGGGATGCGACCGATGATAGCGATACGCTGTCCAGGTATGCGAGCTTGCTCGATGACCCACTGTGCACCGGCACGAGTCTTACCAAACCCACGACCAGTCATCAATAGCCACACGCCCCAGTCCCCAGGAGGCGCGATCTGGCTCGGTCTGGCCCAGAAGCGCCACTCATAGCGCAGTAGTGCGGCTTCGGCTGGCGTTAGCTTTTGAAGTCGACGCTTCCCCGCACCATGCGCTGCCGTTTGAACGGCAAGCGACTCATTCGGTAGTAAGGAGTCGCCTGTCGCCTGGGGCGACGACTTCGACGATCTGCGTGAGCTTGGCATTTAGACTTGCTCTGGCTTGACGGACTTCTTCAATAGACAGCGACCCACTGACGTTAACGTTGACGTTCTCACCGTAGACATCAGGGCGTAGGTTTTTCAGCAAAAAGATACCGGCAACCGTGTCGCGCTTCATCGCACGCGCCATCAACGTGGCCTCGATGAGATCAATGCCGTCCTGTAATGCCTCCTGCCACGCTAACGAGAACGTTGAATCCTCAGCACGTAGTCGGTACGCTTCAGACCGAGACACCTTAGCCTTCATGCAAGCCGTGCGCACGTTAGGAAGTTGCTGCAACGCAGCCAGAAACGCCGGTATCCACTCACCGACACCCTCTGGCTTGTAGCCTTTGGGTCGTCCCGGTTTTCCTTTGGCCTTTTTTATAGTGTCCATTCAAACGCCTTAGACCTTTGTGCTTAATATATCTTTCGCCAGCGTTTCGTCCATTGCCTTCCCTGTGTAACAGAAAACCGCACACGGTCGACCGACCGGCGGTTTCCCTTGTGAACGCAAGGTCGAACGCTCACCGAATGGGATGAATTGTCCCGGCTTCCTAATTAACACCCATTGATCAGAATGCGAATACGACCGAATGAACGACGGATGAGCCGGGTACATATGGAATCGTTTGCCAACCGCCTTGTAAAGCGAACCAAGAGCATCCGCCAGGATCATAGCCAATCCCATACCTTGATAATCTGGCAGCGTGACTATTCTCGATAATCCCATGATGTCTCTGACTCGTGGGTGTGGTCGATGCAATACGCCAGCAAATGTCGCCGGTACACCATCAACAAATAAAACGAAACACCGCGCAGCGCGGTGGAGAGACTTTGTCAAATAGTGAAATCTGGAAAACTGTTTCCAATAGCCATAGTTGACTTGGCTGATGCGACCGTCCATTTTTGGCCTGTGTTGAAGACGCCTCCATGTAAAAGTCATCGTGGCCGGTTCAAGCGTCCAGTCTGGTTGCAACCAATCAACCACATCATAGTGACACGACGCACCTACGAATTGACGATTGTTACGCCTTACGTACTTCTGTACAGCGTGTGACCCAATCTTGGCCACTTGTCTGTCGACCACGCTCGTGAACTCGTCAACAATAATAGGATCACCATCTTCAGAAAGTGATCGCGCAAGATTCACTCTGAACTGTTCTCCTACCGACAACACGCGATACGGACGCAACCACGACGGAATAGTATTGAAACCAACCGCTTGACATATTTTGGTTACATCGTTAATCGACATAGAAGCATCAAAACCATCAATGACCGAGCTGTCTTTGCCCCATTGATGAACTCGTCCCGCCGAGAACAAGTCGCTCATGATGACCGACTTACCACAACCCGATGGACCGACTATGAGACCTACATTCCACGGCTTGGCATCGAGCGGAACCTCTCCATGCCATTCGAGCTGGCTAACGTTTTCTGCAGGTACATCGAACATGGCTTCCAGCTGTTGCACGCGAGTCGACCGAGCCAACGGTGTCTTGACTACGAGATCAACGCTTGGCATTTGATGCTCTCTTTTTTGAAGCGTTCAAGCAATTCCACCTGATGACTTTCATTTAGACACTCCACGATGATGCGATACTCCAACCCCTCAGAAACACCATCAGCAATGACCTTCGATACATTCTCAGCATTATCAAGAACATAGCCAAGTTCCTTCTCGGAAAAAAACGAAGAAAGATCGATTCCATTCTCTACGTCTTTCAGAAGCTGATCAACATTCCACTCGGCCAGTTCACCAGTTCTGTTGTCGTAGTTGGCAAGATCGCGCTTTTGATCAGTCGTCAGACCAATCCGACGAACCGCGACAAGCTCATCGCCAGCCGCATCGACAATCTTTAGCTTTGTGATGCCAGCCTCACCAGCCGCTTCTACGGTAGCGTTTCCCGCCATCACTTCGTTGTTCTCATCGATGACAATCGAGCGAGCCGCGCCGACCTTATGAAGCGCATCAACGATCATGCCGACGTTGCGTGGCGTGTGCTTGCGTCTGTTCTTTGGGTCAGGGACCAAGTCTTTGATATGTGTCAGGTCTTCACTCATGCGGTCAGCCTTCTTTCTTTACAAACAGAGATTGTGACCCGCTGGCACCGTCACTCGGCAGACCCCATGACTCTTCAGGAGTCTTGCCAAGTCTACGCGGTCTAGTCGAGGTAACTCGCCACCGCACCGTTCGACCGTTACCCGGCGCGGCTTCAATCAGACCGGCTTGCTGCAATTCTCTCCGACGTGGCCGTTCTGTCGACCCAGCCATCATCAAACGAGCCTGAATTGCCTTGTCATCTAGCGGGCCGTCATCTCTGATGAGTTCGTATACCGACCTCCGCTTCGTGCCAGCACGACCGCACATAGAAAGCCGTGCCGCTTCCGACGTGGCCATAGTTTCTGGAGTAGCGCCAGAAGAATACGTTTCATTGGGAGATGGATCATCCACCAAAGATGGGTTCACCATGTCGAACAGATACCGTTCCTGTGTCGAACTTGACATGCTCATAGCTTATTCGCAACGCTTGCCACGGTCGCCTCGATACGCTTTCTGATGCCGCTGTCGATGGCGAGGTTGATGTTATTCGCGTCTCTGTGAATCAAAACGGGATCGTCGTTCAATACGCACCCCGTCAAGAACGCATCTAGCATCTCACGGCTGTCACTGACGAAGCGAAAGTGCTGTGGCTGACCTTCGACGCGAATAGGCGATTCCTGCAACGCAAGGTCGAGACGATTGCGTAGGTCCGTCCCAGACGCACGAAGCTCACCACAGACATCCTGGCTGGCGTGCACACTTAACACCGCCAACGCTGCGGCGAGTCCTGTCATCTCGCCACCGAACGTGCTGCTGACGCGATACTCGGTGCGCCGCATCAGGTCAGGATT
>Ga0209402_10002214_pt1 | contig 19928 bp, 20 predicted proteins | sample ArcticOcean_MG_C_3_FD_187437 | JGI IMG/M metagenome (GOLD analysis project Ga0209402, IMG submission 187437) | Marine microbial communities from western Arctic Ocean - ArcticOcean_MG_CB8_126 (SPAdes) (version 2) | ecosystem: Environmental > Aquatic > Marine > Oceanic | place: Arctic Ocean... | reverse complement strand
ACAAGGATAGCCTGCAAAAGATTACCTACGGACATGACCCCCAAGAAGACGAATTTGATGGGGAAGAGTTAGATGACGAAGAGTTTGAAGACGAACTGGAACACGATTCCGAAGTCGAAGATAATGTCGAATTGGACGAAGCCTTAGCATCTGAACTCGCCGCTGCCAAAAAAGAAGATTAAGTCCTGTCCGGCCGGTTGGGTGTATTCGACCTACACATACGTCCCCAGGTGAATACGCCACCTGAATTTGAAGCCATTGCCTCTGATGATGGATACCCATGCTAGATAAACTTGCTGCTTGTTGCGCTGCCACCGGAGCCGACGCCTACCTAGTGGGCGGGTTCGTCCGTGATTGGCTGCTTTACAACAAGCCAGGTCATGACATAGACATCGCAGTTTCGGGAGACCCGGAGCTTGTGGCGCAAGCGATTGCTCGGGAATTTGGCGGCGCCGTGATTCCCTTGGGTGCCGCACACGGGGTCATCCGAGTCGTGACTTCAGGGTTAGAAGACTCCAAACAAGAAGACTCTGGCATAGCATGGGCTGGCCACGAATCGCTTGCAGAAGACCTGGAGCCGTGGACAATCGATGTGGACGGGTTCACCGGGACCATTGAAGAAGACCTCAGACAGCGCGACTTTTCAGTAAATGCCATGGCCATTCGTTTGGATGAATGGCCATCCATAGAACAAATCTTAGACCCCATGGGTGGCAAGGATGACCTGGCGCAAAAGACCATCCGCGCCCTTGGTCCCACGGTATTTCAAGACGACCCTGGCAGACTGCTTCGGGCTGTTCGTCTGGCGAGTCAACTGAAATTCCGTATTGAGCCGGGCACCTCCAAGCTAATCTCTGCCAACGCCGCATTGTTGGCCAAGGTTTCACCGGAGCGGGTTCGAGAAGAATTCTTGAACATTCTCTCTCTGGACGGCGCCAAAGCTCAGATTGAAGTCCTGGACCATTTTGGTCTCTTTGAGCAGGTCATCCCAGAGCTACAAGCGGCCAAGGGCGTTGACCAGCCAAACATGCACTATTGGGATGTTTGGGGGCATACCATGCACACAGTGGAGTTCGCAGAACTGATTACTAAAGGTCACCAGAACTCGCCACTCTATATGTGTGTACCTTGGACTTCGGAAAGCAAAGCACATTTTGAACAGCAAGCCACCGACGGTCACACCAGAGGCACTGTGTTGAAATTGGCCGCGCTATTCCATGATATTGCCAAGCCCCAGACCAAATTCCAAGACGAAACTGGGCGCACTCGGTTCTTTGGCCACTCTGAACAGGGCGCTGAGATTGTCACATCACGCCTGGGGCAGCTACGGGTTAGCTCCAAGGGCATTGATATGGTCAGCAAGATGGTGGAGCAGCATCTCCGCCCCACAGGCATGAAGGTCGGCGACGATTGGCCCACAAACCGGGCGATTCATCGATACTTCAGGGATGTTGGCGATGTTGCCATAGATACTCTGTACCTGTGTTTGGCCGATTATTTGGGGGCAAAAGGGCCCGACTTGGTACATGAAGAATGGCTGAACCATGCTAGAATGGTCAGACATATACTCCATGTAGGTACCAGCGAGCCGGTTTCACCAACAACCGCTCGCCTTATCACTGGAAAAGACCTGATGACCCACTTCAAAATTCAACCTGGGCCAGAGGTTGGTGCTGTGTTGGAACGTGTCGAAGAAGCCCGGGCCGCGGGTGAGATTGAAACCAAGGAGCAAGCCCTGGAAATGGCTGCCAATGCACTTAGATATCTGGCGGAGCAACTATCGCCGGAAAGCCGCCACAACGGGTTGAAATAGCCGATGCGCTCGCGCAGCATACGCCTTTCTATTACCATCATCCTGATCCTGGGCATCGCCATTGCGGCCCTGGGATTCAAAGACATCAATATCGACATTCCCGGATTCCCCACGGTGGAACGCAACGGCACTGGGCCGTTGGGTCTCAAATTGGGTCTGGACCTCCGGGGTGGCGGTCACCTGGTTTACCAGGCTGATACCGGCACCAAGTTTGATGTCACTTTCGGAGGCGACGTTTCTTTCGGTAACGTTGCGGCCACACTGCAGAGTTTGACCTTTGGCGAGGACAATTCAGCTCTTGAAAACCTGCGGGTATTGCCAATCGGCCCAAATCGGTTCCAGATTCGCACTGACATCCTGGCTGAGAGCGACCCCAGACGAACAGGCTTAAACGAAGCCCTGGCAGAAGCCCACGGCAATATCTCCCTCTTTAGGGCAGACACCATTGGGGAGCCATCTGTAGACCAGATGCAGGGTGTGTTGGACAACATTACCCGCCGTGTCAACAAGTTTGGTACTGAAGAGCCAATCATCCAGATATTTGGCGATGACCGTCTAATCGTCCAGCTCCCCGGGGCCAGCGGTTCGATTACTGAAGTTACCCTGGCTGACCCCATCTTGGCTGGAATACCCGCCCCCGTTGCCGATGGCGCTGAAGACCAAGACGCAGGCGCCACGGAGCCAGAGACCCCCGCTGCACCATCTCCAGAGATAAAATCGCCCGACGAATTGGCGGCATTGCTTCCAGCATTGCTCACTGAGGCTGGGTACGAAGATTTTGATATAGATATAGAGGATGCACTTCACTTCACCATCCGTTCCAACACGGTGGACTCTGCAACCCAGAGCCGGGCAGCCATAGCGATAACCCAACAGATTGGCACGCTGTTCTCGTTCGGAGTGAACAGCGGTATCGACGCCGCTAAAGCTCTTATTGGTCAAACGGCCAGGCTAGAGTTCAAAGAGCGGACCTGCGATTCAGCCGCTTGTACCACGTTCACCGACACCGACCTGGGTCTCTCCGGTGATGACCTGACACGGGCCGAGGCTTCTACAAACTCCGTGGGCATCGGCTGGGTGATTAACCTGCAATTCAACGGTCGAGGCTCTGATATATTTTCAGACCTGACCCGCCGCATATCCACCGCCGAATCCCAAGCTACCAAGCGGATAGCGATCATCATGGACGACCAGCTCTTGCTGGCTCCGGTGGCGCGGGCATGGATACGCGACGGACGCACCCAGATTAGCGGAAACTTCACCAGGGAAGAAGCCCAAACCAGGGCCATCCAACTGGAGTCAGGTCGTCTGCCGGTCCCACTAAAGCTGATTCAAGAGAGCGATGTAGACGCCCTGCTCGGTGAAGAATCGCTCAAGAACAGCCTAATTGCGGGTCTGGTGGGCCTGGGTCTGGTCTTTGTGTTCATGATCATCTACTACCGCATGGCCGGTGTCGTCGCGGCCTTTGCGTTGATGTTCTACGCCGTCATAGTTTTGGCAATATTCAAGATGATTCCCATCACCCTGGAGTTGGCCCACATTGGCGGGTTCATCCTCTCCATCGGTATGGCAGTAGACGCTAATATTCTGATATTTGAGCGTATGAAAGAAGAGGTCCGCATTGGCCGCACACTGGCTTCCTCTATGGAAGTTGGGTTTGGTCGTGCCTGGCCAGCGATTCGTGACAGCAACATTTCCACCATGATTACCTGCGTGGTGCTCCTTTGGTTTGGTGACCGGTTAGGTGGCGGCCTGGTAACGGGCGTGGCCATCAGTCTGTTCATTGGTGTGTCAGTCAGCATGTTCACGGCTGTGGTGGTCAGCCGTAACTTGTTACAGCTGACGGCCTGGATTGGCCTGGGTAGACGGATAAACCTGTTTACGCCAGAGGCATTGCAGCGCTCTGCACCGAACACCGTACAGACTCCGGCCACGAGAGGAGGACGCTAATGCTAGATATCGTTGGCAAACGGGGTTGGTATTTCCTGATCTCCGCGTTGGTCATAATTCCTGGTCTTATATCAATGATCGCCTCTCCTGGTTGGATATCTGGAGGATCAGGCCTTAAGGCAGGTATCGACTTCACCAGCGGTTCCGTGATGAACGTTTCATTCGCCAACCCGGACATCGATGAAGAAGACATTCAGGCGCGGATGAGCGAACTTGGCCATGACGAGGCCTTGATTCAACGCATCGGGGGAAACACTTTCTTCATCCGGACCGTGGTCTTGAAAGAGGCTATCGGTGATGACATATCAGAAAGGGAAAAAATTGAGAGGGGATTGGATGAATTCCTAGGACTGGAACGAGACCGGGTGGAGTTTGACACCGTCTCGCCAATCGTTGCTGAAGAAACGGTCAAGACGGCCTTCTACGCTCTGATTGCGGCCTCGGTGTTCATAATGTTCTTCGTTTGGTACGCCTTCCGTCGGGTGCCAAAAGCCCACCGGTACGGAGTGAGCGCCATCCTGGCATTGGTCCATGACTTGTTGATAATCCTTGGAATTTTCTCGATCCTTGGCCGGGTAATCAACCTTGAAGTGAACTCCATGTTCATTGTGGGGCTGTTGATTGTGGCTGGTTACAGCGTGAACGACACAATTGTGGTGTTTGACCGCATCCGTGAGAACGTCTCCCGGCATCCAGACCGTGAACTGGCGCCCATGGTCAACCTGAGCATCATGGAGAGCATGGGCCGGTCGCTCAACACCAGTATCACAACCCTGGTGGTGCTGCTGGCTATGCTATTCATCGGCGGCACCAGCATTAGAGAGCTACTGCTGGTGTTGGCGATCGGCGCGGTGTCCGGAACCTACAGTTCCATTTTCATTGCCAGTCAGTACTTGGTTATGTGGGACCGGGGCGAGGTCGGTCGGTTCTTCCGGCGTGGCCCTGCAGCCACGGCTTCCTCGCTGCTGCACCTAATCGGCATCGGACGCTAACCCGACAGACGACTATATAAAAGGGCCACCAACTTGGTGGCCCTTTTATATTTAACGGTTGGGTAGCAATACGAGTCGACCGATAGGCATACGCTCTGAGACTAACCGGAAAGCTTCTCGCGCTTCTTCCAGTGGCAATTTGATATCCACAACTGGGCGCATCTTACCCTCAAGAACCATCTGACCGGCCTGCTCCACCGTTGCTCGAGACACACCAGACGTGCCCAAAACCTGCGCGTCCCGGAAGATAATCTCTGCTGGGTTCAGAGTCACACTGTGTCCCTGTATCTCCCCCAGCAAAACCAACCTGCCGTACTGGGCTAGGCAGCGCAGTGTTGAAGGAAACAACGCCGAACCCACCGTGTCGATGATGGCATTTGCGCCCTCGTCTCCGGTGATGGCCATCACCAACTCGGCAAAGTCGAGACCCTCATCAGCGGGAACTTCAGCTGCCAACACCTCCGACGCGCCCAGTTCACGAAGCAGGTCGATCTTGTCGGGAGACGACGACACCGCCAACACCGTGGCTCCAAGCGCAGCTGCTGCTTGCACTGCATGGATGCCAAGGCCACCCCCGGCACCAGTGACCACAACTGATTGTCCAAGGCTCACCTGGGCCGTTTCACGCACAGCCTGTAACGCTACTCCCATAGGGCAGGCTAGGAGTGCTGCACCCACCGGGTCTATTCCAACTGGGACTTTTACCAGGCTGTGCTCGGAGAGGGCTACGAATTCAGCAAATCCGCCGTTACGACCGTGGCCAATACCCTGGCCCTGCCGGCACCGGTGCTCACGGCCATCAGCGCAGCGGTCACACTCGCCACAGGCCTCCGTGAGGATGCTTACCACCTGGTCGCCTGGCTTGAGACTGGTAACGCCGCCGCCGATCTCTGTCACCACGCCCGAGATCTCGTGCCCCAGGATTATGTCTGCGGCAACCCCTCGCCGTAGCACTCCGGCCATAACTGACCGGTCATGGTGGCAAAACCCGCAGGATGTCACCTGTATCAGCGCCTGCCGGTAGCTGGTTTTAGGAATCGGCACGTCGCGTATTTCCAGTTCTGGCGGGTTGCCGGGTTGTTTTATAAAAAGGGCTTTCATACCGGTTTTCATATGGGAAGATTATATTCCTGGGAGCGTATACCGCCAATGCTGAGCTAACGTATAATTGGCGATGCCGATTCACCTGGTTCAGGCACAAATACGGGCTGATGACTCGAGCGTTTGGGACTTTGACAGGATGGCACATGAAGATTGGAGCCCATGTTTCCACGTCAGGTGGGATCAGCAAGGCAGTGGTTAGAGGCCAGGAGATTGGGTGTGAGGCCATCCAGATATTTGGCTCGTCACCTCAAACCTGGACATTCAAACCCGTGCCTGGCGAGCAGATAGAACTGTTCAAACAGGGTCTGGCTGACGCTGGTATTGGCCCGGTCTTTCTACACGCCATTTATCTGATAAACCTGGGCACACCCGATAAGGAAAAGCTCAAAAAGGGAATCGACTCCCTGGCCAACTACATGAAGTTGGCTGCGGACTTGGGCGCTGCTGGCGTGATATTCCATCCTGGGAGTCATGGTGGCCGAGGCTACGAAGCGGTTCTGCCGCAGACGGTTGAAGCAATCAAGATAGTCTTGGACACCGCACCTGAGGGGCCGGTGTTGGCTGTGGAAAATATGGCAGGCATGGGCCAGCATATCGGGGCTAAATTTGATGAACTGGGCGGAATTCTGGACGCTGTGGATAGTCCCCGACTTAAGATTTGCCTGGACACCCAGCATTCTTTCGCGGCCGGGTATGACCTGGCCAACCCAGAGGGCATCCAGGCGATGCTGGATGAATTAGACGCCGGGCCGGGCAGCGCCAACGTTGCTGCGGTCCACGCGAACGACTCCAAGCGGGTTTGCGGCTCCGGAGTTGACCGGCACGACAACATCGGCGAAGGGTTCATCGGCGAGGAAGGCTTCGCGGCCATCATGGCTAACCCCGCATTTGCCGATGTCCCATTCTTGCTGGAAGTTCCCGGCTTTGAGGGCAACGGCCCCGACCAGCAGAACATGGATATTCTCAAGAGAATCAGACAACAAGTGGGACTTTCCGGTTGATCAAGATGACTAATCGGGAGTTCGTCCGCCTAGTGCGACAAGCCTATGGCGAGATACCGCTACAGGTGATAAAAACGCTGGACAATGTGGACGTCGTTGTTGAGGAGTGGCCTGGCCCCGAGGAAGAAGACATGTTGGGCGGCGACGGAACGTTGTTTGGCCTCTACACCGGCATGCCCCTGACCGAACGCGAGGGCGGAGACCCCATGCTCCCGGGCCGTATTGCCATCTACCGTCAGCCAATTTTGCGTAACTGCTCCAGTCGAACCGAGGCTGAACGCGAGATCAAGATCACCCTGTGGCACGAGATCGGGCATTATCTGGGTCTTAGCGAAGATGCCCTGCACAAACTGGGGTACGGCTAATGGCTTCGCTGATGAGTAGGGTTGGTTGGGCGATGGGAACCGGGATTGGCATTGGCTTGGCCCCCTTTGCCCCAGCCACCTGGGCCAGTCTGGTGGCGGTGCTAATCTACGGATTCTCTCCGTTGGATCAAGATTCCATCGGCTTTTTTCTGCTCTGCGGGATAGGGTTCTTGGTTGGCATCTGGGCCTGCCAGACGCTGATAACCGAGACAGATCACGATCCCAAGAGGGCCGTTTGGGACGAGTTTGCCGGGATGTGGGTCACCTGCTTGTTCTTGCCAAAAACATTCGTCTGGCTGGCTTTGGCTTTTGTGGTGTTCCGGGTTTTGGACATCTGGAAGCCGTGGCCAATCAGAAAGTTTGAAGCGCTGCCAGGTGGCCTGGGCATCATGGCCGATGACGTGGTCGCCGGAGTCGTTGGTGCCGTTGGCTTGAACGTGTCCTACCGAGTGTTTTTCCAGTAATCAACGAGAAGCCTCACTGGCTTGTGAACGTAAGATATTTCTGAACGGCGGCAAACGTACGGTCGGCGAATACGAGCCTGGCTACATTGCCCGTCAAAATCCCCTATGTTATACTCCGACAAGCATTTAACTGCCCCAGCCCCAGCTTCGGCCTAGGCGTCGAAACCGGGATGTGTTGCAGGATTTTTGCGGGTAACGCTGCCCACTTGCAACGGACCCTCGGACGTAGTCGGCTAAACAGGCCGACAAAAGGAAAAACACAGTAAATGGTTGAGTCCAACGAACTTCCGGTAGAGCCGACAGGGGAACCTGCCGCATCGCCTGCCCCGGCCCCAGCTCCCGAACCTGCCCCCGTTGCCGCACCGGCTCCAGCACCAGTTGCCGCCGAGGTGCCAGCACCCGTTCCAGCACCTGAACCCGCCGCAGCCCCTGCACCCGCTCCTGCTGCTGCACAAGCCGCTGAAGCCCCCGCATTCGCTGGTGGCGTAGCTGTTGCCACTGCACCGCCTCCCGCACCGGCACCGGCACCTGCTCCGGCGCCTTCTCCCGCTCCCCATGTGCGAGAGCACCTAACCATGAAAGCCCTACTTGAGGCGGGCGTCCACTTCGGGCATCAGACCCGACGCTGGAACCCCACCATGAAGAAGTACATCTTCACCCAGAGAAACGGTATCCACATCATTGACCTGCAACAGACCCTGGGCATGATTAACAATGTCTATCAAGAGATGGTTGATCTGGTAGCCGAGGGCGGCAAGGTCCTGTTCGTGGGTACCAAGCGCCAGGCCCAAGAAGTTATCCAGAGCGAGGCTGAACGCTGTGGCATGCTGTACGTCAACCAACGCTGGTTGGGCGGCACCATGACAAACTTCCAGACCATTCGTACCCGCATCACCTACATGCTGGAACTCCAGCAGAAGCGGGATCAAGGATATTTCCGACTTCTTCCCAAGAAAGAGGGAGTCAAACTCCGAGACAAGCTGGCCCGGTTGGAAAAGTATTTCACCGGCGTGCGCGACATGACAGAAGTTCCCAAGGCCATCTTCGTGATTGATATTGGCCGTGAAGACATCTGTATTGCTGAAGCCCAGCGCATGGGAATTGAAATCTTCGCCATCGTTGACTCGGACTGTGACCCGAACAAAGTTGATCACATCATCCCCGGCAACGACGACGCCGTCCGTTCCATCCGGTTGATTACCAACCGCATGGCCTCGGCCGTACTTGAAGGACTCTCCGAGCGTGAGGCCCGCGAACAGGCACGTATCGAAGCCATGGCAGAGGTTGATCAGTCTGCCTTCCTGACGGCTTACGTGACACCTGACGACGAAGAGGAAGCAGGGCTCCCAGAGATGGAAGGCTTGGATACAGCTACCGTTGCCGAAGTTGCCCCAGCAGTCGCAGCCGCCATCACACCGGTGGCAGAGCCTGAGCCTGAAGCGCCAGCCGCAGCCATACCAGCTGAGCCGGTAGCGGAAGCCCCTGCTCCTGACCCAGCGGCAGAAGCCCCGGCCGCGGAAGCTCCTGCGTCGGCACCGGAAGCCCCTGCGGCAGACGCTCTTGCAGAAGGAACCGCATAGCAGGAACCAAGTAATCATCGAGAAACAGCCGGAGGAAACACCTCCGGCGGTCTCTATTCACGGCTAAAAACTGGCCGAATTATAGGAGCAGTCAATTGGCTGTTAGTGCAGAACAAGTCCGATCCCTTCGCGACCAGACCGGCGCCGGGATTATGGACTGTAAAGTTGCCCTGGAAGAAACCGACGGCGACGTCGAAAAAGCCATTGTTGCCCTTCGTGAGAAGGGGTTGGCCAGCGCGGCCAAACGCTCGGCCCGCGAAACCAATGAAGGCGTCATTGAGACCTATATCCACACCGGTGGACGGGTTGGAGCCATGGTCGAGCTTGGCTGCGAAACCGACTTTGTTGCCCGGACGGAAGAATTTCAAAAATTGGCCCACGACATTGCCCTGCAAGTCGCGGCCATGGATCCTGTCTACGTAAACGTTGATGATATAGAAGAAGGGGACGACCGCCCCAAGGCTCAGATTACTCTCATGCTGCAGCCGTTCATCAAGAACAACTCGTCGTCCGTCGGCGAAATGGTCAAAGAATTGGCCGGTAAAGTGGGAGAAAATATTCGAGTGGTCCGATTCTCCCGATTAGCCGTCGGCGAATAGTTCAACACCAGGTATGGCAGACACCAAATACCGTCGCGTAATGCTAAAGATCAGCGGCGAGTCTCTTAAGGGAGACACGCCGTTTGGTATTGATCCCACGGCAGTTAACTACCTGGCTTCACAGATTGGTGAAGCCGCCTCAATGGGTGTGGAGATTGCAGTTGTCATGGGTGGTGGCAACATCTGGCGAGGCGAGGCCGCAGAATCTAGGGGCATGGACCGTGCGACCGCCGACTACGCCGGTATGCTGGCCACCATGATTAACGCCTTGGCCCTTCAAGATAGTCTGGAGCAGCTTGGCATCGACGTTCGCACCCAAAGCGCACTACAGATGCAGGCCGTGGCCGAACCATACATCCGACGTAGGGCCATCAGACACTTGGAAAAACACCGGGTTGTCCTCTTTGCTGCCGGCACCGGCAACCCATACATGACCACTGACACCGCATCTGCACTCAGGGCCTTGGAAATCAGCGCAGACGTGCTTCTGATGGCTAAGAACAATGTGGACGGAGTCTACGACTCAGACCCAAACGAGAATCCAGACGCCGTCAGGTTTGGCAATCTGGATTATATGGACGCCCTGAACATGCGTCTGGCCGTGATGGATTCAACGGCGCTGACTCTGTGCATGGATAATAAACTACCGATTGTAGTCTTTAATGTCTTTGAACCCGGGACCATTGCCAATATACTTAATGGTCAAACCGTGGGCACAATAATTACAGGGAGGGACTGATTATGCCTCCAAAAGGCGACGACTCCGATTTAACCCCCGAGGCCGTACTGTCTGAAACATCCACCAAGATGGATCGGTCACTGGAGGCCTTCAATCGTGATTTGACCCAGCTCCGCACCGGTCGGGCCACCTCGGCGATGGTTGAAAATGTAGAGGTCGATTACTACGGTAATATGACACCTCTGAAGCAGATTGCATCTATCTCCGTACCTGATGCCAGGGCCATCATGATTCAACCCTGGGACGCAGGCTCACTGCGTGAGATTGAAAAGAGTTTAACGACATCAGAGATGGGCTTTAACCCATCTAACGATGGCGTAACGATCACTGTGCCCATACCGCAATTGACCCAGGAACGTCGCCAAGACATGGTTAAGCTCCTCAAGCGCAAGATTGAAGATGGCAAGGTGTCCATCAGAAATGTGCGCCGGGATAGCCTGGAGAGCCTGAGGAAACTGGAAAAAGATAAGTCGATCTCCCAGGACGACGGTCGCCGGGCTCAGGATCAACTGCAAAAGACCACCGACGGGTTTACCAAGAAGATCGACGAGACCGGTTCCGCCAAAGAGGCGGAAATACTGCAGGTTTAGAGTCGTGCAGGTTGAGTCTCTACCACCTAATCCGCCCGTTGACGGCGGCGCAAATGTGCCCATACATGTAGCTTTTATAATGGACGGGAATGGCCGGTGGGCACAAAAGCAGAACCTGCCGCGCATCGCCGGTCACGAGGTTGGGGTACAGCGTATTCAGGGTATTTTAGAAACCCTTGCGCCGCTGGGCGTTAAGTTTGTCACTGTCTATGCCTTTTCAACAGAGAACTGGGCCCGTCCCCAGGATGAAGTTGATGGCATCATGGACGTGTTCTCAGAAGCTGTGGCCAGCCACACCGAAGACCTACACAGGGAAAACGTGCGTATCGTCCACGTTGGACGAACAGAAAACCTGGGCACAGAACTGAAAAACTCAGTGGCTGATGCCGAGCGTCTGACTGCCAACAACACCCGTATCACCCTGAATATCGCCTTTGATTACGGTGGCCGCGCCGAGATTCTGGAAGCTGTACGCCGCATCATCAAAGACGGAATCAACCCCGATACGATTGACGAAGAGCTCTTCAGTCGATATTTGTTCACCGCCCATTGCCCGAATCCAGATCTGATCATCCGCACCGGGGGAGAACAGCGCATCAGCAACTTCCTGCTGTGGCAGTCAGCCTACAGCGAGATGCACTACACCTCGACACTGTGGCCGGATTTGGACACGGCAGAGTTGGTCCAGTTGTTGGAAGATTTTGGCAGTCGCCGTCGTCGTTACGGAGCTCTAAACGCTGAAGACCAATTCCCAGAAGACGAAGCTTTAGAAACCCAGACCCCCCAAGAGTAGGCATACTTCTTGCTCCAGCGGTCGCTTACAGCGTTGGTTGGAATCCCAGTATTGGTGGGGGCCATTTGGTTTGGCGCACCCTGGCTGACCGCACTGGTCTTATTGGTTGGTGTTGCCGCAATCTGGGAATTCTATCGTATGAGCCCATCTAATGTCGGCCCATTGCCCTTTGTATTGGGCGCTGGCTGGGTGTTGGCGTTACTCTCCGGAGCCCAGGCTGCTTCTGGCTGTGATAATTTTCTGATCATCTCCGGAGGCATCACAGCGGCGGGTTCGTTCGCCGCCCTTCTTTGGTTCATCGCCTTTTACCGCGGTTCGGATGCAGCCGGACTTAAAGGCAACGCCGTTGGCTTTTTCTACCTGATCCTTGGGCCAATGTACGTTGGCTTTCTGCTGAGCCACGCCTTGATGCTGAGGGAGATAACAGTCTCTGGCCTCCCGGATGACGTAGTAGTAAACCTTGGAATCGAATGGCTGCTATTTGCGCTGCTAACAACCTTTGCGGTTGACACTGGAGCCTACCTGGTGGGGCGCGCAGTGGGCAGACGGCCCATGGCCTCAAGCATCAGCCCCAACAAGACCTGGGAGGGGAGCATTGGCGGGTTTTTCTCTGCTGTCGTAGCTGCGCTGGCCCTGGGTTTGGTATTTGATCTGGACATCGCCACCTGGCAATTGGCCGTGATTGGGGCCGTGGTTGGGGTAGTCGCGCAGTGTGGAGACCTGTTGGAGTCCAAGCTGAAAAGAATTGCCGACGTTAAGGACTCAGGTAGTATAATTCCGGGGCACGGTGGGTCACTGGACAGATTAGATAGTCTATTATTCTCCCTGCCGGCTGTTTATTATTTGATAGTTACGGTGTTCGTCCCCTAGACCGCGAACGTCCGTCGGTGATTTTCCCCTTTATGAAGAGAATCGTTGTACTTGGATCCACTGGATCAATCGGTTGCCAGACCTTGGATATCGTCCGGGCATTTCCGGAAGAATTCGAGGTTATCGGTTTGGCTGCGGGTAATAACATTGAACTCTTCAAAAAACAGGTTAAAGAGTTCAACCCCAAGCATGTCTGCTGCATAAACCCGCCAATGGGTGCATTTCCAGGCACGGAATTTACCGCCATGGAAGACATGGTTTGCCTGGGAAACGTGGACCAGGTAATGGTGGCGCTCATGGGCAGCGTGGGTCTGGTGCCAACGCTAAACGCGCTCAAGGCCGGAAAATCGGTTGCTCTGTCGAACAAAGAGCCAATCGTCATGGCTGGCGGCCTGCTCCAAGAATACGTCGCCCGTTACGGCGGAGAAATTCTCCCAGTGGACAGCGAGCCCAGCGCGATATGGCAGTGTCTGCGTGGTGAGGACAACGAAATACTCCGGCTGTTAATCACTGCGTCTGGCGGGCCGTTCCGCACCACTCCCCTGGTTGAGTTGGCTGCCGTGACTCCAGAAAAGGCTCTGCAGCATCCAACTTGGCAGATGGGCAAGAAGATAACGATAGACTCTGCTACGCTTATGAATAAGGCGTTTGAAGTGATTGAAACGCACTGGTTGTTTGAGGTTCCCTGGGAGCGGATCGAAGTGGTGGTCCACCCACAGAGCACCATTCATTCAATGGTCGAGTTTGCCGACGGCTCGGTGAAGGCGCAGATGGGACCGCCAGACATGCGATTGCCCATCCAGTACGCGCTTTTCTATCCGAAACGATTGCCAAACACGATGATTCCGAGGTTGGATACCACCGAATCGCATTCATTTACGTTTGCCCCCATGGAGCCGGGACGCTTCCCCTGTTTTGACCTGGCCATCGAGGCTGGCAAGAAGGGCGGCACGCATCCGGCGGTGCTGAGCGCAGCTGATGAAGTGGCGGTTCAGGCGTTCTTGGACCGAAAGATTGGTTTCATGGACATACCAAAGGTCATTGAAAAAGTCTTGTCGGAGCACAAATCTCTGCCTGGAGAAAAGGCAGAAGATTTCTTGGCGGCGGACCGTTGGGCCACGGAACGAACAACTGAACTAACCAGCGGCTAGAGATCCTCGGCCGCTTGCCAGCCGTAATATCTAACGGCAAATCTTGATAAAAGCGTTGCATAGTAAGTAAGCATGGAAACTGTCCTCATAGCTGTCGGCTCTCTAGTGCCGCTACTAATAATCCTGGTGGTCATCCACGAGTTTGGCCATTTCGCCACTGCGCGCGCCATGGGCGTAAAGGTGCTGGAATTTGGCGTGGGCTTTCCCCCTCGTGCCTTTGGTTTCTACACCGGAAACACCGCCGTTCTGATTGATAGTTCCACTCGCTACGTGGGATTTAACGGCCCCCAGGATTTGGGACGCGGGTTAAAGGTGAAAGTCAGCTCTGCTGAAGACGCGCGAGGCAACTTGGTGGCCCGAGTTATCGAACTCAGCCGGAAACTGGCGAAGGGCCAAGAGGAACCGGAAGAACACCCTGGTGAAGAAGACCTGCTGAAGCACGAGGGCAAGATACGCTCCGTTGCTGATGGCTCAATGGTCATGGCGGACATGCTGTACTCCGTGAACTGGGCGCCCATCGGCGGGTTTGTGCGTCTGGCCGGAGAGGCCAACCCCAACGTGCCCCGCAGCCTGGCAGGCAAAGGCACTGGCACCCGCTTTCTAGTATTAATAGCCGGACCGCTGATGAACGCGATACTGCCCCTGCTGATCTTCACGGTGGTCTTGATGATCCCCAAAGATGTTGCAGTGGGGCGACTGGTTATCGTGGAGGTTGGCGAGAACACAGCCGCCGCAGAAGCCCCAGTTCAGGCTGGCGATATCGTCATTGAGACCAACGGCAATGAGATTGAGAACCGTCTTGATTTCACCCGCGAGATCAACCTGAACGGCGGCTCGATGATGTCATTGTTGGTTGAGCGTGATAATCAGGAACTACTCCTGCACGTCAGACCCAGGTTCGATACAGAGTCGGCGCGCTGGTTGGTGGGAGTATTCCCACGCCTGGATGACGTCACCATCGTCAAACGCTCCGAGCCGATCTGGGAGGCCATTCCCAACAGTTTTGTAAACACCTGGGAGATGCTGGTACTGGTCAAACAGTCTTTGGGCGGCGCTTTTGGAGAGGGCTCGTCCCCAGAGTTCTCCGGGCCTATTGGAATAGCGCAGGTCACCGGTGAGATAACCAAAGACGGCGGCCTAATCGGCTGGTTGGGCGTGGGCATCCTACTAAGCATCAACTTGGCCGTGTTAAACATTCTGCCCATACCCATGCTCGATGGCGGTAGGCTATTCTTTGTGGTGCTCGAATGGGTGCGCCGCGGCAAGAAGATACCAGCAAAGAAAGAAGGCATGGTCCATCTGATTGGATTTGCTGTTTTGATGGGCGGAATCGTACTGGTCAGCGTCAACGATGTTGGCCGCTTGATAGACGGTCGTAGTTTCCTAGGTTAACTGGTCGGTACGGACCGTCTCTGACTCTGGCACCTTGTTCCCCGTTCGTGTACTATTATCCTGCCTTGTCGTCCAACGGCGAGGCACGCCCTTTCAGGCGTGGAAATGGGCGGATTTAACCTCGTTTGACTGAGCGTTGGGGAAAGAGCTAAATGAGTAATCGTAGAGTAACTAAGCCGGTCTATGTGGGCGGCGTTAAGATAGGCGGCGGAGCGGACGTTACAGTCCAATCCATGACCAAGACCGACACCAGAGACGTGAAGGCCACCGTCAAACAGATTCACGAGCTGGAAGAGGCGGGCTGCGAACTGATCCGCAGCGCTGTGCCCGATGCCGCAGCTGCAGAGGCGATGGCGGAGATCAAGAAGCAGATTCATATTCCCCTCATCGCAGATATCCACTTCCATTATCAACTGGCCCTCAAATGTTTGGAGGGCGGCGTGGACTGTCTCCGCCTGAACCCTGGCAACCTGCGCAATGAAGACCAAGTGCGTGAGGTGGTGCGCGCCGCCAAAGCGCAAAACGTGCCCATCCGTATTGGCGTTAACTTTGGTAGCCTGCCCCCCGTGGGCGGCATTGGCCGCACCAAAGGATTCTCTCGGCACATGGACCTGGTAAACCAGCTGCCCAAGGCCGGACAGGAAAAAGAGGGCGATTACAGCGTGGTGGACCACATGGTGGCCACGGCGCTTTGGGAGATTAGCCTCCTGGAAGAGCAGGACTTCGACCTGATTAAGATTTCCATGAAAGCTTTTGACGTTCCCACTACGGTGGAAGCGTACACTCGTCTGGCCAGCATGATGCCATACCCGTTGCACCTGGGCATCACCGAAGCCGGAACTCCCATGGCCGGATCGATCCGAACCTCAGTGGGCTTGGGCGTGCTGCTTTACAACGGTATCGGCGACACCATCAGGGTTTCCCTGAGCGGCCCTTCCACAGAAGAGGTAACGGCGGGCTTTGAGATACTGAAGTCACTCAACATGCGCAAGAAGGGTGCGATTCTGGTGGCCTGCCCCAGTTGTGGCCGCGCCGATGTTGACGTGGTGACCCTGGCCAACGATGTTGATGCCCTGCTCAAGAAGAGCGGAAAAGAGATTACCGTGGCCGTCATGGGCTGCGAGGTAAACGGGCCTGGTGAAGCGAAGGACGCGGATGTGGGCATCGCTGCCGGCGCCGGTAGGGCAGTGATTTTCCGAAAGGGAGAGAAGGTCCGGGTGGTACCGGAGGCTGAAATGTTGACCGCCCTCATGGAAGAAGTGGAAAACACGCCCGTCTCTGCTAGTGACTAGTCTGCCTAGTGTTGGTCGCCATATCACTCGGCAATTATTCCTGAGGCTATAATAGTTTGGCTCCGTGAAAACGGAGCCAAATTCGATTTACTGCCTAAATCTCGCGCACTAATTTATTCAAAACGAGGCTGCACCCAGTTATGCGATTCTCCCGGATGGTTTCCAAAACGCTACGCGATGACCCACCTGACGCCGAAACAGCCAGCCACCGGCTGATGCTTCGTGCCGGGTTGATTCACCAGGTGGCCGCCGGCGTTTATTCCTACCTGCCGATGGCTCTGCGCTCGCTACGCAAGATTGAAAGAATCATCCGGGAAGAGATGGACGCCGCCGGTGGGCAGGAACTGATGATGCCCGCCTTGCAACCCCAAGAACTTTGGGACCAAACGGGCCGCAAAGAAGCCTTTGGCGACAATATGTTCTCGTTGAATGATCGTCACGGCCGAAAAATGGTACTGGCCCCTACTCACGAGGAAGTGATAACGAACCTGGTCAAAGCCAATGTCCAGAGCTACCGTGACCTGCCGCAAATCCTGTACCAGATTCAGACCAAGTTCCGCGACGAGGCCCGGCCCAGAGCCGGTCTGGTCCGAGTGCGGGAATTCGATATGAAGGACGCCTACAGCTTTAACGCCGATGAAGAGAGCCTGGATGAAAGCTACCAGGCTATGGCTCAGGCCTACCGGAACATCTTCCGACGCTGCGGCCTACCGGTGTTGATGGCCGAGGCTGACAGCGGTGCCATCGGCGGCAAGGACTCCCACGAGTTCCTGCTTGCCACCGACACGGGGGAAGATACAGTCATTACCTGTGCGTCATGTTCTTATACCGCCAACGCCGAGAAAGCAGAATCGACCATCCCGGAGCTACCGTCAGAACCTGAGGCAACCCTGGAAGAAGTGGCGACTCCCAATATCAAGACAATCTCCGCGTTGGCTAAGTTCTTAGCCGTGGACGAATCTAAAACGCTGAAAGCCGTCTTCTATATGTCTGACGGCGAGCCGGTGTTTGTGACCATCCGAGGCGATTTGGACGTTAACGAGACCAAGCTCAAGAATGCGCTCCACTCCACAGACCTGCGCATGGCAGACGGGGATGAGGCTAGAGCAGCTGGGTTAGTAGCCGGTTCTGCGTCTGCCATCGGTCTGGAAGGCATCAAGAAGGTTGTGGACTCGTCCGTCACCAACGGAAACAACTTCATTGCCGGAGCGAATAAGCCGGACACCCACTTCAAGGGCGCCAATTACCCCCGCGATTTCCAGGCAGACATCGTTGCTGATATCGCCCTGGCCCAACCGGGACAAAACTGCCCCCGCTGCGGACACACACTGGAGTCCACCAAGGGCATCGAGGTAGGGCATATCTTCAAGCTGGGTACGTTCTTCAGCGAGGCTTTAGGAGCTGATTTCCTGGATAGCGAAGGTCAGCAGCACCCAATCATCATGGGTTGCTATGGTATCGGTGTTGGTCGGTTGATGGCGGCCGCCGTGGAGCAGAATAACGATGAGAATGGCATCGTGTTCCCCGCTCCAGTTGCCCCCTATCAGGCGCACATGGTCGCGCTGAACATCAATAACGAGGAAGTAGCCGAGGCCGCCGAGAAGCTATACAAAGAGCTAGAGGCAGCCGGTATAGAAGTGCTGTTTGATGACCGCGAAGACGCGGCGGCGGGGGTGAAGTTCAACGATGCCGACCTGATTGGTCTCCCCGTCAGGCTGGTGGTCAGCCCCCGGAACCTTAAGGACGGCAAGGTGGAGATCAAGGGCCGCACGGACACTGAGGCTGGCAGCGTACCGCTGGACGGCGTCGTAGCAGCAGTGCAAGAGCGCCTGGCAGCGTCCGCCGAGTAGACCTAGTCGGGTAATTCTTAGCTTTGAGGTCCTGGCCCAGCTTCCATGCAGGAAGACAGGTACTTCAAGTTCTCCAGCAGAGCGGGCGCGATGGTCCCTTTGTGCGAGCTGGAAAGCAGCAATAGCAGGCGCAATTGGGCGGCTAAGTCCGCCGCCAACGCCCGTTTAGCCTCGGCTACCGTGTCACCTTCCACTGGCACCCTGATGCCAGAGAGTGGCATCTGCGTCCGGGATTCAGCAGCCCAGTACTTGTCCAGGCTGTCCAGGATCACGATGGGCATCTCTCTGTTCAGCACATAGTTGGCGTCGGGTGCGCTGTCTGACGGCCGCAGCATGTCAATCAGCACCCGCGTGGACTCGGAATGGCTGATGTGGAAGACGGCCGCGTTGGGTTGGCTGGAAGATACATACGTATAGGTCCAGTTATCAGGCGTCGCATGGTCCACACCCGCATCAATGTTAATCGGTGTGGTGATGTCTTCCGCTAAAGAACGATCATCCTGCGGCGTGGCCATGTTCATCCTCTTCCTCGCCGTTCAGGTCCCAAGCTGAATAGACCTGGTCGGGCAGTGTGATGGGCCCCACGGCGTCCTCGTATTCCTTGACGTGCTTAGTGGTGAGCAGTGCAATCGCCTTTAACATCTGGGGGCTGACCTTGATCCTGGCCCGCAGGATGGGCTCCCGCTCCTCCATCTGCTCGCCAAAGAACAGCACCGCAGAATACAGGCTGCTGAAGATGTGCATGGAGTCGCTATAAAAAGTGATCGGGTCGAGGGAGCCTTCTTGGGATGTGCTGCCCTCGGTCGTGGCTTCAGTATTGGTCACACCCGGATTCACGTACGAATCCTCGTTGGGTACCTGGTCGTCTGGGGGAACGTAGGGCCGTTGGATGATTGGCATTGTGCCTCCGGTTATAATGGTTCGGTGGTGGTTGGTATGGCGATACGAGTTGGATCCTGCACAAACTCACCGGTTGATACTGCGTTCAGATTGCAGGTCTTGAACGCGCCCTATTATACACGCCTGGCAGGGCCAGGATTTTCAGCCAGAACTTTCAGTTGGTTCGCCACCGCACCAAAAACCGCCTTGGTGCATCAAAATAATTGAACGATAAATTGCTAGGGCACCAAAAACCAAGGCACCAATCAATTAATAAGGGCAAGCAGAACAATGACAGAGATTACGGATTTCAGGAAAGCAAAAGACCAATATTTCGGGGGCGACTAAAATTCACCTCTGACCAACGCACAGCGCAATCGGTTCAGGGGTTTGGATTACTTGGAAGAAAACGCGGGCCTGCAGTTTGTGCTCGGTGTGGAGGAGTTTCCCAACGACGCCAAGGATCTGATCCAGATGGCGACCAGCACCGGGGACACGGTACCT